>Ga0302046_10006445_pt1 | contig 10238 bp, 8 predicted proteins | sample RVTome_11_FD_200261 | JGI IMG/M metagenome (GOLD analysis project Ga0302046, IMG submission 200261) | Soil microbial communities from uranium-contaminated site in the Upper Colorado River Basin, Wyoming, United States - RVT147D111 (version 2) ... | reverse complement strand
CCTCGGCGCGCCGTCGGCGTTTGACCTCTCGGCACCGGAGGAGACGCTGGTGGTCGAGGCCGGAGTGCGGTTGCGTCGCGAGCCCGCAGCGGGCTCGCCGCCGCTCGCCATGGTCGAGGCAACCACTGAGCTGCCGGTCCTCGAGCGCCGGGAGGGGTGGGTGCGGGTGCGCTACCTGGGCTGGGCCGGCTGGGTGCCCGCCGCGGGCAGCGAGCCGGCGGCCGTGGCAGGGCGCGCCGTCACGCTCGCCGTGCAACCGCCGAGCGCGGCGCCCCGGCGGGAGATCCCCGATCCTGACCTGCTGGCCCTGGCCCTCGCCCGCCTGCTCGAGCCTGCGTGGGCGACGACTCTCGGACCCTTCGCCTTCCACACCGATGCCCCCTCCGGACGGCTGGTGGACCGCCTGCGGGCGGTGGGCGAGGGTCTTCCCGAGACCTACAGCCGCCGCTTCGGCCTGGCCGTCGACGACCCCCGGGGAGCCGTCGTCCTCTACGCGTCGGAGAGCTCCTACCGCACCTACTCCGCGGCCGCAGACCATCCCGCCCTACGCACCGCCCGCGGGCACGCGCGAGCCGGCGTCGCCGCCCTCTTCGTCGGCGATGAGGGCGAGGAGCTGCTGCCCGCGCTGCTGGTCCACGAGGTCACGCACCTGCTCAACGACGCGGCGATCGGCTCCAACCTGCCAGCCTGGCTGGAAGAGGGGCTGGCCAACGACCTGGCCTCCAGCCGCATCGAGCCGGATGGACGGCTCGTCCCGGGCACCTGGGGTGGCGCGTCGACCGTGCAGAACCTCGCCGGGCGCGGCGGCGGCGTCATCGTGCAGCAGCGCGGCGCCCTTGCGTCGCGCCGCCAGCTGCTCGAGGCCTGGCGACGCCGCACCCTCACTCCCCTGGCCGAGCTGCTGGAGCAGCCCTGGGAGATCTTCGTGGCCGAGCCGCGCCGCGGCATCCACTACAACCAGGCGACGGCTCTCGTCCGCTACCTGCTCGACGGCGAGGACGGTGCCTTGGCCGGCCCCTTCCGCGCCTACCTCGGAGATCTCGCTGACGGCGCCGTCCCGGACCTCGCCCTCCTCGAGCGCGCCCTCGGTCGCAGCGTCGCACACCTGCAGCGCGGCTTCGACACCTGGCTCGCGCGCCAGGCGATCCTGGGCGCGTCGTAGGGGCGGCTAGCGATCGACCCGCGGGCCGTAGAGCCGCGCCGCGTTCTCCTCCACCGCCTCGCGCACCCTTTCGATCGGCAGCTCCTTGAGCTCGGCGATGGCCCGCAGGGAGATCGCGGCCGCGGCCGGCTCGTTGCGCTCCCCCGCCTCGACGCCCAGCACCGGGCTATCGGTCTCGACCAGGAGGCACTCGAGCGGCAGGCGGCGCACCAGCTTCTGCTTCTGGGGCGAGCGGAGGACGGAGGGCGGCACCGAGAAGAAGTAGCCCGCCTCGACCCCCGGCAGGGCAGAGGCGGCGCGGCCGTCGAAGGCGTGCATCTGGACCTGCCGGGCCCCACGCTCGACGAGAGCCTCGATGGTCACCCGGCCGGCCGCCCGCGAGTGGACGTTCAGCGGCAGGTCGAGCTCCAGGGCCAGGTCGACGAAGCGCAGAAAGAGCTCCCGCTGCAGCTCCCTCGATTCGCCCTCCTCGACCTTCCAGTGATCGAGACCGACCTCTCCGATCGCGACCAGGTCGGCGGCCCGTTCGCGTGCGAGCTCGATCACCGCGTCGGCCTCCCCTCGATCGAGACGGGTCGGAAAGAGGCCGGCCGCCGGCAGCACGCGCCCCGGGTGGCAAGCGGCCAGATCCAGGTTGCGGCGGGCGTCCTCCAGGCTCTCGCCCACCGCCACCACCGCCTCCACTCCCGCTGCGGCGGCCCGCTCCAGCACGACAGCGAGGTCCTCCGCGAAGGCGGAGTCGCACAGGTGCGCGTGGGTGTCGATCATCGAGCGGCGACGGCCTACTGCAGGCGGGCCGTGAAGCCGCCGTCCTCGTCCACCCGGATGCGAAGCACCTGGCTCGAGCCGCCCCGCAGAGTCCCCTGGAGTCGCACCACCTGGGTGGGGACCGGGGGGGTCGAGAGATAGACGCGCAGGTTGACCGGCCCGGCCGGGTGCTCGAGGGTGCGCGAGAAGGAGCCCTCGGTGCCGCGATTGAGCAGAAAGCGGGTCTTCTCGACGAAGTGGAACCCCTCGCGAAAGATCTGCCGTTCATCCGAGTAGATGGTCAGGACCCCCTTCGGACGCTCGCACTGGAAGTCCACGATCAGCTGCGCCACGCGGCTGGCCGACGGTGTTTGCAGGGAGAGCACTGGCGGCGCCTCCTCGCGTGGCAGGTCGAGGGGCGCCGCCGGGCGGACGGGCTCCGGCTCGACCGCCACCACCCGGACCCGCTCGGCCTCGCGCGCCTCGAGCTCGCGCCCGAGCCGGGCCGCGCGGGGATGATCGGGCACCGCCAGCCGGGCCTCGGCGAGAGCCGCGCGCGCCTCCCGGAGGCGTCCCACCGCCAGGAGCTCCGCCGTCCGGCGCTGCGCGTCGAGGGCCGCCAGCTCGGCGGCCATGGCGCCATCCATGGCCACTCCGCGCTCGGCCAGCTCGGACATCAGCCGCGCCCGCCGCGACTCCGGACCGAGCACCGTTGCCGTGCGCAGCAGGCCCACGGCCTCCCCGGCGCGGCCCGCCTCGAGCTCGGCCATGCCGGCCTGGAGCGCCGCCACGTAGGCGGCCGGAGGCGACGTCTCTCCAGGCTCCGGCGCGGTGCCACGGCTGCCGGCCCACCAGAGCCACACTCCCCCGGCCAGCAGCACGACCGCACCCAGGGCCGCTCCGGCGATCGCCCGGCCCGAAGGCCACCGCCGCGGGCCGACCGCGACCACCGGTGCCGCAGGCACCGCGGAACCCGACTCCGGCAAGCCCACGGGCGCCACGGCCGAAACCGGCTTCACCGGCTGCGTCGAGGCCGGGCCCTCCCTGCCCGTCAGCACCCGGCGCAGGTCGCGCGCCATCTCCTCCGCCGATCCGTAGCGATCGTCCGGGTCCTTCTGCAGGGCCCGGTCCACGACGGCGGCCACCTCGGGCTCGACCTCGTTCAGATAGACGCCGAGCGGAGTGTAGGGCTCGCTGGCGACCTTGCGGGTGACCGCCGCGACCGTCTCGCCGGGGAACGGCATCCTGCCGGTCAGCATCTCGTAGAGCACGACCCCCAGGCTGAACAGGTCGCTGCGATGGTCGACCTCCTCTCCCCGCACCCGCTCCGGAGCCATGTAGTTGGGCGTGCCGAGGAAGCGCATCTCCTCGGTCAACGCGGAGTCGAGGAGATGGGCGATCCCGAAGTCGGCGATCTTGACCCGGCCGTCGAGCGTCAGCAGCAGGTTGCCCGGCTTGATGTCGCGGTGGATGACGCCCTGGGCGTGGGCGTGCGCCAGGCCGTCGGCCACCTGGGCGGCGAAGTCGAGCGCCGTCTCCTGCGGCAGAGCCGTCCCCCCATCGAGCAGGGTCGCCAGGTTCGTCCCATCGACGTACTCCATGGCGATGGAGAGGGCGCGGCCGCCCGGCTCCTCGATGATGTCGTAGATCGAGACGATGTTGGGGTGGGAGAGGATCCCCGCCGTCCGCGCCTCCACCACGACGTCGGGACGCGCACCCTGGTCGGGCTGGTCCTGCAGGGCGTCGAAGCGCACCGTCTTCAGCGCGATCCGGCGTCCGATGACCGGGTCGCGAGCCAGGTACACGGCCCCCATCGCGCCCCGTCCGATCAGGCGCAGGACCTCGAACCGACCCTTGTTACCCGTCTCGATCATTCGAACCGCGGAAAATGCTAGCAGAGCCGTCCCGCGAGCGTGTGACCGGGCTCACAGCTGTGCTAGCCTGACGCCGCCGCGACCGCGCGGCCCCGAGCCCGGCCGGGTACGGGTGAGATCCCCTGGACCCCGACGATGCACCTTCCGTCCCGTTGGATCGCGGCACTCCTCTTGCCGGTCGTCGGCTGCGCCGGCAGCGGCGGGGGCGCCCCGGCCGACGCCGGCCGCTTCAACGTCGTCCTGATCTCGATCGACACCCTGCGCGGCGACCACCTGGGCTGCTACGGGTACGCCAGGCCGACGTCACCGACGCTGGACGCCCTGTGCAGGGAGAGCGTGGTGTTCACGCAAGCCATCGCCCAGGCGCCGTCCACCCTCCACTCCCATGCCTCGCTCCTGACCTCCCAGATCCCACAGCATCACGGGGCCTCGTGGGCGGCGCGCACTCCGCTGGCCGAGGAGGCCGTCTCCCTCGCGGAGGTGCTGGCCGGTGCGGGCTACGCGACCGCGGCGTTCACCGGCGGCGGCCAGATGGACGAGATCTTCGGCCTCGACCAGGGCTTCGATCTCTACGAGCAGCCCGCGGTGCCACGATTCGTGGACACCGTGCGGGCGGCGATCCCCTGGCTCGAGGGGCAGGGGTCGGAGCGCTTCTTCCTCTTCCTCCACTCGTACGAGACCCACCATCCCTACGAGCCGGAGGCCCGCTATCTCGAGGCCGTGGGCGACGAGTACGACGGTCCCCTGCCGGACGCGATCTCGCTGGACCTCCTGCTGCAGATCAACAACGGGGAGATCGCTCTCGACGACGCCGACCTGGCCCACGTGGTGGCCACCTACGACGCCGAGATCCGCTCGATGGACGACGGTCTGGCCCTCCTGCTGGACAAGCTGCGGCGGCTCGGAGCGCTCGATCGGACCCTTCTCGTCTTCACCTCGGACCACGGCGAGGAGTTCGGGGAGCACGGCACCGTGGGCTGGCACTCGCACACCCTCTACGACGAGCTGCTCCGCGTGCCCCTGGTCGTGCGCTTTCCCCGCGCCGCCTTCGCCGGCGCCCGGATCGACCGGCAGGTGCGCAGCCTCGATGTCGCCCCTACGGTCCTCGCCGCGGTCGGTCTCGAGGCGCCGGCGGCGTTCGAGGGGACCGACCTCGGCGCCCTGGTCCGCGGCGAGCCGGTCGACGAGCTGGTGGCCGTGAGCCGCCAGGACCGACCGCCCGACAAGGACATCGAGTCGGTGCGCACCGAGCCCTGGAAGCTCACCGAGGGCAAGCTCTTCCACCTCGTCACCGACCCCGGCGAGCTCTGGGACGTCACCGACCACGCGATCCAGCAGCGGCTCGAGGAGGCCCTCCGGGCGGCGGTGGAGAGCGGCACTGCGCTCGAGGCCGAAGCGGTCGTTCCCACCGGCAAGACCCTGGAAGAGCTCAAGGACCTCGGCTACCTGCAGTGAGCCGCGTTCCGTAGCGGACCCGGCCCACCCGCGCCCGCCACCGGCGCGAAGACCTCCGGTCGCATGTGAACTGTTGCACAGCGGCGGCATCCCCGCTGGGAGATGCTCGTCGTAGCTTCGATACCCTCCTTCATCTCCCCCGAAGCTGGCGAGAGGTTCCTCCTACCATCTCTCGCCGTTTTTTTGGCCCGGAACACCGGGCCCGCCTCCCTCGTAGGAGAAAGTGGACCGACGAGCGAAGGGGGAGGGGACCGATGACTGGACAGACCTCCGAGGGCCTGCGGCGCTCGCGCCGCCACCGGATCCTGGGCGGGGTCTGCGGCGGCCTGGCCGAGTGGCTGGGCTGGAACGTGACCGGCGTGCGCGTGCTCTACGTCGTGCTGTCGCTGGTCTCCGCGGGCTTCCCGGGCATCCTCGTCTACATCATCCTGTGGATCGCGATGCCTGACGAAAGTGCTTGAGCCCGTTCACCTTGACACTCTCCGACGCCGCGAGTAGCCTGCCGCAACCGTAGGCAGGGGCACTCGAATCCCGGAAGCGAAGGAGGCCCGTTCGTGAACGGCGATCGTCACGCACAGGAGCAATGGGGTACGCGGATCGGCCTGGTCATGGCGATGGCCGGCAATGCGGTCGGCCTGGGCAACTTCCTCCGCTTCCCCGTGCAGGCCGCGCAGAATGGCGGCGGGACCTTCATGATCCCGTACTTCGTCTCCTTCATCCTGCTCGGCATCCCGATGATGTGGATCGAGTGGGGCGTCGGCCGCTACGGCGGGACCTTCGGCCATGGCTCCGTGCCGGGAATGTTCGACGTCCTCACCGACCGCAAGCGGAAGTGGGCGAAGTACGTCGGCGTGCTGGGCGTGGTGATGCCTCTGGTGGTGTTCATCTACTACACCTACATCGTGGCGTGGATGCTGGCCTTCAGCTTCTTCAGCCTTACCGGGGACTACTTCGGCCTCGGCGACGTCGCCGAGATGCGGCAGTACCTCTACTCCTTCCAGGACATCTACGACGGCTCCACCCACGGCGGCTGGGTCGCGTTGCTCTTCTTCGCCCTCACCATCGCCTTCGTGGCGTGGGTGCTGGGCCGCGGCATCAGCGGCGGCATCGAGAAGCTGGCGTTGGTCGGCATGCCGGTCCTCTTCCTCTTCGCCTTCATCCTCGTCTGGCGCGTCCTCACCCTGCCGCCGGCCGCGGGCACCGCCGCGCAAGGGCTCGAGTTCATCTGGAGCCCGGACTGGCAGGCCCTGGGGAACGCCCGGGTCTGGATCGCGGCGGCGGGCCAGATGTTCTTCACCCTCTCGGTGGGCATGGGCTCGATTCAGACCTACGCGTCCTACCTGAGGAAGAACGACGACGTGACCCTGACCGGGCTGTCGACGGCCGCGACCAACGAGTTCGCCGAGGTGGTCCTCGGCGGCACCATCGCGATCCCCGCGGCGGTGGTCTTCTTCGGCATCGCGGGAGCGACGCAAATCGCCATGGGCGGCAGCTTCGACCTCGGCATCGTGGCCATGGGAGTCGTCTTCCAGGGCCTGCCCGGCGCCGAGATCTGGGGTCGGCTGGCCGGTTTCCTCTGGTTCTTCCTGCTCTTCGTCGCCGGCATCACGTCGAGCGTGGCGCTGGCCAGCCCGACGATCGCCTTCCTGCAGGAGGAGGTCGGCCTGACCCGGCGCAAGGCCGCCCGGGCGGTCGCCGCGCTGGGCCTCGGTCTCGGCCTCTTCCACGTCGTCTTCTACCGCTTCGGCGTGCTGGGCGAATGGGACTACTGGGCCGGCACCTTCGGCCTGGTCGTCTTCGCCACCATCGAGATCGTCCTCTTCGCCTGGATCTTCGGGATCGACCGCGGGTGGGAGGAGCTCCACCGCGGAGCCGACCTCAAGGTCCCCGGGTTCTACAAGCCGATCATGCGCTACGTGACTCCCGTCTTCCTCTTCGTCCTGCTCGGCTGGTGGACCTGGACGGAGGCACTCCCCACCCTGCTCATGGAGACCGTCACCGAGCGCGGCAACGTCCCCTACCTCTGGGTCAGCCGCTCGCTGATGGTCCTCCTGCTGCTGATCGGCGTCTGGCTGGTGCGCCGCTCCTGGCAGGAGAAGGCCCGCGGAGCTCTCCGATGAGCACGTTCGCCCTCGCCTTCATGCTGATCAGCATGGGCCTGGTGACGATCCTCACCGCCTACTGCCTCTACCGGATCCTGCGCGGGAAGTAGGGTCCGCCGGATCAGGCCAGGCGCTCGAGAAAGGCGCCGACGGCCCGGTGGAAGCGGGGAGCCCACTCGTGGCCGCCGGCGAAGCGGACCGCCTCCACCTCGACGCCGCGGGCCTCGAGGAGGGCGATGTCGGCCTCCATGACCGCGGCGGTGTAGCGCTCGTCCTCCTCGCCACCGCCGACGAGGACCGGGGGGAAGCCGGCCAGCCGGAGAGCCAGATCCGGCGGCACGTCACCGGCCAGGGCGACGACGCCGCGGGCGCCGTGGCGGCCGAGGGCGGCGGCGCGGTAGGCCATGGCCGTGCCCTGGGAGAAGCCGAGGAAGACGGGCGGCGTGTCGATGCCGGTGAGCTCGCGGACGCGGTCGAGGACGGCGTCGACCCAGGCGACGTTGTCGGCGATCGCCAGCTCGCGATCCTGCTTGGTCATCCAGCTCGCCACCACCTCGCCGCTCCGGCGGTTGTAGAACGGGTGAAGGGCCTGCACCGAGACGACGCTCCAGCGTGCGACGCCCGGGATCTCGACCAGCGCTTCGAGGAGCTCCTCGGCGTCCTCGCCGTAGCCGTGGAAGCCGACGAGAAGACCGTGGGGCTCGGCTGCGGCGCGCAACAGGAACCGGCCGTGGACGGTGGCCGCCTGGTGGTGGAGGGAGGTCTCGATGCCGCCGCTCATCGCCTTCCCTTCCCGGCCAGAGGAGCGCTGAGCCGGGCCGCCTCCTCCTCGAGCCGCGCCGCCAGATCCGGGCCCGCCGCCTCCTCCTCGACCACTCGCACCAGCGCGCTGCCGACGACGACCCCGTCGGCCACCCTTCCGACCGCCTCCACCTGCGCCGGGCTGGAGATCCCGAAGCCGACGACCAGCGGTCGCGGCAAGCGCCGCCGCAAGCCCTTGACGCGGCGCGCGAGATCCTCGTCGAGGCGCTCGCGCTCTCCGGTCACGCCGGTGCGCGAGACGTAGTAGTAGAAGGCGCAGTCGAGCCCCGCCACGTGCTTGATCCGCGCCTTGGTGCTCGTCGGGGCGAGCAGGAAGACCGGCTCCAGGCCGTGGCGGGCGAGCGCCGGCAGCACCTCCGGCTCCGCCTCCTCGGGCGGCAGGTCGAGACACAGCACACCGTCGACCCCGGACTCGGCGGCCCGCTGCGCGAAACGGTCGACCCCCACGGCGTGGATCGGGTTGAAGTAGCTGAAGAGGACGACCGGCAGGTCGAGGTCGCCGCGGACGTCGGCGATCATCCGCAGGATGCCGTCCAGGGTCGTCCCCGAGGCCAGTGCCCGCGCCGCCGCTCGCTGGTTGGTAGGCCCGTCGGCGATCGGGTCGCTGAACGGCACTCCCAGCTCGACCAGATCCGCGCCGCCGCGCTGCAGGGCGACCAGCAGCTCGGGCGTGCGCGCCAGATCGGGGTCCCCGGCCGTGATGTAGGGGATGAACGCCGCCCGGTGCTCCCTCCGGCAACGGGCGAAGACGTTCTCGAGCAACGTCACCTCAGTCCCCCTCCCGCCCGGCGGCGAAATCGGAGGCCGGAGCCGCGGTCTCGGCGCTCTCTCGCTCGCCGGCGTCGTAGGCGCGCACCGACTCGAGGTCCTTGTCGCCGCGGCCCGACAGGTTGACCAGCACAACGGCGTCCGCGGGCAGCCGCGGCGCCCGGCGAAAGGCCTCGGCCAGGGCGTGGCTCGACTCCAGCGCCGGCAGGATGCCCTCGGTGCGCGCGAGCCGGTGGAAGGCCGCCACCGCGTCGGCATTTCCCACCGCCGTGTACTCGACCCGACCCTGCTCGCGCAGCCGCGCGTGCTCGGGTCCGATCGCCGGGTAGTCGAGCCCCGCGGACACGGAGTGGGTGGGCGAGATCTGGCCGTCGCCGTCCTGCAGCACGAACGTCCGGGTGCCGTGCAGCACTCCCACCGATCCGCCACCGAACCGGGTGGCGTGGCGGCCGATCTCCGGACCGTCGCCACCGGCTTCGACGCCGACCAGGCGCACCCTCTCGTCCTCCAGGAAGGCGCCGAAGAGACCGATCGCGTTGCTGCCGCCGCCGACGCAGGCTACCGCAAGGTCGGGCCAGGCCCGCCCCGCCTGCTTCTTGAGCTGGGCGCGGGCCTCGGTGCCGATGACCTGGTGGAAGTCGCGCACCATGCGCGGATAGGGATCGGGTCCGAGCACCGAGCCGAGCACGTAGTGGGTGTGGCCGACGTGGGTGACCCAGTCGCGCAGGGCCTCGTTGATAGCGTCCTTGAGCGTCCGGCCGCCGGCGTCCACTCCCACGACCTCGGCGCCACAGAGCTCCATGCGGAAGACGTTCGGGCGCTGGCGCTCCATGTCCTCGGTGCCCATGTAGATGCGGCACTCGAGGCCCAGCAAGGCCGCCGCAGCTGCGGTCGCCACGCCGTGCTGACCGGCCCCGGTCTCGGCGATCAGGCGGCGTTTCCCCATCTCGACCGCCAGCAGGGCCTGCCCGAGAGCGTTGTTGAGCTTGTGCGCGCCGGTGTGCAGGAGGTCCTCGCGCTTCAGATAGAGCGCCGCGCCACCGAGCTCGCGGGAGAGCCGCTCGGCGTGGTAGAGCGGCGTCGGCCGGCCGGCCCAGTGCTCGAGCAGGGAGTCGAGCCGCCGCCGGAAGGCGCGCCGGCGACGCGCCCTCGCCCAGGCGGCCGCCAGCTCCTCGAGCGGCGCCATCAGGGTCTCTGGCACGTAGCGTCCGCCGAAGGCCCCGTAGTAGCCCGTGCGCTCCATCTCAGCCACGACCCACCGCCCGGAAGAGCGCGCGCAGCAGCTCGGGGTCCTTGCGACCGGGCGCC
>Ga0302046_10006444_pt1 | contig 10241 bp, 9 predicted proteins | sample RVTome_11_FD_200261 | JGI IMG/M metagenome (GOLD analysis project Ga0302046, IMG submission 200261) | Soil microbial communities from uranium-contaminated site in the Upper Colorado River Basin, Wyoming, United States - RVT147D111 (version 2) ... | reverse complement strand
GCGGGCCAGACGGTCCAGGAGCGCCGCGACGCCGAGACCGAGGAGGGGCTGCGCGCCCTGGGCTACGTGGAGTGAGGCCGCCTGCCGCTCGCTTGCCGGTCCGGGGCCTCGCGGGCGGCGCGTCGCCGCGTTTTGACCCTGGCGCCAGCGCAGGGCGGACTACAATGGCCGGTCACGTCCGGATCCCGACTCGCCCGCGTGGGCGGAGGGGAGAGCCGGTTGCGCAGCACGGAGCGGGGTCGGGGATGAGCTGGAAGGATCGACTCAAGGAAGGTCTGCTCGGGGGCGAGGCCCCGGCGGAGGCGCCCGAGCGGCCGCGTGTTCCCGAGCTGCGCGCCGTGCCCCGGCCGGCGAGCGACGACGACGCGGTGCTCGCCGACCTGCTGGCCCAGGTGGTGGCGCTCTCCGAGGGCGAGCTCGGCCCCGAGGCCGTCGATCCCGACGGCCACCTGCTCGACAATGGCTACATCAACTCGCTCTCGGCGGTGACCTTCGTGGCGCACATCGAGGACCGCTATGGCGTGGCCATCGAAGACATCGAGCTGGTGGGGTCGCTGCGCACGCTGCGCGCCATCGCCCAGCACGTCAAGGCCCACGGGTAGGTCCGAGGAGAGGCAGTGAGCGAGAGCTGGAACGAGTACCACTTCGTCGTCCAGATGCCCCACATGGCGCCGGGCGAGAAGCTCTCCGAAGTGGAGATGCTCAAGATGCTCGCGGCCCACCAGTGGGAGTCCATCGCCCGCGCGCTCGGCCAGCGCCCCTCGCAGATCCAGAACGAGCAGGGCGACCGCCTCTACGGCTCGGTGATCGACGTGGAGTTCCATCTGGGCAAGCAGCACAGCCAGGAGATCCTGGGCGAGGACGCCGAGGTCCACGTCTGCAACCAGGTGCGCTTCTTCGCCAAGAAGTTCGTCGAGGGACTGTTCGTGATCGACCACCAGCCGATCCGGCCGGGCGACCTCGATGCCATCAAGAGCCGCGAGGACCTGCGCGCTCGCGGCGGCTCCTGGGCCTGCATGACCAACGCCTTCATCGCACGGGGCGGCGGCAACACGCGGCTCAAGGTGTTCAAGCCCGCGGGCGTGGAGCACCTGCGCGTGCCCGAGCTGACCCAGACGCCCGAGGGCATCCGCGAGCAGGGGCGCGTGCAGCGCACGGGCGTGATGCCCGTCCTCGACCCCGAGCTGAGCTTCCTCCCGCTCGCCGACGGCGCGCCCGGCCCCGTGCGCTACCAGATCGTGCCCGAGAGCGACCTGAACGGGGCGGGCCTCGTCTACTTCGCGCGCTACGAGGCGATGATGAACTACGGCGAGCGCCTGTTCCTGCGCGACCACCTGGAGCGCCCGATCTCGAGCGACTTCGTGGCGCACCTGTCCACGGAGCACCGGCGCGCGTACTTCTTCGCCAACGCCAGCCCGAGCGACGAGGTGCACGTCTTCGTCTCGGCCGGGCTGCTCCCGCCGGACCGCTTCGAGCAGCCCGACCCCAAGGTGGGCTATCGCCAGCCCCTGAAGCTCGAGTTCCGCATCGACCTCTACCGCGCGTCGGACCTCCAGCTCATGGCGAGCTCGCTGGTGCGCAAGTCCCTGAACGTGCCGGGGCACAACAAGGCGGTGCTGGCCGAGGCCGAACGCCTGCTGCGCCAGGTCGCTCCCGGGCGCGCCACGGGCGGCGAGCCGGACTGAGCCGGCGCGGACGTCGCCCGGGGTGAAGGCCGTCCGCTTCCACGCCTTCGGCGGCCCCGAGGTGCTGCGCGTCGAAGAGGTCGCGCGCCCGGAGCCGGGCCCGGGCGAGGCGCGCGTCGCGGTGCGCGCGGTGGCGCTGAACCACCTGGACCTGTGGGTGCGGCGCGGCCTGCCCGGGATCGCGCTGCCCCACGTGGGCGGGAGCGACTTCGCCGGCCTGGTGGACGCGCTCGGGCCGGGCGTCTCGGGTCTCGCGCCCGGCGACCGCGTGCTGGGCCATCCGCTGCTCCCGCCGGCCGCGCCGGGCGGCGAGCCGCGCATCCTGGGCGAGCACGTGGACGGCGCCTGCTGCGAGGCGCTGGTGCTGCCGGCCGCCAACCTGTTGCCCGTGCCGCCGCGCCTGTCCTTCGAGCAGGCGGCGGCGCTGCCCGTGGCCTTCGTCACGGCCTGGCAGATGCTGGCCGAGCGCGCGCGGCTCGCGCCGGGCGAGACGCTGCTGGTCCAGGGGGCGGGGAGCGGCGTGGGGACCGCCGCCGTGCAGATCGGGCGCCTGCTGGGCGCGCGCGTGATCGCCTGCACGAGCAGCGAGGCGAAGCAGCGCGGCGTGGGCGAGCTCGGCGCCGACGAGGTGATCGACTACCGCCACGAGCGCATCTCCCGCCGCGTGCGCGAGCTCACGGGCGGGCGCGGCGCGGACGTGGTGTTCGAGCACGTGGGCGCGGCGACCTTCGAGCAGAGCGTGCTCGCGGCGGCGCGCGGCGGCCGGATCGTCACCTGTGGCGCCACCACGGGGCGCAGCGTGCGTCTGCCCCTGGCCTTCGTGTTCGCCCGCGAGCTCTCGATCCTCGGCGTGACGCTCGGGCCGATCGGCTCACTGCGGCGCGTGCTCGAGCACGTCGAGGCGGGGCGGCTCGCCCCGGTGATCGACCGCGTGCTGCCGCTCGAGGCCTGCCGCGAGGGCCACGAGATCCTCGAAGCGGGCCTCCAGTTCGGGAAGGTCGTGCTGCGCGTCGGCTAGTCGCGGGCGGGCACGGGCTCGGTACGCCCGTAGCGGATCTTCTTGAGCAGGTCCGAGCTCTGGGTGCCGGGCTTCGTGTCGTAGCCGAACAGCGCCACGAAGCGCGGCCGCGGCCCCTCCACGGGCGTCACCCGGTGCACCGAGTGGCGGCCCTGGAAGACCATCAGCGTGCCCGGGACCATGGGGATTACCGGTACACGCGCCCGGTCGCGCAGCGAGATCACGCCCGCCACGTCGTCGTAGTGCTCCTCGGTCTCGCTCCTGATGAAGGGCGCGCACTCGAACAGGCCGCCGCCCTCGCTGGCCTGTAGCGCCAGGGAGACCACGAAGTCGGTGGAGTCGAAGTGCCAGCCCTGGACGTGGCCCTCGGTCATGGCGGTGAGGTTCAGGGCGCCGAGCGGGTCGGCCATCCGGTAGAGGGGGTGGCGTTCGAGGAGCTCGCCGAAGAACGCGAGCAGCACGTCCCACTCGTAGAGCACGCGCACCGGCGAGCTGCGCGGGACCAGGTCGTAGGCCAGTACCCAGGTGGTGCTGCGCACCGAGGTGCGGCGCGGGTGGCCCTCGGGGAACGACTCGTCGGGCAGGCCCAGGTAGGGCGTGCCCACCGAGACATCCTCCAGGAACGCGCGCGGGCGCAACGCCTCGGTGGCCTTCACCATGGCTTCGAGGGCGTCGGGCCGCACGAAGCCGGGCAGGATCGCCACGCCGCGCTCGGCCAGGCTCCCGCGTCCGGCCGCGATCACCGCCCGGGCGGCCGGGCTCGCGAGCTCGGTGACGGGGTAGCGCTCGAGATCGACCAGGGTCTCGGGAGCGGGCGGGACGGGCATGGCGCCGAGCTTAGCTCCGCGCACCATCGGGAAGGAGCCCAGCGGGCCTGGCCAGGGCCACGAGCGTGCGCTCGGCGGCGCGGCGTCCCTCGGCGATGGCCTCGTCGGCGCGGTGCAGGTCGAGCAGCGCGAAGTCCGGCAGGTGCGGCGCGATCAGCAGGTCCGGCGGGTCGCCGGCCATGCGGCTGCGCGTCATGCGGACCTGCATGATCTCGAGCGTGTTGTTGAGCACGTCGTAGAGCCCCGGGCTCGGAGCGCCGGGCTGCGGCTCGCTGCCCGCGAAGCGCTGGCGCAGCTCGGACCAGAGCTGCTGGAAGGCGCCGGGCGTGGACTTGCCGGCCTCGCGCGCGGGCTCCTCGGACTCGCCGCGGAAGCGGCGCGTGAGGAGCGCCGTGCTCAGGTCCACGGCGATCACCGTCTCGGCGCCGAGCGCCCGGCACAGGGCCACGGGCACGGGGTTCACGAGGCCGCCGTCCACGAGCCAGCGCCCGCCGACGCGCACGGGGCTCACCAGGCCCGGCACGGCCGAGGAGGCGTGGATGGCCTCGAGCAGCGGGCCGTCGCGCAGCCAGACCTCGCGGCCGGTCTCGAGGTCCGTGGCCACGGCGCCGAAGGGGCGGGGCAGGGCGTCCACCGCGAGCCCGGGCGGCAGCAGGCTTCCCACCTGCTCCACCAGGCGCCGGCCGCGCACCGCGCCGCCGCGGAAGGAGACGTCGAGCAGGCCCATCACGCCGCGCCGGTCGAGCTTGCGGGCCCAGTGCTCGAACTCGTCCAGCCGACCGGCCGCGCAGGCGGCGCCCACCACCGCGCCCGCGGAGCTGCCGCAGATCACCTGGGGCTCGATGCCCGCCGCGCGCAGCTCGCGCAGCACGCCCACGTGCGCGAAGCCGCGCGCGCCGCCGCTGCCCAGCGCGATGCCGACCCGACCCCGCAGCATGCCGGCTAGCGATCCCGCGCGGCCAGGCGCGCCACGGCCTCGGCGAGCCAGCGAAGTCGGCGGGTGCGCGTCATGGGGCCGGCCCTCCAGCGGTGGGTCGTCGCGCAGGATAGTCGCATGGAGGCAGCCCGGCCCGTCGCCCACCTCGGGTAAGATCCGCCCGGGTTCCCGGGAGGTGCACGATGAAGGCCGCGGTGCTGTGGGAGCGCAACCAGGCGCTCGCGATCGAGGACGTCCGCATCGACGGGCCCGGTCCCCAGGAGGTGCTGGTACGGACCGTGGCCAGCGGCGTGTGCCACAGCGATCTGCACGTGATCGAGGGCGGCCTGCCCATGCCCGTGCCCACCGTGCTCGGGCACGAGCCCGCGGGCGTCGTCCTGGAGGTCGGCCGCGAGGTGCTGGGCCTCGCGCCCGGCGACCACGTGATCGGCTGCATCTCGGCCTGGTGCGGGAGCTGCGAGTGGTGCCTGGAGGGGCGCCCCTACCTGTGCCTGCGCATGGACCTCGGCCGACCGTTCGGCGGCCCCCCGCGTCTCTCCAAGGACGGCAAGCCCATCCACCAGTTCGCCAACCTGAGCTCGTTCGCCGAGCGCATGCTCGTGCCCGAGCGCTCGCTGGTGAAGATCCGCGACGACATGCCCCTCGACCGCGCGGCCCTGATCGGCTGCGGCGTGACCACGGGCCTGGGTGCGGTGCTCAACACGGCGCGCCTGCAAGCCGGCAGCACCGCCGTGGTGATCGGCTGCGGCGGCGTCGGGCTGGCGGCGCTCCAGGGCTGCCGGATCGCCGGCGCTGGAAAGATCGTGGCGGTGGACAACCAGGCCTGGAAGCTCGAGCTGGCCCGCAAGCTCGGCGCCACCGACGTGGTAGACGCGAGCCGCGGCGACCCGACCGCCGAGGTGCGCGAGCTCACCGGGGGCGGCGCCCACTACAGCTTCGAGTGCATCGGCCTGCCGGCCACGGTGCAGCAGGCGGTGAACGTGCTGCGCAAGGGCGGCACGGCGCTGTTGGTGGGCGTCGTGCCGATCGGCCAGCTCGTGCCGTTGCACGCCGCCGACCTGACGCTCCAGGGGAAGACGGTGATGGGCTCGATGATGGGCTCGAACCGCTTCCGCATCGACATGCCGCGCTACGTGGACTTCTACCTGGACGGCCGCCTGAAGCTCGACGAGATGATCTCGGCGCGCCTGCCGCTGGCCCAGGTGAACCGGGCCTTCGAGCAGATGCGGGCCGGGGAGGCGGCTCGCTCGGTCGTGGTGTTCGACGCCTAGGGCCCGAGGCTTCGCCACGCGATGTTCGAGATCTTCGCCACCACGGACCAGCGCCTGCCGCTCTCGGCCGTGGCCGACCACGCGCGGCGCGTGGAGCGCATGGGCTACGACGGCCTGCTGGTGCCCGAGGCCGTGCACGACGGCCTGCTCCTGGCGGGCCAGGCGCTGGCGGCCAGCACGCGCCTGCGCGTGTGCACCGCGGTGCTGGTGGCCTTCCCGCGCAGCCCCATGGCGGTGGCCTGCGCGGCCTGGGACCTCCAGGAGGCCTCGGGCGGGCGCTTCGAGCTGGGGCTGGGCTCCCAGGTGCGGGGCAACCTCGAGGGCCGCTACGCGACGGCCTGGGCGCCGCCGATCCCGCGCATGCGCGAGTACGTGAACGCGCTGCGCGCGATCTTCGCGCGCTGGCAGGAGGGCGCGCCGCTGCGCTTCGAGGGCGAGCACTATCGCTTCACGCGCATGCAGCCGTTCTTCGACCCCGGGCCGCTCGCGGCCGGGGCGCCGCCCATCTGGCTCGGCGCGGTGGGCCCCGCCATGACGGCGCTCGCGGGCGAGGTGGCCGACGGCCTGCTGCTCCATCCCACCCACAGCTCGCCACGCTGGCTGCGCGAGGTGGTGCGGCCGCGGCTCGCGGCGGGCGCGGCGCGCGCGGGGCGCGATCCGGGCGCGGTGGCGCTGCGCGCGGGCCCGCTGGTCGCCACGGGACCCGACGCGGCAACCGTGGCGGCACGCCGCGAGGAGGCGCGACGCCTGCTCGGCTTCCTCTACTCCACGCCGTCCTACTGGCCGAGCCTCGAGCGCTTCGGCTGGCGCGAGCGGGGCGAGCGGCTGCACGCGCTGGCGCGCGAAGGCCGCTGGGCCGACATGCCCGCGCAGGTGGACGACGAGCTGCTCGACGCGTTCGTGCCGAGCGGGCGCTACGAGGAGATCGCGGACGTGCTGTCGGCCGGCTGGGGCGGCCTGTGCACGGCGCTCAGCTTCCCGGTGCCCGACGATCCAGCCGAGGACACCGCCGCGGCCGCTGCGATCGCGCGCCTGCGGAGCGGCTAGCAGCCCAACGCGAACCACCCCACGAGCGCCGGCCCGGCTCCCGCTCCGTTCCTACGAGCCGTGGCCGTCCGCCGGGTAGCGGAAGTCCCAGACGCAGGCCGGATCGCCGCGCACCGCACAGGCCACCTTCCTGGTCTCCGCCGCGATGCCGTTCAGGCGCAACACCTCGAGGATGTAGCCGCGCGAGATCTTGCACAGCTCCTCGCTCGGATGGCCATAGCCCGAGAGCTCCAGCCGCACGCGGCCCGGCTCCTGCTCGGTGATGCGCATCTCGCCGCTGTCGTGCATGGCGCTCCACAGCGAGAAGGCGCGGATGCGCAGGTTGCGCAGGTCGCCGCCCTCGATCAGGTGGGAGTAGGTCCGCTCCAGGTGATCGCGCGCGGTGGCGCGGCCCATCTCCTCGAGCACCTCCTCGCGCGCGCCGGGGATCAGGCGCAGCATCACCCGGATCAGGGCGACGAGGTCCTCCTCGGGGTACCAGGCGGCGAGCGAGACGCTCTCGTCCAGGTAGTGGAGCAGGCTCGTGGGCAGCAGCGGCTCGGCCCGCTCGCGTTGGGCGCGCAGGAAGCGGACGGCTCCGTCCAGCGCGCTGCCCTTCACCTTCGCCATGCCTGCTTGCCCCCGCTCGCAAGGTTTCGGCAGGTCTCCGTCGGGGGTTGAGCGTCCCGTGCGCGCGCTCGAGACGTCCGGATCTGGCGTTTCCGGGCGTGTTCGCGATACTCGGGCCTTCGCGCCGGCGGGCAGTGGCCGTCGGACGCGCACTGCGAGGGCGGCCCGTATCCGTCCCGCGAGGAGAGACGAGATGACCCAGGTGCACCTGCCCGACGGCAGCGCGCGCTCCCTTCCGGACGGCGCCAGCGCTCGAGACCTCGCCCAGAGCATCGGAGCCGGGCTCGCCCGCGCGGCGGTGGCCGCGCGCGTGGACGGCGAGGTGCGCGACCTCTCGCGCCCGCTGCCCGACGGCGCTCGCGTGGAGATCCTCACCAAGAAGGACCGCGACGCCCTCGAGGTGCTGCGCCACTCGGCCGCGCACCTGATGGCGGACGCCATCCTGCGCCTGTTCCCGGGCGCCGAGCTGACCATCGGGCCCGTGGTGGAGGACGGCTTCTACTACGACATCCACCTGCCCGACGGCACGATCACGCCCGAGGACTTCCCGCGCATCGAGCAGGAGATGGCGCGCATCGCCAAGGAGGCGCGGCCCTTCGAGCGCTGCGCGGTGCGCGACAAGGACAAGGACGAGCGCTTCGCGCGCTACCGCGCCATCGACGGTGGCCACAACCGATTCAAGCGCGAGATCGTCGAGCAGATCGAGGCGCGCGGCGACGAGATCACGCTCTACCAGCACGGCGACTTCGTGGACCTGTGCCGCGGGCCCCACGTGCCCCACACGGGCCTGCTCAAGCACGTGCGCCTCACCTCCGTGTCGGGCGCCTACTGGCGGGGCGACCCGGCGCGCGAGCAGCTGGTGCGCGTGTACGGGACGGCCTTCTTCAGCAAGGAGGACCTGGACGAGCACCTGCGCCTGCTGGAGGAGGCCCGCAAGCGCGACCACCGCGTGCTCGGCGAGCAGCTCGACCTGTTTCACTTCGAGGACGAGGCGCCGGGCTTTCCGTTCTTCCACCCCAAGGGTGCGGTGCTCTACACGACCGTGCTGGACTTCATGCGCGATCTCCTGCGCCGGCGGGGCTACCAGGAGCTGCGCACGCCGCTCGTGCTCTCCGAGCGGCTCTGGCACACCTCGGGCCACTACGACCACTACCTGGAGAACATGTTCTTCACCAAGCTGAAGCTGCGCGACGAGGGCGACGCCGCCTGCATCCACGACAACGTGGAGGAGCAGCGGCCCATGGCCGTGAAGCCCATGAACTGCCCGGGCCATCTGCTGGTCTACCGCACGCGGCCGCGCAGCCACAACGAGTTCCCGCTGCGCTTCTCCGAGATGGGGCTCGTGCACCGCCGCGAGCTGTCGGGCGTGCGCCACGGCCTGTTCCGGGTGCAGGCCTTCGTCCAGGACGACGCCCACCACTTCTGCACGCCTGCCCAGGTGGGGCAGGAGATCGAGCTCCTGATCGGCTTCTTCCACGAGGTCTACGCGCGCTTCGGCCTCGACGACGTGCGCGTGGAGCTCTCCACCCGGCCCGCCAGCAGCATCGGGAGCGACGAGATGTGGGAGCAGGCCGAGTCGGCGTTGCGCAGCGCGCTCGAGAAGGCCGGCATGCCCTACGAGCTCAACGCGGGCGATGGCGCCTTCTACGGCCCGAAGATCGACTTCCACATCCGCGACGCGCTCAAGCGTTCCTGGCAGTGCGGGACCATCCAGCTCGACTTCTCCATGCCCGAGCGCTTCGGCTGCACCTACGTGGGCGCGGACGGCCAGAAGCACGTGCCCGTGATGATCCACCGCGCCTGCTACGGGAGCGTGGAGCGCTTCCTCGGCATCCTGATCGAGCACTACGCCGGGCGCTTCCCGCTGTGGCTCGCGCCGGTACAGGTGCAGGTGATCCCGGTGAGCGAGAAGACCAACGCCTACGCCCGGCAGGTCCACACCCGGCTGCTGGACGCCGGCCTGCGCGCCGAGGCGAACCTGAAGGACGACCGCGTGGGCTACAAGATCCGCGAGGCGAGCCTCCAGAAGGTTCCCTACGCGCTGGTGGTGGGCGCCGAAGAAGAGTCGGGCAGCACCGTGAACGTCCGCTCGCGCGATCGCGGCGAGATCGGCGAGATCGCGCTCGAGGGCTTCCTCGCGTCGATCGCGGGCGAGCGGGCCGGGGGCCCGGCCGCGGCGTGAGCGGCACGACCGAGGTCCTGCTCGAAGGGCTCGCCTTCCCCGAGGGCCCGCGCTGGCGCGACGGGCGGCTGTGGTTCTCCGACATGCACGCCGGCGTGGTGCTGGCCGTGGACCTGGCGGGCCGCGTGGAGCGCATGGCCGAGGTGCCCGATCAGCCCTCGGGCCTGGGCTGGCTGCCAGACGGCCGCCTGCTGGTGGTCTCCATGACCGACCGCCGGCTGCTGCGCCTGGATCCGGGCGGCCTCGTCCCGGTGGCGGATCTCTCGGCCCACGCCACCTGGCACTGCAACGACATGGTGGTCGACGCGCGCGGCCGCGCCTACGTCGGCAACTTCGGCTCGGAGATCCACGGCGTGCGCGGCCTGCCCACGCCGGCCGTGATCTGCCGCGTGGACCCCGACGGCCGCGTGGAGGTGGCGGCGCGCGAGCTGCTCTTCCCCAACGGCACGGTGATCACGCCCGACGGCCGGACGCTGGTCGTGGGCGAGAGCTTCGGCGCGCGCCTCACCGCGTTCGACGTGGACCCCGCGACCGGCGCGCTCTCGGGCCGTCGCGAGTGGGCGCGCCTGGAGCGCGCCGTGCCCGACGGCATCTGCCTGGATGCCGAGGGTGCGATCTGGGTGGCCTCGCCCGTGAGCGCGGAGGTGTTGCGCGTGCGCGAGGGC
>Ga0302046_10006443_pt1 | contig 10241 bp, 5 predicted proteins | sample RVTome_11_FD_200261 | JGI IMG/M metagenome (GOLD analysis project Ga0302046, IMG submission 200261) | Soil microbial communities from uranium-contaminated site in the Upper Colorado River Basin, Wyoming, United States - RVT147D111 (version 2) ... | reverse complement strand
TCCTCGACGCTCACCTCCCAGCCGGTGACGGCCCGGACCATCCGCGCGTAGGGCTCCTCGACGAAGAGGCCGAAGCCACGCTCGGAGGTGAAGCGGCAGACCACCAGCGAGTCGTCCACCGCCGTGAAGTGCTGGCTGCGCACCGCGAACTCGGGCTTGCCCTCCGTCCCGCGGCGGTCGAAGCCCTGGGCGTACTGGGGCGTGGGGCGCGTGTCGTGATGGCTGCCGCCGCGGGTGGCCGTCGCGTAGCCGATCGACATGCCCTTGAGGGCGCGCGCGGAGTGGGCGGGCAGCTCGAGGCGCTTGACGGCATACACGGTGCGGGTCGCCTCCGGGTGGACGGACTCGGCCAGCCGCCAGGCGCCCTCGGCCAGCCGGTCGCCGAAGCCCTGGCGCGTGGCCGTCATCTCCACCAGGCGGAGCATCCCCTGCCAGTGCCCCCAGCCGAAGGGCACGCCGACCTCGGCCTCGGTGAGCCAGCCGCGCTCGAGGGCCTCGGCCACGAAGGCCAGGGTCACGCCCATCGTGATCGTGTCGAGCCCCAGGAGATCGCAGAGGTCATTGGCCTTGGTGAGGGAGCCCGCGTGCGCATTGCCGAGCATGGAGCCGAAGGCGAAGATGGTCTCGTACTCGGGCATCTTGGCTCTCAGGCCCTCGAGCTCGCCGTCGCGGATCTCGTACTGCTTGCCGCAGGCCACCGGGCACTTGAGGCAGGTGGTGTCCCGATCGTGATGGTGGGCGTGCATGTCCTCGCCCGAGATGGCGAGGGCTTCGGCGTAGACCTCCTGGCGCAGGTTGTAGGCACCCAGCGCGCCCAGCGTGTTGATGGGCTTGACGAGGAACGGCGTCCCGTAGGTGGAGAGCGCCTTGGTGCCGGTCTTCAAGGGCTCACGCCGCTCCTCGACCAGCCCCTTGAGCAGCGCCGGGTCGGCCACTTCCGTTTTCCGCGCTCCGGCCACCACCACGGCCTTGACACGCTTCGAGCCCAGCACGGCCCCGAGGCCACCGCGACCGGCGAATCCCTCCCGGTTCTTCCAGTACGTGCCCATGGCCGCGAAGCGCGCGAGATGCTCGCCGGCGGGCCCGATCGCCATCACGTCGGCGTCGGCACCCTCGACGGCCTGGATCGCGTGGACGGTGTCCCGCGTGGTCCGGCCCCAGAGCGCGCGCGCCGGCTCGAGGGTGGCCCCCGACTCCGTCACCTTCACGTACACGGGCCCCGGTGCCCGGCCGGTGATCACCACCGCGTCGAACCCCGTCCGCTTCAGGGTGGCGGGGAAGCGCCCGCCGAAGGTGGAGTCGAAGAAAAGCCCGGTCAGGGGCGACTTGGCGGCCACGCAGGCCCGGCTGTTGCCCGGTATCGTGGTATCGGTGACGGGCCCTACCGAGAAGACGACGGCATTCGCGGGATCGTAGGCGTCGATCCCGGGCGGGACATGGTCCAGGAGCAGCCGGGCCGCGAACCCGTTCCCGCCGAGGAGGCCCCGCGCCATGGCCTCCGAGACCGGCTCGATCCGCGTCTTGCCGCTGTGCACGTCGACGAAGAGAACCCGTCCGCCGTAGCCCTTCATGGTCACCCGGTAGAGACGACCGAGGTTTTCAGATAAATGCCGGCCGTCATCATATCAGATAAGATACGGGCCGTGAGCGACAGCCTCGCGACCCGGCTCGCCCCGATGACGGCCTTGGACGAGCGCGGCGCCCAGGTGAAGCTGGGGAGCTTCTGGATGGATCGCCCGGCGGTAGTCGGCTTCGTCCGCCACTTCGGCTGAATCTTCTGCCGCCAGCAGGTGGCTGGCCTGGGCCGTGCGCGCCCCCGGATCGAGGGGCTCGGCGCCGGTCTGGTGGTGGTGGGAAGCGCTCCGCCCGAGGCCATTCGAGGGTTTCGGGAGGCCACCGGCTATGCCGGCACGCTCCTTGTCGATCCCTCCCTTCAGAGCTTCCGGACGGCCGGGCTCTTCCACAGCACCGCCCGGACCTACCATCCCCTCACCTTTCCGCTGGGCTTCATCGCCTTCATCCAGGGCTTCAGACAGGGACGGCGGAGCGGCGAGGTCTACCAGCAGGGCGGGACCTTCGTGCTCGGCGCCGGCGAGAAGGTGCGCTTCGAGTGGCGGGACCGCTTCCCGGGCAATCATCCCTCGATGGACGAGGTGATGGCGGCGCTCGGCTAGCCTCCTGGGCACCCGCGTCTCTGCTGACCCCGCTCAGTTGACCCCGAGGGCCTTGAGCCCCTTGCGGGCCTCCTCGGCGAGATCTGGCTCCAGCCCGCTCGAGGCGAGCAGCTTCCGGTAGACGATCACCGCTGAATCCTTCTGCTTGAGCGCGGCATAGGCCTGGCCCGCGCCGAGCAGCGCCTTTCTCCCGACGGCGGAGTCCGGTGCGAGGTAGGCCGCGGTCATGTAGGACTCCGCGGCGTCCTGGTGCTGACCCTGGGCGCGGAGGGCCTCGCCCATCTGGTACGCGGCTTCGGTGGCGACGGCCGGGTCCGGGTTGCCGAGCGCCTTCTCGAACAGGGGCCGGGCCTGGTCCCATTTGCCCTCGCTCTGTAGCAGCGTGGCCTGGGCCAGGCTGGCCGCGGGCGATCCGGCGGCCGTGGGGTAGTCGCGGGCCAGGCGCGCATAGGCCTGTAGCGCGCCGGCCCGGTCTCCGCTGGCTTCGCTGGCCTGGGCCAGCAGGAGGAGAGCCCGCGGCATCCGCGGGTCGCCGGGCGCCGAGTCGACGAGGGGCTGGAGCCGCCGGCGCGCCTCGGCGGCGGCTCCCGTGCGAAGGAGGGCTTCAGCGAAGTCCACGCGCCCCTCCTCGTTACCCGCATGCTTGGAGTATCGATCGGCCAGGAGTTGATAGGCTTCCCGGGCCACCGGCCACTGGGCCTCGCGGCCGGCCGCGGCGCCGAGCCGGGCCACGGCCGTCGGCGTCGCCTCATGAGCGGGGAACTCGGCGGCGAGACGCCGGACAAAGCCACGGGCCTCACTCCAGCTCTTCTCGGCGCTCGCGATCAGCGTCATGGCGTGGAGCAGATGCGGCGTGGTGGCCGGGTCGGCGGGGCCGCTCAGCAGCGGCACCGCGAAGCGCTTGAAGTCGTCCTGCCGGCCCTGGTTGAAGGCCGTTGCGGCCAGCCCGTACTCGGCCGCCGCCGCCACCGCGGCCGTCCCCCGGCTGCGGGCCTCGGCGAACTCCCGCGCCGCCTCCGGCCAGTGACGCCGCCCGAGCGCGATGGCGCCGAGCCCCAGGTGGGCCACCGCATCGTCCCCCCGCTGGGCCGCCCCGTGGAAGTCGGTCAGGGCCTGGGGGTGGCGGTCCACCTCGAGCAGCGCGATGCCGCGGGCCAGCCGCATGCGTCCGGCGAAGGGCGAGAGGGTGGCCCGCGCCACCAGCTCGCTCAGGTCGCGCAGCGCCTCGGGGCTCCGGCTCTCACGGATGGCCAGGATGGCGCGGTTCAGGATGGCCGTGTCGGCGTGCTCGCTCTGGGGAAAGCGGGTGATCAGGCGGTCGAGCAGGGCCTGGGCGGCGGTGGTGTCATTGGCCTTGGCCGCGACCTCCGCCGCCATCAGCAGGGCCTCGGCCGTCCGTGGGTCCGCCGGCGAGTCGTCCGCGAAGCGGGTCCACAGCCGGCGCGCCTCGTCCGCCCGGTTGCGCTTGAACTCGGTCCACGCCAGGGCCAGGAGCATGTGCTGCGCCTGGGGCAGCCGGTGGAAGTCGGTGAGGAACTGGCTATAGAGCCCGCCGGCGCGGGCATGGGCCTGCGCCCAGTACGAGGACTCCGCGGCGAGCACCAGGGCCGCCGCCCGCAACTCCGCCGGCAGAGTCTCGCGCAGGAGCGCCTCGGCGCCCGCATAGGCCTGTGTGAACTCCCGGCCCTGGAAGTCCATCTCCGCCAGGCGCAGCGCCGCGTGCCAGCCGAGCGGCAGTGCGCCCGGGGCGTTCCGGACCGCCTGGAACTGGTTGCGGGCCTCTGCTGCCTGCCCGAGCTGACGATAGGCCTCGCCGCTCAGGAGGAGGACGTAGGCGCGCGTGGCCGGCTCCAAGTTCCTGGTCAAAAGGTCCTGGAGCAGGAGCTGCGCCTCGTCGGGGCGGCTCTTCTCGACGCTCCAGCGGGCCAGCAGCAGGAGGCTCGGCAGCGCGAGTGCGCCCTGGCGATCCAGGCTCTCGAGCCGCCGCGCCTCCTCGCGAGCCGCCGGGTAGTCGTCGATGTCGAGCAGGGCCTGCACGAGGCCCGCGCGCGCCCAGAGGCCCTCGAGCGTGCGTGGGTACGCCGAGAGCAGCCCGCGATGCGCCTTGACGGCCTCCAGCGGCTGCCCCGCGGCGCGGCTCCACCAGCCGAGGCGAAGCAGGCCGGTCTCGATGAGGAGCTGCGGCCCGCCCGCAGCGAAGAGCTGGAGTCGCGAGACCGCGCCCGGATGATCGCCGAGGCGCCCCAGCGTCTCGCCCAGCCAGAACTGGGCCTCGGTGGCGAGGGCGCGGGGCACGCTCTGGTTCAGCAGGCTCGTCCACGCCTCCCTGGCCTCGGCATAGCGGCGCAGCCCGTACAGCGCCATGGCCCGGCCGTGCCGGGCGTACGGGAAGATGTCAGGAGGCGCGCTTCCCCGGAGGATCTGATCGAAGGTCTGGAGCGCCCTTGCCGGCTGATTGAGCCCCAGGGACACCCAGCCCAGGGCATGGGCCGCATAGAGCCCCAGCTCCCCCCTTGGATCGTCCTGCGCCACGAGGTGAAGATGGTGCTCCGCCTCCTGAACCCGATCGAGGCGCAGCAAGGTCTCGGCCAGCCAGTACCGCGCCTCGCGGACGACGACACGAGCGGTGGAACGTTGGGCGGCGCTCTGGAGCGTCGTGCGCGCCTCGTCGAGCTCGCCGCGCTGGTAGCGCGCGCGGCCGCATTCGATCAGCTCCGAGGGGACGCCGAACACGGAGCCGAGCGGGTTGCAGGCGAGCACCCGCGGTGGCGCCAGGGGCGCGATGGGACGGGCGTCGGTGACGAATCGAGGCGGAGGAAGGTCCGGAAAGCGCTGGGGCGGAGCGGGCAGGCCGATGGCCGGGATCTGCACCGGGGACTTGTCGAGCGCGGGGATCGCGAGCTGGAGGAACGGGACCAGCGGCGGCGCCGGAAGCTCGGGCGGCTCCGCGGCGACCGCCACGTGACTCACCGGGACGACCAGCGACAGCAGCACGACGAGCACTGGCAGCGATCGGCTCATGGCTTGGCCTTGTCCGGCTGGGCGCCCTTCCGCGGCGGCGCGCTGGAGCCCGCCGGGGGCTTCGGGGGCGGCTTCAGCTTGGCGAGGACCTCGGTATGCCTGGCCTTGGCCCAGGCCTTGAGCGTGGCGTCCGGGCTCTTCGACGCCACTTCCTGGTAGTACTTGGCGGCCTGCGCCCATTGCTTCTGCTCCTCCAGCGCCAGCCCGCTGCCGGCCAGCGCCCGGTAGCGCACCGCCGCATCCTGCTCGGGGAACTCCGCCGCCGCCTGGAAGGCCTGATGCGCCGGGCCGAAGCGCTTGAGCTTCAGCTCGCTCTCGCCCACCAGCAGGAAGGCCGGCGCGCGCACCGAGTCCTCGGCACTCTGCCCGGCCGCTCGAGCCAGGGTGACGGCCTGCTTGAAGGCCTTCCGATCGAAAGCGAGCTGGGCCAGCTCGAGAGAAGCGCGGGCCGCGAGCCCGTGCCCGGGGAAGTCGGTCGTGAGCCGGGTCCACGCGGTCTCGGCGTCCTTCGGCCGGTTCAACCGGGAGGCGATGGCCCCCGCATCGTAGAGGGCCTCGGGGGTCGGCGGGGACTGCGCCATCAGCGCCTTGTACTCCTCGGCCAGCTCCGGCTTCCGCCCCTCGCGCAGGAGGGCGTCGACCACGGCGCGCCGCGCCTGCGGCGCCAGTTCGTGCTGCGGGTAGGCGGCCACGAAGGCGCGGAGATCGGCGAGGCCTGCGCTGGATTGGCCAGCCAGCACGCGCGCATGGCCCAGGAGGTAACGGGCCTCGGGCAGGAGGCGGTGATCAGGATGCTTGCTCGCGAAGGGCTCGAGCAGCGGCACCGCCTCGGGAGCGCGCTTGAGGTCGATCAGCGTGCGGGCGAGGTACACCGCGGCCGCGGACGCGTTCGGGTGCTCCGGGAAGGCCTCGAGGAGCTGGCGGAACGCGCCCGCCGCGGCCTCTCGCCGCTTCAGCTCCAGCTCGCTCCACCCCAGGCCGTACAGCGCGTCGGGCGCCAGCGGCGAGGCCGCGTTCTCGGCGACGATGCGGTCGTAAACGGTGCGCGCGTCCTGGAAGCGCTTCATGCGGTACAGGGCCTCGGCCTCCCAGAAGCGCGGCTCGTCGGCCTTGCCCGGAGGCGGCGCGAACCGCTGCGCCTGCCGGAACGCCTCCAGCGCCGGCTCGAGGGCGCCCTCGGAGAGGCGTGCCTTGCCGAGCAGCAAGGTCGCCTCGGGTACCCGCGAGTCGGAGGGGAAGCGATCGATGAGGCGCTCGAGAGTGCGGCGCGACAGCGGGAAGAGCCGATCGCGGAAGGCCTGCTCGCCGACCAGCCAGAGCCGGTCGGCCTCCTCGAGCGCGACCGCGACCGGCGGCGCGCCAAGGACGCCCCAGCCGACCACGATCAGGGCGAGAGCGAGCAAGCCGTGGACTCGCACCGTCATCGTGTATGTCACGGTACCACGAACCCTGATCGGCCGAGAAGGGTTGCGAGAGGGCGGCCAGGTTCCCGGGGCGCGCTAAGAAGACGGATGCGCACCCGATAGGTGGTCTTGACCGGCCGTCCTCGGAGTCAGGGCCAGCACGACAACCGCCGCCGAGTACAGGTCCGCGAACCCGGCCAGGCTCGCGGGAGCGGTCGATGGCCGCCGCGTCCACCCTGGCCGGGCGCGAGCACGGCTCCTGCCTCGTCGATGTCAGCGCTCAGCCCGAATCGGAGTTCCTCGGGCCCTCGACAAGGGGGACCATCGGGCACCGGCGAGCTCCCGGGGATCGACTCGCTCGGGCCGGCGCGGTGACGTCGGTCCGGATGGATCATTTACCCCGGGAAGGTTGACCCAAGCCTGGTCGGACGGGGGTGGGGCCGGGCACCACCGGGCCGGAGAGCGCGTCCGACGTCGTCGGGAACGCACGGCCGGCGAAACGCTCAGAAGCGGATGCGCACCCGGTAGCTGACCTTCACCGCGCCTTCCTTCGGCATCGGCACCTCGTACTTGAGCGTGTGGGCCTCGATCTTCTCGAAGCGATGGGTGGAGTGGAGCACCTGCCAGTCGCCGGGGATCGGCTCGATCACGGTGACGGTCTGGTCCTCCTTCTTGTGGTTGCGGAGGGAGATTTCCCACTCCACCTCGTAGAGGCCGCCCCCGAGCTTCCGCCAGTCCTTCTGCGTCCGGTCGCCGACCACGTCGAAGGCGTTCCCCATCTTGATCTTCACGCGCTCGTCCTTCGGGGTGTGATCGAGCCAGTCCTCCCCGATGAACTGCTGGCTGCCCGAGGCATCGGCCTTGTAGACCCGCACCTTGCCCTTGGGCAGCGGGATGCCGAGCCGGTTCTCCTTGCTGTTTCGCACCTCGAGGTAGACGGCGACCTTCTGGTTGGAGATCGGCACCCCGTAGGCGTTCCGGTAGTAGTCCTGGGCGCCATAGTAGATGAGGTGCTTCTGGACCGGCACATCGGGGGCCGCCATCAGCGAGAGCTGCTTGGTCTGGTTGTCCTTGATCGTGGTGCGCCCGTCCAGCGTGTAGAGGTGGTACTCGAAGAAGCCCTCGGCGGCGAACTCCCGGCTGGCGTCCGAGCTGGGAGTCGCCTTGGCCGCGACCTCCATCGCGCGGCCGGCCCGCAGCCGGTCCTGGGCCCGGTGGACATCGCCCGCCACGAGCTTGAGGGCGGCATTGGCATAGGTCGCCCCGCTCTTGTTGTCGATGGTCACCCAGCCCGTGAGGTCGGCCCGGCTGTCGGCGGGGTTCAGCACCATGACGTAGTCCGCCTTCCAGTTGATCGCGCTGGTGAGGTAGGAGGCCTCGACCCGCTGCGCCGCGGCGGCGCCTGCCGCCGGCTGATTGCGGAGGAGCCAGACGAGCGTGGGCTTGGCCACCAGGTTCTCGGGCAACGAGGGCAGGACGAGCTTCCCGTAATGCCCAAGGTGGATTTGCCCGTTGATCTCGAACACCGGGCCGTTGGTGGTCAGCAGCGTCGCCTCGTGATAGGTGCCGTCCCCCCCGTAAAGCCGCACCTTCTTGCCCACATACTTCTCCATCAGCTTCTGGCTCGAAAGGAGGTCGTACTCGTAGTTCTGCTCCAGGATCTTGAGCCCCGCCGGGCTGGTCAGGGACTTGAGGTGCACCGTGGTCGGATCGATCTGGGCGGCCACGTCCATGAACTGCACTTCGGTGATCCCCGCCGGGAGCCGCAGATCCCGCAGGTCCTTCACGAGGCCGAGATTGCCGTTGTAGATCGTCACCATGACCTCGCGCTGCTCCTCCTGTGTGCTGCGGAGCGGCGCGGCCGAGGCCGCCGGTGCAATGGCGAACAGGGAGAGCAGGGTCAGCACCATCAGCCGCGTGATCATCGGGTCATCCTCCTCGAGCGCCTCGGATCGTCCATCTGCCCGGTTAGACCGGGTCGGGGGCCTGAAGTTCCCGGGAGCCAGGGCGCTCCCAGGCATCGAGGGTTCAGCGGGTAGCCCCCAGGTAGGCTCCGCATGGGCTCCACGCGGCACGAGAATCTCGACGATCTCGGGACGGGTGCGGTGGCGGCTGATCGAGGCTGCCGTGCCGATGTTCCGCCTCCGCGATCCGCACGCGGCTGGGCTGCGGGACTCGGCGGGACGGACCGCGGCCCGGCGGGGAAAGGTCCACCGTGGCCCTGGCGCGCCAGCGCTTGCGTTCCCGGCACGTCCCTTGGACAATGTGAGGCGGTTCGTCGACCTTGGTTGCGAGACCGCATCGCCCAACACCACCTCCGCCGGGAGGGGTCGGGGTCATGTCAGGGAAGCGCGTGCGCGGGTCGACCGCGCTCCTGGGGGGCCTGCTCGTGGCGCTGGCCGGCGTCTCCGCCACGGCCGGGCCGGCGGCGGGTCAGAGCATCACGCTCCAGACGGTGGCCACCGGCCTCGCCCATCCGGTCGCCATCACCCACGCCGGGGACGGCTCGGGCCGCCTCTTCATCACGCTCCAGGGCGGCCGGATCGTCATCCACGAGGGGACGGCGATCCTGCCCACCGCGTTCCTCGACATCACGTCGCTGGTGTCGTGCTGCGGGGAGCGAGGGCTCCTGAGCGTCGCCTTCCATCCCGACTACGCCGCGAACGGTCACTTCTACGTCAACTACACGAACACCGCCGGGAATACCGTGATCGCGCGGTACACGGTCTCGGGGGATCCCGACGTGGCCGACCCGACCTCGGCGCTGGTGATCCTGACCATCGCGCAGCCGTTCTCCAACCACAACGGCGGCCAGCTCAAGTTCGGGCCGGACGGCTACCTCTACATCGGCACGGGCGACGGCGGCAGCGGCGGCGATCCCGACAATCGCGCCCAGAATCTCGGCGACCGGCTAGGCAAGATGCTGCGGATCGACGTCGACGGCGCCGCGCCCTACGCCATCCCGCCCACCAATCCCTTCGTGGACACCCCGGGCGCCCAGCCGGAGATCTGGGCCCTCGGCCTGCGCAACCCGTGGCGCTTCACCTTCGACCGGCTCACCGGGGATCTCTTCATCGCCGACGTCGGCCAGGCCACGCGGGAGGAGGTGAACCATCAGGCCGCGGGCAGCGCGGGCGGTGAGAACTACGGGTGGCGGCGCATGGAGGGCAGCCTCTGCTACGACCCGGCGACGGGCTGCAACGACGGGACCCTGACGCTGCCGATCCTCGAGTACGACCATTCGCTGGGCTGTTCGATCACCGGGGGCTATCGCTATCGCGGCAGCCAGTTCCCGGCGCTGACCGCCACGTACCTCTACGCCGATTTCTGCAGCGGGCGCATCTGGGGCGGCACCCAAACCGGCCCCGCGAGCTGGACGGGGGCGCTCCTCCTCGACACTGTGCTGAACATCACGAGCTTCGGCGAGGACGAGGCCGGCGAGCTGTACGTCACCCATCATCACGCGACCGGCGGCGCCGTCTACCGGATCGTGCCATCCACGGCCGGCGAGACCACCATCGATAACGGCACCGCGGGCACGAGCTCCACGGGCCTGTGGTGCGTCTCCAGCGCCCCGAGCCCCTTCGGCGCCAACTCCCTCTACAGCTGCGGCAGCGGCCTGGACACCTACCGCTGGACCCCC
>Ga0302046_10006442_pt1 | contig 10244 bp, 4 predicted proteins | sample RVTome_11_FD_200261 | JGI IMG/M metagenome (GOLD analysis project Ga0302046, IMG submission 200261) | Soil microbial communities from uranium-contaminated site in the Upper Colorado River Basin, Wyoming, United States - RVT147D111 (version 2) ... | reverse complement strand
CTCGCCACGGGCTTGTTCACGGAGACCGTCGCGGCCGCGCTCACACCCTCGACGAGCGCCGTGATCGTGACCGTGCACACCACCTCGCCCGCGGGACACGTCGCCGCGACCGCGGTCGCCGTCGTCGAGACCCCGATCGCCGGGTCGAGCGCGACGTCCGCGCTGCTGCTGGACCAGCCCACTACACGACCGGCACCGGTGAGGTCCGTTCCATCCGCGCCCTCCAGCTGCGCGCTCAGCTGCACCGTGCCGTTCACATCGAGCACCGCGCTGAGGGGAGTCACGGTCACTTTCGCGACGGGTTCCAGCGCGACGGTGATGACTGCCGTGTCATCGACGCCCTCGGCCGTCGCCGTGATCGTCGCGCTGCCGACGGCCAGGGCGCGCACCGCGCCGCTCGCATCGACCTCCGCGACCGACTCGTTCGAGCTGCGCCAGGTCACGGCCCTGTCCGTCAGCGTCGAGCCGTCCGAGCCCGTCACGCGCGCATTCAGCTTCGCCGCTTCACCCGGTCGCAGCGCAATTGCGGACGGCGTGATCTCGACCGTCATGACGGTCGGAGGGCCGACGGTCACCGTCGCGCGACCTTCCAGACCCTCGATCAACGCGATGACGTCCGTCGTGCCCACCGCGACGCCGACCACCACGCCCTCCGCGTCGACCAGCGCGATCGCCTCGTTCGCCGTGCTCCAGACGACTTCGCGGCCCTCGAGGATGCGGCCTTCGGCATCCTGTGCTCGCGCCGTGTACAGGCGCGCCTCACCGCGTGGCACGACCTGCGCATCCGGCTCGACCTCGACACGCGCCACGTCGACCGCCACGACATCCAGGTGCTCGCACGTCGCCGTGGCGCCCACTACGCCGAGCAGGGCGAGCAGACCCGCCGCCGCGTCCACACGACCGCGCTCCGACCGCTGCAACGGCCCGTGTCGCTGCGTGCGTGCGCGCGCGTCGCTCATGCGAGGCTTCGGTCTGCTAGAGAACAACGTCGATCATCCCGGACTGTTCGGTGATTCCACCGGCAGTCGCGCGAACGCGACCCTGGCTCGCCAGATTCAGCAGATCGACCGTGATCACCGTGGTGTCGCCAGTCGTCGGATTCAGGATGAACGGCGAGCTTCCCTGCAACGTCCAGGTCACCGGCCGCATGAGAACCGTACCGTCCGCCGCAAGCACCATGGCGGTTGCCGTGAGACTGGTGGGAACGCCAGGGGTCAGGCCGGTCCGGCTGATCGTGGTACCACTCAGCATGAGGTTGACGCTCGCCACCGTCTTCGGCACCTGCACGGTGAGCGTGCTCTGCACGCCCTCCGCTTCCGCCGTGATCGTCGTGACGCACGGATCCACGTTGACGGGACACATCGGCGGATTCGCGCCGGCGATGTCCGCCGACAGCCCGAACGTGCCCGATGCCGTGACCGTCGCGATCAGGTCGTCCGCCGACGACCATGTCACACTGCGATTCGTCAACACGGTTCCATCCGCTGCTTCGACGGTCACGGTGACGGTCTGGGACGTGCCCGCGGCGATCGTCAGCGGTGCGGCCGCGTTGATCGTCACTGCACCCACCGGCTTGCGGATCGCGACCGTCGCGGTACCGGACACGGACCCGGCGTCGGCGGTGACGATGACCGCGCATTCCGGTGTGCCGGACGGACACGACGCCGAGTTGGCCGTCGCGTTCACGGCGCTCCCCGTCGTCGCGCTCAGCAGCAGGTCGCCACTCGCGCTGGACCACGTCACCGGGAAGAACGCGCTGAGATCGGTGCCATCGGCCGCGGTCACGGTCGACGTGAGCGCTACGACCTCGCCGATGTCCACGGTCGACATCGCGGGCGCCACGTTCACGGTGGACGGCGGCTTGCGCACCGTGATCGCTGCGGAACCCGACTTTCCTTCCGCCGTCGCGACGACGTTCGTCGTGCACGAGACCTGGCCCACCGCGCAGCTCGCGCCTGCCGCCGTCGCAGTGGTCTGCACACCCGTCGCCGGATTCACGGTCACGTCCGCGGATGCGGGCGCCCAGTCGACCTTGCGGCCATCGTTCGTGAGATCCGAGCCGTCAGCGGCCGCCAGCGTGGCGGCGAGCACCGACGTGTCACCCACGTCGAGTGTGGCGGAAGGTGGCGCGACGGTCACCGTCGCGACCGGCTTCCTTACGCGCACGACGGCCGAATTGCCGATGCTGAACGCGGCGACGGAGGCCGTGACCGTGACGTTGCACGCGGCCGGACCCGTGCCGCAACTCGCGGCGACACCCGTCGCCGTCGTCTGAGGTCCGGTCGTCGGATTCAGCGTCACGTCGTTCGAACTCCTGCTCCACGACACGGTGTGCCCCGCCTGTGACACGTTGGTCCCATCCGGCGCGAGCAGCGTGGCGGAGAGTACGATACTGCCGCCGATGGACACCGCCGGGTTCGCGGGCGAGACGGTCACGCTCTGCACCGGCTTGCGCACGGAGACGGTCGCATTGCCATTCAACCCCGCCGCACTCGCGGTTACCGTGACAGCGCAGACTGCCGTGCCGACGGGACACGTCGCGCTCACAGCGGTTGCCGTCGTGCTCGGCTGGTTCGTGCTGCTCAGCGTGACATCGCCGCTGCCGCTGGACCACGTGATGGGATGCCCCGACGTGAGGTCCGTGCCATCCTGCGCGAGCACCTTCGCCACGAGCGATACGCTGCCGTTCAGGTCGAGCGTGCTGCTCGGCGGTGTGACCGACACACTGTTCGGCGCCTTGCGCACCGCGACGGACGCCGTCCCGTTCTGCCCACCCGCGCTCGCGGTGATGGTCGTCGTGCACACGGTCTGACCCGCCGTACAGGTCGCCGCCACGGCGGTCGCCGTGACCTGCGCACCGGTCTGCGGGCTCAGCGTGACGTTCGCGCTGCCACTCGTCCAGTTGATGCTCGTGACGGAAGACGTCAGGTCGGTTCCATCGGAGGCCAGCACCTGAGCCGTCACCTGCACGTTCCCGCCGATGTCGAGCGTTGTCTGCGCGGGCGTGACGGTCACGGAACCCACCGGCTTGTTCACCGTGATCGTCGCCATGCCGTCGACGGACTCGGAGGTTGCGGTGATCGTCACCGTGCACGACGTCTGTCCCTGCGGGCACGTCGCGGACACCGCCGTCGCGGTCGTCTGTATTCCCGTAGCCGGAGCGAGCAGGACATCACCCGACGGCGCGGCCGCCCACGTCACCACCCGGCCCGTGTTCGTCAGGTCCGAACCATCACCCGCCTCGAGCATCACGTTCAACTGCACCGTGCCGTTCACGTCCAGCGTGGTCGACGCGGGCGACACGGTCACCTTCGCGACGGGCTTGCGCGTCACATTGACGATCGCGCTGCCGGTCTTGCCCTCGGACTCCGCGGTGATCGTCGCGCTGCCCTGGCCGGCGCCCAGGACGAGACCGGAGCTGGAGACCGTGGCGATGAGCGGATCGTTCGTGCTCCAGGCCACGGCGCGACCCGTGACGATGGTGCCGTTGATGTCGCGCAGCTCCGCGCTGCACTGCGTGGTATCACCGGCGAGGATGTCGCTGGCCGCGCAGGTCACGGTGACGGTGTTCACCGGTTGCGGCGCCACTGTCACCTGTGTCTGCCCCGTCTGCCCCTCGGATGCCGCCGTGATCGTGACCGTGCCGAGCGCCTTCGCCGTGACGAGTCCGTTCGCGTCGACATCCGCGATCGACGCATTGCTCGTGCTCCACGCCACGGGCCGCCCGCTGAGCACGGTGCCATCGGCAGCGCGCAGCACGGCCTGGAGCTGCAGTGTGCCGCCGTTCACGACCGTCGGATTCGCCGGTGTGATCGTGACGGTCGATACCGGCTTCGGCAGCACGGTGATGCGTGCGGTGTCCTGTACGCCTTCGACGATCGCGACAATGCGTGCAATGCCGGGCGAGACGGCATTCACGAGGCCGCTCGTGCCGCCCACCGTCGCGACCGCGGGTTCGAGGCTGGACCAGAAGGTAGCGCGACCGGTGAGCGGCGTCCCATCCGACGCCGTGATGCTCACGGTCATGCGCAGCGTATCCCCGACGAACAGCGTCGCCGTGTCCGGCCGCGTCTCGACGTTCGCGACGGGCTGCGTCACGACCGTGATATTCGACGTGCCGCTCCGGCCCTCCGCGCTCGCCGTGACGACGGCGGAACCCTGCGCGATGCCGCGCACGAGGCCCGTCGCGCTCACCTGCGCGATTGCGGTGTTGGATGAAGTGAACGCGAGCGGCCGGCCCGTCAGGTCCGTGCCGTCCTGCGACTCGAGGCGCACACGCAGCTGCGCCGTGGCGTTCACCATGATCGTGGTATCGCCGGGCGCGACGAGAACGCGTGCCACCGCGCGCGGCGTCACGGTCACCGTGACCTGGCCCGTCTGACCATCCGCCGTCGCCCGGATCTGCGTTGCGCCCAGCGCACGACCCGTGACGACGCCGTTCGCGTCGACGCTCGCGATCGTCGCGTTCGCCGAGCTCCACACGATCGTCAGGCCGCCGACAATGGAGCCGTCCGAGTCGCGCGGGATCGCCGTCAGCTGGAGCTGACCGCCCAGCTCCACGTTCGGGCCGGCCGGTACCACGTCCATGCGCGTGACCGCCGGCCGCGTCACCGTGATCGTCGCGCTGCCCGACTTCCCCTCCGACGACGCCGTGATCGTCGCCGTGCCGACCGCGAACGCACTCACGCGGCCGCCTCCGTCCACATCGGCAACCGACGGCTGCGAGCTGCTCCACGTGATCAGACGGCTGGTCAGCGTGGAACCGTCGGATCCCGTCAGCTCGACTTCCAGCGTGAGATTGTCGCCGATGCGCAGGCTCGCCACAGCCGGGGAGACTTCCACGCTCGCGACCGATGGCGCCGTCACCGTCACGACCGCCTGCCCTTCCTGCCCTTCCACCTCCGCCACCACGGTCGTGACTCCCATCCGCAGGCCCGTGACGAAGCCCGCATCGCTCACCTCCGCGATGCTCGCGTCTCCCACCCTCCAGCTTACCGCCCGACCCGGCAGGGCTCTGCCCTCGCCGTCCTCCGGCCGCGCCGTGTACTGGCGCGCTTCGCCCAGCGGGATGTCCTGGGAAACGGGGATGACGTCGACCACCGCGACGTCCACCGCCACGACGGCAAGCTCGCGGCAGGAGCCGAAGAAGAAAGCGAACCCCAGCGCCAGGGCCAGCCGAATCACGTTGGCGGTCCGCAACGCCCGATGCATGTGCCCCTCAGAAACGGATACGCAGAATCGCCAGGCGAAGGTCGCGGCCCGTCGCCGAAATCATGGGCGGCTCGAGGTGCGCCCCCTGTCCGGATCGAGCACGTGCCGCCGCGATCGTGCGTTCATTCTGCTCACTGGCTCCGATCATGGCATCGATCGCGCCAATGAACGTCAGCACGCCCGCAGCTGCAAGTCCGTAGCCAAGATAGGGCCGCTCAGTGTCCTCGGACGCGACGTCCGCCTGCGGGCATACGCCGTTGACGGGGACCGACAGGCAGCGGACCGAAACGTTTGTGTACAACGCGCCCGCCGCCGCCGCACCACCCGCGCCCAGCAGATACAACAGGCCCCGGCCCGCACGACCCGTGTAGAACTCGCCCAGTCCCGGTAACAGCATGCCGAGGGCCATGGCGCCGCCCGGGCTGTAGAGGCGGAGGTCCGCCGGGAGCGCGGCGGCGTCCGCGGGTGCGGGATCGGCCGACCTGATGGGTGGATCGACCGAATCGGGATCCGGGATGTTCAGGCGGTTGCGCAGGATGACGAGGCGGGTCTCGGCTTCGGCGTCCGAAGGGAGCGCGGCGCTCACTTTCATGTAGCGATCGAAGGAGATCTGCCATTCACCATCCGCATAGGTCCGGCGTGCTTCTGCCTGCCAGCCGGCGACAACGCTGTCCCTGGCCTCGACGAACGCGCTGACCCGATTGGGCGCGTGCACGGCGGGATCGAGCCGGAGCGTTGGATCCAGCTCGATGGCGCGCCGAAAGGACGACCGGGCAGCGCCCATGTCGCCGCTCGCGAAATCGATGAGGCCGTGGTAGAGCGCGCCGAGTGCGCGGTCGGTCTGCGCCATGCCGGCCGGAATCGAATCGAGAATGGCAGCGGCGCGGGTGAGCTCGCCGGCATCGTAGGCGTCGATGGCGCGCTGGAGCAGAAGGCTCTGCGGGTTCTGCGCATGGGCCGGCAGGCTCCCCGCGAGCACGGCGAGGGAGACGGCCATGAGCCGCGTCAGGAAGTACATTCGTCGAATCGACTGCATCGCGTCGAAACTTAGACGCCGGCCGGCGGCGCAAGCAACGGCGTGCGGTCCGTGAGAAATGCGCAAACGATCCGGACCGGACTCAGCCCCCTTCCGGTGAACCCACGACGAGATCGCCGCGCAGCACGCCGCCGCGCGTGGACAGCACTTCGTAGGTTCCGCGCAGACCGGGCACGCCGTACGTCCGCACGGTGAAGACGGCCTCCTTCGTCTCACCCGGCTGCAGGTATCCCAGTTCCGCGTCACCGCGCGGCTCGATCATGCGCATCTGCGCGTCGCTGCCGCCCGTGCGCACGCCTTCGAACTCCAGCGCGACGCGGTCCGGCCTCACGATCTTGACGAGGTGCGCCTGGCGCAGCGCGGTGGGCAGCCGGCCGCGGTTGCTGACCGCAATTCTCACTTCCCACGTCGTGCTGTCCGCGGTACTCGACACCTGCCGCACCTGCGGCGCGGCCGTCTCGAGGTCCGGCAGCGATTCGGCAAGATAGACGTTGAACATGGCCTGGTTGCCGGCCCACTTCGCGAGCACTTCCGGCGGCCCGTTCTGCGAGAAGAACTTCGGATGCCAGCCGCCGATCTCGACCTCGCCGCGCTCCGGATGCTGGAACGTCGTCCACGCCCTGAACGCGCGACCACCAGTCACGCTGTCCTGCCAGATCAGACGATCCAGCTCATCCTCCTCGCCATCGCCATTCACATCGCCCACGGCGCCGCCATCCCACAGCTCATCGCCGTACCAGATCGCGCCGAGATAGAAGTAGCCGAAGTCCGGACCGTGGCCGAACAGCGGATTGCCATCCTCGCGGTCCGGGTTGCCGCGCGTCGCATAGTCGTGATAGACGTTGCCGGCCCATGGATAGCCCGTGATGCTCACGCCCACGCTGTCGAAGTGCTCGAACAGTGCGAGGTCCTCGGGATACATGCGGTCCGTGCTGTGTGACGTGGATGGTCCGCGCAGATGCATCGGCACGCGCGTGTCCATCGAATTCGCGACGGCGATGTTCGGATTCTCGAGCACGAACAGCACGGTCGCGCGCGTCTCGGGTTCGGAGAGCGGGAACGCGCCCGCGCCGAATTGCGTGTAGCCGCGGCCCGTGTGGTCGCGCCCCGAGTCCGGCCGCCAGTTTTCCGGATAGTTGCGATGCAGGTCGAGGCCGCCAACACCATCTTCATCGGTTCGGCCATCGCCATCGTCGTCGCGTCCTTCGCGGCCCATCGACCACTCGCCTTCGCCGTTCTCCGCGCGCATCATCAGGCGTCCCTTCGGATCGCGCGGGTCCTCGATCCACTCGCCATCGGGATCGCGCCAGCGCATCTGCCGGATCACGCCGTCGCCATCCATGTCGTTCGCGGGATCCTCGTCCGCGAGCCCATCGCCATCGTTGTCGATCGGACGTACACTGCTGCGGTTCGCCTGCGCCGTGTGCAGGTAGAGGTTGGACCCGTCCGGGTTGTTCTGCGGGCGCAGATGGATGGCGGCCCGGTCGAGCAGGCGCGTCACACGCGCATCGCGACCGTACCCCTCCACGAGGTACTTGATCAGGTACAGCACCGACTCCGACGACGTGATCTCGCCGCTGTGGCGCCCGCCCTCGAAGTACGCGGCGGGCTTGTCCGTCGCCGGGCCCGTCTCCGTGTTCGTCACCGTGACCTGCATGATGGGCCGACCCTCGTAGCTCGTGCCCACCTGGTACAGCTCGACGAGGTTCGGGTGTTGCGCCGCCCACCGGCGCAGCCATTCGTACATCACGTCGACGGCGTGGTAGCGGTCGAACTCGAGCGTCTCGCCCGCTTCGTACTGCACTTCCGGATGCCGTACGCGCGGGAAATGGCTCGGCCCGTGGCGCCCGTCCACGCGCAGCACGTAGCGCGTCGCGTCGCGCTCCGCTTCCGGCGGGACCGTGGCCGGCAGATGGACCGGTGGCACCGTCTGCGCCAGCGCGCCGCCCGCGATCACGACGCCGGCGATTGCAGCGAGCATGCTTGTCGTGCGAGCCATCTTCATCGTTCCTCCATTGCGTTCGTTCACGCGGTGCCTGCGAAACGGACTACCGGATCCCGATCAACCCCTCACAATCCGCGAGCAGCCTGCGCGCGTCGTACCCGATGCCGTCCTTGAAGACGAGGTGGATCCCGCGGATCAGCGCAGGGTCCGTCGTGAGGTCGCCGGGCATCACGGCGAGGTCCGCGATCTTGCCGGTCTCGATGGAGCCGAGGTCCCGGTCGATGCCGAGCACCTTCGCACCGTTCAACGTCATGATCTGTACGACCTGTGCGGGCGAGAAGCCGGCCTCCGAGAGCAGCTCGAAGTTCCGCTGGTCGCCGAAACCCGGCAGTGCACCACCATTGCCGGTCGGGTCCACGCCCGCGGCCAGCAGGCCACCCGCCTCGAAGAACGCACGCTCGTATGCCATGCCGTTGCGGAACACTTCCGGCGTGTACGCCGTGTTGCGTTCGGTATCAATCCGCTCGCGTGCCTCCAGGTAGTCCGCGCGCACCTCCGGCGCCATCATCTGCAGTGTGCGCTCATCCTTCGTCGGCCGGTTCGGCACGAACAGCTCGTACACGGCCAGCGTCGACGTCATCGCGACGTTGTTCCGGACCATCACGCGAAACGTTTCCTGTACCGCCGGACCCTTGACGTCCACCATTCCGACGGCGGAAACGAGGCCGCCCGGGCAGCGGTCCGGTTCCTTGTCGGGCGCGTAGTCCGAGTTGGTGAACAGGCCGTGCTCGAGGTTGTCGATGCCGAGAGCAACGGCTTCCCTGAAGCTGACGGAGCAGAGATGGCCCGTGACCTTCATGCCGGTCGCGTGTGCTTCCTCGATCGCCGCGCGCAGCTGCTCACGGCCGATGTTCGTGTACGCCTTCAGCCACGTCGCACCCTCCTCGCCCCAGTACTTCACGAAGCGGCGCGCCTCCTCGGGCGTGTTGATCAGCGTCATCGTGTTCGAACCCTCGCCGCCCGTGATGTACGGTGCGGTGATATGGATGCGCGGACCCGGCTCCTGGCCCAGCTCGATGCCCTCCTTCAGGTTGATCTCCGCGTACGGCGCGCGGCTTCCCGTCGTCCGTACCGTCGTCACGCCGGAGCCCAGATAGAGTCGCGGTCCCGTGAAGGTCATCTGTGCGGACCGGTTGCCCGCTGCCGTGTAGAACAGGTGGTCGTGCAGACCGATCATGCCGGGGATCACCGAATGCCCCGTCAGGTCGCGCACCTCGGCACCCGCGGGGATCTGCGTGCTCGCCGCACTGCCCATCGCGGCAATGCGTCCATCGCGGATCACGATGGTCTGATCCGCGCGCGCCGGCGCGCCCGTGCCGTCGATCACCTTCACGTGCGTCAGGGCGACGACGGGTGCGTTCACCGTCACGTACTCCAGCACGCGCGGCCGCAGGTTCGTGGGCCCCTGCGCCGCCGCCGGCACCGCGATCAGCGCGAGGGTGCCGAGCACCAGGATCGTTCGTGCCTGTCTCATCGCTGACTCCGTTGCGCGCGTCACCGCGCCGTGAAGGTCATCCGCATTCCGGCCTCGAGATGCTCGGAGATGTGGCAGTGTATCATCCACGTACCCGGATTGGATACTTCGAGCAGCAGATCCGCCGTCGAGCCCGCGGGCAGCAGGACCGTGTCCTTCCACACCAGATTCCCGTTCGGCACGCCATTCATCGAGAGTACGAGGAAGCGCTGCCCGTGGATGTGGATGGGGTGTTGCATGCCGTGCAGCACATCGCGCGCGTTGCGCAGCCGCAGCTTCACGACGTCGCCCACGCGGAACGGCCAGGAAATGTCCATGTTCTCCTCGCCCGTGGCGGGATCGCGCAGGATCCAGCTCACCTGCGACGGCGTCGACGCCCAGTTCATCATCGGCATCGTGCCGCTCCACTCGACCGGGCTGAACCAGACGGAATCGAGGATCATCAGCCGCTGCACGACGAACGGCAGGTCCCGCGCCTCCATGGCCAGCACCAGCTCGCGATCCACCGGCCGATCGAA
>Ga0302046_10006441_pt1 | contig 10249 bp, 10 predicted proteins | sample RVTome_11_FD_200261 | JGI IMG/M metagenome (GOLD analysis project Ga0302046, IMG submission 200261) | Soil microbial communities from uranium-contaminated site in the Upper Colorado River Basin, Wyoming, United States - RVT147D111 (version 2) ... | reverse complement strand
GAGATCCGCGGTGCAGTGGCCGACGAACAGACCGGAGTTGCGCGGGGCCATTCCGCGCGGCCCTTCGCAGAGACGCCAGTTCACGTGCGCGACGAACGAGGCAGGCGTCGCGTCGGTGACGCTCGACGTCGTCACGATACCCGTGGCGAAACCCGCGGCCACGGCGAGCTCCATGATCGTCGCAACGTCTTCGTCGGCGGCCGCCGTCGTGGCGATGCGCCCCGCGCTCGTCACGATGCCCGTCGCCATCGAAGTCGCTGTGTTCGCCGAGTCGGCCACGTAGTCGGGCAGCGACGGATTCTCCTCGGCCACGGTCTGTATTCGCACCTGGCTGCGCGCCGGCATGCCGTCGAGCGCGAGCCGTCCGCCGTGGCCGGCGAGGTAGTGGCGCGCCATCGTGATCTGATGATCGTCCATGCCGTCGCCGATGATGAGCACGACTTTCGGGCCAGCCGGCGCGGCGCGCGCGCTCGCTCGCGGCTCGGTCGCGCACCCAACGCCAACTAGGACCATGAGCAGCAGACCGGCCACGTTCTTGAGCATCGTGCAATAAGCGGCCACTATGGTCGTCGACTTCGATCGATCATCGATCTCGATTTCGGGGGCAAACCCATGCGTACTGCGGCATCGCCGGCGCGGCCGGATCATGACATATCGCATCGCGAGAGAGCAGCGACAGGGGGGACCCTCGTGTTGCCGAAGCTCTGTCTCGCGGCCATCGCGAGTTGCGCGGGCATGATGGCTTTCGCGCAGACCGAAACACCGTGCACGGCCATCGCGAACGATGCCGAGCGCCTCGCTTGTTACGACAAGGCGTTGCGTCCCGCAGCGCCTACACCCGCGGCGGCACCCGCGCCACGCACCGTGGCGCCCGAACCTCCCGCACCCGCGGCCGCGAGCCGGGACGAGCGCCGTCAAGAACGGCGCGTGCGCGAATCGGCTGCACCGGCTCCGGCGGCCGCACCCGCGGCGCCCGGGGCGCGGCGCGCCGGCGCCCCGGCCGACGAGAACATCGTCCCGGTCATCGTGGTGGGAATGCGGGCACTGCCCGGCCGCGAGGTCACGTTCACGACCGAAGACGGCGCAGCTTGGGTGCAGACCGACAGCCAGCGGCTCGTCGGCTTGCCCGACACGCCGTTCGCCGCCGAGATCAAGCCCGGCACCATGGGGAGCTACTTCCTCGTCCCGACCGCGCGCGGTCGCGCCGTGCGCGTGCGGCGCGTGCGCTAACGCGCGCCTATGCTCAAGTGCTCCTCGAGCCTCTCGAGCTCGAGCAGGTCGCGGTAGTAGCTGTCGGGGTCGCAGGAAGCCTGCTCGCTGATGTCGACGTCGTCGTCGCGCGCCGAGCCGCGACGACGCACGAGCGGCTGCGTGTAGTACGGGTCGTAGATCGTCATCGTGCGATCCATCGCGAACCGGTCGTCGCTGAAGTCGTAGCGCTCGACGATCCGCGTTCCCTCGCCCTTCATCGGCAAGCCCGAGCCGTCGAGCCAGCCGGGTTGTAGATGCGTGGTCTCGATGACGAGCGCATTGCCGTCCCAGCGGCCGACCGAGAAACCCAGCGACGACGGCTGCGTGTCGGGCGGCGCCTGCCGGCCGTCCATCCACACGCGGCGCGGCGTGTTGTGCTCGACGTGGATCATCACGTAGTGCGTGCCCGCGTCGACGATCTCCATGTTGTAGGGCGCGCCGAACAGGCGCGGCAATCCAAGCGCGAGGCAGCGTAGAGCAGGATCTTGGTAATGATCGGTGGCCGCGAACAGCGCCCGGCCTTCGGCGGTGAACGGCGTCGGCTTCGGCTCGAGGTCGTCGACCGTGAGGCGGAACTTGTAGCGGTTGCGCCAAGGGCCCGTGATGTCGATGGGATAGTCGTTGCGCACGGGCCCGTAACCGTAGTTCTTCCCGGGCGTCGCATGCACTTGGTTCGGATCGGGACCGGTGCTGTCGCCGCGGCCCGTCACGAGACGCGAGCCGTCGGGGCGCACGATCGTGCGTACGTACAGCTTTCGCGTGCCGTTGCGGCCGACCTGGCCCGACACCTCGAGCTCGTCGCCGATCTTGAGAGTCGTCGCGGTCCACCCGAGCTGCTGCATCGACGTGACGCTCGAAGCTTGGAGCTCCCAATCCTCGGCGGCGCCGTCGCGGACGACCTCGAGTCGATAGCGGATGTGCGGGTTGTTCCACCAGACCTGGACGATCTTGCCCGTGAGCTCGGCGGTCTGGTCGGGCTCGAACTCGGCCGAGAACGAGTGATGGGCGGACGCCGGCCCTACCAGCCCCAACATCGCCCACATCGCACCGAGTACGCGCCACGCCATGACCCACCCCCCCCGGACGACCAAGCCTCAAGGATACGCCGGCCTTGAGAATTCGTTCCATGCGCAGGCTTGCTTTCGCGGTGGCCGCATGGATAGTTGGAGCGGAAGACTGCCGATCGCAGCGCGCCCAAACGCTTTCCGGGGGGAACTAGCATGCGGACCATTCGACGACCGTTCATCGTCTCGTGCCTCGTCACTTTACTGGCCGCCTGTGGCGGCAGCGAGCCGAGCGCCTCCGCCGTGGCCATCGACAACGACGACATCGGCGGCACCGTCAACGGCCCGGCCGGGCCCGAGGCCGGCGTCTGGGTCATCGCCGAGACCGAGGACCTCGCCACGCGCTATGCGAAGATCGTCGTGACGGACGATCGAGGGCGTTTCGTGATCCCGGATCTGCCGGCCGCCAGCTATCAGGTTTGGGTGCGGGGCTACGGGCTCGTCGATTCGACGAAAGCCCCCGCGAGTCCCGGACAGACGTTGAGCATCACGGCGACTGTGGCTCCGTCGCCGGCCGCCGCGGCCGCCGTCTATCCCGCAGCGTACTGGTACTCGATGATGAAAGTCCCGGGCGCGGACGAAGTGAGCTCGTTGCCGGGCGGGGTCAATCAGTATCTGGCGTCGATCAAGAATCTGTCGTGCATCGGTTGCCACCAGATCGGCCAGCTGGCGACGCGCACGCTGCCGACCGAGTTCTCGAGCATGAGCCACCACGACGCGTGGGTGCGGCGCATCCAGTCCGGTCAAGCGGGCGCACAAATGCTGGGCTCGGCGATGAACCAGCTCGGCGGCGTGCCGCCGAAGTACCTCGCCGATTGGACGGAACGCGTCGCGAACGGCGAGCTGCCGCACGCGACGCCGGAGCGCCCGAGCGGTCTCGAGCGCAACGTCGTCGCGACCGTGCGCGATTGGTCGACCGACAAAGCGTACATGCACGATTTGAGCGGCACGGATCGCCGCGATCCGACGGTCAACGGTTACGGCAAGCTCTACGGCGCGCCGGAGCTCTCGACCGACGAATTCCCGATCCTCGATCCGCAGACGAACACCGCGACGGTGCTGCACGCGCCCGTGCAAGATCCGAACACGCCGACGACGAACAGCACGCCGGCCACGCAGCCGTCGCCGTACTGGGGCAGCGAGGCGATCTGGGACAGCAAAGCGAACGCGCACAACCCGATGCTCGATGAGGAAGGCCGCGTTTGGTACACGGCTGTCGTGCGCGCGCCCACGAACGCGCCCGCCTATTGCCGTGCCGAGTCGGGGCACCCGTCGGCGACGTTGTTCCCGCTCGAGCGCTCGGGCCGACAGATGTCCGTCTACGATCCGAAGACCGAGAAGTACACGTTCATCGATACCTGCTACTCGACGCATCATCTGCAGTTCGCCGAGGACGCGAACGACACGCTGTGGACGAGCGGCGGCGGTCCCGTCGTGGGCTGGCTGAACTCGAAGATGTTTCTCGAGACCGGCGACGCGGGCGCCTCGCAGGGTTGGACCGCGCTCGTGCTCGACACGAACGGCAACGGCAAGCGCGACGAGTACGTCGAGCCGAACCAGCCTGCCGATCCGACGAAAGACACACGCGTCAACAGCGGTTTCTACGCCGTGATGCCGAACCCGGCCGACGGCTCGATCTGGGGCTCGACGATCGGCTTCCCCGGCGCGGTCGTGCGGCTCGACCCCGGTTCGAATCCGCCGGCCACGGCGCTCGCCGAGGTCTTCACGCCGCCGATGCCCGGCTATGGTATCCGCGGCGCCGACATCGATCGCAACGGTGTCGTCTGGATGTCGATGGGCAGCGGCCATCTCGGCTCGTTCGATCGAAGCAAGTGCAAGGGACCGTTGAACGGTCCAACGGCGACCGGTAATCACTGCCCCGAGGGCTGGAGCTTCTATCGTTACCCGGGCCCCGGGTTCGTGAACCGCCCCGAAGAGAGCGTCGAGTCGAGCTATTACAGCTGGGTCGATCAGCACAACACGTCGGGCCTCGGCGCCAACGTGCCGATGTCGACGGCCAACCTGTTCGACGGGGTGCACGCGCTCGTGAACAACGAGATGGTGACGTTGCGAATTCCGTACCCGCTCGGGTTTTACTCGAAGGGCTTCGAAGGCCGCATCGACGATCCGAACGCGGGCTGGAAAGGGCGCGGCTTGTGGGTGCCGAGCGGCGACCGTACACCGTGGCTCAAGGAAGGCGGCAAGGGCACGAAGCCGCTCGTCGTTCATTTCCAGGTACGACCCGATCCGCTCGCGAAGTAGCGCGACGGGCGTGTGTTCAACAACACGGGAACTTTGACTATGAAAACGAGAGTCGTTTTGGGTCTAGCGCTGCTCGCGACGGCCGGCGTCGCCGGCGCGCAACCGCCGGGCGGGGGCGGGTTCACGCCGCCGACGTTCGACGGCATCGATACCGACAAGAACGGCTCGCTCACGCAGGCCGAGGTCGGAGTTTGGGTGGCCACGATCCCGGCCGGGGGCCCGAATGGCCCGCCGAATGCCGCTACGGTGTTCGGCAACTGGGACGCCAACAAAGACGGCTCGGTTTCCCGAGCCGAATTCGACGCGCGGCCGCGCCCGGCTGGTCCTGGTGGCGGTCCGCCTCCGGGCGGCGGCGCGCCAGGCTGATCTAGGCTGCATCGACGCTACGCGACGCGGACGTCGCGTAGCACAAATCTAGAGCCCGGCCGGCCCCCGGATGTGCTCGACGTCCTGGTTGTTCTCGTTGCAGATGTATTCCATGAGCTCCCAGCCGGGCCGCAACGTGTGCGTGTACTTCACGGTGAACGGCTTCGCATACGCGCCGGGATCGTGAACCGTGGTCACGACTTCGAGCTCGCCCAATTTCGTGCGCGTGTAGCGCTCGACCGTCCGTAACTGATCCGTGTGTGGGTGACCCTGGAAGTCGAACCAGAAGAGCTCGTTGAACCCGACCGTTTCGATCACGAGCGCGTCACCTTCGAAGTGGCCCACCGAGTGGCCGTACCACGTCGGCTCGAGATCGTCGGGATGCTCGCGGCCGTCCATGAAGATCTGCCGGAAGCTGTGGATGTTGCCCTCGAACAGAAAGAACAGGTGCGTGGCCTTGCCGTACGCCGGCACCTGCGCGATGCGCCACGGGTACGGTGCGATGCGCGGCACACCGGTCGGCAGGCAGCGCGCTTCGGGATCGTCGGCGGCCATGCGCGACTTCATGAGCGCCTCGGCCCCGGGTAACAGCACGAGCTCCTCGCCCGGCATGAGCCCCGAGCTGATGTCGCCGATAGGACCGGAACCGACCCACACGCCCGAGAAATCGGGTGAGCCGTCGGGCAACTTGGGGGGCGGGGCTTCGGCGATGGCGCCGATCAGCGCGGGATTACTGGAACCACCGCTCCCGGCCGGAGACGTGCTCGCCGCGGGAACCTGCTGGCCCACCGCGCCGAACACGACGCTGCCCGCAATAATCAAGAACGCAAACGGGCGACGCATCGTGCTCAACCGCCGTCTTGCGCCGAGCGTGCGAACACGCGCGTACCGTTGGCGAAGGTCACGGCCCGCGCGTTCGCCATGTTCGCGCCGCTGCGCGCCAACGAGCCTTCGACGACGACTTCGTCGCCTTCCTTGAGCGAGGTGCTCGACCAGCCGGCGCGTTTCAAGTAGTTCGGGCTCGCGAGCTCGAGGTTCCAGTTCGTGACCTTGCCGGCTTCGTCTTTGACGTCGATGTAGAACCGCGCGTGCGGGTTCGTCCATTCGACCTTCGTGACCTGGCCTTTGAGCGTCACGGGCTTGTTCCCGTCGTACTGCGCTGCGAACGAGTGGTGGGCCGCGGCCGGCAGCGCGACGAGCGCGAGGCTGCTCACGGCGATGCGAATCCAAGTGTCTTTCATTGCACATTCCCCCAAATCGGCCGTGGCCGCGCCCGGGACTCTAGCCCCGAAGGCCGCAGGGTGTCGAGTGCTATAGTCCGGCCCATCCCACGCAGGTGTTTCGATGCGAACGTCGTTGGCCATTGTCTTGGGCGCGATCCTTTCGACCGCGCGGCCGAGTTTCTCGCCGAAGACTACGCCCAGCACAATCCGAACGTGGCGACGGGGCGCGCGGCGTTCGTCGAGCTCTTCGGCCAGTTCCCTCGCGAGCCCGTGAGGCCGCTCATCGACGATCTCGTGAGCATCGTCGCCGAACGCGACCTCGTGATGCTCGCGTTCCGGCGCGAGCTACCTGACCTCGAAAACGAGGGTCAAACCTACACGACGACGTGGTTCGACTTGTTCCGCATCGCCGACGGCAAGATCGTCGAGCATTGGGACCACGGCACGAAAGAATAGCGCTCAGCGCAACGAGAACTGGGCGGGCACCTCGGCCAGGAAACCGTCGGCGAGCGCGCGGTCTTTTTCGAGGTTGACGGCGATGATCTGCAGGCCGTCGGGTCCGTACTTGCGGTGCATGGTGTTCATCCACGGGAACGACCGACGGCACGGCACGCACCACGAAGCCCAGAAGTCGACCCAGACCACCTTACCCGGGACGGGCGCGAGCCCTTCCGGGGGCGCGGCCTGCGCAACTGGAACGGCCGTCACCAGCAAAGCGACGAGCGTCAGCGACGACAACAAACGCATGGCTCCTCCTTGTGCGAAAACCCGCCGATCGAGCAACGGCAGTGGTTCGACGGTCGCCGTCCGAAAAATCGGTCGGAGCCCTATCAGCGGCCCGCCACGACCGCCGTCGCCCGGGCTAGAGCTAGGGCCGATCCGGCTGCCGCACTTTGGTAATAGCCCACGAATCGCCGTGTCTCGGCCGCGTCGTAGGCGCGCAAATTCTCGGCCCAGCGGTACCCGATCGATTGGTAGAGCAGCTCGGCCGAGACGGTCAACGGACCGCGCGCACCGGCGAGCTCGATGCGGTACCGCACTCGATCCGAACCGGCCGTGAAGCTCGCGTCCGTGGCTGCGTCGCCGTGCACGGCCACGTCGGGCTCCGCCGTTGCCTTGTCGAACCCGCGCGGCAGCAGCCGGTTGTCCTTGACGTAACGCACGCCGCGCAGCAGCCCCGTCGTCACGGCATCGCCACGATCGACCATGATCGCCTCATAGACCTGCACCTGCTCGGCGCTCGTGAGCTCGTCGTAGTGCGGCTCGAAGCGCATGCTGTCGGCGTCGTTGTCGTTGCCGGCGATGCTGCCGTCGCGCCGCACGGCGCCCGATTCGAACACGACGGCTCCACTCGCGTCCGTGACGACGACATGGAGCCAAGCGCGCCGCGACGGGTATGCCGTCGGCAGCTTGTGCCCCGTCGTGCTCGCGAGCACGAGCTCGACGTCGAGACGCGAGCCCGCACGCGCCGCCGACGCGATCGTGAGCGTGGCCGCCCGAGTGCCGAGATAACGCTTCGTCGCCTCGACAGCCGCTTCGAGCTCTTGCGGCAGCGCCGTGACACCGAGCTCGCCGCGATGTTGGTTGAGAATTCCGAGCATGAAGGCGTTACCGCCGAGAAACGTGTGCTGCGAGACGCGCGGCCGCGGCTGCGCCAGCACCGACGTGATCGGCGTTTCGGCGGCGACCTCCGGCATATGACAGCTCTGGCAGCTCCGCGTATCGCGGTACTCGCTGTGCAGCCACTCCTGATAAGGAACCTGCTCGGGCAACGTGCCGATCGTCTGACCGGCATCGTCGAGCGCCGAGGTGAACAGCGTGTGACACGTAGCGCAGAGCTCGGACTGCTGGATGTGCGAGCCGGCGCTCGGCGTGAAGCTCGCCGCCGAGCGCATCACGGCTTGGCGGCCCGCATCGATGTCGTGGGGCCCGAACACGATGGGCCCGTCGGCGCCGGACTCGATCGCGAAGCCGCCGTCGAAGCTCGCGTGCTCGCCGAGGTTCTCGGCCGCAATCTGGTGGCACACGGTGCACGACACGCCGTCGGCCGCGAGCGCGTGCTGGGGCGCCCCGGGCAGCAAGCTTGCAAACACTTCGCCGCGGCCACCCGCCGCGGCCGCATCGGTGCGTGCCATCGGCATGTGACACGTCGAGCACTTGTCCTCGATCGCGGCCTGCGCGGCCGGGTGATCGAGCACCTCGCGGCGCACCGCAGCGTGCCAGTACGGATCGCGCGCCGAGTTCGCCATCATCGTCGCGCGCCAGTCGAACCCGATCGAGACGTCTTCGCCCGAGGGCGCCGTGAGCGGCGCGTGGCAAGCGATGCATTGCGCCGCCGTCACGAAGCGGCTCGGGACCGGCGGCGGCTCGGCCGCCCACGCCGACACCGCGCACGCACCTGCCGCGACGCAAATGCTAACTATTCGCAACCACATGATTAGAAAAGCTTTTTCGGCTGGCCAGGCGTCACTATACTGCGGCGCGTCGGTGGCACAACGTCTCGAGCACGGGCAGGTGTCCTTTTGTCGTCGTCCGGAGTCCGCTTACTCGCCCCGCTCGCCCTGCTCTCGAGCGTAGCCCTCGCGCAAACGCCGGAGCCGAGAGCGGTCTACACATCGGCGTGCGCCGCGTGCCACGGCACCGACGGCCGCGGCGGCAGTGCCAGCCAGCTGGGGTTCGAGCTCCCCCTACCGGATTTCACGGATTGCGACTTCGCGGCGCGCGAGCCGGACGCCGATTGGTACGCCATCGCGCATCGCGGCGGGCCGATCCGGGGTTTCGACCGGCTCATGCCCGCGTTCGGGGAAGCGCTTCGACCCGATGAGCTCATGGCGGCGATCGCCCACCTCCGCTCGTTTTGCACGGACGCACGTTGGCCGCGCGGCGAGCTCAATCTGCCGCGCGCGCTGTTCACCGAGAAGGCCTACCCCGAGGACGAAGCCGTCATCACGACGACGCTCGTCGGCGAAGGGCTCGACTCGATCGGCCACGAGTTCGTCTGGGAGCAGCGCTTCGGCCCACTCAACCAGATCGAGCTCAAGCTGCCGATCGCGCGCGCCGACCTCGGCGAGCCCACGGGTTGGAAGAGCGGCACGGGCGATCTCGGCATCGGCGTCAAACACACGGTGCGCCACAGTCTCGAGCGCGGCTCGATCCTCTCGGTCGGCGGTGAGCTCGTGCTGCCGACCGGCGATGAGACCGATGGCTTCGGCAAGGGCACCACGGTCTTCGAGTCGTTCGTGCTCTATGGCAAGATCCTGCCGCAAGACTCGTTCGTGCAGTTCCAGGGCATCGTCGAGTTCCCGAACGCTTCGGCGTTCGAGGATGAGCTCGTGGTGCGCGCGGCCTATGGGCGCACCTGGACGGCCGACACGCCGTTCGGCCGTACCTTCACACCGATGATCGAGGTCCTGGCCGCCCGCGAGCTCGGTGGCGGCGCGGAAACCCAGTGGGACCTCGCGCCGCAGCTCCAGGTTTCGTTGAATCAACGCCAGCATGTCCTTGGCGCGATTGGCATTCGCCAGCCCATCACGGACCGCAATACCCGTTCGACGGAGCTCGTTTTCTACCTGCTCTGGGACTGGTTCGACGGCGGGGTCCTCGAGGGCTGGTGAGCCGCGGCGGGCCTCGCCCGGCGGGCCGTTAAGGCACGGTTCAGCTCGAAACGCTTAAGGTGGCTGCCAGGCTGGGGCGCAAAGCGTTCGATGACTGCGCACCCGCCGATCGGAGGCCTGTCATGAAGACGACTGCTCGTATGACCGCTTACGCCGCGACTACCTGGGCGCGCATTGGGCTCGCACTGGGCGTGCTCATGCTCGCGGCTGCCGCTGCAGTGCTGCGACCGGCCGGCGCGCAAGACGCCCCCGCCTTCACACTGGCTTCGCCCGAGGAGCTCGACGAGCTCGTAGGTCCGATCGCACTCTACCCAGACGACCTCGTGGCGATCGTGCTGCCCGCGTCGACGTATCCGCTCCAGGTCGTCGCCGCCGAACGGCTTCTTGAGGACCGCGAGCGTGACTCGAGTCTCCAGCCTGACGAGGACTGGGACGACTCCGTCGTCGCGCTGCTCAATTACCCCGAGGT
>Ga0302046_10006440_pt1 | contig 10249 bp, 9 predicted proteins | sample RVTome_11_FD_200261 | JGI IMG/M metagenome (GOLD analysis project Ga0302046, IMG submission 200261) | Soil microbial communities from uranium-contaminated site in the Upper Colorado River Basin, Wyoming, United States - RVT147D111 (version 2) ... | reverse complement strand
CGACCTGCTGCACGACGACCGCGTGCAGTGGATCGAGCCCTGGCAGGGCCCCGCCGGCACCGACATGGACATCGTGCGCGAGGTCGGCGGCGGCGACTACGTCGAGGCCGAGACCGGCTTCACCGGCCAGGGCGTGCGCGGCGAGATCTTCGACACCGAGACGCTCGTTACGCACCAGGAATGGCTCAACACTCCGATCGTGCACAGCACCTCGAGCTCCGGCAGCCTGCACGGGACGAGTTGCACCAGCAACGTCTTCGCCCAGGGAATCAACCCGCCGGCGCGCGGCATGATCCCCGACGGCCAGCCGATCTTCTTCCTGCTCGACGAGTGCACCCAGTTCGGTGGTGCCAAGACCCGGGCTGAGATCGCGGCCGAGCTGCTCGACCCGGCCGGCCCCTACCGAGCGGTCTTCCAGACCTCGAGCGTCGGCAACACGCAGGTGACCACCTACACGACCATCTCCGCCGAGATGGACGACGCCCTCTTCCACAACCAGCTGCTCCACACCCAGTCGCAATCGAACACCGGCAACCAGCTGTCCCGCCCCCAGGCGTGGGCCAAGAACATCGTCTCGGTGGGCGGCATCCGGCACGTGAGCACCGCCGACCGCGCGGACGACTTCTGGGGCAGCGGCGCCAGCATCGGCCCGGCCGCCGACGGCCGCATCAAGCCGGACCTGGCCTTCTTCTACGACTCGATCTTCTCGGCCAGCGGCTCGAGCCCGACCTCCTACACCAGCTTCAGCGGCACCAGCTCCGCCACCCCGCAGACCGCCGGCCACTTCGGCCTCCTCTTCCAGATGTGGCACGAGGGGACCTGGATCGGCCACGGCGGCGGCCCCACGGTCTTCGAGAGCCGGCCGCACATGATCACGGCCAAGGCCCTGATGATCAACCAGGCCTTCCGCTACGACTGGAACGCCGGCGGAGCCAACGCCGACCTCGACCGCTTCAAGCAGGGCTGGGGCACGGCCGACGTGCGCAACCTGCTGGACAACGCCGAGGCGACGACGATCCACGACGAGACGATCGTCCTCGAGCAGGGCGAGATCTTCTCCACCACCGTCGAGGTCGGCCTCGACGAGCCCGAGCTGAAGGTGACCATGGCCTACGTCGACCCGATGGGCACCGTCGGCGCCGCGGTGGCCCGCATCAACGACCTCTCCCTTCGGGTGACCTCCCCCACGGCCACCGTCTACTGGGGCAACAACGGCCTGACCGCCGACAACTTCTCGACCTCCGGCGGCGTCTCCAACACCGTCGACACCGTCGAGAACGTCGTCGTCCTCGCCCCCGAGCCCGGCACCTGGACCATCGACGTGTTCGCCGACGAGGTCGTCGAGGACGCCCACCTCGAGACCCCCGCAGTCGACGCCGACGCCGCCCTCATCATCTTCCCCGACCGCAGCACCATCTTCGCCGACGGCTTCGAGTCCGGCGACACCAGCGCCTGGGGGACCGTCGCGAACTGACGTTCCAGGACAACAAAGGGGAAACAAAGGGGGACAGGTACAAATCGGCCTTTTGTACCTGTCCCCCTTCTTCGAGGCCTCGACGATCATCCAGGGTCCGGCGCGGCGACGCGTTGGGCCCTGTTTCGTCCTGCGGCTAGGCCGAGTGCTCCGGGAAATGCTGATGCCTTGATGCTTGTAGGGCAGCTGCTATGATGCTCCTATGCGAACGACCCTCACCCTCGAGGACGACCTCGCCTCCGCGTTGAAGGAGAGATCCGAGCGCACGGGAGAGTCGTTCAAGGCGGTGGTCAACGCGACGTTGCGGCGCGGGCTCGAGGCCGACCTCGCGCCTCCCGCGGCCCGGCGGTACCGGCTCGAGCCGGACTCCCTCGGAGGGACGGTGCGGGAGGTCGACCTGGACAAGGCGCTGCGGCTCGCCGACGCCCTGGAGGACGCCGAGATCGTGCGCAAGCTCGAGCTCCGGAAGTGATCCTCGTCGACGCCAACCTGCTGATCTACGCGGTCAACGCCGACTCGGCGCACCACGAGGCCGCGCGCGGATGGCTGGAGGAGGCCCTCTCGAGCACGATGCGGGTTGGGCTGCCGTGGAGCGTCCTGCTCGCCTTCCTCCGGATCACGACACGCAGCGGCATCTTCGAGCGGCCCCTGAGCGTCGAGAGGGCCCTCGCCCACGTCGACTCCTGGCTCGACCAGCCGCTGGTCCGACCCGTCGCGCCCGGGCCGAGCCACTGGGCGATCCTGCGCGGGCTCCTCAAGCAGAGCGGCACGGCGGGCAACCTCACCGCCGACGCCCACCTCGCCGCCCTCGCCATCGAGCACCGCTGCCCGCTCTACTCGACCGACACCGACTTCCGCCGCTTTCCGAGCGTCGAGCACCGCAACCCGCTGGGGCCCGATCGATAAGGGGCGCAGGGAGCGGGCGGGCGAGGGGCGAGTGCTATACTTATTGCCCGATTCCGATCCAGCCCTGCGAGCCGCGACCGGGTCGTCCAGGTCGTCAGAGTGCAGCGTTCCGCCACGCAGGTCGCCCTCCTGCTCGGAGCCCTGGTCACCACGGTGCCGGCGGCCGCGGGGCCGACGATCGGCTGGGACGCGGACGACTTTCTGGTGGCCGAGTTCTTCGACGGGGTCATCGCGGTCTTCGACGCCGACTTCGGCTTCAAGGGGCTGCTGGACGACGACTTCCCGGACGTGACCGGGCTCGACCTGGCGCCCGACGGGAGCCTGGTGGCGGTGAGCCAGGAGCAGACGGTGCGCCGATACACCGCCGACGGCTCGATGGTCGGCGAGTTCACCCATCCGCTGGTGGGCCAGGGGGCCATCGACGTCTCGGTCAGCGCCCGGCCCCGCCTCTACATCGGCCTGCGCGACTCCGGGGAGGGGATGAGCGAGTTCGAGCTCGACGGCACCTTCCTGCGGCAGTACATCAACCCGGTCACGCCCTACCGGGGCGTCGCCGCCGTCCCCGGGGAGAGGGTCTGGGCGGCCGACGTCGAGGCCGGGGTCCCGATCGACGTCTGGTCGATCGCCTCGGCGACGCGGACGGAGATCCCGCTGGACAACGGTCAGGTCGCGGGCGGCCAGAGCATGGCCTACAGCCAGCTGACCCGGACGGTCCTGACGACCGACGTGAGCAAGGGCCTGACCCAGGTCGTCGAACGCACGCCGGACGGCGGCTTCGTCCGCGCCTTCGCCGAGCCGCTCAACATCGATCTGCTCGGCGTCGCCCGCGGACCCGCGAACGCGGTCTTCGCCACCGAGTGCCCGAACGGTCTGATCTTCTCCTGGGAGGCCGACGGCACGCCGCTCGGCTTCTTCGACGCGCCGGGCATCGGCGGCTGCCCGGTGGGCATCGTCTGGAGCGGCGAGCCGGGCTTCGCCCTCTTCTCCGACGGCTTCGAAAGCGGCGACACCTCGGCCTGGTCCGCGAGCGTGCCCTGAGGCGCCCCTACGGGGGCCTGCGGGCCGCAGCAGAGACGCAGTCCGGGTCCGGCCGGGCGGCGACCGGCGCGAGGGGGTAGAGCTCGAGGGCGAGGGCGGCGAAGAGGTCGAGGGCCTCGGCGGCCTGGGGTGGGGTGATCCACGCACACGGCCTGGCCCAGGGCACGACCCCCACCCGGGCGGGGTCGAGCCCCGCCCCTACCGGAGGGAGCCCAGCAGCCGATCCGGTTCCGTGCCGGCCGAATGCGCCCGGCGTGGCCTCGTCCGACGTAGGGAGCCGGCGGACCGCGGCGTCCCACGGGTCGGCATCGGCCCCGGGTCCAGCGATCAGGACACCGCCGCCCGCTGGTGGCGGACGTGGCGGATGCGGGTGGTGCGGACGCCGTTGGCGAACTCGAGGAAGAGGCCGGGGGCGGCGACGAGGTCGGCGAGCAGGGCGCTGCCGCCGGCGGTGCAGCCGGCCACGGCGAGCTCGCTGGGGGCGTGGCCGTGGCGGTCGAACCAGCCGCCGGCGACCTCGAAGGTGCCGCGCACGGTGGCGGTCAGGGCGTAGAAGGAGTTGCGGGTGGCGACCACCACGCGGTCGCCCGGGGAGAGGTCGCGGCGGCGGACCCCCTCGATCTCCTCGGAGGCGCGGGCGAGGCCCTCGAGATCCCGCGCCGGCTCGCGCGTGAGCTGGAAGATGCCGGACGCTCCGTCGTCGAGGTTCGCCACTCGCCGTGCTCCACTCTCTACCCTAGCGCAAACCGGGGCCGCCGGCGCCGCATTCCGTCACACCCGCGGGGCGGCCCTTACCGCGGACCGTCCTGCACCACCACCCCCTCGATCACCGTCGCCAGGCAGTGGCTGGTGTACTCGAAGGGGTCGCCGTCGTAGAGCGCCAGGTCGCCGTCCTTGCCCGGCTCGAGGGTGCCGACCCGGTCGGCGATGCCGAGCAGCTCGGCGGCGTCGCGGGTGATCGCGGCGAGCGCTCCCTCGAAGCCGAGCCCGTGGGCGGCGGCGACGGCGGCCTCGAAGAGCACGACCCGGGTCTTCGGCACGTAGGCCTCGTAGCCGGACTGGAGCGCCACCGGGATCCCCGCCTCGGCGAGCCTGGCGGCCGTCTCCATCGAGGCGTTCTCGCGCTCGCCGGACGGCCGCACCATCGGCGGGTGGACGATCACCGGCACTCCCGCCGCGCGGATCTCGTCGGTGAGCAGGTAGGACTCCGCGCCGCTGTCGAGCACCAGACGGAAGCCGAACTCGCGCTGCAGCCGCAGGGCCGAGGCGATGTCCTGGTGGCGCTCGGCGGTCAGCAGCAGCGGGATCTCGCCCTCGAGCACGCGGCCGAGCGACTCGAGGGCGAGGTCGCGCCCGGTCTCCTCGTCGCCGGAGGCTCGCTTCCCCAGGTACTCCTGTGCCGCGATCAAGCGCTGGCGCAGCATCGCCACCGCCTTGCCACGCGTCCCGGGGGACTTGCCCTCCTCCTCGGTCAGCGCCGACTCGGCGAGGGTCGCCGCGAGCATCGCGCGCGGCACGACGACGGCCTCGTCCACCGTCTCGCCGCGGGTCTTGACGATCATCGTCTCGCCCGCCACCAGGGCTCCGGGACCGTGGCCGGTGTGGAGCGTCGTCACCCCGTGCTCCCGCACCCACGCGACGAGGGGCTCGCGGGCGTTGTAGGCGTCGATCGCCCGCAGGTCGGGCTGGATCGGAGCGGAGCGCTCGACCTGGTCCTGGTCGTGCGGCGAGTTGAGGTAGCCGGAGAGGCCGACGACCGAGTGGGCGTCGATCAGGCCCGGGGTGACGACGGCGGCCTCGAGGACGGGGACGCCGTCGGGAATCGCGACCTCGGAGGCCGGACCGACGGCCGCGATCCTGCCGTCCACGACGACGACCACGCCGTCGCGGATGGCCTCCCCGGCCATGGTGTGGATCGTGCCCGCGCGCACCGCCAGGTCCTGACCGGCCCAGTCCTGGCTTGCGCCGGGCGCCGCCAGGGCGGCGCAGGCCGCCAGTCCGCCGAGCCGTCGTCCCAGCGCGCTCATCGTCCCATCTCCTCGTCGAAGCATGCGATCGGCTCGCGGCGCACCGTCCCGGCACCCCAGCCCCCCTCCGCCGCCAGCCGGTCCTCGGGCCGCGCGCGGTCGAAGACCTTCTCCCCCTCCACCCACGTCTCGAGCACCTGCGTGTAGACGCTCAACGGGTCGCCGGAGAGGACGATGAAGTCGGCGTCCTTGCCCGGCTCGAGCGAGCCGGTGCGCTCCGCCAGGTCGAGCATCGTCGCCCCCGCCAGGGTGAGGCCGTGGAGCGCCCCCTCGCGGCTCATCCCGGCGCGCACGGCCAGGGCCGCCGAACGCAGGAAGAGCCGGGAGTCGGTGATCCAGTCGTCGGTGTGGAAGCCGACGAAGGCCCCGGCCTCCTCCAGCGCGCGGCCGTTCTCCATCGAGATGTCGATCGCCTCGAGCTTGCCGCCCGGGCTGTCGATGACGATGATCGAGGAGGGCACGCCGGCGGCCGCGATCTCGTCGGCCACCTTCCAGGCCTCGCTCACATGCTGCAGGACGAGGCGGAAGCCGAACTCCTCGCGCAGCCGCAGCACGGTGAGGATGTCGTCGTGGCGGTGGGTGTGGTGGTGGACGACGCGCTCGCCCTCGAGCACCTCCACCAGCGCCTCCATCGCCAGATCCCGCTCCGGCACCTCCTCCGGATCGCCGGCCGCCGCCCCGACCTTCGCCCGGTACTCCTGCGCCTTCACGAGCTGCTCGCGCACCAGCGCCGCCGCCTTGCCGCGGGTGCCGGGGAAGGGCGGCTCGCCACGAGGATTGGTGCCGTTGGCCATCTTCATGCCGCCGGCGATGCGGCCGTCCGCGGTGTGGATCAGGAGGTCGTCGATCGTCCCGGCCTCGCGCAGCTTCAGATAGGTCGTCTGGCCGCTCAGCAGGTGCCCCGAGCCCGGCATGACGTTGAGCACCGTCAGGCCGCCGGCGCGGGCACGCTGGAACCCGGGGTCGCGGGCGTCGATCGAGTCGAGGTTGCGCACGGCGGGCTGGATCGGCGCCGAGTCGTCGGCCGCCCAGCCGCCGCCGACGTGGCTGTGGGTGTCGACCAGGCCCGGCATGAGGACCTTGCCCGCGACGTCGTGGACCTCGGCCTTCGCCGGCACCGCGACCTCGCCGACCGGTCCGACGGCCTCGATGGTCCCGTCGCGCACCAGGAGCGTCCCCTCGGGAATCGGCTCGCCGGCAATGGGGAGGATCTCGGCGCCGACGAAGGCGCGGATCTCGGCGTCCGCGCGGCCCGCCCACGTTCCGGCGGCCAGGCAGATCGCGGACCACGCGACGAGCCTCCTCCCGGCACTTCTCATGGCTTTCCCCATCGAGCGACTCCTCCCTCGTCGAGCTCGGCGGACTCTAGCAGGTCGCCTCGGCGCACTCCCTAGAAGAAGACGAGGTAGAGGATGCCGCCGAAGAGGACGTACTTCATCGCGTAGTAGGCGGTCCGGTTCCACGCCTTGATCCGCTTGCCGAGGAGGCGGATCCGGTAGACCGCGCCGAAGACCTTGTTGAGCGCCCCGACCTTGTCGCCGACCCGGTTCTTCGCCGCCGTCGCCTTCGCCAGCCGGCGCACGACGAAGCGGTTGAGCGCCCGCACCGGCGCCCAGCGCAGCGGCCGCATGACGTCGGCGAAGAGGATGATGCGCGCCTCGTCGGTGTCGTTGACGGCGTGGTGGAGATAGGTCTCGTCGAAGAGGATGTCCTCTCCGTCGCGCCAGACGTGCGGCGTGCCGTCGATGACGATGCGGCACTCTTGGGAGTTGGGCGTGATCAGCCCGAGGTGGTAGCGCAGCGACCCCGCGAAGGGGTCGCGATGGACAACCAGCTGGCTGTGGGGTCCGAGGAGGGCGAACATCGCGGCGTTGAGATCCGGGATGCTCTCGACCAGCTCGACCGTCTTCGGGCAGAGCTCCCGCGCCGAGGGCAGCGGCTCGTCGTACCACTTGAGGTAGAAGCGCTTCCAGCCGGTGCGGAAGAAGGAGTTGAAGGCGAGGTCGTCGTATTTCTCGGCGGCCTTCACGTGACCGCCCCGGTAGAGGGCCTGCGCCTCCTCGCGGATCGTCTCCCAGCTCTCGCGGAGCCTGCCGAGCTCGGGGAAGAGCGCGGTGTCGAGGATCGGCTCGCTCGGCACGCCGGAGAAGGCGTACATGAGCGCGTTGTATGGCGCCATGAAAGTCGAGTGGTCGGTCAGCTGGCGCGCGAAGGAAAGTCGCTCGCGGCCGCGGAAGTGGATGTAGACGGCCGCCGCGACCAAGGCGTAGAGAACGAAGAGCTTGGGCGAGAGCAGCAGCTGGACGAGCTCGTTCATGGCCGGACCGCCGCAGTCTAGCTCGGCGTTTCAGCCGGCGTCGTCGGGGAGGTCGGGCTTGCCGTCGCAGGGACCGGCGACCCAGTAGAACTCCCGCGCGCGAGTGTCCTTGCCCTCGGTGCCCTCGATGCGTGCCTTGAGCACGTGCTCGGCCCGCCAGTAGACGATCTTCCGGGGGAAGTCGTGCTCGGGGTTCTCGAAGACCGCGAGCTGGCCGGCCATGCCGGTGAGCCGGAACGGCGTCGGGGGAGCGCCGGAGGGCGAGGCCCAGTAGGTGAGCCCCTCGGCGTCTTCCTCGACGCGCAGGTACTCGAAGCTTCCCTGCCCCGAGGCGTCGACGTCGCGATGGAGACCGAGGAGCAGCCCGCCGGCGGGCTCGGTCCAGATCTCCTCCTGCCGTCCGCCGCCCTCGGGCTCCATGCACCAGGTGCCGGCCATCCAGGAGAGGGCCTCGACCCGGGCCTGCTGCTGGCCGGGGGCGGGCGCGACGAGGGCCGCGGCGAGGAGAGGAGAGAGCAGGAGCGAGGCGAGACGCATGATCGGACCTCCCGTCGGGTCGGGGGAGCTTACCCGGAAACGCCCGCCCGTCGCAGTCACCCCCGCCGCGCCCCGCTCAGCCGCCCGCCCCGGCGCGCTCCCCTGGGCGCTCTTCCACATGGTGTAGGGGGTCTCCATTCCCCCCCAGACCTCGGTCTCCCAGCCGACCACCGGGGTCTCCCAGCCGACCACCGGCGAGGTTACGCCCGGCGCCGATCGACGACTACTTGTTGCTATATCTGTTACTATCCTTTTCCATAGTGCCCCGAGCCTACAACCAGGTCTGCCCCCTGAGCCGCACCCTCGACCTGCTGGGCGAGCGCTGGACGTTGCTGGTGGTCCGCGAGCTGCTGACCGGGCCGAAGCGCTACGGCGAGCTGCTGGCGGCGCTGCCCGGGCTCGGCACCAACCTGCTCGTCGCCCGCCTGCGCCGCCTGGACGGCGCCGGCGTCCTCCATGCGGCGGAGGGCGGCTACGAGCTCACCCCGGCCGGTCACGCGCTCTCCCTGGCCCTGGTCGAGCTGGCGCGCTGGGGCCTCGCCCACACCGAGCCGCCCACACTGCGCAGGGCCCGCGGTCCGGTCGCGAGCCCGCTGGCGCTGCACGCCCTCTTCGACCCGGCGCGGGCGGATTTCGCGCGCCTCTGCTGCGAGCTGCGGGTCGGCGGGGAGGTCTTCCACGTGGTGGCGGGTGGCGGCGCGCTGGCGGTCGCTGCCGGACCGGCCACCGCCCCCGACGCGGTCCTCGAGCTCGACGCCACCGCCTACCGGCGACTGGAGCAGGGCCTCTCGCCGCGCCGGTTGATCGCCGAGGGGGCGCTCCGGCTCGAGGGCTCGCTCGACGCCTTCGAGCGGCTACGCGGCTGCCTGCGCCCGCCGGCACCGGCGGACGAACCGCGGCCGCGGACCGGGTGAGGACGCCGGCCGGCAGCCGCGCGGGCCCGGTGCAATAGGATCCCGGACCGTGGGACGGCGCGCCGAGACCCTGACCGGCTGGGGGCTGCTTCCGGCCCCCGGCCGGGAGGTCGCGGGCGAGGACCTCGCACGGCTCACCCGCGGGGCACGGCTGACCCGAGGCCTGGCGCGCAGCTACGGTGACTCCTCCCTGCCGCCCGCCGGGGAGACGGTGCCGACCAGCCGTCTGGCGGACCGCATCCTCTCCTTCGACCCGGAGAGCGGCCTGCTGCGCGCCGAGGCCGGACTCTCGCTGGGCGAGGTGAACCGGCTCTTCTGGCCCCGCGGCTGGAGCTTCCCGGTGCTGCCAGGGACCCAGTTCGTCACCCTCGGGGGCATGGTCGCCGCCGACGTCCACGGCAAGAACCACCACGTCGACGGCACCCTGGGCCGGCACGTCACGCGGCTGCGCCTGCGGCTGGCCGACGACCGGATCGTCGAGTGCTCGCGCGCCAACCACGACGACCTGTTCCGCGCCACCCTCGGCGGCATGGGGCTGACCGGGCACGTGCTCGAGGCCGAGGTGCACCTGGCGAGAATCCCGACTCCGTGGATCCTCGCGGAGAGCGAGCGAATCGCCGGTGTCGACTCCTTCGTCGCCGCGCTGCGCGAGGCAGCGCACAGGTGGCCCTTCACCGTCGGCTGGCTCGACGCCCTGGCGCGCGGCGCCCGGCTCGGTCGCGGCATCCTGCTCAAGGGTCGCTGGGCGAGCCCCGACGAGGCGCCGGCGAGGCCGCCGGCACCCAAGCGCCGCCTGACGGTGCCCTTCACCTTCCCCGGCTGGGTGCTCAACGATCACACGGCCCGCCTCTTCAACGAGGTCTACCTCCGGCGCCATCCGCGCCGACCGCGGCGCCGCATCGTGCACCCGGAGAGCTTCTTCCATCCTCTCGACGCCATCGCCCACTGGAACCGGATCTACGGCCGCCGCGGCTTCGTCCAGCACCAGGTGGTGCTCCCCGAGGGCGAGCGGCCGGGAGCCGCACGCCGCTTCCTC
>Ga0302046_10006439_pt1 | contig 10249 bp, 9 predicted proteins | sample RVTome_11_FD_200261 | JGI IMG/M metagenome (GOLD analysis project Ga0302046, IMG submission 200261) | Soil microbial communities from uranium-contaminated site in the Upper Colorado River Basin, Wyoming, United States - RVT147D111 (version 2) ... | reverse complement strand
CGTCTCGTGGCGGCCCATGGTTGCCCGGCTTCGATGACTGAAACCAATCACAGCCGCCCGCTCGAATGGCGCGACCTGCCGCTGCTGCATCGCCTGCGCCAGCATGGCCTGTGTTTTGATTCGATCCAAGCGTATACCCGCGGGCCGCACCCGCTTCAGTCAGCCTTGCTCGACGCCGTCCGCCCGGGACGCTCCGACAGCACTTGGGTGGCGCCTCACGCCAGCAAGCGGGCGTTGACTGCCATTGGCCAGGTTTCCTACCCTCCCGGCGCCCGCGTTGGCCGGCTCGCCTTTGTCGCCCCCGAGGCCGCCATCAGTCAAGACAACATGCTGCACTTGCTCGAGTCGCTGGCCACGGCGGTCGGCCGCCGCGGGGGCCATCATCTGATCGCTGAAGTCAACGAAGATAATCCGGCGTTTGAGCGCCTGCGTCAGGCCGGCTTCGCCGTCTATGCCCGCCAGCGCGTCTGGTGCCGGCCGGCCGAAGCCCAGCCGCCGACTGCCGGCGCGGCCGACCGCTGGCGCAGCAATGTTCCCGACGACGAGCTGGCCATCCAGCGTTTGTACTGGAGCCTGGTACCGGCGCTGGTCCAGCAAGTTGAGTCGCCGCCGGCGGGCTCGCCAGCCGGTCTGGTCCATTGGTCGGGCGATGAACTCCACGGCTACCTCGACCTGGACCACGGTCCACTTGGCGTTTGGGTCCAGCCCTATTTCCATCCGGCCGTATCGGATCACGCCGACTTGTTGGCGGCCGCGTTTGGCCGCTTGGCCGAGCGCCACCAGCAGCCGATCTATGTCTGCGTCCGCTCCTACCAGGGCTGGATGAATGCCAGCCTGGACGCCATGGGCTTCCAGCGCACCGCCGCCCAGGCGGTCATGGTCAAGCGGCTGGTGGCCCGCGTGCAGCAAGCCGTCGAGCTGCCGCTGCCGAGCCTGGAAGCCACCCGAGCCGAACCGACGGCCCCGATTACCTCGTCAACGATTGAGACGCCTCCCTACGCAGGAGCCGAGCCGCCCACTCCATGATGATGAGCAGCCACCGCATCACCGACGACCTCGAGGCGATGCTCGCCGTCTTGCCGCAGGACATCACCAACAAGCTGAAGGAGATCGACCGCCAGGACGATCTGCTGGAGGTCATTCTCGACTTGGGCCGCGTGCCGACGGCCCGCTACGTCGACGATGAGGTCACGCTCAGCCAGCGCGAGGTTGCGGCCGAAGACATTGAGTTCGTCGTCTCCCGCATCGGCGAATTCGACGCCGATAATCGGGCCGGCATGGAGCGCACACTCCACCGCATCTCGGCCATACGCAACCGCCATCGCCGCATCGTCGGCCTGACTTGCCGCGTCGGCCGGGCTGTCTACGGCACCATTGACATCATTCAAGACCTGATTTCGAGCGGCATGTCGGTGTTGCTGTTGGGCCGGCCAGGTGTCGGCAAGACCACCATGTTGCGCGAGGCGGCTCGCATCCTGGCCGAGGATCGGCGGGTTGTGATCGTCGACACCTCTAACGAGATTGCCGGCGATGGCGACGTGCCCCATCCGGCCATTGGCCGAGCCCGGCGCATGCAAGTGCGTGAACCCTCACTGCAGCACGAGGTCATGATCGAGGCGGTTGAGAACCACAACCCCGAAGTCATCGTCATCGACGAGATCGGCCGTGAACTGGAAGCCGTCGCCGCCCGCACGATCGCCGAGCGCGGCGTGCAGTTGATCGGTACGGCCCATGGCAACAGCCTGGAAAACTTGCTGCTAAACCCGACCTTATCCGACCTGATCGGCGGCATCGAGTCCGTCACCCTTTCCGACGAGGAAGCCCGCCGCCGCGGTACGCAGAAGACCGTGCTCGAACGCCGCGCCGCACCAACCTTCGATGTCCTTATAGAAATCCAAGCCCGCGAACAACTGGCGATCCACCACGACGTTTCGGCCGCCGTCGATGCCATGCTGCGCGGCCAGGCCATGACCCCCGAGGTTCGCTTCAGCGACGCCGAGGGCCAAATCCAGATCCAGGAGGGCAGCAAACCGCCCAGTCCGGGCCGGGCCGCACGCGAGCAGGGCTACCGCCGCCAGCGGGCGTTGCCGAGTTCCCCGGGCGGGAACGGTGACCTGCCCTTCTCCCCAACTCCACCGCACCTGCCCGGCACACCCCTGACCCGCTCTCGAATCTACGCGTATGGGGTCGCCCGCAACCGGCTGCGCCAGGCCGCCAAGCGACTGGGGGTCCCGGCCCAACTGGTCGACAACTTGAGCGAGGCCGACGCCATGGTCACCTTGCGCTCCTATTACCGGCGCCGGCTCAAGGTCATCGGCGACGCCGAAGCGCGCCGCCTGCCGATCTATGTCCTGCGCTCGAACACCACCAACCAGATGGAAAGCTTCCTGACAGATCTGTTCAACCTGCATGCCGTCGGCGACGACCCATCCCTGCAGGAGGCGATGAGCGAAACCCAGGACGCCATTCAGGCCGTGCTCAACGGCGCCCGGTCGGTTGACTTGTCGCCCGCCTCCTCCTATGTCCGCCGCCTGCAGCACCAGATGGCCCGCCAGGCCAACCTGGTGTCACACTCGTACGGCAAGGAGCCGCGTCGCCGTGTCAGGATCTTCCGCGAGTGAGTTACTTCGTCACGTTGGAGGGTCCCGACGGCTGCGGCAAGACCACCCAGGCCAAGCTGCTTGCCGACGAACTCAAGGTGGCCGGCTACCCGGTGTTGCTGACACGCGAGCCGGGCGGCACGGCCATCGGCGATCAGATCCGGCGAGTCCTCATGTCGCTCGACAACCGGCGCATGGATGCAAAGACCGAGTTTCTGCTGTTTTCGGCCAGCCGCCGGCAACTGGTGTCCGAAGTTATCCGACCCCATTTGGAGTCCGGCGGCGTCGTGGTCTCCGATCGCTTTTACGACTCATCGCTGGCTTACCAGGGGTACGGGCACGGCCTACCGCTCGCCGAGCTTCAGTCGATCACCGGGTTCATCACCGGCGGCCTCGTCCCCGATCTGACGGTTCTGCTCGACCTACCAACCCAGGTTGGGCTGGCCCGACGCCGCGATGGCGGCAATTGGAACCGGTTGGACGACTATGACCTGGCCTTCCATGAGCGCGCCCGCCAGGGCTACCTGGCGCTGGCGAGGGACGATACTGCCCGATGGCGGATTGTCGACGCCGACCGGCCGGTCGAGACCGTTCACGCCGACATTCTGGCGTTGGTGCTGGCGCGACTGGGGGAGGCTGCCACCTAGGCCGGTTCAAGCTAAGAAACAACCGGGCCAGCCGCCACAGCGCTGGCCCGAATGCCCCTCGTATTTCGCCATTGCTGTCGATCTAGGGAATCACCGATGTAGTGACGTTGTATGCAACGTCCCTACATGATGGTGCGGTAATTGCGCAGCCGCTTTTCAGTGGGGCGAGGGTTGTCGGCATTCACGGTGGTTGAATTCCCGCGGGTCGCGCGAGGGCACTAGAAATCGTCGTCGAAGCCGCCACCCATGTCGCCCAGCTCGGGCATGCTTTCTTCGATCGAATCGGGCGACTCCCCGGCTTCAAGGCGATCGACCACCTCATCGAATTCGGCCGGCATGTCCTCCCCCATCTCCTGGCCCATCTTGCGCATCATGCGGGCCATCGACTTCGGATCATTTTCGTCCAGATCCCCCCAGTCGGACGGGTCGGACAGCGCATCAAGGCGCGACTCCTCAGACTTGGCAATGCGGACACGGTTGACCAGCCGCCTGAGCTGGTGACTGCCGCAGGCCGGGCAAGCTACCTCGACCTGCCCGTACTCCTCATAGCTTTGATAGATACTGGCCCGCTTGCCGCACTGCTGGCAGCGGTAGTCATATTTCGGCATGAAGCCCCTCCAGGGAATCCATTATACTGACCGCTCGAGGAGGCTTCAACGCGTGCATTCCGACCTGCTCCAACGCCAACAACAACCCCTGCTCATCGTCATCTCCGGACCCTCCGGTGTCGGCAAGGACAGCGTCCTGCAGCGCATGAAGGCCCGTGGCCTGCCGCTCCATTTCGTCGTCACTGCCACCACCCGCCCCCGCCGGCCAGAAGAGGTGGAAGGCGTCGACTATCACTTCGTCTCCCACGACGAATTCGCCGAGATGATCGACAACGACGAATTGCTCGAGTACGCCATTGTCTACAACGACTACAAAGGCATCCCCAAGGAGCAGGTGCGCCAGGCGTTGGCCAGCGGCAAGGACGTCGTCATGCGCGTCGATGTCCAGGGCGCCGGCACCATCCGCGACCTGTGTCCCGAGGCCCTGCTGATCTTTCTTTCGACCCGCACCGAAGGGCAATTGGTCGAGCGTCTGATGGCCCGCAAGACCGAAACCAAGGAAGGCCTCAAGCTGCGCATCGCCACCGCCCGCCAAGAGCTCAAACAAGTTGACCTATTTGACTACTATGTGATCAACGACGAGCACCGCCTTGAGCATGCCGTCGACAACATCCTGGCGATCACTACCGCCGAACATCTGCGGACCCATCCACGCCGGGTCACGCTGTGACCGAAGCCTCCCCCCACCAAACCAACCCAGACCCGGCCGGCCAGGCGCCGGCCTTCAACCGGCCGCGACCGACGCTTCGCCAGCGGCTGAGCGCCAACCCGGCGACGTCGGCCCTGATCTTGCTGACCGCACTCGTCTTCCTGGCCCAATGGGCAAGCCAGCTTCTCCTCGACTTCGATTTGGTGTTGGCGCTCGGCGCCAAGGCCAATGCGCCCATCCGCCAGGGCCAGTGGTGGCGCCTGTTTACGCCGATCTTCCTGCACGTCGGTGCGCTCCACCTGTTTGTCAACATGTACTCGCTGTATGTGATCGGGCCGGCCGTCGAGCAGCCCTTCGGCGGCGTTCGCTATATGGTCGTCTACCTGCTGAGCGGGCTGAGCGGCGTCGCCTTCAGCCTGGCTTTCAGCTCGCAGCCATCGGCCGGGGCCTCCGGCGCAGTGTTCGGTCTGCTCGGCGCGCTGGCCGGATTCTTGTTTCAGCACCGCAACTTGCTCAGTCCAGCGGGCCGGGGGCAGCTGCGCCACATTGTCTTTCTGGCCGCCATTAACCTGTTGATCGGCCTATCGCCGGGGATCGACAACTGGGGGCACCTGGGTGGCCTGGTTTGCGGCCTCGGCCTGTCCTTCTGGCTTGGCCCGCGCTTCGAAATGCCGCCGCCCGAAGTAACGCCTGGCCGGCCTCGTGATGCCCGGCCGTGGTCTCGTGTCTGGCGCCGCTCGCTGGCCGCCCTGCTGGGCGTGGTGCTGCTGGTGGCAGCCGCCATTGGCTCGCCCTTCGGGAGCTAGCGCGCTCCATCGCTCCAACGGCCCTTCCTTTATAATCCGGCCACAGTTGCCCACATCGAGGAGATCGGTCTTCCACGCATGAGCCCGTCATCTACTCCCGAGGTCTTTGACGTCACTATCATTGGCGCCGGCCCAACCGGGCTGTTTGGCGCGTTCTACGCCGGCATGCGCGAAATGAGCTGCAAGCTGATCGACGCTCTGCCACAGGCCGGCGGCCAGATTACGGCCCTGTACCCCGAGAAATTCATTTACGACACACCCGGATTCCCCGCCATCCGCGGCAAGGATCTGGTCACCAGTTTGTTCAAGCAGGCCTCGCAATGGGGGACGACGATGGCGCTGGGCCAGCAAGCGCAGACACTCGAGCAAGTGCCCCTGCCAGGCGGCGAGGACGGTGAGACCTGCTGGGCGATCGGGACCGATCAGGAAATGCACCTGACCCGCACCGTGATCATCGCCGCCGGCATTGGCGCCTTTCGGCCTCGCAAGTTAGACAACGAGACGATTGACCACTTTGAGGGCCGCGGCGTCGAGTACTTCGTTACCGATCTGGAGGTCTACCGCGACCAGAAGATCCTGATCGTCGGCGGCGGCGACAGTGCCGTCGATTGGGCGCTGGCGACCGAGCCCCTGGCTGGGCGTGTCACCCTGATCCACCGCCGTGAGGGCTTTCGGGCCCACGAGGCTTCGCTCAAAAAGCTGGTGAAGTCCTCGGTCGATGTCAGGCTGTGGTACGAGCTGCGCCGTCTGGAGGGCGATGGCAAGCTGGCGCGGGCCGTCCTCTTCGACAACCGCACCGACGAAGACGAGACCATTGAGGTTGACGCCGCCATCCTGGCCCTTGGCTTCAAGGCCGACCTGGGGCCCATTCGCGAGTGGGGCCTGGAGACGGTCGGCCGCCGCTACCTGCGCGTGAATGCCCGCATGGAGACCAACCTGCCTGGGGTCTTCGCCGCCGGCGACTTGGCGCTCCAGGAAGCCTTGGACCCGCTCAACCTGATCGTGGTCGGCTACGGCCACGTTACCGTGGCGGTCAACTACGCCTTCACCTATGTTCATCCTGGCGCCACCGTGTTTCCCGGCCACTCGAGTGAAAAGATGGCCGGCACCGAAGAGAAGGCCGGCTAGGACACCCTGCGCAGATGGACGACGCAGTCCGCGCTGCCCTTCGAACCGACCAGACCATCGATATCACAACCATCGGCCGGCGCTCGGGCCGGCCCCATCGCATCGAAATCTGGCTGCACCATATGGACGGTCACTGCTACTTATCGGGCTCACCAGGCAGGCGCGATTGGTACGCCAACCTGCTGTCAGAGCCCAACTTTCAGGTGCACCTCAAGCAGAGCCACCAGGCAGATCTGGCGGCTCGCGCCCAGCCGATTGTTGACCCCGCCCGGCGCCAGCCAGTCCTGCGCTACATCATGGAACGCCACCGAGCCACTTCCGATCTGACCGCTTGGCTCGAAGGCAGCCCGCTTGTCGAGATCACCTTCGAAGAGCCGCTGGCTTGACGGGTGCGGTCGAGCCCGGCCCGTCTCGCGGCCGGGCCATCGCCATCGGGCTGTTCGTCACTTTCCTCTGGTCCACCTCGTGGGTACTCATCAAGGTCGGCCTGCGCGACATTCCCCCAACCAGCTTTGCCGGCATTCGCTACGCCCTGGCGGCCGCCGTGGTCATCCCATGGGCATTGCGCCGCCCGCACCGGCGGGCCATCCGGCAACTAACAGGTAGCAATTGGCGCGAACTCATAACCCTGGGCGTCCTGTTGTACGCGGTCACGCAGGGAGCGGTATTCGTCGGCCTGGCGCACCTGCCGGCCGTCACCGTCAATTTGATCCTCAGCTTCACCACCAGCGCCGTCGCCCTGATCGCCATTCCGCTATTGGGAGAGACTCCTGGGTTGCGCCAATGGGCCGGCATCGGGCTGGCCCTGGTTGGCGCCCTGGTCTACTTTCACCCTTTGACCATCCCGGCCGGGCAGACCATCGGCTATCTGGCCGTCGCCATTGCGCTGGTGGCCAATGCCGTCGCCGTGATCCTCGGCCGGCGCATCAACCGCCGGCGCGATCTGTCGCCGGCCGTGATCACCGCCGTCAGCATGGCTGTCGGCGGGGGCTTGCTGCTGGCCGGCGGCTGGCTGGTCGAAGGCATCCCGCCGCTCCCAGGCTACCTGTGGCTGATCATCGGCTGGCTGGCCCTGGTCAACACGGCCTTGGCCTTCAGCTTGTGGAACGAGATTCTGCAGGTTCTGTCGGCCGCCGAGTCATCCGTGATCAACGGCACAACGCTGATCATGATTCCGATCCTGGCGGTCGTCTTCCTCGGCGAGACGATCAACCTGCAGCAGGGGGCCGGCTTGCTGCTGGCGATCGTGGGCACGCTCTTGGTCCAGCTGCGACCGCGGCCGGCGCCTGTTCCGCTTTGACAACTGCCGCCGCACACCGTAAGATAGTGGTGTAGACAACGGTCCTACCGAGGGGGGAGGATGGGCCCGACACATCGGCTCCATCCAACCCGTGCCATCCTGATGGCCGGGTTGTTTTTGTTCGAGGCCGGAACCCTATTATCCACACCGGTCGGGCAGGGCGATCTGCCAACGGCTACCGCCAGCCCTTCGCCGTCGCCCGTTCCGACGGCCACGCTGCCGAGCGCCACGGCAAGTACAACCTCCGGTCCAGGCGGCAGCGCAACGGCAAGCCCGACGTCCAGCGCAACGTTAAGCCCCACACCCAGCCAGACGGACGGCCCCTCGGCGACGGCTTCGGCTTCCCCCTCTATAAGTCCCTCGCCGACCGAAACCTTATCCCCTTCGCCCAGCGCCACGGCCTCGCCCAGCTCATCCGCATCCGTCAGTCCCACCCCGAGTGCCAGCCCTACGCCCACGTCCGCCCCGGTCGCCACCGAGGTGCTACCAAGAACCGTCCTTATCAACGAGCTGGCGTGGTCCGGCACACAGGCCAGCGCCAACGATGAATGGATCGAACTGCACAATCCGGAGTCGGCCCCTATCGACCTGGCAGGCTGGCACTTGACCGATGACGACGACATCCAGATCGCGCTGACCGGCTCGATTGCCCCGTATGGCTTCTACCTGCTTGAGCGCACCGACGACAACAGCGTGGCCAGTGTGTCCGCCGACCAGATTTACACCGGCTCGCTCCACAATGGCGGCGAGACGCTGACCTTACTCGGCCCTTCCGGACAGCTAATCGACAGCGCCAATGCCGGCGGCGGCGGCTGGCCGGCTGGCCAGGCCAGCCCGCGTCGCACCATGGAGCGCCTGGGGGGCGACGACCGTCCAGGCAACTGGGTCACCTTCGACGGTGCCGCCTTTGCGCTGGACAGCAATGGAAATTGGATCCAGGGCACGCCGCGCCAGCCAAACTCCCCCTTTGTCGCCACGGCCACCCCCAGTCCCAGCCCGACCGGCACTGCGCCGGCCAGCGAGGTGCCGTTTGACCCCGGATCCGTCCTGATCAACGAGATCGCCTGGGCCGGCAGCCCGGCCTCAGCCAGCGATGAGTGGATTGAACTGCACAATACAACCGGATCAACCATCGACTTGACCGGCTGGCATCTGACCGACGGCGGCGACCTCCAGATCGCTCTGGCCGGATCGATCGCCCCGTACGGTTTTTTCCTGCTTGAGCGCACCGACGACCAGACAATCTCCGATCTGCCGGCGGATCTGATCTACGGCGGAACATTGAGCAACAGCGGCGAGCAGCTCACCTTGCTGGATCCGGGCAACCGCCTGATTGACAGCGCCAACGGCGACGGGGGAGGCTGGCCCGCCGGCGAGGCCGCCAGCCGGGCAAGCATGGAGCGCCGCGGCGGTGACGACCGTGCCGGCCACTGGGGGACCTTCACTGGCTACGGTGGGCGCGGCCTGGACGCCCACGGCCGTGCCATCCCCGGCACACCCGGCGCCCTCAACTCGGTCCTGGTTCCCACGCCAACACCCACCTGGGTGCCGGGGCGGCTGGTAATCAACGAGGTGCTCATCCGGCCCCACTACGATTGGGAAGACAGGGGCGGTGTAACCACTGCCGATGAATTCATCGAAATCTACAACCACGGCCCGGGGCCGGTCTGGTTGCGCGGCTGGCTGCTCGACGATGTCAGCGGCAGTGGCTCCCGCCCGTATGCTTTGCCCGGCATCACGATCGAGCCCGACGGCTTCGCCGTTTTCTTCCGCGCCCGGACCCATATTGCGCTCAATGATGGCGGCGACAGCGTCCGCCTGCTCAGCCCGGACGGCCACCTGGTCGACAAGATCCAGTACCTGCGGGTGCGCGCCTACAACCTGGCCTATGGCCGTCTGCCGGATGGGTCGAGCAGCTTGGTATACGGGTTGTGGCCGACGCCCGGCCGGGCCAATGTGCTCTTCGATGAGACGGGCGATGAAATCGACCTGACTGCACCGGCCGGCGCCTATTGCCCGGCCCGGCATGCGCTGAGCTCCCGATTGCCGCGCCTGACCCGCACCCCGGCCGCCGCGCGCCGGATGGCCCGGCTCGGCCTGGCTGCCTGCCTGCCGTTGGACTAGCGCAAGTGTTGGTCGAAGAAGGCGATAGCCCGTTCAAGCAGCAATCGCTCGCCCTCCCCATAGAAAGTATGCGGCATGCGGCTGTAACTGAAGCATTCGACTGGCTTGTCGAGCGCGGCGAGCCGCTGGCACAAGTCCTCCGACCAAATGGGCGGTACCGTTTCGTCGAGTTCGCCGTGGTGCAGGCTGACCGCCGCCTCAATCCGATCGAGGTGGTCAATCGGTGAGATTCGGCGCAGATCGGCTTGGGTTGTGTTTAACTCGGCCCAACCGGCGCGTCCGCCGGACCACTCGACGATCTTCTCATAATTGAGGCGCTCATCGCCGCTCATGGAGCCATAGAGCACGGCCGCCCGAATTTGCGGGTCAACCGTGATGGCCCGCAGG
>Ga0302046_10006437_pt1 | contig 10250 bp, 6 predicted proteins | sample RVTome_11_FD_200261 | JGI IMG/M metagenome (GOLD analysis project Ga0302046, IMG submission 200261) | Soil microbial communities from uranium-contaminated site in the Upper Colorado River Basin, Wyoming, United States - RVT147D111 (version 2) ... | reverse complement strand
TGGTGATATTATTCATGGGGGGAATTCTGACCTTACTTGGAACGTCGGCGCCGCTATTGACACGAATTACCGAAAACCCGTCGAATGTCGGACTGGATTATTACTTTGCCACAATGACGCCCGTAGCGGTGGCTATTTTGTTCTTGCTGGCGCTGTTTCCATCATTCAGCTGGAAAGAGGGCATTAAGCGGCCGAAGATTTTAATGGTTGGCGCCTTTGTTGGTGTGCTTACTATTGCCATATTACTTTTGACTAATTTCACCCGGGAAATCATATATCTGCTCTTGTTTGGTGCGGCGGCGTGGGCATTTTTCGCCAATGGTTCAGTCGTAATTGAGTCCGTGCTAAAGAAAAAATTCGCCCCCGGATTTGTGGTGCATGTCGGCTTAGTTATGGCATTAGTCGGGGCCGCCGTGTCGGCGGGTTTCGACCAGACACAAACGCTGGCACTGCCGCAGGGCAAAACGGTAAATGCCATGGGCTACGAAATGCTCTTTACTCACATGGAAGAGACCGCCAAGGGCTTTGACTGCCACGTTGAATTTGCCGGAGATGGCGAAAGATTCACGGCCATACTGCCGCATGAATTTCCCAAAAACGCCCAGGGAGTCATGCGCAAGCCGCATATCAATAACTATCTGACTTATGATTTGTACGTCGCTCCGAGTGCACTTGAGGGAGGCAGTGAAAGAGACCCGTCGATAATCCAAATAGTGCGCGGTGGTTCACAGTGGTTCGACAAATATAGATTCACATTCGATAAATTTGAATTTGACGACCCCGATACAGAACCCCCCAAAACCGTTGCAACCGTATTGAGTGTCGAATACGGCAAAAAGAAGGAAACGCTCAAGCCGCATCTGGATTTAACCACCGACAATGTGACGGCCAGCGAGATTGATTTCGATAATGGCAATTCCTCCGTCCAGTTAGTGGGGGTCAGCCCCGAGGACGGCAGCGTGGCTTTAAAAGTGAAAAGCAATTTTCTTCCTTTGATATTTGAGCCCAAAGCAACTACATTGATTATAGAATTATCAAAAAAACCATTGATTATTCTGTTCTGGATTGGTTCATTTACTGTGTTTCTGGCAGGGGCGTTGGCGATGATAGACCGCAAACGCAAATCAGGTAAAGCGATTACTAAAGACGATTCATTCGTTGTCGGCTCGACCAAAGAAGCAGCGGCCTGAACCGGCCACAAGAAAATTCATTTTACTACAGATAATAAGCAGATCTGATTTCAGCTAATGAAGCGGATTAGAATGGGAAAGTTAAGTGAACTTTCACCGGGAACAGCCATAGAGAAAAGAATTATGGCCCGAAGAATCGCCGTCTTCAATGTTGATGGCAAACTCTACGGGATCGAATCCGACTGCAAGCATATGAAAGCATCGCTTCAAAAAGGAAAAGTCCAAAATGATATCGTAACCTGCCCCTGGCATCACTGGCAGTACGATATTAGAACCGGTCAATGCCTGACAGTGGACAAGTTTAAGCTTAAAACTTATCCGGTCGAAATAGACGGCGACGACGTATACATCATTTTGAATTGAGAAAATAATATGGGCATGTTTGAAGACGTACACTCGTATTTGGAAAAAATCACACCGTCGCGGACTCCGATACTAAAAGAAATGGAAGCATTTGCCAAGGAAAATGACTTCCCCATAATCGGCCCATTAGTAGGGCGGCTCTTATATCAATTAGCCAGGTTGACCAACGCCCGCAGAATCCTCGAGCTCGGTTCCGGCTACGGCTATTCGGCTTTCTGGTTCAGCTTGGCGACCGGCAGTAAGGGACAGATTACCATGACTGACTCCAGTCGCCAGAACAAAAAAATGGCGATGGACTGCTTCAAGAGAGCAGGGCTTCGCAGCCAGTTTGATTACCGGCTGGGGGACAGCCTCAAAATCATAAAGAAGCTCAACGGTCCATTTGATATTATTTTAAATGATATAAATAAACAGGACTATCCGAAAACCATCGAATTGGCGGCTCCCCGGCTTAAAAAAGGGGGGCTGTTTATTACCGATAACTTGATCTGGCAGGGCAAGGTCTATGATAAAAAGCAGGACGCCGCCACCAAAGGAATTGTCGAATTTACCGATAGCTTGTACAAAGATAATCGATTTTTTACGACCATTGTCCCGCTTAGAGACGGGGTGGCCATAGCCCAAAAAATTTAATTTTTGAAACTTTTTTCAGGAAAATCTGTTTATATTGTATCCGACGGCACGGAATCTCTGGACTAAATATTTCCGAAAAAGTAATCTGGGAGCGGACTCAATTTTTGACCCGAATCGAAACAGATTCTGCGCCACTAAAAGTACAGGAAAAAGAAAAAAATTAATTATTGACAGACGGCGCCTAAAGTCAATTTAATTAGCGCCGTATCAGTTACGGCAAGTGTAATCAAAAGTAAAAGTAATTATGTAAACTCGAATTGATATTTCACTCTCCGGCCGCGTTTGTTTTGAGGCCGGTCATGTGACCACAGAAATAATCAGGAGGATAAATGGCACACAAGTTGGCAAAGTTTCTCACCTACGGGGATGACGAAAAGTGCGCCGAGATCAAAAAGTTTCTCGAAGATTCAGGTGTGGTTCTGGAATTTCGGGATATCGAAAAAAAGCCGCTGACCGAGGACGAGCTCTGGCGGATAATGGGTCATTTAAGTGCCTCGCACTTTTTGAACCCGGCTTCAGACTCGTTTGAAAAACACAGACTGGCAGAGACTATGCCGGCCCGCAGCCAGTTGATTAAAATGGTTGTTGAAGATCACACGCTATTGAGAAAGCCTATTATCAGGACGGCGAGGCTTTTGACTGTCGGATGCGACAAGCAAAAAATCACCGAAATGCTCAAGCTAAACGGCGACGGTAGTTCAAGAGACGGCGGCAATTCCCATCGCGATAGAAGCTCATCGTTTTCAAGAAATGAAGGCAGACGGTCCGAATCTGCCGGTTAATCTTTTGTAATTACCATGATGATTTAGTTCAACTTGGTTTTCCTGTAACATCGTTTTATATTCCGCTTCAGGGCATTCTCGAAAAGAGGATTCTTGATGACCGTTGAGCGCGAAGTTTTAAATACCGACATTCTAATCGTTGGGGCGGGACCGGCCGGACTGGCTCTGGCCCATAAATTAGCCATGCTGGTAAAAGCCGATGACTCCCTGCAAATGCCGGAAATTCTTTTGATGGAAAAAAGCTCCTATGTGGGAGCGCATTCGCTCTCCGGCGCGGTAATGGATCCCAGGGGCATCGCCGAACTGATTCCGGACTTCAAAGAAGCCGGCGCGCCGATTGAGTCGGCCGTCTCGACCGATGCCATGATTTATCTGGGCAAATCAAAATCCTTCAAATTTCCCATCACACCTCCATCAGTCAGAAATCACGGCAACTATGTAATTTCTCTCAACAAATTCACCGGCTGGCTTGGCGAGCAGGTCGAGAAAGCCGGTATCGATATTTTTGCCGGTTTGGCCGGATTTAAACTACTTTTCGAAAACGGAAAAGTAGCCGGTGTGCAGACAGTCGATATGGGTCTTGATAAACACGGCCGGCCTAAACCGAATTTCGAACCCGGTTCAATTATCAAAGCCAAAGTTACGATTCTGTGTGAAGGTGTTCACGGTTCGCTGACCCGCTACGCATTCGAGCAGATTCCGGAGCTGACAGAAAACTGCCTGCCGCAAGCATATCTGACCGGCGTGAAAGAAGTGTGGGAGGTACCGGAAGGTCGAATAAGTCCCGGACAGGTTTATCATACAGTCGGCTTTCCGCAGGAAACGAACGAATATGGCGGTGGCTGGATTTACGGCATGTCCAACAATATGGTCTCAATTGGTTTGGCGGTCGGACTCGATTCACCAAATCCTGCCAACGACCCGCATGGGAAGTTTCAGCAGTATAAAACTCATCCTTTTGTCAAAAAAATTCTCGATGGCGGCTCAATGCTTCACTATGGCGCCAAAGCCATTCCGGTACTGGGCTATTATTCCATTCCCAAGCTTTATCATGAAGGACTGATGATCTGCGGCGATAGCGCCGGTATGCTGAATCCGGCTCGTCTAAAGGGAATTCATATCGCCATAAAATCCGGCATAATGGCCGCGGAAACTCTCGTTGATTGTATCAAAAATTCAGACTTTTCAGCCGCGCGCCTTAAAAGTTATCAAGACCGCTTTGAAAACAGCTGGGCCAGGAAAGAATTGTATGGTACCAGAAACTTTCACGCCGGATTCAAAGGCGGATTGTTGAGCGGGATGTTTCACGGCGCGATTCAAATGGTGACCGGCGGGAGGGGACTATTTGACCGGCGCGTCAATACTCGCGACCACCGCTATGTGATGAAGGCGGCTGAATTTCAAAAAAAGTTTGGCCACCCGCCCGGCAAACCGTCGCTGAAATTTGACAGCAAATTCATGTATGACAAATTATCCGACGTCTATAAATCCGGCACCAAACACGAAGAAGAGCAGCCATCCCACTTGCTCGTGGCCGACTATGACATTTGCAACAATCGCTGTACCGAAGAATTCGGCAACCCCTGCCAGCATTTTTGTCCGGCTAATGTTTATGAAATGGTTGATGACGATTCGCGCGCCGGCAAAAAGAAACTTCAGCTGACTCCGTCGAACTGCGTCCACTGCAAAACCTGCGATATTGCCGACCCCTATCAAATTATACGGTGGGTAACCCCACAGGGGGCCGAAGGCCCAAATTATACGAATTTATAAAAATAAATCTGGCAATAATGCCCAATCAGGGCTACTTTTTATTTTCAAATTCAAATTGCCATGATGCGTATTTTAAGTAATGAACGATAAGCAAGACGACAACACCAAAACTCATATAGTCCTGACCAAAGGAACAAATGTCTCGCACTACCGCATAATTGAGCGCATTGGCGCCGGTGGGATGGGGGAAGTCTATCTGGCCGAGGATACCAAGCTCAATCGCAAAGTTGCCCTCAAATTTTTGTCATTTCAGCACAGCCAGAACGAGGAGCTCAAGGCCCGTTTCATGCGCGAAGCGCAGGCAGTTGCGCGTTTGAGTCATCCCAATATAGTTCATATTTATGAAGTAGGCGAGTATCAGGGGCGGCCGTTCTTTGCTATGGAACATGTCGAAGGCCAACCGCTTAGCAAGTTAATTAGCGATGATGCAATGTCGATTTCGGATATTATTTCAAATGCTATTGGAATCTGTGAGGGCTTGAATAAAGCTCACCAGTTGGGAATAGTTCATCGCGACATAAAGACCTCCAATATCGTTTTGGACAATGACGGCCATCCTAAAATCCTTGATTTTGGATTAGCTACTATAACAGGCACCGAAAAGATAACCAGGGAGGGTTCAACGATAGGCACCGTCGCCTATATGTCGCCTGAAAGAGCGCAAGGAAAAGAGGCCGACCACCGCTCTGATTTGTTTTCATTTGGAGTTGTATTATATGAACTGATTTGTAAACGAACTCCGTTTAGAAGAGATTCCGAGGCGGCCACTCTTAATGCCATAGTCAATGACGCCCCGGAGCCGTTGGCAAGATTCAAGACGGGTGTACCGGAGGGAATGCAAAAGATCGTAGATAAACTTCTGGAGAAAGATCCCAAAACACGCTACCAATCGGCTGCCGAAATCGTGGCGGATTTATTAAAAGAGAAACGGCAGATTGATTCAGTTTCTTTTTCAACAATATCTCGACCGACCGTAACAACCAAATCGATTTCAAGCAGATCCAAACTCATTCTTTCGGGCACCTTTTTAATTGTAATCGTTGTTTTGCTGTTAGTATTGAGACCTTGGAAGATTTCAGTATCTCCGGGAGACGAAGCGGTGGCGGCCGAAAACAGGCTGGCTATAATGTACTTCGATAACTTGGTTGACCCGACTGACTCTACACGAATGGGCGAAATAGTCACGAATCTTCTCATTACAGATTTGTCTGAGTCCAAACATCTCAGGGTGGTATCAAGCCAGCGTATGTATGACATTTTGAAGCAGCTCGGCAAAGAGAGTTCGCATTCCATTGACCGACAAACGGCGACTCAGATTGCAACAATGGCCTCGGCCAAGTGGATGCTGACCGGAACAATTCTGCAAATGCAGCCAAAGGTCGTTATTACAACGCAAATCATCGATGTCAAAAGTGGACAGGTGGAGGCGTCTCAGAGGTCATCGTCGGCAGGAAGCGAAGATATTTTTGCCCAAGTCGATCAATTGTCAGCAGACATCAGAAAAGACCTGTCTGTCCCGGGATTGTCAGGTGAAACATCTGATAAGAGATTGAGCGAAGTGACCACCAAATCCCCTGAAGCATATCGTTACTACATCGAAGGAATGGATTTTTCCCGCAAGATGTATGGCAACAAAGCAAAAGAAAGCTTTGAAAAAGCAATTGGACTGGATTCGACTTTTGCCATGGCCTACTTCCAGCTGGCCTTGCGATCCTGGAACGAAAATTATATGAGAAAAGCCGTTAAGTATTCTAATAATTTAAACAGGCAAGAGCGGTTATATATCTTGGCACTTTCGGATGGTATGGCAGGAGATATAAAAGGAGCTATCGCATCTCTGAATCAGATCATAGAAGAATTTCCGGATGACAAAACAGCCCTTACGTCGTTGGCAGAAATATATTCTGATTTAGGTCAAATGGAAAATGGCATTGGGTATCTTGAAAAGGCGCTGGAAATTGACCCATATGATGAAGTACTTTACAACAGACTCGCTTACTTTTACAAAGATTTGCGGGAATATGACAAAGCCATTGAGTTGCTTGATAAATATGTCAAGATGGTTCCAGATGAACCTAATCCTTACGACTCACGGGGTGAGGTTTATCTATCAGCCGGTAAATTTGAATTGGCGATTGAATCTTATAAAAAGGCATTAAACAAAGCCCCAGATTTCTATGGGGCATACATTCCATTAGTTTATATCTATAACCATTTAGGTGATTATGACATAGCCGATAGCTGCGCCAGGATGTTGATAAAAAGCGATGATCCTCGTTTCAGGGCAATGGGAAGATTCCTAATTTCATTTGGTGCGTCAACAAGAGGGAGATTCAAAGAAGCATTAAAAATTCTTGATGATGGTCTTACATCCGATGAATTGGAAGGATATGATAAATTTGAGCATGGCGTAAAGTATGTTTTCAAAGCAAATATCCTAAATGTAATGGGCCAAAGTGAAAAAGCACTAAAGGAGTTGGAAAAAGGACGAAAATCTTTGGTCCGAATTGAACCAGAAAATCCGTTTCCATTTACCGGTGAATATTCTGTTGTACTTGCAAAACTTGGCGAACTTGATCAGGCAATTGGTTTGTTGGATGCAGCCAAACCTATTATTGAGAAAAAAAAGGATAATTTTGCCGAAGCTCTTCTTTACGATTCATATGGTCGAATTGAAATGGAGCGAGGAAATGTTCTAAAGGCGATTGAATATCTTGAGAAAGCAGTTCCATTAGAAAAGAGAAATGTCAGACCCCGCTGCGAATACCATTTGGCGTTTGCTTACTTGTCAAACGGGCAACCCGGCAAAGCAGTAGAGCTTTTTGAGAGATATGCTTATAGAATTGAAAGCTTCTTTGTGACTGTACCTACTGATAGGGTGCTGGCATACTACCATCTAGGAACCGCTTACGAATCAAAGGGCGACAAGAAAAAAGCTATTGCTGCTTTTGAGAAGTTTCTGGACATCTGGAAAGCGGCCGATACTGAATTGGACGAAATCAAAGACGCCAAAGCGCGGCTGGCCCGTTTGAAGTCCTGACAAGAAACCCAAAATTTGACCAAAAAAAACGCTCCAAAGAAGGAGCGTTTTTTGTAAGTAAATATATACGCAATCTATAAGAAATCAGGATTCTCAATCATGGCTTTTTCGACATTGTTGGTTATTACGGAATTTCTGACCAGATTGTCAAACCAGCGCGCGTATAAATCTTGTTGATTGGCGGACATAACATTAAAGTAAATCGAATCGCGTTTGGAATTGTAATCGGTTAAGTCGGGTGTGATTCGATCGACTAACTCCAGTATTAACATTCCCTGGCTGTATTCGGAGGGTCCTTTCATTTGACCCGGTTCGGTCATGCTAAAAGCGGTTCCAATTGCCTTCGGGTCTCTTCTAAAATCCGATGTGAAATCTTCACGTCCAAAGGGCTCAAGCACTTTGTACTCAAAGCCGTGATTTTTGGCGGCAATCTGAATATCTTTGCCGGCTTGAATCTCCGCCCAAATAGCGTTGGCAGTGTCTCTACAGATTGTCATTACTTTATGTTTTAGTAAATTCAATTTTAATTTCTCGGTGGCTTCTTCAAACGTTGCCGGACCGGCCGGCAAAATTTGCGAAACCTGAACTACGAAATATGACGAATTATTTTCCCAAAGATCTGAAATTGCATTGAGCTCATTGTTAAATGCAAAGTCACTGACCTTTGGATTATTCCCGATGTACTGGATATTCTTTCCATTAAAAAACGGTTGGGCCGACCGCACGGAAATTTTCAAATCTTCAGCCGCCTTGAGAAATCCGGATTTTTCAGCCGTTGTCCGGAACAGTTCTAACTGATTATAAATTTCGTCTTGAGTTTCCCGAGACATTTCAGCTTTGATTAGAATGTGTGACGCATGGGCTTTCTTGACCGGTTTGGTTTGGTTCGAACTGTTGCTTTCGGCAGGTTCTTCTTTTCTTTCATGCAGTTTGATGATATGCCATCCAAACTGCGTCTTAACCGGTTCTGTTACATCTCCCACATTAATGGAAAAGACCTTTTGATCGAATTCCGGAACCATTTGTCCCTGGTCAAACCATCCCAAGTCTCCGCCGTTTTCGGCGCTGCCATCAGCCGAGTAGCTCTTGGCAAGTTCGGCAAAATCAGCTCCGGCTTGCACGGAGTCATAAATTTGTTTGGCCCGGTTGTAGGATAGTTCCCAGTCGTAGGGTTTCGGCGCCTTTTCCATTAAGACGACGTTTAGGCCCCTGCGTTCATCGAGGTAGTAGTCATCGCGATTTTCTTCAAAATAGGCGCGCAATTCATCATCCGGTGTCGCGGGGGGAGGTCGTGAGAAACGGTCAAAACTGACATTTACCACACCTACTTTAATTTTCTCGTTTGCTCTCAAATATGCTTGTTTAACTTGTTCTTCGCTGATTGTAGCCGTGCCGATTATCATTTCCTGAAGTTTAAGCTTCATGATATCCGTTTTGACGAACGGCTCGATCGAAGCCCAAAAAGGTGATGCCTGCGGATCGGCCATGGCCAACATGTATTTCTGATAGTCAAATTTCCCGTCGGTCTGGAAGCTCGGTACAACCTGAAGTTCCGGGGGCGGAGAAAACTTTAAGTAACTGTAAATTTCGTCCGCAGTGACCCGAATGTCTCGTTTGCCCACTTCCTGCAAAATGACTCGGTCGTGCACCAATTGTTGCCAGGCGCGATCATGAAGTATTCTTCTTTGGTCATCCGAAATGTCCCCCTCGGGAGTATTACGTATCTCTGTTTGCAAGATACTTTGATAAATGGTGTTATAGTCCTGCCAAGTAATCTCTTCACCATTTATCACGGCGGCCAGGTTTTGGTCAATTGCTTGCTGACCCCCGGAGAACCCCAGCCCCCATTCCAAAACAATCATGGCTACAAAAAAGAAAAGAACCACGAAAATTATGGGGAAAATCATTTTTCTTAATGCATCAAACATTATAAAATCGCTCCTTAATTTACAAATTAGCCGGTGATTATAGTATTCGGCATTACTGCCGGCCAGCTAATATAATTTTTGAACCCTAAATAGCAATACCGGCCGAACAAATATTATACAAAATAGTTGATTTATAGCGCAGGATTGGGCAATACTGGGCGACTGGTGAACCCGAACTGAATCAAATTGTAAAACAACTAATTGTTAACACCGAATATGTCATTGATGGATAAACAAAAAACTATACTCAAATCGCTCCTGTTCTGGGTTATTGCACAGACCGTTTGTGCGCAAATGCCCTGGCCGGTCAAAAGAGAAATCGATTTGGCTTCTGGTTTTGGGGAGTATCGAAGCGGTCGATTCCATGCCGGACTGGATATCAGAACGGGGGGCGTAATTGGTGAGCCGGTTTTCTCGCCAGTCGATGGCTACGTCTGGCGAATCAGAACAAATTACGAAGGATACGGCAAAGCTTTGTATCTTCGGGGACCGGAAGACAGAATTTACGTCTTTGCTCATCTGAATAAGTATGTCCCCGAAA
>Ga0302046_10006436_pt1 | contig 10250 bp, 6 predicted proteins | sample RVTome_11_FD_200261 | JGI IMG/M metagenome (GOLD analysis project Ga0302046, IMG submission 200261) | Soil microbial communities from uranium-contaminated site in the Upper Colorado River Basin, Wyoming, United States - RVT147D111 (version 2) ... | reverse complement strand
CGCTGCAAGCGCTCGGCCGGCGACCCGGCGGTCATCCTCTTCACCTCGGGCTCCGAAGGCGCGCCCAAGGGCGTCGTGCTGAGCCACCGCAACATTCTGTCGAACGTCTACCAGCTCGCGGCCGTGGTCGATTTCAACCCGTCCGACATCGTGTTCAATGCGCTGCCGATGTTCCATTCCTTCGGCCTCAGCGCGGGCATGCTGCTGCCCGCGCTGTCCGGCATCCGGACCTTCCTCTACCCGTCGCCGCTGCACTACCGGATCGTGCCCGAGCTGGTCTACGACACGAACGCCACGATCATGTTCGGCACGGACACTTTCCTGACCGGCTACGCCCGGATGGCACACCCCTACGATTTCTACAGCATCCGCTACGTGTTCGCGGGCGCGGAGCGAGTGAAGGCGGAGACCCGCGCGACCTGGTCCGAGAAGTTCGGCCTGCGCATCCTGGAAGGCTACGGCGCGACGGAGACCTCCCCCGTGCTGGCCACCAACACGCCGATGCACTACCGCGCCGGCACGGTCGGGCGGTTCCTCCCGGGAATCGCGTGCAAGCTCGAGCCGGTCCAGGGCATCGAGCAGGGCGGGCGGCTGCTGGTTTCCGGCCCCAATGTCATGCTCGGATACCTCCGCGGCGAAAAGCCGGGTCAGCTCGAGCCGGTGGAAGGCGGCTGGTATGACACGGGCGACATCGTCGAGGTCGACGAGACCGGCTTCGTCACCATCGCCGGCCGGGCGAAGCGTTTTGCCAAGATCGCAGGCGAGATGGTCTCGCTTGCCGTGGTCGAGAACAACGCGGCGGCCACTTGGCCCGACTACCAGCACGCCGCGGTGAGCATCGAGGACGACCGCAAGGGTGAACAGATCATCCTCGTGACGGACAACCCGGCGGCCGATCGGGAAGCGCTGCTGCGGAAAGCGCAGGAGCTGGGCTTCGCCGAGATTACGGTGCCACGCACCATCCTGGTCGCCGATACCGTGCCCCTGCTCGGCACCGGCAAGATCGACTACGTCGCCGTCAAGGCGCTGGCGCTCGACGCCGCCGCGAAGCCGGGCGCCGCGTCGATCGGCGGTTCAGCGGCCTGACGGCGCGGCGTTGCCGCCGTGCGCCAGATAGTCGAGCGCCGCGGACACGCCGTTCTTCTTGTGCGGAACGCCGGCGAGGCCCAATCCCATCTCCACGCCGCAGAGCGTGCCGGCCAGCATCAGCTCGTTGAAATCGCCGAGATGGCCGATGCGGAACACCTTGCCCGCGACCTTGCCGAGACCGTTGCCGAGCGACATGTCGAAATTTTCCAGCACGACCTTGCGGAACGCATCGGCATTGTGGCCGTCCGGCATCAGCACCGCGGTCAGCGAGCCGGAATACTCCCGCTCGTCCTGGCACAGCACCTCCAGGCCCCAGGCCCGAACCGCGCGACGCGTCGCCTCGGCAAACCGGGCATGGCGGGCGAAGACGTTGTCCAGCCCCTCCTCGAACAGCATCGCCGCCGCCTCGCGCAAGCCGAGCAGCAGGTTCGTCGCGGGCGTGTAGGGGAAATAGCCGGTCTGGTTCGGCCCGCGCATCGCCGCCCAGGACCAATACGATTTCGGCATCGTCGATTTTTCCGCCGCCGCGCGCGCCTTCGCGCTTGCCGCGTTGAATCCCAATCCGGGCGGCAGCATCAGCCCCTTTTGCGAGCCGCCGACCGTGACGTCGACGCCCCATTCGTCGTGGCGGTAGTCGATCGAGCCGAGGGAGGAGATCGTATCCACCAGGTACAGCGCCGGATGCTTCGCCCGGTCGATCGCCTGGCGGACCTCGGTGACGCGCGAGGTAACGCCGGTCGACGTCTCGTTGTGGACCACGCAGATGGCCTTGATGCCGTGCCCCTTGTCCTCCGCGAGGATGCTTTCGATGCGCGCCGGATCGGCGCCGTGACGCCAATCGCCGGGGATGAACTCCGGCTTCAGCGCGAGCCGCTCGGCGAGCTCCCGCCACAGGGCCGCGAACTGCCCGGTCTCGTACATCAGCACCCGGTCGCCCGGCGACAGCACGTTGACCAGCGCCGCTTCCCAGGCGCCGGTGCCCGAGGACGGGAAGATGAACACCTCGTCTTCGGTCTTGAAGATCCGCTTCATCGCCACGAGGACCTCCTGTCCAAGCCGGCCGAACTCCGGGCCGCGGTGGTCGATCGTCGGCAGGTCCATCGCCCGCAACACGCGATCGGGCACGTTGGTCGGGCCGGGGATTTGCAGGAAATGGCGTCCGCTACGGTGAGGCATTGGAAAAGCTCCCAAAAATCTGCATGCAATTAATACAAACCGTTCTGAGGAGCGCCAGAGGAAAATATTTATATAATAATTACAGATAGATAAAATTTAACATTCCGCGAATAGGATTTCCATTTTGCATGCAAAATGCTAATTTGCGAAACGGGGACGTTCCGGAGGAAGGGCGATGGCAGGCAGGATTCATCTCGGCGACAGCGCGCTGGCCGGCAGGCTCCGCCGGGAGATCGAGGGCGAGGTGCTGTTCGACGCCTTCACCCGGGGCCGCTACAGCACGGACGCCTCGCACTACCAGATCGAGCCCATAGGGGTCGTCGTGCCGCGCACCGAACAGGACGTCCGCCGGGCGATCCAGATCGCGGTCGACGCGGGGATCCCCGTCCTTCCGCGCGGCGCCGGCACCTCGCAATGCGGCCAGACCGTCGGCGAGGCGCTGGTGATCGACGTCAGCAAGCATCTCAACGAGATCGTCGACTTCGACCCCGACAGCGAGGGGATCACCGTGCAGCCTGGCATGGCCCTGGACCAGCTCAACGGCTTTCTCGGCCGCCACGGCTACATGTTCATGGTCGACGTCTCCACCTCGAGCCGGGCGACGATCGGCGGAATGGCCGGGAACAACAGCTGCGGCGCGCGGTCGATCCGCTACGGGACGATGCGGGACAACGTTCGCGGCGTCGATGCGGTCATGGCCGACGGCCGGGCCTTCCATTTCGGCGAGTTGCCGGCCGACCTCGACAGCCTCGATGCGGCCGGCGGCTACCGCGACATGGCCAAACATCTGGTCGCCCTGGGGACGCGGGAAGCGGAGGAGATCCGGTCCCGCTTCCCGCCGCTGATGCGCCGGGTCGGCGGCTACAATATCGACGCGCTGGTGCCCGGCCTGTCGAACCGCCCGGGCGCGGTCAACGGCAACCTGGCGCATCTGCTGGTGGGCTCGGAAGGCACCCTCGCCTTCTCGACCAAGATCCACCTCAAGCTGCACCGGCTGCCCAAGCACAAGGTGCTCGGCATCTGCCATTTCCCGACCTTCTACAAGGCGATGGAAACGACGCAGCATATCGTCAAGCTCGACCCGACCGCCGTCGAGCTGGTCGACCGGACGATGATGGACCTCGCGCGCGATATCCCGATGTTCCGGCCGACGATCGAGCGCTTCGTCCGCGGCGCGCCGGACGCGCTGCTGCTGGTGGAGTTCGCGGGCGACGACCAGGACGAGCCGCTTCGCAAGCTGCGCCAATTGGGCGAGCTGCTGGGCGACCTCGGCTTCCCGAATGCCGTCGTCGAGGCGACTAGCGCAGCCGACCAGCGGGAGTTCTGGGAGGTCCGAAAGTCCGGCCTTAACATCATGATGTCGATGAAGGGCGACGGAAAGCCGATCTCCTTCATCGAGGATTGCGCGGTGCCGCTCGAGGACCTGGCCGAATATACCGACCGGCTGACCCGGGTTTTCGAGAAACATGGCACCAAGGGCACCTGGTATGCGCACGCCTCGGTCGGCTGCCTGCACGTCCGGCCGGTCGTGAACCTGAAGGAACCGGACGGCGCGAAGAAGATGCGGGCGATCGCCGAGGAGGCCTTCGCCATGGTGCGCGAATACAAGGGATCGCATTCCGGCGAGCATGGCGACGGGCTTGTCCGCTCGGAGTTTCACGAAGCCATGTTCGGCACGCGCATGGTGCGGAACTTCGAGGAAGTGAAGGACCTGTTCGATCCGAAGGGCCTCTTCAATCCGGACAAGATCGTCCGGCCGTCGAAGATGGACGACCGCTCGCTGTTCCGTTTCAAGCCCGGCTACAAGGTCGAGAAATTCGACACCGCGCTCGACTGGTCGGATTGGGGCGGCTTCGGCGGCGCGGTCGAGATGTGCAATAACAACGGCGCCTGCCGGAAGTTCGACGCCAACGTCATGTGCCCGTCCTTCCGGGCGACGGGTGACGAGATGCACCTGACGCGCGGCCGCGCCAACACGCTGCGGCTCGCCATCTCGGGACAGCTCGGAAAGGACGCATTCACGTCGGACGCGATGCGCGACACCATGAAGCTCTGCGTCGGCTGCAAGGGCTGCAAACGCGAATGCCCGACCGGCGTCGACATGGCGCGGATGAAGATCGAGTTCCTGCATCACTACGGAAAGCGGCACGGCCTCTCGCTGCACGACCGGCTGGTCGCCTACCTGCCGCGCTATGCGCCGCTGGCCTCGCGGCTCAGTGCGGTCGCCAATCTGCGCGACCGGGTGCCCGGGCTCGCGACGCTGTCGGAGAAAGTCGCCCGCTTCAGCCGGCGTCGGAGCCTGCCCGTGTGGCGGCGCGACATCTTCCGCCCTGCCTCGCCGGCCGACGCGCCCGCCGGCAAGCGGGAGGTCGTGCTGTTCGCCGACACCTTCAACACCTACTTCGAGCCGGAAAACGCGCGCGCCGCGCTACGCGTGCTCGAGGCCGCCGGCTGCCACGTCCATCAGCCCGCAGCGAATGACGGCGGCCGCCCGCTGTGCTGCGGACGGACTTTCCTCGCCGCCGGCCTGGTCGACGAAGCCCGGATCGAGGCGCGCCGGATGCTGGACGCGCTGAAGCCGTTCGTCGAGCGCGGCGTGCCGGTGGTCGGCCTGGAGCCGTCCTGCCTGTTTACCCTGCGCGACGAGTTCACCGCCATGCTGCCGGGTAGCGAGACGCGGGCGCTGGCCGATCGCGCGCTGATGTTCGAGGAGTTCCTGTCCCGGGAAACTGCCGGCGGCGCGCTCGCGCTGCCGCTCAAGCCGTCGGACGCAAAGCAGGCGCTGCTGCACGGCCACTGCCACCAGAAGGCCTTCGCGGCGATGGGCGCGGTCGAGAAGACGTTGCGCCTCGTGCCCGGCCTGGACGTCAAGACGATCCCCTCGAGCTGCTGCGGCATGGCCGGCGCCTTCGGCTATGACGCCGATACCTACGACGTGTCGATGAAGATGGCGGAGCTGTCGCTGCTGCCCGCCGTGCGCGCCGCACCGGCGGACGCGCTGCTGGTCGCGGACGGCACGAGCTGCCGCCACCAGATCGCCGACGGCACGGGACGCAAGGCCGTGCACGTCGCCCGCGTCCTGGAGCAGGCCCTGGCCTGAGGCGTCGCCCATGCCCGACAGCACCAATCCCGAATCGCCGAAGCAGGAGCGCCCGCGCTACGACGACGTGGTGTCCGGCATCCGCGACATGATCATCGAGGGCGAGCTGGCGCCGGGTCCACGCATCTCGGAGCGCGAGCTGTGCGCCCGCTTCGGCGTCTCGCGGACGCCGCTGCGCGAGGCGCTCAAGGTGCTGGCGTCGGAGGGCCTCGTCGAGCTGACGCCCAACCGCGGCGCCCGCGTCATCCGGCTGACCGAGGCGGACGCCCGGGACATGTTCGAAGTGATGGGGACGCTGGAGGGGCTGGCTGGCGAGCTTGCCGCAGCCCGCATCACCGCCGAGGAGATTGCCGAGTTCAAGGCGCTGCATTACCAGATGGCGCTGCACCATGCCCGGCGCGAGCTGATGCCGTATTTCCGCCTGAACCAGGAGATCCACCGCAAGATCTTCGAGATCGGCCGCAACCGGACGCTGATCGGCATCTATCGCGGGCTCGCGGGGCGCATCCGCCGGCCGCGCTACCTCGCCAATATCTCGCCGACGCGCTGGGCGGAAGCGCTGAAAGAGCACGAAGCGATCCTGTCCACGCTCGAAGCGCGGGACGGCCAGGCCCTCGGGCGCATCCTCAAGGATCACCTGCGGAAGACCGGCGAAACGGTCCTGCAGGCGCTGCGCGAAGACGGCGCCGGCGGTCAGGCCGCGAGGCGCGAGATATCCGGGACCGGCCGGGCCGTAGCAGGATTGCCGGCGAAATAGGTTTCCAGCGCCTTCGCAACGCCGAGCACGAATCGATCCTCGTGATGGCGGCCGCAGATCTGCAGACCAAACGGCGCGCCGCTCGGCTCCAGGCCGCAGGGAATGCAGGTGACCGGATTGCCGGGGATCGTCAGGCCCCATGTCATCGCCAGCCATTCGAAATAAGTGTCGAGCTTCGTCCCGTTGATCTCGTCGCAATAGAGCTTCTCGACCGGGAAGGGCGGGATCGCCACCGCCGGGCAAATCAGTATGTCGACGTCCTCGAAGAAGCGCTGCATGCCGCGATAGAGATTCGTCTGCTCCGCCAGTGCCCAGGTGATCTCGTCCGCGGTCAGCTTGAGCGCCATCTCGTAGTTGGCGCGCACGTTCGGCCCGAGCTTGTCGCGCATGTTCTGGTAGTGGTCGCGATGGCGCGACAGGAACTGCAGCGCGCGCAGCACGTGATTGGTCCGCCGCACCGTCTGCAGCTCCGGGTCCTGCCAGCGCGCCTCGCGGAACGTGGATTGGAAGGCTTCGGCGCGCTCGGCGAAGGTCTTCGCGATCGACTGGTCGACATGGGCGAACCCCAGGTCGGTGGAAAAGGCCACCCGCAGCTTGCTGAGGTCGACCTCCGGCAGCGCGGCGAACTGGCTGCCGTCGACCGGCGACGACAAGGGATCCATGCAGCCGTAGCCGGCCATCACCGACAGCATCATCGCCACGTCCTCGACCGTGCGTCCCATCGGCCCCTGAACGCCGAAGGTGGTGTAGCCGAGACGATGCTTCTCCGTCGGCACCAGGCCAGGCGTGCTGCGATGCGAGACGACGCCGCAGAAGGCGGCGGGAATGCGCAGGCTGCCGCCCGAATCCGACCCCGTGCAGATCGGCAGCATGTTGGTCGCCAGCGCAACCGCGGAGCCGCCCGACGACCCGCCGCAGATGCGCGCCAGGTCGAACGGGTTGCGCGTCGCCCCATAGACCGGGTTCGTGGTGTTTGCGCCGGCGCCGAATTCCGGCGTGTTGGTCTTACCCACGACGATGGCGCCCGCCTTGCGCAAATTCGCGACCAGCGATTCGTCCGCCGCCGGCACGTTGTCGGCGTAGATCGGCGAGCCATAGGTCGTGACGAGGCCGGCCGTATCGTTGAGGTCCTTCACCCCGAGCGGCAGCCCGTGCAGCGCCCCCAGGGCATCGCCCCGCAGGACCGCATCCGTGGCGAGCCGCGCCTCGTCCCGCGCCCGTTCGTAGCAGGTCGCGACCACCGCATTCACCGATGCATTGGTCATCTCGATCCGGGCGATGCAGGACTCGAGGAGCTCGATCGGGGACAGCCGCTTGCGGCCGATCAGGCGGCGGGCTGCCAATGCGGTGAGGTCGCAGGGTTCGGTCATGACGCCACGCTCCGGAGGGTTGATCTAGGGCAAGGCTATCAAACCCGCCTTGCTCTTACCACCGTCCTCGCGGCGCAAGCTTACCAGTGAACGCGGCGCTTCAGCAGCACTTCGGCCTCGTTGCCGGGGATCGGCGGCGACAGGAGGAAGCCCTGGCCGTAACCGCATCCGAGCTCGCGCAGGACGTCGATCTCCTGCTGTGCCTCGATACCCTCGGCGATGATCGACATGCCGAGGTCCTGGGCGAGGTTGATGATCGTGTTCACGATCTTACGGCTCCGGTCTTCGGATGCCATGTTGGTGATGAAGGTGCGGTCGATCTTGAGCACGTCGAGCGGGAAGCGGTTCAGGAAGGCGAGATTGGCGTAGCCGGTGCCGAAGTCGTCGGCGGCGACGCGGATGCCCGTCTTGCGCAGGCGGCGCATTGCATCCGCCACCTTGTCGGGCTCCTCGACCATGAGCGTTTCGGTGATCTCGAACTGCACGTGCTCGGGCGCGACGCCGGAATCGCGGACGATCCCGCTGAGATCGTCGACCTCGCCCGCGCTCAGCAGCTGGCGGCTCGAGATGTTGACGCTGATATACAGCTGGCCCAGCGGCTGCTTGCGTTCGTTCGCAACGGTCTGGAACCGCTGATGCGCCTGCAGCGCCTGGCGCAGCATCCAGCGTCCCATCGGAACGATCATGCCGGTCTCCTCGGCGAGCTTGATGAAGCTCGACGGAACGACATTGCCGTGGACCGGATGAAGCCAACGGACGAGCGCCTCGAATCCGACGACGTTGCCGTTCGACAGACGCACGATCGGCTGGAAATGGAGGGACAGGGCATCGCCGTCGATGGCGCCCTGGAGGTCGCGCGCAAGCTCGTTATTCTTCGTGCCGCGGTCAGCGTGGCCCTTGGCGTCGAGGCCGCCGCTGTTCTGCGACAGCACGAGCCGCTCCAGCGACTGCAGCCGTTCCAGCGTCAGGCGCAGCAGCAGCTGCACCGTCTCGTCGGCATGCGCCACATGCTCGCTGACCGAAGCCTTGTCGAGCACGACGACCTGCGTCTCTTCGACCGCCACGGCGGTCGCCGCGCGCTGGCTGTCGCCGACGAGCGCGCTTTCGCCCAGCAGGTCGCCCTGGCCGAACCGCGCCAGCACGACCTTACGGCCGCCCCGGCTGGCAAGCATCTCGACATTTCCCGCTTCGATCACATAGGCGAAATTGGCGGCGTCGCCCTCCGTGAAGATTTGCGCGCCCGCAGGAAAGATTTGCCGCGGCAATGCGTCGTTCATCTGTAATCCCGTTCGAGGGTTATCAACGACCCCACGGCATGGCGCCCGTAACGCCGGTAAACAGCAGGCTTCCACCCAACGCCGCTGGAGCGGACACCGCTACCATGCCGTCTGTTAATTCTCTGTAAACGATTTGATTGCGTTTTAGACAAACCCGACAGGCGTCCAGATTCCGGCACCGGATGACGTAGCCGGCTATATAAGGAAGAGAGGGGATTTCGATCCCCGGCAGGCCCGCTTCCAGGGTTTCGCGGTCAAGCAGGGCCAGCCTGCCCCTGTCGCAGGGTATTAACCATCCGCCATCGATCCGCGCTGGCGTCCGGTCGAGATAGCGCCCGAACCGCCCGGCGGCTTCGTCCGGATCGGCGACGCAGATCACCACCTCGCCCAGCCGCTCGGCCGTATTGGGGTGGTCCATCCACCGGTCCTGCCACAGCAGGTCCGGGGTGTGATGGGTCAGGAACTGGATGCGGCCTTCCGCCATCGCGCCGGGCACCGGGCGGATCACGGTGAACCTCAGCGTCCCCGACATGCCGTCCACGGTATCCGTGATCCGGCGCAGATCGACCACCGGCCGCTGGTCGAAGCCCTCGGCAATCAACCGCTCGCGCTGGGATGCGGCATCAGCGCAGTTGAAGGCGATCAGGTGGACCCCGGTGTAGCGCCCGATCCCGGCGCGCAGCTCGCGACCGATCGCGGTGTCGGCCGTCGGCGTCAGAATTTCCAGATAGCCTTCGCGCAACATGATGCAGTGGTTGGCGCTGCCCGCGGGCACGATCGGCTCGCCCGGCGCCGTCGAATTCGTGTGATCGGTGTAGGGCGTCAGGACGAAGCCCAGCCTTTCCATCGCCGCCGCGGCGCCGGCGATCTCCGGCACCCAGTGCGCGATGTGATCGAGGAAGACTTCGCCGGGCCCGGCGATCTGGCGGAATGTCGAGGGCATCGCTAGGCCACCCACTCGCTGACCGGGGCGCGCGCTTCCTGCAAAGGCTGGCAGACCACGTCCACCAGCGTCGGGCCGCCCTCGTCGACCGCCGCCCGCAGCGCCCCGCGCAGCTCGGCGGGGTCTTCCACGCGCCAGCTCTTGAGCCCGAAGCCCGCCGCCACCTTGGCGTGGTCGGTCCGCGTGAAGTCGACGGAATAGTAACGCCCCTGGTAGCCGCTCTTCTGCCCCGCCTTGATCCAGCCGAACACGCTGTTCGAGATCACGACGAGGGTGACCGGCACCTTGAGCCGCACCAGCGTCTCCAGCTCGCCGGCCGCCATGCCGAAGCTGCCGTCGCCCATGACGGCAACGCATTTCTTGTCCGGCCGCCCGATGTAGGCGCCGACGGCGCCCGCCATGGCGAAACCGAGCGCGCCATGCGCCCGGTTGGAAATGAAATGGCGCCCACTGCGGCGCTGCTCGTAATAGGCGGAGAAATACGGGCAGGGCGTTCCCGGATCGGCAACGATGATCGCGTCGTCCGGCAGTACGGCCT
>Ga0302046_10006435_pt1 | contig 10250 bp, 8 predicted proteins | sample RVTome_11_FD_200261 | JGI IMG/M metagenome (GOLD analysis project Ga0302046, IMG submission 200261) | Soil microbial communities from uranium-contaminated site in the Upper Colorado River Basin, Wyoming, United States - RVT147D111 (version 2) ... | reverse complement strand
CGTCTCTCCAATGACAGTCTTCGGAGGGTTGTAGAAATCGTGCACGGCGGAGCCTTCTCTCAGGAACTCCGGATTGTTGCAAACACCGAAGTCCTCTCCCGCGCGCAAGCCGGACTCTCGCTCCAGCGTCGGGATCACGATCTCCCGCATAGTGCCCGGCAGAACCGTGCTTCGCATGACGACGACGTGCCACTTGCCGTGATTCTTCAGGGCACGGCCTATATCCCGGCAAACGGTTTCCACGTAGTCGAGCGTCAGGGAGCCATTGGCCTGGCTCGGCGTGCCCACGCAGATCAGCGACAGCTGGGAGCCGGCGACGCCTTCCTCCGCCGAGGGCGTGGCTCTGAGCTTTCCCGCGGCAACGGCATCCTGGATCAGATCACCGACGTCTTTCTCGATGATCGGGCTGCGTCCCTCATTGATGAGCTGCACCTTCGTCGGGTTGGTATCAACGCCGATGACGGAATGATTTTCCTTTGCAAGGCAGGCGGCGGATACAGCGCCGACGTAGCCCAATCCGTATATGCTTACATCCATTGATTCGATCCAATCATAAAAACGAGCCGAAATCGACCATCGCCGGAGGTGCGCCTGGGCTGGTGTACCGGAAGAACTTCGCGAGCCGGTCTAGTAGTAGGCCGCAAGCTTCGCGTCGGACATGTTTAGAACGACGCCGATCAATTTTGCCGCGTCGATCATTCCCCGCGCTTCCTTCAACGCGCTGCGGGGGGTCTTGCGCTCGGCGATAACCAGCAATACCGCATCCACTTGAGGCGAGAATGAGAGAAAATCGTCCGATGCGAGCATGGGCGGAAGGTCGTATACGATGAGCGCCGACGTGTCCATCGACTGGATTTCCTCCGTAAACGTTTTCATGCGGGGAGAGTTGAGATTCTCGGACGAGTTCCAGACAGGCGTAGTGGTCGGCACGAGAATGAGCCGTTCGAAGGGCCGCAGCAGGATGTCTGCCAGGGACACGTCTCCGCGAAGGTAGTCACTCAAGCCGTGCTTGGGTGACAGACCCAGCCGCTGGTCCAGGTTTGGGCGACGCAGGTCCAAATCGACCAGGACGACACGCTGATTCATTTCCTCCGACAGGCTGATTGCCAGATTGACCGCGGTGATCGTCTTGCCGTCCCCCGCAGCGCAGGACGTGATGGCGAGGCTGGTCAGCCCGTCCGAGCGCATTCTCTGGAGCACCCGCGTGCGAAGCATCTTGTACGCCGCATGCGCCAGCGAGTCCGTCGCCGGCGTCAGCACCCGGTTCTCGAACAGAATATCGGCATCCGGAGCGACGATCGGGATGTTGTCGAAATCACTCTCGCGAAACTGCTGAGGCGGCGGCGTGATCGCGTAGCGGCGGTTCCTAGCGAGCTTGGCGCTGCGAAGGGCCATCTCGATCTTGCTCATGCTGGCATTCCTCTTCGAGGACTAAAGCACAATGGTGACTGCACACCCGAAGCCGGTCGCGGCGGCGGGCCGACACCGGCGCGCCCGCTGGCGCTCCGCTCCGGTCCTGAGGCACATGGGGTGATATCGTGCCCCAATTCAGTCCTTATGCCAATCTGGCCGTAGCGCAGCTCGAAGGTCCAAGGGTAAACGTCAGCGCGGCCCGTCCGAGTCATCCGCCGCCGTCGGTGGCGGAAGTGATCACATCAGTATACCGATAGGCCAATCGCGCTCCTCCAAGGAATTCGCCATAATGTGATCTGGGTCGCAACCGGTGTATCTGCAAAGGGCCGAGTCGCGAGGAGCGGGACGCCTGTGTAGGATATCGGGACGGCATAGTGTAAGGAGCCCGCATGCGACGAAAGAAAGCCTTGTCATTGATCGCCGGATGGATACTTGCGATCGGTCCTCTCGTTTGCGGCGCCCAGGCTGCCGATCTGGAAGGATACGCCATCAAGCCCGGCGACCTGCTCGACATCGCGGTATGGGGCGAGCCCGAGCTGCTGGGACAGGTGCTCGTCGCTCCCGATGGCTCCTTCGCGTTCCCGCTGGTCGGACATGTCGATGCCCGGGGCAGGACTGCCGCCGAGCTGCAGCAAACCGTTACCGAAAGGCTCGGTGCCTACATTTCGGCTCCGGTGGTCACCGTGTCCATCGCACAGATCAACGGCAACAAGATCTATGTGATCGGTCAGGTCAACGGGCCCGGCGAGTTCGTGATGAATCCGGCCGTGGATGTGCTGCAGGCCTTGAGCATGGCGGGCGGCACCACTCCGTTCGCCGCCTTGGACGATATACGAGTCCTGAGGCGCAGCGCGTCGGGTCAAACGGCGCTACCGTTCCGCTATTCGGATGTTATCCGCGGCCGCAATCTGGAGCAGAATATCCAACTGCAGGCCGGCGACGTCGTCGTCGTGCCGTGAGCCGGGGGCCGATACATTGCTATGAAAAACGTGGAACGCGCCTCGGTCCTTGCCGGCCGAGCGTCATATACTGGAAACCCGTAAGCCCTTGCCCGTGAATTGCCCGGCCCCAGTCAGATGAGCTCGATGCAGCTATCAGTCGTCGTGCCGCTGTATAACGAGGAGGAAAGCGTCGAGCTCCTGCATCAAAGGATTTCTGATGCTCTGCAAGGCACTGGGCTCGAATACGAGATCCTGTTCGTCGATGACGGCAGCCGGGATCAAACTCTCGAGCGCGCGGCTGCGATCGCGAGGCGGGATCCTCGATTGCGCGTGGTCGAGTTTCGAGCCAACTATGGGCAGACGCCCGCGATGGCGGCCGGAATCGATTTGGCCAGAGGAGCGATCATCGCAACCATGGACGGCGACTTGCAGAACGATCCGAGGGATATTCCCGCGATGCTGCGCGAATTCGACGACGATATTCACATGGTGGTTGGTTGGCGCAAGAACCGCCAGGACAAGCTGCTGACTCGCAAGGTGCCGTCCTGGATCGCCAATCGGCTGATCGGCAAGGTGACCGGCGTGCCGATACGCGACAACGGTTGCTCGCTCAAGCTCTATCGCGCGGACGTCATCAAGCGCGTCCCGCTGTATTCCGAGATGCACCGATTCATCCCTGCCATGGCGTCGATGACCGGAGCACGTGTCAAGGAAGTGCCAGTCACTCACCACGCGCGGCGGTTTGGCGCTTCCAAGTACGGCCTGTCGCGCGTTTACAAAGTGCTGCTCGATCTGCTCACGATCAAGACCATAGTCGGGTTCGCGCAGCGGCCGCTGCTCTGGTTCGGATTGCTCGCTGCGCCTTTCATGATCGTGAGCGCGATTGCGATCATCGCCTCGATCTTGCCGTTGTTCACGCCATCCGGGACTTTGATTCTGCCGATAGCGGGCGCGGGCGTGCTGTTCGGCGCGTTGGCGCTGTTCCTGATAATGGGCGGCGCCGTTGGGGAATTGATCTACACGACCGGCAATGTCGACTTGTCCGAATACTCGAGGTTGCTTGCGGTCGATCGAGTGCCGGCCGTGCATCGCCGTAGGAATGTCTCGGCGGAGCCGGAAGATGTCTGAGAGCTCGACAAGGCCGCGATACAGCATCGTCATTCCGGTCGGAGCCCGGGTCGACGAGCTCGACACGCTCATTGCGGAATACGACGAGGCTTTTGCATCGACCGGCAAAGCCTACGAGATCATCGCGGTGCTGGACGGGCGAAGGGACGAATCCCTTCAGATTCTGCGCGAGCTGTCGCGTTCGAACGAGCGTTTGCGCGTGATCGAGCTCGCCAAGACATTCGGAGAATCGGCGGCGCTCGCGGCCGGGTTCGACGCGGCACGCGCGGACCTGCTCGTGACGCTTCCAGCTTACTATCAGGTAACGCCGAGCGAGCTTCCGAAGCTGCTCGAGCAGGCCGGGCCGGATGACGACATGCTGATAGCCGTGCGATGGCCGCGGACCGGCGGAAGCTTCGACAAGCTGAGGCGCGGAGCGTTTCACGCACTGTTCGAGTTCACGAGCGGCATGACGTTTCGTGACCTGGGCTGCGGGGTGCGCTTGTTCAAGCGCGAAATAGCATCGGAGATTCCGCTTTACGGCGACCAGCACCGCTTCCTGCCGGCGCTGGCAAGTCGGCGCGGATTCCGCGTTCGCGAGCTCGACCTTCACCAGTCGCCGAAAGACGTATTTCGGGGGCGCTACCGCCTTCGCGAGTATCTGCATCGTTTTCTCGACGTGCTCACGGTGTTCTTTTTGGTGCGCTTCACCAAAAAGCCGCTGCGCTTCTTCGGCACGATTGGGTTTCTGGCGGCGAGCGTCGGCGGATTGTTCACGGCGGTCCTGGTCGTTCAACGTTTGTTTTTCGACGTGGCGCTTGCTGACCGGCCGGCGTTGCTGCTCGGATCCTTGCTGATCGTGCTGGGCGTTCAGACGTTTGCGCTCGGGCTCATCGGGGAGCTGATCATTTTTACGCATGCAACCCAGATGAAAGAATACGCGATCCGCTCGGTGATAGAGGGACCGGCCGCGAAGGAGAGCGCAAGCGCGCTGAGCGAAGAGCCGGCCGAGCAGATGTCCGCGCACGACGGTCCGAGGAACGTTACACAGTTGCCGTAGCCCTGCGCGGTAACGTGCCTCACCGCGTGGCACAAAACTTGCTCGGAATCTCGCAGCAGGCGTCGGCGCCTGCTGCGGGGGCACGGCATAGCCCCCTTGTCACGGAGAACCGCAATGTCACAGGGCTCGCTCGCCGTCACCGCAATCGAGGTCTCGCACCCTCTGCCGGTCCGCGACGAGGACCATCGGCGGCTGGCAGACGCCGGCCAGGTTGCGGGATTGTTGGAGCGAGTATCGGGGCTCGAGGAACAAAACCGCGCGCTCAGAATCCTGAACCAGCAGCTACAGTTGAACGCCGAGTATCTCGCGAAACAGGCTTTCGTCGACGCGCTCACCGGCCTCGGCAACCGGCGTTACATTGACTCCGCTATCGATTTGGCGACTTGCTCGACGAGCGGGACAGGCCGGCCGCTCGCACTGTTGTTGTGCGACATCGATTCATTCAAGCACTACAATGATGCTTACGGCCATGGCCACGGTGACGCCGTGCTCGTTCGGATCGCCGCGGCGCTGAGAATGTTCTGCCGGCGACAAGGCGACCGAGCCGGACGCTACGGTGGCGACGAGTTCGCGCTGCTGCTGCCGGAGCTGGATTCCGATGAGGCCGTCGCCGCGGCGGAGCGTTTGCGCATGGGCGTGGCGGACCTTGCCATCGGGCATCGCGAGACGCAGCTGGAACGGGTAACGATCACCATAGGTGTAACGACTATCGAGGGTAGATTGCCGCGTCGACGCCAGCAACTTCTCGAAGCGGCCGACGAAGCTTTGTATCGTGCCAAGCGCGGCGGCCGGAACCGCACCGAGTATCAATCGGTGAGCGAGAAAATATAGAGACGGTCGGTTCTGAATTTCGCGATCGCCTATCCCTTCAATAAGCTCCGATTCGAAAACCACCTGGAGATCGCGCCTTGACGGAGCCTGCGGTCCGGTCAGATTCGGACCTGTAGTACATATGAGGATTTGCTCGAAGTGTTAAGCTTCGGGCGAAGCCCGCGCCACAATTCGGAGGTAACATGGCGGCCATCTATGGATGCGTCAAGAGGGACGGTCCCGACCCTCGCTGCTTGACGCAGATGGCAGAAGCGCTCGCCCATCGGGGAGATGGGGTAACCGATCACTGGGTCCAGGGAGAAGTCGCTCTGGGATCCGGCCGCGCCGCGGTCCACGATAGAGAGGACAGAGCGGCGCCGTATACCAGCGCAGACGGGCAGACTCATGTCGTTCTGGACGGCGCGATCCTGAATCGGAAACCGCTTCGCGCATCGTTGTCGCAACAGGGCCTGGAGACTCGCTCGCAGAGCGATGCCGAGATCGTCGCCAAGCTCTTCGAGTCGTCGGGCTTGGATTGTTTTCGACTGCTCCGCGGGCCCTTCGCAATCGCGATATGGAACGGGAAGAGGCGTGAGCTCATTTTGGCGCGCGATCATCTCGGCCACAAGCCGGTCTTTTATGCGAAAACCGTCAGAGGCTTCTATTTCGCCTCGGAGACGAAAGCATTGCTGGCCGCGCGTGCCGTGCCGTTCGAGGTCGACCTCGAGACACTCTCGCATTTTTTGTCGTTTCGCTATGTTCAGGCGCCGCATTCCCTTATCAAGGGCGTAATCAAGCTCGCGCCCTCCCATGCGCTGGCATATGGAAACGGCGGCGCGGTCACCCGGCGCTTTTGGGCGCCGAGCTTCGAGCGCAAGCACGATCTTCGCGCGGAAGAAATCGTGGAGGGCTTGGACGAAAAGCTGCGGGAAACCGTGCAAGCGCACCTCGACGACGGATCCACGGGCGCTTTTCTCAGCGGAGGCCTCGATTCCGGCCTCATCGTCGCCAACATGGCGCGCATCCTGCAGAAGCCTTTCCCGACGTTCTCGCTCGGCGTCGACGACGAAACGGACGAGGTTCCGGACGCCCGGCTCGTCGCTCGGAAGTTCGGCACCATTGCACACGAAGAATACATAAAGGCGGACTTCATCCGGTCCTTGCCGGCGATGATCTGGCACTTGGACGAGCCCTCCGATGAAGTCGTCGTGAGCAAGTATCTCGGCGCGCGTATGGCCGCTTCGCTCGTGGATCGGGTGATGTCAGGTGACGGCGGCGACGAGCTATTCGCCGGTTTCCCGCGCTACCTCGGCGTCCGCGATGCGCGCTACTTGAGCAGCCTTCCGGCGGCCCTGAGGAATGGAATCATCGCTCCGCTCGCGGAACGCCTGGCCGGACGGGCCGGCATCAGGACCTTCATCGGGAAGATCGGGTTGCTGGTCGAGATAGCGGGCGCGGGTGAGCTTCCCCAGCGTTATGCTCAGGCGATCGCGGCCCAACGATTCCGCCCTGACGCAAAGCGCAATCTGTTCACCGAGCGCGTGTGGCAAGAGGTCTCCGGAGCCGACAGCCACAAGCTCCTCGTAGATCAAGTCCTCGAAAGCGATGCTGACGATCCCATCGAGAAGCTGATGTATGCGGATTTCATGACGCGGCTCCCCGAGCACCTTTTGATGCTCGGGGACCGAACGGGGGCGGCCTTTGGCGTCGAGGTGCGTTGTCCGTTCGCCGACAAGGAGCTCGTCGAATTCACCGGCGCGATTCCTGCCAACATGAAGCTTCGCGGCAGAAAAGCAAAGCATATCGAGCGGATTCTCGCCGGCAGAATGCTGCCGGAGCAAATCGTGCGAGCCAAGAAAACGGGGTTGCGGTTTCCTTTTGCGCAGCTTTTTGCCGGAGCGCTATATCCGTTCTTGCAGAGTGTTTTCGCGCGGTCTCTGGTCGTCGAGCACGGCATATTTCGCAGCGAGTACATCGATCGGCTTCTCGAAGAACATCGCCGCGGCGTGGTAGATCACTATGTTCGTCTATGGATGCTGCTGTGCGTCGAGATCTGGTACCGGATGATGACCGAAGAGCTACACTATGAGGACATGACGCCCTGGATGGAGTCTCATCTGGCCGCGTCGGGCCTCGGGCCGGAGGACGGGATCGCAGCCGCGACGCCGGGAAGCGCGGAGCGGCCGGGAGTCAAGGGAGGTTGACGGGCGCTTCGGCCGGCGGCGCCGGACCGGCCGGCCGGTACCTCAGGAATACGAAGGCGCCCAGTATCGAAGGCACGATATAAGTGCCGCGTAACAGCAGACCGATAGTGACGGCGTCAGCCAAAGACACGCCGACGAGCTGAAGAAACAGCGCGAATCCCGCTTCGGTGACGCCGAGTCCGTTCAGCGAGATCGGGAGCGCGGCGGCCAGCAATACCATGGGGATGATGGCCATGAGATAGGGGAAGCCGACGTCGGCGCCGACGGTCTTTGCTGCGACCCATGTGCTGAGGGCGGCGCCGACGTAGAAAGCGATCGAAATTCCGAAGGAGCTCAGCAGCGCGCCAATGGAGCGCATGCCTTGAGCCACCGCTTTGCGAGTCTGCGACAGGAAACCGGTGAGGCGCTCGAAGCGAGCACCGCGAATCATTTGCCAGACGGCGCTCCAGCGCGAGGAGAGAGCGAGGCTGATCGCGGCCATGAATCCGATGAGCGCCGCGGGAACGAGAAAGCGGATGACCGGGAATGCCGTGACGAGGACATCCGAGAGCAACACGATCGGAAGCAGCGAGACCAGCGCCACGAGCCCGACGAGGCGGTCGAGAACGGTAGCTGCGGTAACCGACGAAGCATCGTTCGTGTCTCGGCTGAGCTGATAGGTTCTCACGACGTCCCCGCCAATCGCCGTGGGCAGGAAGTTGCTAAAGAATCGGCCGATGAGATTCAGCGACACTAGCTTGAAAAAACCTATGTCTAGTCCCAAAGCGCGCAATAAGAGCCGCCACCTCGCGGTCGCAAGCGCCATCAACGGGTACGGCAAGATGAATAGTATCGCGAGGTATAACAAGTCGACGGAACCGAAGCTTGCTCGAAGCTCGCTCAGAGGCACATTTGCCACGAGCAGCGCGAGCAAGCCGAGACCGAACCCGAGCTTGGCGAGCGTGAGCCCTCGATTCCCGGCTTTGCCGACGATTCGTTCGTTGCCGTTCACGCCCGTGCCGCCGCCCGTTTCCCTCGGGTCGATTTCAGCCACTCGTTGCTCCTGTTCCCGGCGCGACTCGTCTTGGGAGGATTGTGCGGGTCGAGTTCGGATAGTCAAGGATCGTTGCCGGAGCACTGTTTTTGCGCGTCGGCCGGATTTTGTCTCCGGGGTTATCTGCGCGGGCAGCCTCGGTCTAGCCGCAGCGACATTTGTCCGGTAGGCTATTGAGCCCACGCTCCCCGGGCCTTCGCCTAAGCGGTGTTCTCCTCAAGAAGCTCGTCTTGAGGGCTCTGCTCGAGGCATTCCGAATCACCAGCTGCTAACTATCGAGGATCACCGAGGCCTACATCACGGCGGAAAAACCATGGCGCACTCATTTACGATACTGGGCTCCTATTCCGGGAGAAACGCGGGAGATGCGGCAATCCTCGCATCGATCATGAAGACCCTGACCGACCGATTCGGCGCCGCAACTCGATTCGAAGTCCCGACGACCCATCCCGCGTTCATTTCCGAGAACTACGGTGAAATGTTCAACGTAAAGCCGCTGTCGGTCATGCCGTGGACCGGCAGTATCCGGCTTTTCGGAATCCCCACGCTAAAGAGCATTGCGAGCACGGACGTTACTCTGATAACGGATGGAATCATCTTCGACGTCAAGCTCTTCAATCCGTTGTTCAATTTCCTGATTACGCTGATTTTCCTGGTGCCGTGGGCAAACATGCTCGGCAAGCCCGTGATCTGCTACAACGTCGGCGTCGGTCCGCTGCGCAGCAAGTCCGGAAGAGCCTTTGCGCGTTACGTTTGCAATCGATGCAAGCTGATCATCGTGCGTGATACAGACTCCGAAGCGCTGTTGCGGGAGATCGGCGTGTCGAACGCGATTCATCTCAAGGCCGATGCCGTGTTCGACAATTGGGGAATCTCGAAATCGGAGGCGGAAAGCATACTCGGCGATTTGGGTGCGTTGGGCGCGGCCGCGGAGGGACGCCTCTTGGGTGTAAACATTACGCGCTACATAGATGCCTGGTTGGCTTCTCGGGAGAAGATGGGATCGACCGCGGGATTTCTGCCGATGCTCGCGTCGGTTCTCGCGAAGCTATGGGTAGAGCACGGCATCGAGCCGCTCATCGTCATTACGCAACATATGGATCATCCATACGGCGAGCGATTACAGGCTTTGGTCGAATCGGCGGTTAGAGAAAGAACCGGTAGTGCCCAAAAGCCAGGCATGATAAGTAACCTGAGCCTGAGCAGTCACCAGATTCTCGGAGTGATGAGCCTGTGCCGGTTATTCGTCGGCATGCGGTTGCATTCGTTGATCATCTCCGCGAAGGCCGGAACGCCGGTCGTGGGCATGGTTTACGCTCCGAAAGTCCGTTCTCTCCTTGCACAGCTCGGGACGCCAGGATTGGCTTGCGAGCTCGCTACCTTGGACGCGGCGGCTCTGGAGCAGACCTTGTTGTATGCATGGCAGAACGTCGATGATATTCGGCAAACCCAACAGGCGGTCGTGCAGGGTCTCGAGCGCTCGGCCGTCGAGGCCGCCGATCTGCTGGCGCAGGCCGTCTAAACCGTTGCCGCCGGAAGGCGCGGCCGTTATAGTAGCCGCGAATGTTCTGGGGGTGAGTTCGCGGGGTACCCAACGAGCCGTCGGAGGATCGCAGGCGGTTCAACTCGCCAAGTTGCGAGTTCCGCGCGGATTTGCTAAGGAGCAGAGCATTATTGTTATT
>Ga0302046_10006433_pt1 | contig 10253 bp, 9 predicted proteins | sample RVTome_11_FD_200261 | JGI IMG/M metagenome (GOLD analysis project Ga0302046, IMG submission 200261) | Soil microbial communities from uranium-contaminated site in the Upper Colorado River Basin, Wyoming, United States - RVT147D111 (version 2) ... | reverse complement strand
TCGACCAGTGGCTGAAGGCGGACATGCAACCGCTGCCCCACCCAGAGTGGGCCTCGTTCGCAGCGACCCTGGTCATCATTGGCAACAGCACCGTTTTCTCCTCGCTGTCCATATCGGCGATATCCATGGACAAACGGGACGGCGGCCTTTGAGGCCATCTTTCAAGCACCGCCCCGACACCGTCTACGTTTTCGGCCTGATTCTGCTCTCCGTGGCGCTTTGGTTGCCGCGCCTTCGCGGACCGCTCGATTTTCGCTACGACGGGGGTGTCTACTACATTCTCGGCACGGCACTGGCGGAAGGGAATGGCTACAGACTCCTCAACGAGCCGGGCGCGATCGAGGCGATCCAGTACCCCCCGCTCCTCCCACTCTTCGCCGCCGTGCACCAACTGGCGGTGGGGAGTACCCATCCCGGTACGACCGGGCCCTGGCTGAGGTTGTCTTTTGCAGTCCTATTCGTCAGCTGGATCCTGGCGGTCTATCGCCTTAGCCGACACTATCTGCCACAGGGCTTCGCATTCCTCGCGACACTTATCTCGCTTCTCCATGTCAACGCGACCTGGTACTCGGATCTCTTTTTCGCCGAGCTTCCATTCGCGTTCACGAGCACCGTCTTCCTACTCATCGCGAGGCGAGGTGAGGGATGGTCGCGCGAGGCGCTCGCAGGCGCGCTGGGTGCCGCCTCTTTTCTTCTACGCAGCGCCGGCATCACATTGCTCGTGGCCTGGGTCGTGGAATCTCTGCTGCGGCATCGATTCCGGCAAACAGTTCTGCGTGTCGCAATGACTCTGCTACCCCTGATGGGCTGGCAAGGTTACGTCGCTCATGTGCAGCGAAGCGAACAGTACCAGCACCCGACCTACTCGTACCAACGCGCCGGCTATCAGCAGCACAACGTCGGGTATTGGGAAAACATGGCATATATCGACCCATTTTTCCCAGAGCGGGGAAAGTTAACCGCTGGGCTCGCGGTCAAGCGCACATTGCACCACCTGGCGACGATGCCTGTCAGATGGGGCGAGGCGCTGAGCTCACGGGCGGAGTGGTCGGTCACCGAGCTCCAGCGGATCAACCGAGAGGTTTCCGCCGTGGAGGTGCCGCTCTGGAGCGTGGATCTGGTGCTTGGTGCCATCGGAATGTTTGCCCTAGCCGGGCTGGTGGTCATGGCGTTTCGGGGCGAGCGACTAGTCTCGGTATACGTCTTGCTCTCCGTCGGGCTCCTCTGCGCCACGCCGTGGGAGGGCCAGTTTGGGCGCTACTTGTTACCGCTCACCCCCTTGCTTGCGGCGTCGCTATTTTTCGCCCTCACCGCGGCTGGGGAGCGGCTGTCCAAAATTACCCGCGGGCGAACCGTGGCGTCTGCGCTCACGATTGCGCTCGTTACGGGAACCATTGGGCAGGAGGTGGTTGCGCTGTTCGCGCTCTACACGAAGCACGAGTCGTTGATTTATGAGGACGAGCAACAACGGCAGCGGGAGTACCGGCTGTTCTTTTACACGCGGCCTTGGCGGCAGCACGACGCCTCCATCGACTGGCTCCGGCAAAGAGCGAAGCCCGGGGAAATCGTTGCGACTTCAACGCCACACTGGACCTATCTGAAAACCGGCCTATCTGCGGTGTCGCCCCCTTTTGAGGCCGACCCCCGGGAGGCGCAGCAGCTGGTGGAGTCGGCGCGGGTGAATTACCTGATCGTAGATAGCTTAGACTTTGCGACCATCAGTCAGCGGTATGCCGCACCAGTCGTCGATTCGTCCCCTGAGCGTTGGGCGTTGATCTACTCCACGCCGGACAAGTTTTCGTTGATTTACCGGCCGGTGGCTCCAGGACGAAGTACAGGATCTCGGTGAGACCATCAATTTTGTCCTGGTGATCGAGCTCGCCGTGCTCGCGGAGCCACGCCTCCGCCGGTGAGGGCTCGTTCAAGTAGTGGATCTTCACCAGCGCGACACGACATCGCCCGACCACCAAATGCTCCATATCGGCAGGGAGACTGCGCAGGCCGAGCTGGACGACCCACGAAACGACTGGGGTGTCCGTACTCATGTATCTCGCTACCCCGAGAACGCCGGAAGGGATCGAGTGGATGATCACCAGGTCTGAAGGGACGGTCAAGGCGTCCAGCCGGGCGGCCACGCTGGGATAGGGCTCCCATGGGCGCGAGGGATTCTCGAAGATGTCCCCGATCGCTGGCGTCCACGCGAGAAGAAGGAGGAGCAGGAAAGCGAGGTGACCCGTGCACGGAAGTCGGCTCATGCCCAGGGCCGCTAACAGCAGGGCGGCGGGTAACCCTGGAAGCGCGTAACGCAGAATCAGCGACGCCGAACTGTGAGTCAAGACGTCGAACGCTACCGGTCCGAGAACGCTGCTCAGAACCCAGAGCCAAAGCAATTGCCGACGGTATGTCAGGAGTGGCCACAATGGGCGTTGGGAGATGAAAACGCCCAGCAAAACATAGGCTCCAGCGGCGAATAGGTCTGGCCAGATGGGCCCACCCCAGATTCCGCGGCCGGCGAGTAAGCTTCCCCCGAGCCGAGCCGGCGCGAGGAGCAGCTGCCTCCAGGACAGCGGCTGAGCCAGCCAGTCTCCGGTGATACGCCAGGCGTCGAGGCTGGTCGTGAGGTGGAAGTACCAAGGTGCCACTAGAAACACCGCGATGACGGTGGCCGCGGTAACGTAGGCTCGGGACGTCCCGCCCGGATGGAGCCAGAGCCAGATAAGGCAGGCGAGCCACAGGAAGGCAAAGAAATAATGCGTCAGAAGTCCAGCAGCCCCACTGACGCTCCACAGCAAGACGAGATGGGGCTGCGGTCTGCGCCTGGCTAGCTCGAAGGTGGACCAAACGAGAGCGAGGCCAAAGAACCAAACGAGCGAGTACATCCGTCCTTCCGCCGAGTAGAAGAGCGCCCTCGGCGCAAAGGCGAACAAAACGCAGGCGGTCCACGCCACTCTCCTCCCACCTGCCCTCTGTCCCACGGCCCAAAGAAGGGGGAGGCACGAAAGAGCCCACACGGTTGAGAACAGGCGGAGTGCGGCATCGCTGGTTCCCGCCGCGCGGGTCCACAGGTTGAGGAGAAAATAGTAAAGCGGCGGATTGGTGTCTGAGAGGAGAACCGCACGTAGCACACGAGCCATTCCCGCGGGAGGCATCTCGTGCCGCATGTACGGGTGGAACGCCGAAGGGACCTGCGGTTCTCGTGGCTCCGCGTAGTCGCCGTGCGCAGGGTCAGCGACAGCGGCCGGGTGCTCGAGGCTGTGGCCGGTAGCTATCGCCAGGGAGAAGATTTCATCGGCCCAGAGGCCGGGTTTCACCGCGAGCGCGATCCGCAGAAAGGCCGCGACGCTGAATAGGAGAATGAGCAAGAGCCCACTTCGTCGCCACTTGTTCATTGTCCGGATACCCGGGATGGCCGTTAACCGAGCGGAACATCTGACGAGCACTCAGGTTATTGGGTTCCCTTAAGAAGCCTTATGGTTACAAAGGCCTCGGCGGCGCGCATCCCCATTTGTGATCCGCGCCAGACAGCCAACGCTCTCACGGCCTCCAACGATCTGGCGTCGGGTGCCGGTCGGAGCTGGGTGCGATAGCGCGCCAACGCTTGGAGCTTCGTGTCCAGATAGTCGCCTATGTCTACCCAGCAAGTCGGCAAGAAACCCGGCTCCACGTAGGGTGCGTTCCAATGTGTCTCCGACTGAACTTCGTAGCAATAGACTTCTTTGATATTTCGGCCCGTACCAGATGAGGGACGCCACGCGACCGAGGCCGAATGAAAGAAGTCTCTGTGATCTCGATGCAGGTCGTACGGAAAGGGAACGTACAGCACGTCGGGCTCGACCCGGCGCACCGCTTCGTCCGTCACCTTGTTCAGCTTCCACAGCGGTTGATCGGCCACCAAGGCGGCAGGCACCTCCTCGAAGAACAGGTTCTTGACTCCGAGGATCTTCATGACCTCCCGGGCTTCGGCACGGACATCGTCCCAAACCTTGCGAGGCCACAGCGGGTGGGGCTCGTCGTCCCCGTGGCCGGTCATGACGGCTACCGTGACCTCGTGTCCTTCGCTGGCGTAGCGGGCCATCGTTCCCCCCATGCCGATGGTTTCGTCGTCGGCGTGGGGTGCAATGACGAGCACTTTCATGTCACCTCCCATGCAGGCCGGCCAAGTCTACCGCGACTTCACCATCGCGACCAGGTCCTGCGGCTTCCACGCCTTCGTATGTCTCGAGTTTCCGTCAAGAAATGCGGTATGATTCGCCAAACCCGAGGTCATTGGTTAGCGGAGGAGCCATCCCGATGTCGGTCAGCGTCATTATGGCCACCTACAACAATGAACGTGACATTGGTTTGGCTGTCGCTAGCGTCCTGCTACAGGATTACGAAGAGTTCGAGCTCGTTATTGTCAACGATGCTTCGACCGACGCCACCGCAGAGATCATAGAGCGCTTTGCCGCTCAGGATGACCGAATCGTCGTCGTGCACAATGAGCGGAATCTGGGTCGAGCGTTGTCACGGAATCGAGCGATCGAAACCGCGCGAGGGGATCTGATTGCCATTCTGGACGCGGATGATGTCGCCATGCCCTTTCGACTCAGCCATCAAGTTGCTTTCATGCAGGCGCATCAAGATGTGGGCATGCTGGGTGGCTGGGCCCTCAGGATTGATGAGCACAATCAGCCGCTCGATCTTCTGATGGGGCGGACACAAGATGCTGACTTGAGGCGCGAGCTGATGCGACGGCTCCGCATGCCATTCTGCCACAGCACCGTCATGTTTCGACGCGAAGTACTGTTGTCGGTCGGTATGTATGATCCTCGCTTCATTCGGTCTCAGGATGTTCATTTGTGTCGGCGGGTCATTCAACATGTTGAGGCAGCGTCCTTACCAGAGTGGCTAGCGCTGTTTCGCCTTGATACGTCGCTGCGTCCCGAAGTCATACGCATCAGGTCGCGATGGGCGACCTATGCACGATGGGATAGCCTCAGAGAGGCGCCCAATCTAATGGGATTTGTCAATCTAATCCGCCCGCTTTTGTTGTCATGCTTGCCGTTGCCCGCCGTGACTGCCCTTTCGGGCATATATCGACGAAAGCAATTGCCCAGCGAGGCACAGAAGGCTGAGGTATTGGGGTGGATAAGGCAGCTAGAAGAGCAGCGGGCTCAAATTGGGGTGACACACCCGACGAGTGACGAACTGGCGCGACGATGAAGAAAGTCAAGGTCGCCCATATCGCCACCATCGACGTTTCCTTGCGAACGCTGCTGCTAAATCAAATGCGCAGCCTTCAGGAGGCCGGCTATGAAGTCGTTGGCATCTCAAGCCCTGGTCCGTACGTGGCAGAGATAAGAGCGGCCGGCATTCGCCATATCCCGGTGCCGATGACCCGTCGGGTGACTCCCTTTCGGGACCTACTCAGTTTATACCAACTTTATCGAGTGTTGCGCGGCGAGCGTTTTACCATCGTGCACGTGCACACGATGAAGCCCATCCTTCTGGGACAACTGGCAGCACGACTGGCTGGGGTACCGATCGTGTTGAGTACGATCCATGGATTCTATTTTCACGACCACATGCGGCCCGCGAAGCGGCGCTTCTTCATTATGCTGGAGAAGTGGGCTGCCATGTTCTCCGACCTCATGCTCTCTCAAAATAGTGAGGATATTCAGACGGCCGTGCGGGAACGCATCTGTCCAGCAGAAAAAATCAAGCACTTGGGCAACGGCATCGATGTCGGTCGATTCCATCGCGCTCGTCTGAATAGACAAGTTCTTGAACGGAAACGTGGAGACTTGGGCTTACGGGAGGGGTCAGTGGTGGGTTTCGTCGGGCGGCTGGTTGCAGAAAAAGGAATACTGGAGCTCTTGTCAGCAGCGCGTACGGTCCTGCAAAGAATACCATCTACTCAGTTTCTGATCATTGGCCCAATTGACCATGAAAAGGCGGACGCCCTGACGCCGGAGATCGCTAGAGCGTACGGCGTGGAGGATGCCTGCGTCTTCACGGGGGCACGCGACGATATACAAGATCTCTATGCTCTGATGGATATCCTAGTGCTGCCTTCTCACCGGGAGGGGTTTCCCCGTGCGCCGATGGAAGCCTCCGCAATGGGAGTGCCCTGCGTCGTCACCAATATCCGGGGCTGTCGTGAAACGGTCGAACAGGGGCGGAACGGTGTGCTAGTGCCGCTGGGCGATGTGCCAGCTTTAGCCGCGGCCATTGTCGACCTGCTTGCCAGGCCAGAGCAGGCTCGCCATATGGGCGACGAAGGCCGCCGAATGGCTATCGAGCGCTTCGACGAGCAACGAGTGTTTGAGAAAGTAAGGGCGGAGTATGCCGGTCTTCTCGCAACAAAGGGGTTAGTCGCGTCGAAGATGGTATCGGAGACCGGCTCGCTCGCATGAATGCAATCTTGGGTCAGAGGGAGTTTCGATTGCATCACGTGGGCATCGTTGTTCCAAGCTTGCAACAGGGTCGGGACTGGTATGCTTCGCTTGGGTTTGTGACAGATACGACGGTGTACGTGGATCCCATTCAACGCGTTTCGGTCCAGTTCATACGGCCCGGTGCGGATGTGCTCATCGAGCTCGTCGAGCCGCTACAAAAAGATAGTCCCGTGTCGCGCTTCCTGGAAAAGCGCGGCCCCGGACTTCATCATCTTTGCTACGAGGTCGACAATATCGCTAGAGCGTGTGGACACGCGCGAGAGAAAGGGGGCATTGTCACCTGTGAACCAGTGCCGGCGGTGGCGTTTCAGGGTCGAAGGATTGCGTTTGTTTATTGGAACCGAAGTCTCATCGAGTTTCTTGAAGAGGAAAAATAGTCGATATGGAGCTCCGGTCGATTCGACTCGCGATACTCTGTTCGTTCAATGTCGATCTCATTCGGCAGGAATTGCTGGAGAAGTTGCGTGAACGCGGTCTCCAGGGCGAGCTGTACCTGAGTGGTTACGGGCAGTGGGAGACGGACGCTATCGACCCGGACTCGAAGCTTTATGCTTTTTCACCCGACGTGGTCATTCTGTTCGCCGACATTTTGGATCTCGTACCGATGCTAAGTGTCGCCAATATGGTCCAGGACGGAGACGATGGCGGCGGCGCTGCACGTGATGCTTGGCAGCGAATCGCGAGCGTTGTGCGGCAGCTTCTGGAAACACTTCCTGCAGACAGGGTCATCATGATTCACAATGTGGTTGCGGCTCCCATAACCGCTCTAGGTACGCTAGAAAGCAACAGCGGGTACTCGTACCAGGCCGCGGTGGAATCTTTCAATAAAAAGCTGCGTGAGCTATCGACTCAAGAGGCGCGTCTCACGGTCGTTGATTACCTTGCGCTCGTCACCGACTACGGATGGAAAGGTTGGTACGATTGGAGGTTGTGGCATCTGGCACGGATGAGATTGAGTAGGGAGGCCATGTCAGGGTTGGCCACTTGCTACACGAGGTATCTGTCGGCCCTCTATCTGCCCCGCCGGAAATGCCTGGTCCTGGACTTGGACAATACGCTGTGGGGCGGGGTTATCGGTGAAGACGGAATATCCGGGATCGAGATTGGCCACCAAGGGGTTGGACTGGCATACCGTGAGTTCCAGATGGCCATCGTTGCGTTGTCACAACGCGGCGTCATTCTCGCGATTTGTAGCAAGAATAATCCGGATGAGGCCATGGACGCTCTCGCTAATCACCCCAACATGGTCCTCCGTCCAGAAAATCTCGCGTGCTCGGAGCTTGGATGGAAGCCAAAACACGAAGGTTTGCAGCGGATTGCACAGCGACTCAACATTGGTCTCGATAGCCTCGTGTTTTGGGACGATAGTCCATTCGAACGGGAGATGGTCAGGAGCCAATTGCCGTCGGTGCTCGTACCGGAGGTGCCATCGGAGGTCTCGAATTGGGCGACGAACTTGTTGGCCCTCGACTGCTTCGATGTGCTGTCTTTGACCGATGAGGACCAGCGCAGGGGAGAAATGTACCGTCAACAGGCGGAACGAGAGCAATATTCCAAGATAGCTGGGAAGAGAAACCTGGATGAGTTCTATAGGTCATTGCAGATGCTGGCAACGATTCGGGAAGCGGATGAGCTCGTGTTGCCGCGAATCGCCCAGTTGGTACAACGCACCAACCAATTCAATTTCACGACCCGTCGTTACACTGAAGCAGAGGTGCGAAGAATGCAGGAGAGCCCCGACCACAGAGTTTACAGTCTATGCGTGAAGGACCGTTTTGGTGATCTGGGGCAAGTGGGGGCGGCAATCGTGCGCCTGAATCTCGGTGTCTGGGAGCTCGACACGCTGTTGGTCAGTTGCCGCGCGTTGGGCCGAGGCGCGGAAGATGCCTTCCTTGCCTTTCTGACCTTGCAGGCCCAGGCCGCGGGTGCGCGATTGGTCGGCACGTTCGTCCCTACCGCGAAAAATAGCCCGGTGCGAGAGTTCCTTGATCGTCTCGGGGTGGATTTGAAAAAGGGGGACAGTATGGGTTATCAGTTCTCTACCGACCCACAGAGCGTGTCGATACCATCGTGGATATCAGTTTGTTGAGGGGGATGGTTCATGAGCAGGGATTCGCTCCGAGAGATCATCGCGCAGGCAATATCTGTGCCGACAAGCCGTGTCACCAGTAACGCGAGCAGCGGCACTTTGGAGGAGTGGGACTCTCTCGGTCACCTGAATATTATCCTGGCGGTAGAAGGTGCAACGAATGTCAAATTTTCCACGTCGGAGATCCCGCAATTGACTTCGCTGGTCAAGTTAGAAGATGCCCTTCGTCGTCATGGGTGGGATGGATGAGCAGTGCACGGTGTCGGCCTTTTGAGCCCGGGGACGAGAAGGGTATTCTGGCTCTCTACCGCACGGTATTCGGATTGGATCTGCCCGCCGAAAGCTGGCATTGGTTCTACCAGAGAGTACCAGACGGCCCCGCAATTATCGTAGTGGCGGAGAATGACGAAGGTATCGTCGGCCATTACGCGGTTCAGCCCCGTCCGTTCAGGCTACGTGCTGCGACCTGTCTGGCTGGCCTTGCCGTTGGCACGATGGTTCATCCGTCGGCGAGAGATGTGACGACTCTAGTTGAAATGGCTCACTTGGCCTATGACCTCAGCCGAGAACGGGGCCTCGCTTTTCTTTATGCGTTTCCCAATGACCACGCTTATCGTATTCGGCGGATGCTGCTGAGGTGGCATACGTTGCCTCAAGTTATGGAGTGGGAAGGAGCTTTGCCCTCGTCAGCCTGGGACCTGGGATCTCGTGCTCGGATTTGGGAAACCCCGCCATTGAGCGACGGCACCTATTCTTCGCTTCCAGTCGATGAGCTGAGTCGCGATGCTATCTGTGGGCAGAGGAGTCCCGAATGGCTGCGCTGGCGGTTTTTCGAGAATCCCGAGGCGGATTATGTCTTTCACGTCGTCGAGACATCAGAGGCGGTTCGTGGCTATGCTGTGTCCAAACGGTACCAACGCGACGGTGTCTGGTATGGCCACATTGTGGACTGGCAAGTTGGGTCCCCAGATGGATTGGTGGAAAGACAACTGATCGGGTCCGTGTGGCAGCAATTCGCAAAATGGCAAGTAGAGCGTGGATCGTGTTGGGCTCTCCCCAAGTCGTCTCTTTACGCGCAACTGCGCGACGCCGGGTTGACACAGACAGGCCGCAGGACGAACTTCACGTATCTGCCCTTATCGCCGGAAATGGATACCGAGCTGGCGTCTGAGGAAGCATGGAGTATTCATATGGGAGATTCGGATGTCTACTGACCCTTGGACGACGGAGAAGTGGCTGGAGCTCGAACGGAGCTATGTCCAAGGGAGACAGCTGCGGGGAGATCTGAGGGTGAAGCGCCTGATGGATTTCGCAACCACCGTCGTGGGGCTTATCACGTTGCTGCCGGTCCTGGCTCTGATTGCGCTGGCAATTCGGGTTAGCTCATCAGGGCCGGTTCTGTTCCGACAGAAGCGGCTGGGAAAGCTGGGGAGACCATTCACAGTCTACAAATTCCGCACGATGATTGACGGGGCCATTCACCAAGGGGCCGGGCTTGCTACGTTTCGCGGTGATCCGCGCGTAACGCGCTTCGGCAAGCTCTTGCGTGAATATCATTTGGATGAACTGCCCCAGCTGCTCAACGTCCTCCTGGGTCAGATGAGTCTGGTTGGACCGCGGCCGGTCTTGGTCTCGGCTCTACAAACCTACAGTGACTGGGAAAAGCGGCGCCTGTTGATGCCACCAGGCATCACGGGATGGCAGCAAATCAATGGCGGAGCACGCAA
>Ga0302046_10006431_pt1 | contig 10253 bp, 6 predicted proteins | sample RVTome_11_FD_200261 | JGI IMG/M metagenome (GOLD analysis project Ga0302046, IMG submission 200261) | Soil microbial communities from uranium-contaminated site in the Upper Colorado River Basin, Wyoming, United States - RVT147D111 (version 2) ... | reverse complement strand
CGACCCTGAATTATTGAAAGGATAGCGAATTCGATCCAGAAAGGATGGCCAATTATGAGAACTGTTGAGTGGGATTACGAGCGACATCTGGTCAAAATGATCGATCAGCGTCAGTTGCCTAGTATCTTTGAAATCGCTGAATTCTCGGATTATAATGATGTTGCAATGTCCATCCGGGAGATGTATATTCGCGGCGCACCTGCCATCGGGGCGGCTGCCGGTTTTGGCATGGCCTTAGCCGCTCAACAAAGTGGGGCCAGGGATCGAGAAACCCTGTTACGTGATCTGGAGGCAGCCGCAGAGGTGCTCCAGGCTACCCGGCCTACCGCAGTCAACCTGTTTTGGGGTATCCAGCGGGCGCTGCGGGTGGCCACCGGTGAGGAAATCGAACATGTCGACGATATCCGCCAGGCCATTTTGCAAGAGGCCCAACGTCTGGCCGATGAGGACGTTGAAATCAACAAACAGATGGCCAGAAATGGAGCCGCCCTGGTCAAAGAAGGTGACACCATCCTGCACCATTGTAACACCGGTTCACTGGCCACCGTCGATTGGGGTACGGCTCTGGGCGTGATCAGGATGGCCAATGAGCAGGGTAAAAATATCCAGGTTCTTTTAGATGAAACGCGCCCGCGTTTACAGGGGGCGCGTCTCTCAGCCTGGGAGTGTGTACAGTACAACATTCCGTTCACGCTTATTGCCGATAACGCCGCCGGGCACTACATGCGCACCGGTCAGGTCAACATCGTTTTTGTCGGCTCAGATCGCACCGCCGCCAATGGCGATGTGGCCAATAAGATCGGCACCTACAAGCTGGGGGTCGTGGCCAAAGAAAATGGCATTCCCTTCTTCCCGGTCGTGCCCACCTCAACGGTCGACCTGTCTCTACCTACCGGCGATGACATTCCCATCGAAGAGCGTGACGGTTCCGAAGTGACCGACGTGACCCTGTTTGGCCGCCCGATTGCGCCAGTGGGAGTCCGAATTGGCAACCCGGCTTTTGATGTGACTCCTTATCGTTATGTGACCGGCATTGTGACCGAGCACAGTGTCGTCTATCCTCCGTATGATATTAATCTGCGCCGGGCGGTTGAAGAAGAGCAAGCCAAGATTCAAATAAAACAAACCAGATAATAATAATGAGGAAGGAGCCAGATCATTGACCGTAGCTGTCACTGGTTCGATGGCCTTCGATTATATCATGTCATTCCCTGGCAAATTTGCCGAGCACATCTTGCCGGAGCAAATCGAGATTCTGTCGGTCAGTTTTCTGGTCGACTCGATGCGGCGAGAACGCGGCGGTACAGCCGGCAATATTGCCTATAATTTGGCCTTGCTCGATCAGCCGGTGCTGCTGATGGCCACAGTCGGTCAGGATGCGCCGGAGTACATCGCCGGCTTACAGCAGCGCGGCGTGGATATCAGCGGCGTCCTGCAATTACCCACCGATTTTACGGCTTCCTTTTTTGTCAGTACCGATCAGGCCAACAATCAAATCGCCAGCTTTTATACGGGCGCTATGGCCAAAGCCGGCCAGATAAGTTTCGCCAATCAAAATTACCAGACCATCGACTATGCCGTTATCTCGCCCAACGATCCCGGGGCCATGGTCAAGCATGTCAAGGAATGCCAGGATTTAGGCATTCCCTATATTTATGACCCCAGCCAGCAAATCCCGCGCTTGAGCCCCCAGGATTTGCGAGAGGGCATCGCAGGCGCGAAAATCTTGATTATCAACGATTATGAATTTGAGATGATCAAGAAACAGACCAAACTGACCGATCATGAAATCCAAGAGATGGTCGAGACGGTGATCATCACTCAGGGCGAAAAAGGCTCCCTGATTCGGGCAAGGGTTACGCAGCCCGATGGGACCGTCGATTATCCGGAGTTCGATATTCCTCCGGCCCAGCCCGACCGGATGGCCGAGCCGACAGGTGTGGGCGATGCCTATCGAGCCGGATTGATCACGGGTCTGATGCGAGGCTATCCCTGGGATGTTTCCGGGCGCTTGGGTTCGGTGGCCGCGACGTACGTTTTGGAGCAGCACGGCACCCAGCGTCACAGTTATAAACGGAAGGAGTTTGCGGCTCGCTATCGTAAGAATTTTGGTGATGCCCAGGAGTTGGAGGATTTAGTCAATTACCCCAACCTGCCACGAGCCTAGACCCGGCCTGGCCATCGCCCACGATACGCCTCTTCACAGGCTGCACCGTTGTCGAATGAGTTCTCTAATGACAAATCGTAAACAGATAATGATAATGACCATCAGAAGGAGTTTAAATTGAGCAGCAAAGATTACGATATTAAGGATATCAATCTGGCCGAGCAGGGCCGCTGGCGTATCGAATGGGCGCTCAAGGAGATGCCCGTGATGCGCTCGATTATGGAGCGATTTGAGAAAGAACGTCCTCTGGATGGTTTGAAGCTGAGCGCCTGTCTGCACGTGACGACCGAAACCGCCAACCTGGCCCGGGCGTTGCAGTTGGGCGGGGCCGATGTGGTCGTGACGGCCAGTAATCCGCTCAGTACCCAGGATGATGTGGCCGCTGCGCTGGTTTCTGTTTTTGAGATTCCCACCTTTGCGATCAAAGGTGAAGATAATGATACCTATTATCAACACCTCAATGCGGCGCTCGACCATCACCCCAACCTGACGATGGATGACGGGGCCGATCTGGTTAGTATGCTGCACAAAGAGCGCGCCGATCAGCTAGGTGACGTCGTCGGTGGGACGGAAGAAACCACGACCGGCATCATCCGGCTGCGAGCGATGGCCGCCGCCGGCGCGCTCAAGATACCCGTTATGGCCGTCAACGATGCCAACACCAAACATTTCTTCGATAATCGCTATGGTACCGGTCAGAGTACATTGGATGGCATTATCCGGGCCACGAATATTCTGATTGCCGGTAAGGTCTTTGTGGTGGCCGGTTATGGGTGGTGCAGCCGGGGCATTGCTATGCGCGCGCGCGGCCTGGGAGCCAACGTCATCATCACCGAGATAGAACCGCTGCCGGCCCTGGAGGCCGTCATGGATGGCTTCCGCGTTATGCCCATGCTGGAAGCTGCGCCTCTGGCAGACTTTATCTGCTCGGCCACCGGCGACAAACACGTGATCGACAAACACCATTTCGAGGTGATGAAAGACGGCTGCTGCGTCTCCAACTCCGGCCATTTCAACGTTGAGATCAACATTCCCGCCCTGGAAGCGATGGCCGTGGAAAAGCGCCGGCCCCGAGAATTTGTGGATGAGTATCAAATGCCTGACGGCCGCCACATCCGGCTGCTGGGTGAGGGCCGGCTGGTCAATCTGGCCGCGGCCGAAGGCCATCCGGCCGCCGTCATGGACATGAGCTTTGCCAACCAGGCCCTGGGCGCAGAATACGTCCTGAAAAACGGCAAGAGTATGGAAAACAAGGTCTACAGCATTCCGGAGGAGATCGATCGGGAAATTGCCCGGCTCAAGCTGGAGTCGATGGGTATTAAGATCGACATCCTGACCGCCGAACAAGAGGCCTATCTCAATAGTTGGGAAGAGGGAACGTAGACTCCATCGAAACGACGAATAGGCCCATTTATGTCGAATTCCGATAGTGATTCTGTGCCTGTTACAAATCCAACCAGTATAGAGGGTGCAGAACCAGAGGCAGAACAAAGCTCAACCGCGGAGCCTCAAACGTCATTTGCCCAAATTACCTTTCAAGGCAATAGCTATGATCTTGCCTCGGTGGTTGGGGTGACGATTGGGGCCGTAACCCTATTAGCCTGTGTCACCTGTAATATGGGTTACTATTGTTTACCCATTATTGCCATTGTTTTGGGGATTATCGGTTTGGTTTCGGCCAAAGACTCGGTAGACCCGGAACGGACCCGGTTATTGTCCTGGCTCAGCCTTGGCTCCGGGGCAGTCATTGTACTGTTGATTCTGCTGGTTATGGTGGCCTATATTGGCATAATAATTTTTGCCGTTGCTACAGAGGGTAATGGCTTCTAAAACAATAATGATGTAAGGAGAACAAAGCTTATGAGCACCACCTTTATGACCTCTCCACAACTGTTCTTTACCAGCGAATCGGTTACGGAAGGTCACCCGGACAAAATGTGCGATCAAATCAGCGATGCTGTTTTGGATGCCATCTTTCAAGGCGATCCATCGGCTCGGGTTGCCTGCGAAACCGCCATTACCACCGGCTTGGTCTGTGTTATGGGTGAGATCACATGCAATACGTATGTCGACATTGCCGAGATTGCGCGCCAAACTATCAAAGACATTGGCTATACCCGGGCCAAATATGGTTTTGACTATGAAACATGCGGCGTCATTGTCAGCATCAAAGAACAGTCGGCCGATATTGCCATGGGGGTTGATAAAGCGCTGGAGGCCCGTATGGGGGAAAGCGAAACGGATCTCGATACAGGCGCCGGCGACCAGGGCATGATGATCGGTTTTGCTTGCAATGAAACCGAGGAACTGATGCCGTTGAGCATCTCGCTGGCTCATCGCCTGTGTAAGCAATTGACCGAGGTACGCAAGAACGGCACGCTTGACTTCCTGCGGCCCGATGGCAAAAGCCAGGTCACAGTCGAGTATGCCCACGGCAAACCCAAACGGGTCGATACCGTCGTCATCTCAACCCAGCACAGCCCCGATGTCGATCAGGATCGGATTCGGGCCGATATTGTTGCCGAGGTGATTACGCCCGTCGTACCCCAGGATATGATGGATGGCAATACCAAAATCTATGTCAACCCGACCGGTCGCTTTGTCACCGGCGGCCCGATGGGAGATGCCGGGCTGACAGGGCGTAAAATTATTGTTGACACCTATGGCGGCGTCGCGCGTCACGGTGGGGGGGCTTTCTCCGGCAAAGATCCGACGAAAGTTGATCGCTCGGCGGCCTATATGACCCGTTACATTGCTAAAAACCTGGTCGCGGCCGGGCTGGCCGACCGGCTTGAACTCCAGGTGAGTTATGCTATTGGCGTGGCCCATCCTCTGTCGTTGAACGTCGAAACCTTCGGCACAGGTAAGATTGATGATGAAGAAATCGTCAAATTGGTTAAAGAACACTTTGACCTGCGGCCGGCAGCCATCATCAAGAATCTTGACCTGCGCCGGCCCATCTACAAACCGACGGCCGCCTATGGCCACTTTGGGCGCAACGACATCGATGCGCCCTGGGAAAATATCGACAAAGCCGAAATTCTACGCCAGGCAGCCGGTTTATGAGTTGATCGGCCAGGTGACTTAACGCTGTCTTTAAGACGCTTTCCCCAGCTCGTTTATTAGAACCAGTTGGGGATTTTTTTGCCTATTAACCAGCCTTACCTTAAAAAACTTAAATTTTCTAAACTTCCCTTGACAAACTGAGTTTTTCAAGTTATATTATAAAGTTGTAATTGTAGTTTGCGCTTTTGTTCACTAACGCCTCATCTTAAGGTGAAATCCTCAACTACAGGGCTACTTAAATTGATAATCTCTCCTCAAAAGGTAGCTCAGGCAGCTTTAGTCAACAACATCACAGATGATGACAACGTAAAGGGGTTTTAGGTTTAGTTTGTCTTGCAGCAGAGGACTTGAGTATAACGTGATAATACCGGCATCTTCTCCTCGTGCCACGACTTTACTTGCCTCGCACCCTGCTGGACATCCCCATTGGGCGGTTGGCTCTTATTCATTATTAAGGAGGAACTCAATTTATGGCTTCTAACTCCATACGCAAAAAAAGTTACGCTCGGATTCCCGATATTCTCGAGCTACCTCGTTTGATTGAGGTCCAGCTTGAGTCGTTTCAGGTATTTTGTGACGAGGGGTTGCGAGAGTTGTTCGAAGAAATATCCCCTATCGTCAGCTTTAACAAAAATCTTGAGCTATACTTTTTGGATTATCGCTTCGATGAGCCCAAATATCCTGAAAAGGAATGTCGCGAACGTGACATCACTTTTGCCAGCCCGCTGTGGGTCCAGGTCCGTCTGGTCAATAAAAGCACCGGCGAGATCCAGGAGCAGGAAGTATTCATGGGCGATTTTCCTTTGATGACATCAAATGCAACGTTTGTCATCAATGGGGCCGAACGGGTCGTCGTTTCCCAGCTTATTCGTTCGCCCGGTGTATACTTTACGGTTGAAGAAGATCGGGCCACCGGACGAAAATTGTGCTTTGCCAAGCTCATCCCCAACCGGGGAGCCTGGCTCGAATTTGAAACGTCTCGGCGTGATCTGGTATCGGTCAAGGTTGACCGGAAACGTAAGCTGCCGGTGAGTGTCTTGCTGCGAGCGATTCAAATCGTCGATCTGGACGAGAAAACGCTCAAAGCCGCGATGAAGGACCCCAGCATTTGCACAGAAATGGGTCTGGGGACCGATGAACATCTCCTGAGTCTATTCGAGGATGTTGACATCGCGCCTGACCATCCGTTTATCCCGGCCAGCATCGACAAAGACCCGACCAAGAATGTCAATGAGGCTCTGCTTGAATTTTACAAGAAGCTGCGACCGGGCGATCCACCCACCATCGAAAACGCCGTCAATTTCTTGATATCGCTGTTGTTCTCGCCCCGGCGCTATGATTTGAGCAAGGTGGGCCGTTACAAGTTAAATCGCCGGCTTGGCTTAGATATTCCGATCGAGCATCGGACCTTGACCAAGAATGATCTGGTCAAAGTTGTAGCCCGGATGATCAAGATTAATAATGAAGAAGTGCAGCCGGACGACATCGACCATTTGGGCAACCGTCGGGTGAAAACCGTAGGCGAGTTGATTCAGAACCAACTGCGGATTGGCCTGCTGCGAATGGAACGTGTGGTGCGCGAACGCATGTCGATCCGGGACCCCGAGCAAATATCACCGATGTCACTCATCAACATCCGCCCGGTGGTGGCGGCTACGCGTGAATTCTTTGGTGGTAGCCAGTTATCGCAGTTCATGGATCAAACTAACCCGCTGGCCGAATTGACTCACAAGCGCACCCTGAGTGCCCTGGGACCGGGCGGTCTGCGGCGTGAGCGAGCCGGGTTCGACGTGCGTGACGTCCATCACAGTCACTATGGCCGGATTTGCCCCATCGAAACACCGGAAGGGCCGAACATCGGTTTGATTGGCCGTCTGGCGGCGTTTAGCCGGGTGAATGAGTATGGTTTTATCGAAACGCCCTATCGTAAAGTCGTCAACAAAGTGGACCCTGATGATGTCGAAAAGCTGATCAATAAAACCACGCGGGCCGATATCAAAGATCCTAAGTCTAAGGCAGGGAAGGTCGTTGTGCCAGCCGGGACGCTGATCGATGAAGATACGGCCATAAAAATTACTAAACTAAAGCTCGAGGCTCCTGTCTCGGTCAAGCCGCAGGTCACGGGTGAAATCATCTATCTGTCGGCGGATGATGAAGATCACTATATCATTGCTCAGGCCAATGCCCGGCTGGATGAAAACTGGCAGTTTGTGAATGAGCGCGTCAGTGTCCGTCACAACCAGACCTTTTTGTTCGAGTATATCGAGAAGGTCGATTATATGGACGTTTCGCCTAAACAAATCGTTGGTATCAGCGCCGCCCTGATTCCGTTTCTGGAGCACGATGACGCCAACCGGGCCTTGATGGGCTCCAACATGCAGCGGCAGGCAGTGCCATTGGTTCGTCCGGAAGTGCCAATCGTTGGGACCGGGATGGAATTTCAAGCAGCTATCGACTCCGGGCAGGTGGTCATGGCCGAGGAGGCGGGTGAAGTCATCAGTGTCACCGGAAAAGTCATTATTGTGCGGCACGAAGATGGCACGGAGCAAGAGTATATTTTAAGAAAGTTCAATCGCTCTAACCAATCAACCTGCATTGACCAGCGCCCGGTTGTCAACAAAGGCGATTTGGTCGAGAAAGACGATGTTTTGGCCGACTCAAGCTCGACCGATCATGGCGAGTTGGCCTTGGGCCAAAACGTCTTGTGCGCTTTCCTGAGTTGGGAGGGCGGTAACTATGAGGACGCGATTCTGATCAGTGAGGAGTTGGTGCAGCTCGATAAATTCACCTCGATCCACATTGAAAAACACGAGATCGAGGCTAGAGATACCAAGCTGGGTCCCGAAGAGATCACGCGCGATATCCCCAACGTGGGTGAAGACGCACTGAAGGATCTGGACGAGACCGGCGTCATCCGGGTTGGGGCCGAAGTTGGTCCGGCCGATATTCTGGTGGGCAAGATTACGCCCAAAGGCGAAACCGAGCTTACGCCGGAAGAGAAGCTGCTGCGAGCTATCTTTGGCGAAAAGGCGCGTGAGGTTAAAGACTCGAGCTTGCGTCTGCCGCCGGGTGAAAAGGGCATCGTCGTGGATGTCAAAGAATTTTCACGAGAAGAGCATCGCGACCTGCCGACCGGGGTGGACCGCATGGTTCGGGTCATGGTGGCCCAACGCCGCAAAATCACCGAGGGTGACAAGATGGCGGGTCGCCACGGGAACAAAGGTGTCATCTCCAAGGTTGTGCCGGTCGAGGACATGCCATACCTTGAGGATGGGACACCGATACAAATCATCCTTAACCCCCTTGGGGTGCCGGCCCGGATGAACATCGGCCAGATTCTGGAAACACACCTGGGCTGGGCGGCCGGCCGGTTAGGCTTCCGGGCAGTGACCTCGGTGTTTGATGGGGCCGAGGAAGATGAAATCGCGGCCGAGTTGGCCCGGGCCTGGTTGATGGATCAAGCTTGGGACGATGCCGCCGAGAAGACCTGGGCCTGGGTGGCAGAGCAAGGCTATGAAGGAGATGAACTCCACGATGAAGACGAAGCCCGGATTCTGTATCTCATTGAGACGATGGCGGAAAAAGGGTACGACGAAGAGCAAATAGCCGCCAGTTCTGTCTATGCCCGCCGCATGGTCTTACACGAATGGCTCAAAGAAAGAGGTAACGACCCTGACTTCTTGTTGGCTTTTGAAGGCCAGCGCCGGCCCCGAGAAGTGGGACTGGCCGCGCGTGAAGCGGTTCGTCTGGTCTGTCTGCGTGAATGGATGAAGACCATGAAAAAGCGCGCCGAGAAAATCGCCGATGGACGCCTATCGCCAACCCTGGAAAAGGTCGAGGTGGATAAGCTGGCCGATAGTGAGGTCGATGCGCCTGCAATGGCGATCTCGCGCGAGCTGCAACTACCGATGCCAACGACCGGCAAGATGACCCTGTACGATGGCAAAACGGGCGAAGCGTTTGATCGTTCGGTTACGGTCGGGGTGATCAATATGTTGAAGCTGGCACACCTGGTCGAGGATAAAGTGCATGCTCGCTCGACCGGCCCCTATAGCCTGGTTACTCAGCAACCGCTGGGCGGTAAAGCGCAATTTGGCGGGCAGCGGTTTGGCGAGATGGAGGTCTGGGCTCTGGAAGCCTATGGTGCAGCGCATACGCTGCAAGAAATGTTGACCGTCAAGAGTGATGATGTCGTGGGTCGGGTCAAGACATATGAAGCCATTGTCAAAGGTGAGCCGATTCAAGATCCCGGCCTGCCGGAGAGCTTCCGTGTTCTGGTCAAAGAGTTGCAATCGTTGGGCCTCTCGGTGGAGGTCATATCCGAGACGGATGAAAAGATGACCTTCGGTAAAGAAGAGCAAAAGGAACGGCTGCCCAAACTCGGTTTAGGGTTGGGTATTCCCGGTGGCACGCGCTAACGCTTGCGCCCGGAATGCTTGAGCTTACTTGCTAAGGTTATTCAAGGATGACAGCCTTAACTCCCACGCCATCACAAAGATTTGCCCGAGGTAGACCGTAGATCCATCCCTGATTGATACTGTTAAAAATCTAAAAGTGCAATTTGACAAACGGTTGCGTTTGTGTTATAGTATTCGCTTGTGCGTGTGGGTGGAGGGCTCATAACGAGATCGGCGTAAAGAAGCTGATCTCGGCCCACAGAATAACGACAGTTGGATATATTATGAGGCCACCGGAGTTGTTTTCCGGTGGCCTCATGTACTGCCTAAAGATTTCAGGATTTTTGTTTGTAGCATAGAGGAGCGTTTCCTTGCCAACAATAAACCAGCTCGTTCGAAAAGGCCGTAAACTGAAGAAGACTAAAACCAAAGCCCCGGCACTACGTTATACCTTCAATGCCTTGAAAGGCCGCATGGAGCCGAGCAATGGTTCACCTCAAAAACGCGGCGTTTGTACCCAGGTACGGACGATGACGCCCAAAAAGCCAAACTCCGCCCTGCGGAAAATTGCGAGGGTGCGTCTGACCAATGGGATTGAAGTGACGGCTTACATTCCGGGTGAA
>Ga0302046_10006430_pt1 | contig 10254 bp, 5 predicted proteins | sample RVTome_11_FD_200261 | JGI IMG/M metagenome (GOLD analysis project Ga0302046, IMG submission 200261) | Soil microbial communities from uranium-contaminated site in the Upper Colorado River Basin, Wyoming, United States - RVT147D111 (version 2) ... | reverse complement strand
CGATGAGACGCTTCAGCAGAGTCCCGGCAAGATCAATCGGGAGATGTACGGGGAGACGCGTGCGTACTGGGAGGGTTGGTCCCGGGCTCTGTCGATACCCTTCGAGTGGCAAAGCGAGGTCATTCGGGCGGCGATCACGCTCAAGCTCTGCACCTACGAGGACACCGGGGCCGTGCTTGCCGCGCTGACGACCTCGATCCCCGAGGCGCCTGATAGCGGCCGCAACTGGGACTATCGCCTGTGCTGGCTGCGCGACAGCTACTACACGGTTCAGGCGCTGAATCGCCTTGGCGCCACCAAGACGATGGAGCAGTTCCTGAGCTACATCTTCAACATCATCGCCGCCCATGGAGAGGGGCAGGATCTGCAGCCCGTTTACGGGATCTCGGGTGAGGCGAAGCTCGACGAGCGCACGGTCGAGGGGCTCAAGGGTTACCGCGGCATGGGGCCCGTTCGCGTCGGCAACGATGCCTACAGGCAGGTGCAGAACGACAGCTACGGGGCGGCCGTGCTCGCCGCGACGCAGAGCTTCTTCGACCGGCGGCTCGTCGATCAGCGCGGGCGCCGGGAGTTCGAATGGCTCGAGGCGCTCGGTCGCCGCGCCGCGGAGCTCTTCGACAAGCCGGACGCCGGGCTCTGGGAATATCGCGGACGCAGCGAGGTCCATACCTACTCGAGCGTAATGTGCTGGGCTGCCTGCGACCGACTCGCGCGCATCGCAACGCGGCTCGGTCTGGCCGAACGCGCAGCATATTGGCGCCAGCAGGCGGACGCGATCCGCAAGGTTGTTCTCGAGCGGGCCTGGAACGAGCGCCGCAAGAGCTTCGTTGCCGGGTTCGCTAACGATCATCTCGACGCGAGCCTCCTGACGCTCGCCGATCTCGGATTCGTCGCGCCCGACGATCCGCGTTTTCTCGGAACGCTGGCCGCGATCGAGGGCGAGCTCAAGACCGGGCCGTATCTGTTTCGCTATCTGTCCGAGGACGATTTCGGCGCGCCGAAAACGGCGTTCAACATCTGCACGTTCTGGTACATCAATGCGCTCGCGAGTGTCGGGCGGCGGGAAGAGGCACGAGAGCTGTTCGAGAACATGCTCGCGCGACGGACGAGCCTTGGTCTCTTGTCCGAGGATCTCGATCCCGTTACGGGCGAGCTCTGGGGAAACTTCCCCCAGACCTACAGCATGGTCGGCATCATCTCCGCCGCGACGCGGCTCAGCCGGACCTGGGAGGATGCCCTTTGACGCGCCTCGTGGCCGTATCCAACCGAGTCTCCGAGCCGAAGCGGGGCAAGGCATCGGGCGGGCTGGCCGTGGGCATCTGGTCGGCCCTGAGCCGACACGGCGGCGTCTGGTTCGGCTGGAGCGGCAAGCAGTCGAGCACCGAGCCCGGCGAGGTGCGCATCTCGCAGTCGGGAGACGTGCAGTTCGTCATGACCGATCTGACCGCCAACGAGTACGAGCTCTACTACAACGGCTTCAGCAACAATACGCTCTGGCCGCTGTTTCACTTCATGCTCGGCTACTTCAGGTACAGCCGCGATCAGTACAACGCCTACTGCCGCGTCAACGAGTTCTTCGCGCGGAAGCTCTATCCGCTCCTGACAGACGACGACGTCATCTGGGTGCACGATTATCATCTGATCCCGCTCGGCGCCGAGCTGCGTCGCGCCGGCGTCGAGCTGCCGATCGGATTCTTCCTGCACGTGCCGTTTCCGAGCTTCGACGTCATGTGTGCGCTGCCGTGCTACGAGTCGATCCTGCGCTGCCTGTCGCTGTACGACGTCGTCGGCTTCCAGACGGAGCGCGATCTCCGGGCGTTTCAGGACTGCCTGACACAGCCCGAGATCGGCGGCGCCGTGCTGCAGGACGGGAGCGTCACGGCTTTCGGCCGCACATTCCGGGCGGAAGTGTTTCCGATCGGCATCGACGTCGACGACTGTGCCGCGCTGGCTACGGAGAACATGAGCCGCTCCAGCGTCACGCGGCTGGCCCGGAGCATCGGTGACCGCAAGCTCATCATCGGCGTCGATCGCCTCGATTACAGCAAGGGCCTCGAGCTCCGGTTCCGCGCCTTCGAGGAGCTCCTGTGCAGCTATCCGACCACGCGCGGCCAGGTCTCCTTTCTGCAGATCGCGCCGCCGACGCGCGCGGGCGTCAGGACCTACGACGCGATTCGAGCCGATCTCGAGCAGGTTGCCGGCAACGTCAACGGCCGCTTTGCCGACATCGACTGGGTGCCGATACGCTATCTGAATCAGGGATACGACCGCGAGGTTCTGATGTCGCTCTATCGGCTCGCGAGCGTCGGGCTCGTTACGCCGATCCGCGACGGCATGAATCTCGTCGCCAAGGAGTACGTGGCGAGCCAGGATCCCGAGGATCCCGGTATGCTCGTGCTGTCGACCCTCGCGGGCGCTTCGAGCGAGCTCTCGGCCGCCGTGCTCGTCAATCCTTATGACCGGAACGGCGTCGCCGACGGCATCCAGAGGGCGATCGAGATGCCCCTGAAGGAACGCAGGCAGCGGTATCGGGAGATGATCGACATCCTGTGTGCCAACAACGTCCATGCCTGGTGCGAGAGCTTCATCTCCGTGCTGACTCAGGCAGGCCGCAGAGCGCGATGAATTCCCGCCATGTCGTCGACCGGTTTGCCGCCGGCCGCGAGAGCGGCGAGCCGATGGTGCTCGTCACGGTCTACGAGACGCTCGGCTCGACCTATAGCAAGGCCGGCACGCGCATGCTGATCACGGCGGGCGGCGCGAGCGAAGGGCTCGTCAGCGGGGGCTGCCTCGAGGGCGACCTGGCCGAGCGCGCCCGCAAGGTCCTCGAGTCGAATGCCGCGATGGCCGTGACCTACGATCTGCGCGACGAGGCGGACGAGCTCTTCGGGCTCGGTATCGGCTGCAACGGGCTGATCAGCGTGCTGCTGCAGCCGCTGACGCCGGCGAACGGCTACGAGCCGATGGCCTCGATCGCGGACGTGCTGCTCGGCGAGCGGATCGGCGCTCTTGCGACTGTCGTGACGTCGCAGCTTGACGAGCCCGTGCCGGGCGCTGCCGTCGTCGTGATCGGCGGCGAGACGCGCGCCTTCGGTCTGCCCGACGCGATCGCGGCCGTGCTGGCGCAGGGCTCTGCCTCCGCGATCGAGCGCGGCCGCGCGAGCCTCGCGGCGGAGTCCGAAGGCTTCACGGCGCTCTACGCCCCGCTCGTGCCCGTGCCGCGCGTGCTGATACTCGGGGCCGGTCTCGACGCCGTGCCGCTCGTCAACGTCATCGCCGAGCTCGGCTGGCGTGTCGCGATCGCCGATCACCGCCCGGGCTATCTCGCGCGGCCCGCGTTCGCGCGCGCGGAGACGAAGCACGCAATCAGGCCCGACGCGCTCGCAAGCGAGCTGGCGCTGGCCAACTTCGATGCCATCGTCGTCATGAGCCACCATCTTGCGACGGACCGCGAGTACCTGCGCCAGCTCGCGGAGACCGACGTCGCCTATCTCGGCCTGCTCGGGCCGCCGGCGCGCAAGGTGCGGCTGCTTGAGGATCTCGGCGGCGCCCCGACGCTGGCGTCGAGGCTGCGCGGGCCGGTCGGCATCGACATCGGCGCCGACGGCGCCGAGTCGATCGCCGTCTCGATCGCGGCCGAGATTCAGAGCGTGCTCGCTACGGCCGCCGGATCCGGCTCTCGTCGAAGAGCTTGATCAGGAGCCCGCGGATCGCGGCCTCGGCGTCCAGAGCGGGCATCAGCTGTTGCTGCTCGAGGAGCGTCGCCATGTCGGCGATCGAACGGCGGCCGTCGATCATCGACATGACGTGGGCGTGGATCCGGGTCGACGTCGCCGCGACGCGGAAGTGCTCGATCGCGGGGACGGGATCCCGGCCGCGGACGAGCCAGTCGGGCAGCGCCTCGTGGCGCTCGACCTTCTTCTGATGCGTCTCCTTGCGCGCGCTCCAGGACAATACGGTCTCGCGTCGGGCGTGGCGGCTCGCGGGCGAGCACATGTAGGGGATCTCGGTATTCTTGTGGGATGGCGCTGCGAAACCGTGCTGCCCGATCAGCTCGAAGCACTCGTCGGGGCCGAGCTGCGCCGCCGGATCGGACTGATGGAAATTGAGCGAGCCGAAGTTGATCCAGACGCCGCCGTCGTCGAGCAGGCGGTTGATCCGGGCGCAAAGCTCCGCGAAGTCGCCGGGCAGGATATCGATCAGCCAGGGCGTCACGATCGTCGCGAAGGTCTTCGCGGCGAACGGCACGCGGTTCACGTCGGCGACGACGAATCGAAGGTCGGGCCCCGCCGGCGCCGGCGCCGCGAGGCGGCGCAGCGGCGCCGCGTGAGCGGCGTCGAGCGGCGCGAGCGGAAACTCGTAGAGCTCTATGACGTCTCCCGACGCGATCCGGCGGCCGAGCATCGCAAGCAGCGGGTTGAAGTCGAGCGCGACGGTTGCGGCCGGTCCGGCCCGTTCGTGAAAGTCGTAGGCGAGGCGGCCGGCGCCCGCGCCCAGAACGAGCGTGCGGCCCGGCTCGTGCCCGCCGAGGGCGTCGAGCACGACGGCGAGCGACGCCTCGTTCTCGGCCTCGCCCCAGCACCAGTCGCGATGGACGTTGGGGTAGTAGGTCATGAGTCCCTGGTCGGGCGGCAGCCGCGTTCTGAGCGCGAGAAAGGTCTCGAGCGCGGCCGGCGTCGCGGCGAGCTCGAGCGGCGCGAGCAGCTCCCTGAGCCGGCGGCCGTGGTCCGCCGTCGCTGCCGCCACCGCCTCGAGGCGGCTCCGCGTGGCGGCGGCGAGGCCATCGCGCTCGGCCGTCTTGAGGCAGCGTCTCGCGTTCGCCTCGAGCACTCGGCTCAGGTAGTCGAAGCGTCCGCGCCACTCGGCGAGCACGGCGCCCGGCTCGGCAAAGAGCCAGGGCAGCCCGCCGACCAGCGGAAAGTCAACCTTGCAGCCCGCGCAACGAAAGCCCGCCGCAGTCTCATCGAGACCGCGATCGCAGCGTGGGCAGGCAAACGGAAGAGAATTGGTGTCAGACACGATTTAAATTGTGTCTGACACCAATTTCGAAAGCAAAAGGTGACGGCGGGTTATGCGATCGTCCCTGATCGCATAACCGCCGTCAGCTGCTCCGCTCAGAGGAAACCGTGAACGTCCTCAACCTAGGACCGGAGGACCGGGCCGAACTGGATCTGCTCGAAGGCCGTGAACATGTCGAGATTCAGGTTGTTGCCGAGGCCGTGAGCCGGGAAGGCGCTCCCGAACTGCCCCTGCTCGCCGTGCAGCGCCATGTAGTTCAGCGCGACCATCTCGACCAGGAGGTTGACGTTGTTCGCGCCCGGCGTGCCGGTGCGGTTGACGTTGCCGTCGGCCGAGAACGACCCGATCTGCTGGTGCTGCGCGGCCGTCAGGGCATCGCTGCCGCTCGTGAAGAGCGACGCGGCCGTCGACTGATTGTCCGAGGTCCACTCGCCCTTGCCGCGGCCGTTGACCGTATTGTCGATGACGCCGTTGCTCGACAGCGAGCCGTCGCTGAAGACGTAGAGCATCAGGGGCACGCCGACCTGAGCGGCATACTCGAGGCAGGCGCCCATGCAGCGGCCGGCGCGGAAGTCCTTGACCTCGCCCTCCTGGCGCATGCCGCCGTGGTAGTCGTAGCCGCCCATCGTGATGCAGCCGGCGCCGGCGTAGCCGTCGATGACGAGCTTCATGATCGAGGCTGTCTTGCGGAACTCGTTCTGATCCGTGCCGCCGCCGTTCCAGTCCTGCTGGTTGAAGATGCCGTTGGCGGAGCCCGGATCGAAGATCCTGAGGTCGTTGCCAGGATCGAGATCGACGGCGCCGAAACGGTCGGCGACGTCGGCCGCCTTGAGGTAGCCGCACTTGACGAGATCCTTGAGGACGGCATCGGCCGAGATGCCGGTCAGCACCTCTGGGTCGTCCATCTTCTCGCGGCTGATGCGATAGATCGACTCGAGCACGGCCGTGGCGTCGTCCGGCCCGAGCAGGCCGACGAGCTGACCCGTGTCGACGAGACCGACGACGTCGCTCGGCCGGTCGACCTTGGTCGGTCTCCGCGCCGGGTCGATCATGGCCATCGGCGCGACCGAGTTGCCGCCCGACTCGGAGTTGCGCGAGCCGCAGAGCGTCAGGATCGATCCGTCCGCGCCAAGCCCGCCCGCGCCGGCCCGCGCGATCGCGTAGAGCGGATTGTGCGGGTTGTTGCCCGTGTCGTTCTCCGAGCGCGCCGGAATGATCGCGCCGTTGACGTTGCCCGCGCCGAGCGTCCGGAAGCTCGCCTGCATGCCGCGCAGGAACGCGCTGTCGCTGTGGAAGCCCAACCCCAGGCTCGTGTCCGTATGATCGCCGTTGCTCGTCGCCGTCGGCGCCGTCTCGGCTACGCCCGGGATCATGTCGCCCGGCAGGCCGAGCCGGCTGTAGCCGGCTGTGCTCAGCGTCTCGAGCTGACCGAGCGGCCCGTTCTGGCCGACGAGCACGTTCGAGGCCGCGATGTTGGCGCCGCCCGCGAGATCGAAGGCGATGAACGGGATCTTGCCCGCGCCGTCGGTGACGCCGCAGGTCGCGCGCAGTCCGACGAGGTCGTCGGCGAGCGCGGCCATCGCAGCGCGCGGATTCGCGAAGAGCCCCAGGTAGCCGCCTGACAAAACGGTCGCTCCGCCCGCGAGAAAACCCTGACCGATCAGCTCGCGCCGCGTCATCGGCCTGCGGTGGCTCCCATGGCGCTGCGGGGCGTCGGGATGTCTGAGCTTGCGTCTGGTTTTGATCAGCATGACGGTTTCCTTCTACTTCACGAGCATGGCCGCGCTGCCGAGAATCGACGAGCAGACGGACTTGCCAATGACTGCTGTGCGTTGAACGGAGCCCGGCGACGTCGCCGCGAGACCGGGCCTGTTGGCGTCGCCCGGTATCCCGTTGATGAGCTCGAAGACCTCGGTCTCGATCAGGCCGCGATCGGGCTGCGTCGCAAGCTGCGTCAGACCGACGATGCGATCGAGCAGCGGTGCGGCGAGCGCGTCCTCCCAGCCCGGCGCCTGCCCCGAGGGGGCCACGTTCCAGGCGTTGAAGCTGCCGCCCCAGAGAGCGTTGCGCGCCGTGATGTCCTCGACCACGGCGTTGCAGTACTCGATCGCGAGCTGAGCGACGGCGACCTGGTGCGAAGCGAGCACGGCTTCCATCGTCGGCACGGCGGGCAGCGACTGGCGAACGAGGTCGAAGGTTGCGCGCACGTTGCCGTCGAGCGCGCTGATTCCGGTAACGGCCGCCATCGTCGAGTTGATCTCGTCGAACGTGCGGACGCCGATCGCCGAGGCTTCAGGCAGATCCACCGGCGTCGGCGCCGACGGCGTGACCGGGGCCGGCCGCGTCGACGCGTTGGCGCCGATCCGCTCGAAGGTCAGGAAGAACTCGTCGGTCGTGGGTCCGTTGCTGAGCGGCACGACCGTGCCGAGCGCTGCGAGCGGCTGGCCGGTCGCGGAATCGTAGATCGCAGCCGAGATCGTCTCATCGACGTTGGCGAAGGCCTGCCCCACCGGCACCTCGACGCCGTTGATGCCGATCCGGATGCCCTCGAGATCGATGCCGTCCGGCTGCGCCGTCGGATCGAGGCTGACGAAGAACGGCTCCCGGAACAGGTAGGCGTAGCTGTCGAAGATCGAAGCTTCAAAGACTACGTAGCTGTCCGGGACGTTGACGAGGTGGGAGACGCTGAAGAGCAGAAAGAACTTCTCGCCGACGCCGGCTTCGAAGTTCTGCGCGATCTGCGACTCCGTCAGGGTCCGGTTGTGGATCGCGACCATGCGCAGCACGCCATTGAACGGCCGGTCAGTGGATACCTCGTTGCCGAGCACGAAGGCATAGGTGCCGTTCCACGAGCTCAGCGTATCGCCGGCGACCGGGTCGACCGTCGACTCGAGCACGCCGTTGACGTAGATCTTGCGCCCCTCGATCGGATCGTAGGTCGCGACGACATGCTGCAGCGTTGCCTGCAGGACCTCGTCCGCGTCGGGCGTGGACAGCTGCGGGTCGCCGTTGGCCCCGAGATTCGCCGTGACGCCGTCGTTGCGGTTGAAGAAGTCGTAGTTGTACATCGTCTGCCCGAGGTTGAAATTCCTGACATCGGGGCTGCCCGAGTAGCTGACGATGCGCGCGTCTTCCTGCACGACGTTGCCGGGAGCGACCCAGGCTTCGATCGAGTACTCGCCGGTTGCCGTGATCATGGCTCTGAGCTTTGCGCTCGCGGCCGTCGAGGCCTGCGCCTTGCCGCCCGTGAAGTTGAGCCCCCAGCCGCCGACCCAGTCGACACTGCCCGAGAGCGTCAGGTCCATCGCGGGGTCGACGCCGCTCGTATCGAAGGCCGTCAGCGAGCCCGGGCCCTCCTTGAACTCGTAGTTCGCGATCACGTTCGCTTCGTGACGATTGCCGCCCGAGGCGACCGTGCCCTCGAAGAGCGTCAGCGCCATGCTCGTGACGAGGTTCGCGTCAACCTGATCGGGCTGGATCTGCGCGGCGAAGCTCGCGATCGCATCACGGAGCCTTGCGGCGTCGGCCGCGCAGCTCGCGGTCCAGCAGTTGTGCGCTTCGTCGCGCACGCGCTCGACGAAGCGCGAGTCGTCCGGATCATTGAGATTGATCCTGGCCTTCGCGGCCTCGTACGCCGTTGCGAGCGCGTCCGCGTCGCCGATCGGGCCTTCGGCGAAGAACGGCGACTGCTGCACGGCGGAGCCGGACGAATGGCACTGGTTGCAGTTGCCGTTGAAGTTCGTGTCCGTCAGGACCGGATAGACGTACTGGCCGAAGAGCGCGCCGTCGTCGTCCGGAAAGTTCCGGCTCTCGCCCGGAGCGCGGATGCTGAGCGGCGCCTCGAGCTCGATCTCGCGGCCGGCCGCGCCGACCGAGGCCCCGGCCCAGTTGGCGATCCAGGTCTCCATGATCGAGGCGCAGGCGGCATTGTTGCCGAGCCAGCAGTTGTGACCCTGCTCCATGCGAGCGACCATCTCCGAGTCAGCCGGCGAGAACAGGTCGACGACGAGGTTGGCCTCGGCATAGGCGAGGTTGACGTCGTCGCTGCGCGCGAACCTGGTCGTGGCCTGGCCGCCGACGCCGTGGCAGGAGCCGCAGCGATTGTCGGTGCGGATGTTGTCGAACAGGTTGACCTTGAACTGCTGGACGTCGGGCGTTGCCGGCGCCGGTCCGCTGTAGCCCGTGTCCGGGCCCTCTGCCACGGCGACGTTCTGCTGCGTCGCCGGCCCGCTGCCGCCGCTGCATCCGGCCACAAGCGTCAGGACGAACGCGCCGATCAGCGCAGCGGCGCGCAGCTCCCTGGTCTGAATGTTTCTTGCGTCGATCATCGATCCGGCCTCTCTATAGACCCTGCGTGCAGTACGCTGCGGATTCCGCGAAGACCTGCTTCAGGTTGTAATCGTTGCCGATAAAGCTGTCGGTCATCGTCTGGATCTCGTCCCGGTCGTCGCCGTCGACCGGCGCGCGCAGACAGACGGCGTTGAAGACCTTCTCGACCTGGCACTCGGCAAAGGCACGCGTGCCGGCGAGCTCCTGGCCGAGCGACTTCGCGCCATTGCCCGCGCCCGGCCCCGCCGGATTCCAGCCGATCAGGGCGTTCTGTCCCGCGCGCCAGTAGTTCTCCCAGCTGTCGTCGGGTGTGACGAAGCCGTCAGCGAACGTCTCCTCGTTGTTGAAGTACTTCGGCTGAACGGCGCCGTCGGTGTATTCGATCGATTCGCTCGTCTCATCGAAGTTGTAATAGGCGAAGGCCTGCGCCAGCGGATCCATGCCCGCATGGCAGCCGATGCAGTTGTTCAGGAAGACGCGGCTGTCGGCGCCGGGGCTGCGCGATACGTCCTGGCGGATCCGGTCGGGGACGATGCTCGTATCCTGCACCTGCTCGAGGTCCATGCACATGTGATTGAGCAGCGTGAAGCGGAACATTGCACGGTTCGTGCCGGCGATGAAGAACGCCTCGGACGCCGCGCGCGTCGTCATCGCGCCCGCCGTCGCCCCCGACGGCAGAATCGGATACGCGGACGACTGCGGAACCTCGACGAGCTCGGTCATCGGATCGAAATCCGGCGCCATCATCCGCGTCTCCAGAGCCTCGTAGTGCGCATTGCTCGCGGCCGAGGGCAAGGGCTCCCCGGCCCGGACATAGAGACGGTCGGCCGACAGGATCTCGTCGAACGGCTGCTCGTTGATGACCATGCCGATGACGAGGGTCGTATAGTCGTTGAGCGGCACGAA
>Ga0302046_10006429_pt1 | contig 10254 bp, 14 predicted proteins | sample RVTome_11_FD_200261 | JGI IMG/M metagenome (GOLD analysis project Ga0302046, IMG submission 200261) | Soil microbial communities from uranium-contaminated site in the Upper Colorado River Basin, Wyoming, United States - RVT147D111 (version 2) ... | reverse complement strand
CGCGCTCCAGGGGCTCGAATCAAGCAAATCCTCGAAGATCGCCGGCGTATGTCAGGAGGTCTGCAATGGGAGAATCGGCCTCGATTGCCTCCTCCTGCAAGGTCCATCTGCCTGCCGGCGGGGAACTTTCGCATGCTAAGCTCCCCGCTACCGCCGCTTCACGGAAACTGCCCGACTGCAAGTCCACATGGGTTCGAACGCTTCTGAAACACAGCCGACAGATCGCGAGGAAGAGATCCATGCGTGGCTCACCAGCGCAGTCGGCGCTGACTATCGCATGGCACCGGCCTCGGGTGACGCGAGCTTCAGGCGTTACCTGCGCATATTCAGGAAAACCTCGACCTTGATACTCATGGACGCGCCGCCCGGGTACGAGGACTGCCGGCCGTTCGTGCACGCCCAGCGCCTGCTACGCGGCGCCGGGGTCAACGTACCGGAGATCATCGATGCGGATCTGGATCGCGGCCTGCTGCTCCTGGGCGATCTGGGCCGCCGCAGCTATCTCGACGCGCTCAACGGCCAAAACTGCGAGGCACTTTACGCGGATGCGCTTTCATCCCTGGAACGCATGCAAACCGGTATCCCCGCTGACCAGGTGACAGTTTATGATCAAAACAAGCTAAACGAGGAACTTCAGCTTTTTCCCGACTGGTTTCTGAAAAAGCACTTGAGTATCGAGATCACCGATAGCCTCCGGCAAATCCTGGAGAACAGTTTCGTCAAACTGATCGCGCTCTGCCTGGAACAACCACAGGTGTTCGTGCACCGGGACTATCACTCCCGGAACCTTATGCTGGTGAAATCCAACAATCCCGGCGTACTGGATTTTCAGGACGCCGTGCGCGGACCGGCAACCTACGACCTTGTGAGCCTGTTTCGCGACGCTTACATCGCCTGGCCGGCGGCACGCGTCGATGCCTGGGTGCGGGGGTATCTCCACCGGATCAGGGTTGAACTGGACGCGTTGGCGAAGGTCGACGCTTCCCAGTTCGTCCGCTGGTTCGACCTCACGGGCGTGCAGCGTCATATCAAGGTTGCAGGCATTTTTTGCAGGCTATGGTACCGGGACCGAAAGCCGGGTTATCTGCGAGACATACCGCTGACGCTTCGATATCTCACGGAGATCGGCGCGAAATATGCGGAAACCCGGGCGATGGCCGACGCACTTCGCGCGCTTGACGTGGAAACCCGACTTGATTTTGCCAACGCCCGCGTGTTCGCCGGGGAGGACAAATGAAGGCGATGCTGCTGGCCGCGGGACGTGGCGAGCGCCTGCGCCCGATCACGGACGAGACGCCCAAACCGCTTCTGGAAGTGGGCGGCAAAGCACTTATCGCGCACCTGATCGAGGCGCTGGTGCGCGCCGGCCATTCGGACATCGTCATCAACCATGCCTGGTTGGGGGCACAAATCGAGACGGCTGTCGGTAACGGCGCGCAGTTCGATGCCCGGGTGCGTTACTCGCCGGAACCCGGGGGAGCGCTGGAGACCGGCGGCGGAATTCTTAATGCGCTGCCGCTGCTGGGCGATGCGCCGTTCATCGCCATTAACGCGGACATCCTCACCGATTATCCTCTGGCCCGGCTGCCCGCCGATCCTGCCGGCCTCGCGCACCTGGTGCTGGTGAATAACCCGGACCACAATCCAGGTGGCGACTTCTCCCTCGAGGCCGGGCGGGTCCGTAACCAGGGCGCCACGAAATACACGTTCTCCGGCATCGGCGTTTATCGGCCGTCGCTGTTTGAAGATCACCCGCCGGGGTGCTTTTCCCTGACCCCCTTGCTGCGGGCGGCTGCCGACAGCGGCCAGGTGAGCGGCGAACGCTATGCGGGAATCTGGCGGGATACCGGCAGTGCGGCACGGCTGGACGCGGCGAGGCGTGATTGGAGCGGGGCGTGAGCGACGGCCGGGGTTTTGCCCCGGCCGCCTTCGGGCAGCGGGATTCAGTCGTTGCCGACGGTCAGTTGGTCACGGTTCTTTTCCAGGGTTTTTTCACCCACACCGCGCACCTGAACCAGTTCGTTGACGGATTTGAACGGGCCGTTCTGTTCCCGGTACTCGATGATGGCCTCTGCACGTTTGAGACCTACACCGTTTATGGCGTCGGCGAGTGCCTGCGCATCGGCGGAATTGATGTTCACAGGCCCGGAGGCAAAAACTGCGCCGCAGGCCAGAAGCGCGATGGCGGCGATGGTGGATTTCAGGCTTTTCATCATATGACTCCTTTCCAAAAAAATAACGATCGGTTCGTAAACCGCGCGAAACATAAGTATTACGGCTCGCGCGTAAAAAACAGCCTACACGCTAGAATTCAGAAAAAAAGTGACGAGGGTACGCAAGCCGCCTTTCGCCTGTAGTCGTACACGGACAGGCCCCGTACGCCGCTGGAGACAAAAACGACAGGAATCACGCGTCGATTGCGCTCAGTGTATCCTCCAGCTGGCGCAACGAGCTGATCTCGGCGTCGGGCCGCGGACCGGCCGGCCAGGGTCCGCCGCCTGGGTTAAACCAGACGGTGCGCATGCCCGCATCCTTCGCGCCTCGTATATCCGTAACGGGGTCGTCACCCACGTGCACCGCTTCCGCCGCCTTTACCTCGGCGCGGGCCAGCGCTTGCTCAAAGATAATGGGCGAGGGCTTGGCGGCACCTGCGGCGGCCGACGTCACCACGAAATCAAAATAATGACCGACACCGATGTAGTGGACATCGGCATTGCCGTTGGTAATGGCTCCCACAGCGAAGCGCGAACGCAGCGACGCAAGCGCCTCCGGGGCGTCGTCGAAAAGCTCTACTGCATTACGGTGCTCCCAGAACAGGCGAAATCCCGGTTCCACCAGGTCCTTCGAGTAGCCAAACTCCCGCGCAAGCTTTTCCAGCCAACGTTTGCGCAGGGCGGTGACATCGTGATGCAGCTCGGGGACAGATTTGAAAAATACGCGGCGGTGATTGACCAGTGCTTCGGCTTCCAGACGCCGGGTAATTTTCGGGTAGGTCCTTGCCAGCCAGGCGTAGAAGACGCCTTCCGCCGCGCTGATCGCCGAACCGCAGTCCCACAGGGTATCGTCCAGGTCGAATGTGACGCAACGGATGGCCATGACCCATTATATCGCCGCGCGTGCAGCGGATGTTTCGTTCATTACGGTTTGCGGTTCATCGTTGAAGCGCGCGACACAAGCGGGTAAGGGGCATTACGAACGCAGGTAGGATGCGCCGTTGACGTCCACGATCCCGCCGGTCAGAAATTCCGAGCCGGGAGAAGCCAGAAAGACGATGGTACGTGCCACTTCCTCGGGCCGGGCGACACGGCCGAGCGGACTCTGGTTTCGCACCTGGTCACCCTGCGGTCCCGAGAGGGTTTCCGCCGCCATATCGGTTTCCACGAATCCGGGCGCCACCGTGAAAACGTAGACATGGTGCGAGGCCAGCGCCTGGGCGAGCGACTGTCCCATGGCGTTTAAAGCGGCCTTGCTGGCACCGTACGCGGGCGCACGGGGCTCGCCGCGAAAGGCGCCCCGGGAGGATACATTGACGATGCGACCGCCGCCGATGTCCGCCATTTGTCTTGCAACAAAAAAGCACAAATCGGCCGGCCCCAGAAGGTTGATCTCGATGGTTTTGCGCCACACGCGGCGCCAGTCCGCAAAACTGCACTCGAGCAGGTCTACGCGTTCGAAGATTCCGGCATTGTTGACCAGCACGTCGATTCGGCCCATGCGGGAAATCACCTCCGATACCAACGATTCCGGGTGTCCCGCGTGGCAGAGATCCGCGGAAAAGGCGGCGTGTCCGTCTCCTTCGAGCATGTCCACCGTTTCCGCGGCGGCGGCGGCCTGCGTTCGGTAATGCACGGCCACCCGCGCACCGCATTCGGCAAACAACCTGGCCGCATGCCGGCCGATACCCCGGGAAGCCCCGGTCACCAGAACCACCTGGCCGTCAAACCTCATTTCACCCGCGCGCACGGTCATCCCGGTTTCCTCGAAGACGGTAACGCTTCCGCCGCTCGCCTTTTGGCCGCGGACCGGCCCGGCGGGGGAACGGCAAACATCCCGTTTTCGCCAATCCAGCCCCAGTCCGGGCCGTCCCAGCCAAACTCATCGAAATCGATCCGGCCACGGCGATCAAAGCGAACGCCTTCCGCCATCAGCCGAAGGCGTTGTCGCGCCGTGCCGCCACCGCCGCTCCGCTCGCTGATGCGGCCTGCGCTGTTGACCACCCGCTGCCAGGGCACATTCTTTTCGCAGAGGGAAGCCAGCGCATAGCCGACCATGCGCGCCGTGGCGTGGCCCTCGATGGCGGCAATCTGACCGTAGGTCGCCACGCGGCCGGGCGGTATTTCCCGAATAATCGCGTAAATGCGCCGATAGACGCCGACCCGGCCAGGTCCGGCGGATGACCCGGATTCAGCGCCCATCAGGGATCACGCTCGAGGTTTCGCGTGAACGCGGCGACATCAAAAAAGTGGTGACAGATCTCCTGATCGCCCCGCATCAACACCGGCACTTTTTTGCCCAGGCGTGCTTCCAGCTCCACATCGTCGTCGACATCGACTTCCTCGAGGTCAAAGCCGAAGCGCGGCTGTAACGCCGTGATCGCCGAGCGCATGTCGTCACACAGGTGGCAGTAGGTACGAATATAGAGTGTCAGAATTGGTCGCGACACGAATTATCCGCAAAAAGATCCCGGCGGCAGGTTAGCCGCGGGCGTTCGGCGGGGCAACCCGGCGCTGCCTCCCCCCATTCGGCAGTAGGGGCTTCGCGGCGCGGTGGTCGAGGCCCGGTTTCGGGCACAAAGGCGCGTGGCTCCGCGGCCAGGTTGATGAGTCGCGGGTGAAGAAATACGCCGGAAGTCCTTGAATTACTGTCATGCACAAATCCGCCCGTCTATAATTGGGTGCACCGTTACGGGTCCGCCAGACAAGACCGCCACCCAGCGGCACGCGGACCATTGCCTCCGGAGGAGCATCATGTTCAAGAAAACCGAGCCTCAATCTACCCATCCCGAGCCCAGCGCGGCGCCGGCCGAACGTCCCAGGCCCGCGGACCGACCCAGGGAAATGGCCACCATCGGCCCGTCCATCAGCATCCAGGGCGACCTCGCCGGGGAGGAGGACCTGATTATACAGGGCAGGGTGGAGGGCACTATTACGCTCAAACAAAACCTGCTCACCATCGGCAAGGATGGACAGGTCAACGCCACTATAAACGCGCGTATTCTGACCGTGGAAGGTACCGTTGAAGGGGACCTTAAAGCTGAAGAGCAGATCGTATTGAAAAAATCTGCCGATGTACGCGGGAATATCACTTCACCCAGGGTAACGCTCGAAGACGGCGCACGATTCAAGGGTTCCATCGACATGGACGGCGATCCGGCACAACGAACCGAAAGCGGCGTAAAAACCCACAAGGTCACCGAGATCAAATCTCCGGGCGACGGGGGCGCGAAGACTCCCACTGGAAAATCCGGCGAACAGCAACTTTTCAAGTCATAGTTTGCCGTGGCAATCGCCAGCGCACAGCAGAAGGGCATATACAGTGTTCCGAAGGCGTTTGATTTTCGTTCGCCAAGCCTGGAGATAATCCAAGGCAAACTCGCGGCGGTGCGCAAACACTCGATCCTGGATCTCGGTCAGCCGCTGGGCCGCAACATCGAATTCTTCTCGCACGTCTCTTGCACGCTGTATGTCGAGAATCTGTTCGAATCGCTCATCGACCTGCCGCCTCCGCAGGAAGGCGAAGGGGAACACCCCTACGAAAACAGGGTGGCCCGGGCGCTTTCGCACGCTCCAGACACGCGCTTTGACGTGATTTTTGGCTGGGATTTGTTTAATTACATGCACGGGGATCTGATCAATTCGTTAATGAAACGACTATCAGGAAGCTGCCGCTCCGGCACCCTGTTTTTTCTGATGATTTCCAACACGCTGGCTATTCCGGACCGGCCGGCGCGAATGACAGTCAGCGCCGACGGTCGGGTCAGTTATGAACCGGTATCGGGCGGTGAGCGGCAGAATCCACGTTACTCGCCGCTAGCGCTGGAACGCATGATGCCCGGATTCCGGCTGCAGCATTCTTTTCTGCTTGGAACGGCCATGCAGGATTACCTGTTCAGCTTCGGTTGACAGCGGGCAACTCACGCCGGGGCTCGAAACCGGACGATTCCGTCGTCACCCGTTTGCCGTTGCAAGCGTCCTGCTGCATAAAGAAAAACAAGATGCGACAGGCTCTCGCCCATCGCGAACATGACCTGATGGGTATCGAGGACGCGTGGAAAGAGCACGTCCAGGGTTTCGGCGGCCGTGTGCGGCGCGGCACAAAATGACACCAGCCGCCACAAACGTTCCTCGTGGTGCGCGCGCAGCACATCAATTCGTTCGCGCAATCCATGAAAGGGGAGCCCATGGGACGGCAATACCAGCGTATCCGCCGGTAGTTCTGCCAGCCGATCCAGGGATTCAAGGAATCTTGCCAGCGGATTCGCCGCCGGCTCAATGGCGGAAAGACTGACGTTGGGCGAAATACGCGGCAGCACCTGGTCCCCGGAGATCAATACACCGATGTCCGCGCAATAAAGACAGGCGTGCTCAGGCGCGTGCCCGCGCGCCACCTTCACGGTCCAGTCGCGGCCGCCGATGCGAAGCTGCTCACCATCGGCAATGCGCACGAAGTGTGCTGGCGGCACGCTCAGCAGACGCCGGTAACTGTTGCCGCGTTGCTCGAGGGCATCAAGTCTGTCCCGGCCGAGACCGTGGCGTCTGAACAATGATACCTGTTCCCGGGACACCGTTCCGCCCACGTCGCCAAATAGCAGCGATCCGGTGAGCCATTCGGTTCGCGTCATCAATAACGGCGCACCGGTTTTTTCCGTCAGCCATCCTGCCAGACCAAAGTGGTCCGGATGAAAATGCGTGGAGATGATGCGCGTCACCGGTTTGCCGGCCATGATACCGCCGAACAGCCGGCGCCATGCGTTCCGGGTTACATCGCTGGCGATACCGGTGTCGACGATAACCCATCCGTCGCCGTCATCTAGCAGCCACAGATTGATATGGTCGAGCGCGAAGGGCAGCGGCATGCGCAGCCAGTAAACGCCGGGGGCCGCCTCGAATGCAGTCCCGGCGTCAGGAACGTGATCGAATACGTACCGCACCTCTCGGGAGCGTGACGCGGCGCTTGACGTATTCATGCCGCCGTTTCAGGCATCGGTAAAGATTTCATGCCGCCGGGACCCGGTGGAATTCCGAAAGGGATGTTCTCATACTTACGGCCTGAACCCGCGGGCAAGATCGCAAGCGACAAGGGAATTGACCGTGATTCGGGGAAACGACGCGCTGCACCGATTCATTATCGAGCAATCTCATGTGCGGGGGGAAATTGTCCGGCTGGAATCCACGCTTCGCGACATGGAAGGGACCAACAATTATCCACAACCCGTTCGCCAGTTGCTCGGCGAAACTGCGGCTGCGGCTGCGCTGCTCGCGGCGACGATCAAGCTCGACGGCCAGTTGACCCTTCAGGTACGGGGAAACGGGCCGGTAAACCTGCTGGTGGTCGAAGCCACGGGCAGGGGAACCCTTCGCGGCGTGGCGCGTCACGACGATGACGTGCCCGACGCCGGCATTCGTTCTATTACGGGGGCCGGCCGCCTCGTCATGACCATTGACCACGGGTCGGGCAACGAACGCTACCAGGGTATCGTAGCCCTTGACGAGACGAGTCTCGTGGCGACGATTCAGAATTATTTCGCCCAATCCGAACAGCTCCCCACCCGGCTATGGCTTGCCGTAGACGCCGCCGGCGCTGCCGGATTTCTGCTGCAGAATCTTCCCGCCAACCGACCCGCCGAGGCACTGGAAGACGATGACGACTGGAACCGCTGCGTGCGTCTCGCCAGCACGCTGACCGACGCCGAGCTACTCCACCTTCCGGTGGAACGGCTGCTGTACCGTCTGTTCCACCAGGAACCGGTACGCTTGCTCGGCAGTTCGCCGCTGGGATTTGCGTGCCGGTGCTCCCGCGAACGTGTCAATAACACCCTGAAGGCGATCGGCTATCCTGAAATGAAACAGACACTGGAACAGGAGGGGGCGGTTTCCGTTCGCTGCGAGTTTTGTAGCGCCGTCTACAATTTCGACGCCGTGGATATTGAGCACCTCTTCGCGAGCGCCCGCCATCCGGCGGCAAGTGATGCGCGACATTAAAGGGATCTGCGAATTTACTTCTTGCGAGGAAACGGGGCTTCTTTGGGGATAATCATCTAGTTCGTATCTGGCGGTAGCGCGTTTGTTTTCCTGTCCGGCTGATCGAGCGGCCACTCCGGCAGGTCCGCATAATGCGCTTTCGCGGTGTCTTTAACCGCTTCAAGAAACTTGTTCACCGGAAACTTTCCGTTTCTTGAAAGGCGCATCTGGCTCGCAACGTCGAGCACGGCGGGGTGTATTCGACTCGAGCCTTCGCGCCGAATACTCGATCGCATCCAGGGACCGAGCGCATTCTTCGTTATCAGTTCCATGAGCGCGCGAAAACGAAACAGCGCGCTCAGGAACCGCTCTTCGTCTTCGCTATAGTGTTGCTTGAGCGCGATCCCGGCGCGATTGAAAGGCGTGTCCGATAGCTTGATCGGCAACCCGTCCTTATCCATCAGTTCAACGCCGAGGTCCCCCGACTCGTCAGGTTGCGGCACCTCGCCCGAACGTAGGGCGATCCCGAATATATCGGCAAATTCCGCCGGCTCGAATTCGACAGCGTTTTCAGGCCGGGCGCGTTTCATGCTCCAGACGAGTCGCGACGGGAGATCACTGTGAGCGAAGAAACTCGAGCACCGCATCATTGAAGGCGTCGGGCTGCTCGACGTTGGACAGATGGGCAGCGTCATCAATCACTATGAGCGTCGAGCCCCGAATCCGCTGGTGAATTGCTTCCGACGCGGATGGCGGCGTGGCCGGATCGTCTGCGCCAACAATGATCCGTGTGGGCAATTGGATTCGGTCCAGTTGCTTAAGGTAATCGATGCGGCGAATGGCCTCGCAACAACCAATGTAACCGCTCACCGGCGTGGTCCGTATCTGCCTGCGAATCGACTCGAGCGCCGGCGGCGGACGTTCCAGGTACGCCGGCGTAAACCAGCGCGCCAGGGTCGGGTCGCATAGCGGGTCCATGCCCTGTCTTTGTGCGGTTTGAATTCGATCCTCCCATATCCCCTGGGCGTCCTCCGGCACTACGCTCAGGGTATCGCAAAGCGTGAGCGAGGCGAGGCGGTCCGCGTGTCGAATACCCAGATTTTGGCCGATCATGCCACCCATGGACAGACCGACCCAGTGAACCTGCTCGATTTCCAGAACATCCAGCATGGCGACGACGTCGTCAGCGAGCTGGTCCAGACTATAGGGACCATCCGGCGCATCGCTGCCGCCATGACCTCGGGTGTCATAACGCAACACGTGAAACCGCTCGGACAGTAGCGGAATCTGCAGATCCCACATGATGTCGCTGCACGCGAGTGAGTGACTCAGGCACACCACCGGCGCGGATTCGGGTCCGGCGAAACGGCAGAATACCTTCAATCCATTCGCTTCTATATGCATGCCGTTCTTTTTATCCCGTTGCTTCCCGGAGATCATACATCACCATGTTTTCACGCCATGTTGTGGCTTGTTCGCCTGTTACAATAATAGCGTTGGTTCTGGCCGGCTCAATTCTTGATCTCAATGGACCGCGTTCGCATTCTTGTCCTCTCCGCGCTCTTAGTACTGCTTGCACCGGCCGGTGCAGAAGTCATCGGCGTCTACCGGGACTGGACCGCGGTGACCGTAGAGGACGGCGCGAGGCGTACCTGCATGATCTGGAGCCAGCCGCGAAAAAGCCAGGGATTCAAAGGCAAGCGCGGAGAGGTTTTCGCGTTCGTCACCCATTTGCCCGAGGAACAACGGCTGAATCGCGTCAGCTTCGAAGCAGGCTTTCCGCTGAGCGACGACCTGCAGGTGAAAGTGGATGACACCCACTTTGCGCTGAGCGTAGCGGGCACCGGCGCATGGGCCAGAACCGTAGCCGACGACCTGGCGCTCATCGGCGCCATGCGCGCCGGAACAAGCATGATGGTGGAAGGCAAGACCCGCGAAGGCGGGGTGGTCCGGGACAAATACTCCCTGTACGGGTTTACCGCGGCCTATTCGGCCATCAATGCGGCATGCAGGGTACGCTGAATATGCCCGGTCCTCGATTTAAGCTTGCTTCAGCGCTTGACCCTGAGGGCAA
>Ga0302046_10006427_pt1 | contig 10256 bp, 14 predicted proteins | sample RVTome_11_FD_200261 | JGI IMG/M metagenome (GOLD analysis project Ga0302046, IMG submission 200261) | Soil microbial communities from uranium-contaminated site in the Upper Colorado River Basin, Wyoming, United States - RVT147D111 (version 2) ... | reverse complement strand
GTTAACGCCCCGGTGCGCTCCAGCAGCCTGTCCGCAAGCGTTGATTTCCCGTGATCGATATGTGCAATAATGCAGAAGTTACGAAGGTATTTCATGTGCCCGGATTCAACTCTCCCTTACAAATATAATCCCCTAAAACGCAAAAGAGTAAAGAGTGGAATGAACACCTTCACCCTTTACTCCCGATTGACATCAGGAAATATACCTGAAAATCGATAGAAGAGCAACTCTCACGGTTTTTTGACTCGCTGGAGGCGTTTGAGTAACTTGGGGGTAACAAGGAAAGGCCGGGGAACCATGAACGTTGTTCTTGCGGGCGGTACGGGGCTGATCGGAACTCACATTTCACAGAGGTTGAAGAATGGGGGACACACGGCGTCCATTCTTTCGCGAAAATCCGGACCGGGGCTCATCGTTTGGGATGCCGTTCATGCGGGACCGTGGGAGCAATCAATCGATGGTGCCGACGCGGTCATAAATCTTACGGGTGAATCCGTTGGCGCAGGCCGGTGGACCACCGGGCAAAAAGAGCGCATTAGAAACAGCCGGATCGACGCAACACGAGCCATCGTGGATGCGATCGGAAGATCAGCAAGAAAACCGCGCGTTCTGGTTAATGCATCCGCGGTCGGATACTACGGACATGTCGAGGACGGAGAGGTTACCGAGAATGCTCCGGCAGGAAACGATTTTCTCGGCCAGACGTGCACGATGTGGGAATCCGAAGCCCGCAAAGCCGAACAAGCGCGTGTTCGAGTTGTTATGATGAGAACGGGGTTTGTCATTGGAAAGAGCTCAGACGCGTTCAATCGTATGCAGCTTCCGTTCAAGCTCTTCGCAGGCGGGCCTTTTGGTTCAGGACGGCAGTGGTTTCCGTGGATTCACATCGACGACGTGGCGGCAGGATATGTTTTTGCCGTGGAACAATCGGCCCTTTCCGGACCCGTCAACCTGTCGGCACCAAACCCGGTCCGTGTTCATGAGCTGGCCGCGGAACTCGGTCGTGCCCTTCGTCGCCCGGCGTTCGTGCCGGCTCCTGCCTTCATGCTGAAGATTATCCTTGGGGAAATGTCCGATCTTCTCCTGAAGGGCCAAAAAATGGTTCCCGCAAAACTCCTTCAGCACGGGTTCTCTTTTCGGTTCCCGGTTCTTTCGTCTGCTTTGTATAACGCGGTAGGTTGAACCGGATAAAAGGCCGTACGGGTCAGCGGATCGGGATCCGAAACTCTGCCCGCACATTCTCTCCCCCCCCCAGATCTTCACTGACATCGAACGCATAGAGGCTCGCACCCACGTATGCATCGACAACGTTCAAGACATAGGTGATGACGAGATAAAAGGCGAATCGATCCCGCTCGTTGTGATAAAAATCCCGGATGCCTTTGATATATGGATCCCCCGTTCCTGCGAACACTCCTTGCTGCAAAGACCGTGTGTATGCCGCCGACCACTCATCGTATTTGCGATCTTGCTGAATGTAATTCCTGACAAACCAGTAACCGAATCCCCAGATCAGCGGAATGGTCCAGTACCGTTCAGCGTAAACCTGACCGGCCCCCGGAGCGACTGCGGAAAGTATGGTTGCGAGAGCAGGAGAGCGTGTACTGATGGAGACGCTGCTGTCTGGAGGAACTTGTTGAAAATCAATTTCACTCCGCGTTGCATGGAGCAGAGACGCTCTTAACGAGACAGCAGGGTTCTGGGCGTGAAGATCCTGGAACGGTAGGAGTACAACGGCGGCGGTAATTAGTCGGCGGAACATTCTCAGTCGCCTTACCCGACGACGGCAATCGCCTCAATCTCCACCTTGACATCTTTCGGGAGGCGGGCAACCTCCACGGTACTCCGGGCCGGAGCGGACTCGGAAAAGAACCGGGCATAGACCTCGTTCATCCGGGCGAATTCTCCCATATCCTTCAGAAACACCGTGGTCTTGACAACCGACTTCATTGAAGCTCCGGCTGCTTGGAGGATTGCCTCGACATTTTTCAATGCCTGCTCGGTCTGCGCCTTGATGTCCCCTTCCACGAGATTCTTGGTGGCCGGATCAAGGGGAATCTGTCCGGCGGTGTACACAAGTCCGCCGGCAATGATTGCCTGACTGTAAGGACCGATCGGCGCCGGTGCCTTGTCTGTGATAACTTTCGTCGTTGTCATCAGCGATGCCTTTTTTCTAAAATGATTTCAAGAATACGTTCCAAGTCGGTCGCAGAGAAGTACTCGATCACAATCTCACCGCGCCCGCCCCCTTTCCCGTGCACCTTCACCTTGGTCCCGAGTGCCCGCTTCAATTGCTCCTCCGCATGATGCAATCCACCCCCATGCGCCCCATGCCGCCCGGATTTCACTTTGCGTGAACGTGCCGTGCGCTCGACCGTCCGAACAGTAAATCCGCCGCTCAAGATTTTCTCATAGAGTTTCAACTGCTCCCGCTCTCCCTCCACTCCCAGCAATGCCCGTGCATGACCCATCGTCAGCTTTCCGCTCCGCAATCCTTCCCGAATCTTCTCCGGAAGTTTCAGCAATCGGAGAAAATTTGTAACTGTCGAACGGTCCTTGCCCACCCGCGCTGCAACATCTTCCTGTGTATAATTCAACTCGCTGATCAATCGCTGATAGGCGTGGGCAATTTCGATGGGATTCAGTTCTTCCCGCTGGATATTCTCCACAAGCGCTAGCTCAAGAAGCTGGGTGTCACTCTCCACTTCGATGATATACGCTGGAATTGCTGACAACCCGGCCCTCTGGGCCGCCCTCATGCGCCGTTCACCGGATATGAGCTGGTAGCCGTCTTCCATCCGTCGAACGGTAATGGGCTGAATGAGCCCCTTTTCCAGGATCGATCTGCTTAATTCCTCGAGCGATTTGTGATCGAAGTCCGTCCGGGGTTGATACGGGTTAGCCCTGATGCGGTCAATTTCTATGCTGGCAATCACGCCAATCCCGCCCTTGTCCGCTCCAATTTCTCCCTGGAGAATGCTTACTTCTCTTTGTGCTGTTTTCGGAATAAGGGCGCTGAGTCCCCTGCCGAGTACCGATTTGCGCTGGTTGGTCATGGAAGGATTATCAGGAAACTCCTGTGAATGATGAAATCTCAAATGGTTTGCCCCGCTTCGTCAGGATTTCCTTTGCGAGCTCCATGTAGTTCCTGGTTCCGGAAGAAAGTGCGTCATAGAGGATAATTGGCTTGCCGAAGCTGGGCGCCTCGCTCAAGCGGATATTCCGCGTCACCATCGTCTTGAAAACCTTGTCTCCAAAGTACCGTTTTACCTCCTCATAGATCTGATTCGACAACCGGAGGCGCGAATCGAACATAGTCAACAGAACGCCTTCGATGTCCAGGTTTCGGTTGAGATTCTTCTTCACCATGTTGATGGTATTAAAGAGCTGGCCGAGGCCCTCGAGAGCAAAATATTCACACTGCACAGGGATCAAAACGGAGTCGGCCGCGGCGAGAGCATTGAGTGTGAGGAGACCGAGCGACGGCGGGCAATCCACCACGATAAATTCATACTCGTCTTTGATTGATTGAAGGGCATCGGCCAGCCGGTGTTCGCGACGGTCGAGCTCCACCATTTCGATTTCCGCGCCGACCAGATTAATGTGCGATGGGAGCAATGAAAGGTACGGCACCTGAGTCTCAATCACTGCCGCCCCTGCCTTGGCGTCGCCGACCAATATCTGGTAGATGGTCTTCCCCTCGGCGGGCGTAAGTCCGATACCGCTCGTGGCGTTGGCCTGTGGATCAGTGTCAATAAGGAGAGTTTTACGCTCGGCCACCGCAATGCACGCCGCCAGGTTAATCGCGGTTGTCGTCTTTCCGACACCGCCTTTTTGGTTCGCTATGACTATGATTTTGCCCATGTTAGCTTACGGCCATTCCTCCTGCGCAAAGCAGGGAGATGATTCCCAAAACGATAGACCTTCGAATAAGGGCTTCCAGCGCGCGCAACCATGCTTCCGCCGTTTCTGGCTCTCCCGAGACGGCCGTCTCGATATTCCGCACGACCCTCGCCGCCTGCCAGGAAACGAACCAGAGAAGCAGGAACAAAACAACCTTTGCGGTTAGAAGCTGGGACCATGTGGTCGAAACATCGAACCAAAGAAATCGCGGGCTCAAGAGAGTCAGGAAGACACCCGTGCCGAACAACGTCCAGAAACCCGACCAGAGAAATGGGAAAAACCGCTGCCGGATGGCAAGTGCCGTTGGCGAGAGCGTTTCGTGGCGATGATGGAGGATCGGATGCAGAACGGTATTCATGAAGATCAATCCGCCAATCCACACCACCGCCGAGACAACATGCATGACACGGGAAACCCAAAGGACGAAGTCCATTGTGTGGTCCGAATATACCTTTTTTTCAGAGGGCAAGCAAGAAAGGGCCGGCTATCCAAGGCGGTCCCCTTCATGAATCTCAAATCCTTGGAGGAACTCCCGGGCAGGCATTTTCCGGCGGCCTTCCTGTTGAATCTCGAGAACCGAAATCACCCCGTCATTGGTCCGGATGACCAGGTCATCGGCACAGCGCACAACAGAGCCGGGCGCGGATCCGGCCTGCACATTGGAATCACTCAGCGAGGTGCGGTATACGCGAATCAGTCTCTCCCTGAACATTGTCCAGGCACCGGGAACGGGAGAAAGCCCGCGGACAAAATTGTGAACCTCTGTGCTCGGACGATCCCAGACAATTCTGCAGTCCTCTTTGAAAATCTTGGGAGCCGGTGTCGCCAGGGCACTATCCTGTGGCCTTGGCTGCACTCTTCCCAGTTCAATCAGCCGTACCGTCTGAAGGACAATTTCTGCGCCAACCTCAGCAAGCTTGTCGTGCAGATCGCCGGCGGTTTCGTCGGAGCCGATTCTCACTCGTGCCTGGAGAATGATCGAACCGGTATCGACGGTTTCGTTAAGGAAAAATGTAGTGACCCCTGTTTCCTTTTCACCGCGGAGAATGGCCCAGTTGATGGGAGCTGCTCCCCTGTATTTGGGAAGAAGTGAGGCATGAAGATTAAACGCTCCCAGAGGAGCTACAGAATACACATCGGGCGGAAGGATCCGAAATGCGACAACAACGATCAGGTCAGGATTGAGAGATTGCAGGTTGGAGAGAAAATCGGCGTTTTTAAGATGTTCAGGCTGAAGGAGGGGGAGTCCACGCTCGAGGGCTACGCGTTTCACGGGGCTGATTCCGGACTTTTGCCCACGGCCCTGCGCCTTGTCTGGGACGGTGACCACCCCGGCAACAGCATAGCGGTTCTCCAGGAGAATGTCCAGACTGGGGACTGCAAACTCCGGCGTTCCCATGAACACAATGCGCATGCCGAAGGGTTACACCTCCACCTTTCCTGATTTCTTCGCCTCTGAGGCAACAACCACGGGATACGCCGCTTCCGTGTCCCCCTTCTTGATCTTTCGAAGCTTTGGACTCAAGAGGCCGCGTTTTGTGGAAGTGAGGTGGTCGACAAACAGCACTCCGTTCAAATGGTCGATCTCGTGAAGCACAACCCGGCCAAGAAGGCCATCGGTATCAAGAGTCTCTTCCTCAAAATTCGCATTCCGAAATCGCACTGTAGCTCGTTCCGCCCGGGTAACATCGGCCCGCACATCCGGAATACTCAGGCACCCCTCCTCCATCTGCCAGGAGCCCGATTCTTCAATGACTTCGGGATTGATCAGCACCAGCCGCGTGGGCCCCTTGGGTTCTTCGGGGACCGTTGCAGACTCCCCGGCATCGCTCTCCTGATCCTCCTCTGCATGTGTTATATCGATCACGATCACCCGCTTCATTGAGCCGACCTGCGTCGCCGCCAGTCCGATCCCCCCCGCTTTGTGCATGGTCTCCATCATATCATAAATGAGCTTGATGATATCGTTCGTAAGGGCCTCGACTGGCCGTGCTTTCTGCCGAAGCACGTCGCTTCCATACAGATAAATGGGGAGAATGGACATTGCGCTAAAGATTTAATCTTTGGTATTTGCTGAAGCCAATGTACGTGGGGAAAAATATTGATGCAACCTATTCCGGTACGAGAACAATTCGCCTCGCCCCTTCATATCGTTTCTTGAAATATGAGCTTTCGAGAGAAGAGATGGTAACCCCCAGACTGACACTCGCATGGGCGAACAAATCGTCACCAAGATAAATGCCCACGTGCGACGCGGGAGTTCCCAACGTATTGAAGAATACAAGATCACCAAATTTGAGACCGGCAAAAGAAACGGGTGTACCAACCTTTGCCTGTTCGTGCGCGCTTCGCGGAAGAAGCCTCCCGATCGCCTCCTTATAGACCGTCATCGTGTATCCCGAACAGTCCATTCCGTTCGATCCCGATCCTCCATACGCATAGGGCACCCCCATATAGCGTGAAATCGAACGCATGATCTTGCTCTGATCGAGCGGTGTAATCGCCTTGTTCTTCTCTTTGCGAAAATCCCTCGATCCGGCAACGACTTCTTCGACAACTTCCGGTTCCGGTTTCCGATCGTCTTCGCGCTTCTCTTCCTGTGCCTCTCTGGAAAATCTCGGCCCGGTCTTTCGCTTCTGTTCGGACCCCTCAGCCTGCCGTTTCCCGAATCTCGGTGACGACGATCCGCATCCCGCCAGAGAAAGGGCCATTCCGAGGATGAATACCGGCACCACAATTCGGAGGAGCCCGTACGAGCGAAGAAGCCTCGACCCGCCTTGTGCTGATCGAGGCTTCTCCTGATGATTGGATCCTGTCATTTATCCCAAATACGCCCGCAAGGCCTTGCTTCGGGAAGCGTGGCGCAGGCGCCGAATGGCTTTTTCTTTGATCTGGCGAACGCGCTCGCGAGTTAGATTGAACTTTTCGCCGATTTCCTCAAGCGTGAGTGAGTGCTCCTGGTCGAGGCCGAAGTAGAGGCGAATCACCTGTGCTTCACGCTCACTCAATGTCGCCAATGCGCGTTTTACTTCAACTTTCAGCGACTCATCCATCAAAATGGAATCCGGTGACGGCTGCCGTATATCCTGAATCACATCCAGCAAGCGGTTGTCTTCACCTTGGGCAAACGGAGCATCCATCGAAAGATGCCGGCCGGAAATCTTCAACGTGTCCGAAACCTCGAAGAGTGACATGTCGAGTTCTTCCGCCAGTTCGCTCGCACTCGGTTCACGCTCGAATTCCTGTTCCAGGGTACTGAAGGCTTTTCCGATCTTGTTCAGAGCGCCGACGCGGTTGAGCGGAAGCCGGACAATTCTCGATTGCTCCGCCAGGGCCTGGAGAATCGATTGCCGGATCCACCACACGGCATACGAAATGAACTTGAATCCCCTGGTTTCGTCAAACCGTTTGGCAGCCTTGATAAGGCCCAGATTTCCCTCGTTGATGAGGTCGCCCAGGGAAAGGCCCTGGTTCTGATACTGCTTGGCGACACTCACAACAAACCGCAGATTTGCCTTCGTCAGCTTTTCAAGCGCTTTCTGGTCTCCTTTCTTGATCCTCCTCGCAAGATCAATCTCCTCCTGAGGAGTCAAGAGTTCGACCTTGCCGATCTCCTGAAGGTACTTATCGAGAGACTGGCTCTCCCTGTTCGTGTATTGCTTGCTGATTTTCACCATTTCAGTCGTTCACCTGCCGTTTCCTGTTCATACCAACAACAAACCCGCCTAAAAAATTCATTTCGAATCCAGGTCAATCCTGTCTATGATCCCCACGATGCTGGCGTCCACGGGAGCCGTTTCGACTGGAAGCGGAATGATCGCTTCCCGCGCCGTGACGTAGAACACCGTCTCACCTGGACCGGCACCCACTGTGTCCACGGCAACGATGGGATCACCTGTCTTTTCACGCGCGGCCGTTAATGGTTGGACGAACTGAAGCTTGAAATTGGATAAGGTTTCGTCCTTGCGCGTTGCCCAAACGGTTCCTATGACACGACCAAGAAACATAGCTTCGTTCCACCAGGTTCAACACAGTGCGCCCGCCTTCGCCACAGGTGGACTTCGACGGGTAAACAATCCAGAATCAACAATCCCTGCCCGCAGGCAGGCGAAATCCGAAATTTCTGCTACTCTCCCACATCCAACTTGTCCACAACCGCAATAATCACAGCGTCCACGGGCTTGTTCTTTGTCAGGGCAGTCTGCCGTGCCGAGCTCCCTGACGTAACGAGAACAACATCCCCGACTCCCGCCTGCACCGTATCCACCGCAACAACAAAAGTCTCTTTGACCTTGTAATTCAAATCCACATGTTTCACAATCTGGAACTTCATTCCCACGAGGTCTTCATCCTTGCGGGTCGCCCAGACAGTTCCGACTACTTTTCCAAGGATCATGAGATGCCCCGTGAAATGTTACTGCGTCATGGATAAGAAACTTGTGCCCGAAAGCCCGTTGGGCACCCGAAAGAATTCCGCAACTGTTTTGCCCGCATCCGCAAACGACCGGCGGGTACCAAGGTCCACTTCCTTTTTCCCCGACGGGCTGTACGTGAGCAAAGGAACATACTCGCGGGAATGGTCTGTGCTCGAGTCTGTCGGATCGTTCCCGTGATCGGCTGTTAAAATCAACATATCCCCTTTGTTCAGGACTGAGAGGATATCAGGTAATACTCTGTCAAACTCCTCAAGCGCCCGGCCAAATCCCTCCGGATCCTGCCGATGGCCGTAGAGCATGTCAAAATCGACAAGATTTGCCATGATAAAACCCGTTGTCATCGCCCTCCCCTCCGACACAATCGCTTCCACACCTGCTGAGTTCGACTTCGTAATGATCGTCCTGGAAAACCCGCGTCCGGCAAAAAGGTCCACGACTTTGCCGATCCCGACAGTTTCAATCCCTTCACGTTTTAGAAGATCCAGCATTGTATCAGACGGAGGTTCCAGCGAAAAGTCACGCCGGTTTGGTGTTCGCTGAAAATCGCCTGTTTGGCCCGTGAAAGGCCTGGCAATCACTCTTCCCACGGCATGTTCGCCAACCATCACCTTCTGCCTTGTCACCATGCAAATCTTGTACAACAACTCCAGCGGAATCACTTCTTCATGTGCTGCGATTTGCAGAACCGAATCCCCCGACGTATAGACAATCGGGGATCCCGTCCGCACGTGCTCCGCTCCCAGTTCCTTGATGATTTCCGTTCCGGATGCAGGTTTATTTCCGAGAACACCTTTGCACCCTGTCGTGTCGAGAAAACTCCGGATCACATCTACCGGAAATCCGTTCGGATAAAGGGGATAGGCCCGCTCTGTTATGATTCCGCCAATTTCCCAGTGACCTGTGGTGCTGTCTTTTCCTTTTGATCGCTCCGCCATCCTCCCGAAACATCCCTCGACAGGATTCCTCGGATCGAGACCCTTTACCGGTGCGATCCTGCCCAGACCCAATCGTTCGAGATGCGGAAGGTGAAGACCTCCGACAATCCGCGCTGTGTTCCCGATGGTGTTGGTTCCCTGATCGCCATAAAACGGCGCGTCCGGGAGCTCGCCGATACCGACGCCATCGAGCACCACGAATATGACCTTACGACCGATCAATTACCTCTGAGTGGGAATACGGGGAAAGACGCCGAACGTTACGCGTAGATTTCCTTCTCGTTACACTTGCAAACCTGCACGTGCTGCCGGTTGAACCGGTACGATCGGTTCGCTGAGCGAACGGATTGGACGTATAACAACGATACCTTGACGGTGCCGCATTTAGGGCACTTGGAGCCTTTCTCCATCATGCCTTTTTTCGCCTTCTCTGCAAAATCCTGTTGCTTCGCCATGACTTCCTACATCCTTTCTGACGTTTTAATAGACACGGACAATATTTCCGCCGGCTTCCACCGCTTTGGACAACACATGACCGGCATTTTCCAGTAATTCAAGATCGTTGATGTCACTCACCGCCCCGCACACCCCGACGCTCACGGTCACCGAAAAACTCTTCTGGTCCAGGTTCATGACGTTGCTGGCCATATTCTTGCGAAATTTCTCCGCCCAGAGATACGCGTCGTTGGCGGTCGTGTTCACCAGGAGAATGGCAAACCGGTTGAAATCAAACCTGCCCACCAGGTCGTATGGCCGGATGGCCGAACGCAGCATACGGCCAACATTCTGCAGCACAAAGTCAAACCCTTCCTTGCCGTACCGGCCAAGGTGTTCATTGACTCCATCGATCGAGATCATGACCAGGGTGATGTCGGCTTCAAAATCATTGGCTCGCTGGACTTCCTCATGCACCCTCTCCATGAAGTACTTCCTGGTGGCCACTCCGGTCGCTTCGTCGAGCAGAACGTAATTGTTGACGACG
>Ga0302046_10006426_pt1 | contig 10257 bp, 10 predicted proteins | sample RVTome_11_FD_200261 | JGI IMG/M metagenome (GOLD analysis project Ga0302046, IMG submission 200261) | Soil microbial communities from uranium-contaminated site in the Upper Colorado River Basin, Wyoming, United States - RVT147D111 (version 2) ... | reverse complement strand
TCGACCTTCGCGGGCGTGCGAAACGTGCCCCGGCGCTCCCAGTGGGATTGCCATTTCGCCTCGATCTCCTTGAACGGGTATGCGGCCATGGACGCGTGTAAGCTGTTAACTACGCAGTGCTATTCTGCCATGAGCGCTTCGCGCGTGTGTCGCATGCAACAGTTGGCTTCGATCCTCACCGTTCCGCGTGGCGTTTGCGCATCGTTCGCGCTCGCAGGGCTGCTCGCGGTCGCGGGCTGCGGCTTTCATTTGCAGGGTGCGGGCACGCTGCCGAGCGCGATGGCCAGGACCTACGTCGAGACGGAACGCCCGCGCTCGGATTTCCTGGTGAGCCTCACGGACACGTTGCGGCAGCGCGGCGCCGAGCTGCTCTCCGCGCCGGCCGAAAACGCGGCCGTGCTCGACATCACTGCCGACGAGACGGGCCAACGCGTGCTTTCGGTGTCCGCGCGCAACATCCCGCGCGAGTACGAGGTCTACTACGCCGTGACGTTCTCGCTGCGCGTCGGCGCCGAGAGCCTCATCGCCAACGAGACACTCGTCGTGACGCGTGCGTACACGTTCGACGAGACCCAAGTGCTCGCGAAAGCGGCCGAGGAGCAAATCCTGCGCCGCGCGCTCGCCGAAGATCTCGCGCGGCGCGTCATGCAGCGCATTCAGGCGCTGGGGACCACGGCGGCCGTCGCGCCGCGGACTTGACCCCTGCCTCATGCCCACCTTGATCTCGCCGGCCCCGGCTGGAGCGAACGTGATTGCCCTCGCCGCGCTCGACCCCCGCGAGGTCACGGCGCTGCTCGGTGTTTACGGTGCCACGCTCGCCGAGATCGCGAGCGGCGCGCCGATCCCGGGATCGTATTGGGGCGAGGCAGAGGCCGGGCTCGTAGGCAATGCCGTCTACGTTCGCGCCGACACGCCGGCGCATTCGTTCCTGCACGAGCTCTGCCACTACGTGTGCATGGATGCCACGCGGCGCGCCGCGCTCGCGACCGATGCCGGCGGCAGCGACGACGAGGAGTCCGGCGTGTGCTACCTGCAAGTGCTGCTCGCCGAGCGCCTCACGGGGTTCGGCAGCGCGCGGTGTCTCGCCGATATGGATGCGTGGGGCTACAGTTTTCGCGAAGGCTCGGCGCGCGCGTGGTTCGGCGGCGATGGCGCGCACGCGCGCGCGTGGCTCCGCGCGCACGCGCTCATCGACGACGAAGATCGGCCGATCGCGCGGGTCCGCTCGTAGCGACGCGCAAAAGTTTCAGGATTGTGACGGTTGCGCCGCGCAGCGCGGTTGCCGCCCGCCCAGCCGGCTCTCTATACTTCGCCTCCAGAAGAACAAGGCGGACCGATGCGCGCCGAAACCGAAACCCCGAATCCACCGCCTCCGACTCCGCACACCGATGTGCTCGGTGAAGAATCGCTGACCGACGTCATCGATCGAATGCGGCGCCGCGCGTTCAAGCTCTCACTCGAGCGCCGCCCCGCGAACGCGTATCGGCACACGATCGAAGCGAGTCATCTCGTTCGCACCAAGTCCTCGTAGAGGCTATACAGCCGCCCGGCCATTTCCGTGCTCGACCAGCGCTGCGCGACGAAGTCGCGGCCGGCCCGTCGCAGCCGCGCGCGCAAGTCGGGCTCGCGCAACACGCGAGTGACTGCTGACGCGAACGCTGCGACGTTTTCCTCGACAACGATGGCGCCGTCGGCTTCGTGCAGCACCTCTTTCGTGCCGAGCACGGCGGTCGATACCACGGGCACGCCGAGCGCCAGGCTCTCGAGCAGCACGAGACCCTGCGTCTCCGTGCGCGACGCGAACACGAACGCATCGGCGGCGCGATAGCAGTCGAGCAGCGCGCCGCGCCGGTCGAGGTAGCCGACGAGTAGCACGTGGCCCGCGAGGTCCGCGGCCGCAATGTCGCGGCGCAGGCCCGCGAGCGCCGGGCCCTCGCCGGCGATCACGAACAGCACGTCCGGCACGTCGCGCCGTACCGCGGCGAGCACCTCGAGCAGAAAGCCGATGTTCTTCTCGTGGGCGACGCGGCCCACGAGCAGCAGCAACGGCCGGTGCGCCCCGATGCCGTGCTTCGCGCGAAACGCGGCGCCGTCGCCGCCCGTGAACTCGGCGAGGTCGAGGCCCGTGGGGATCGTCCGGATCGGGCGCGTGACGCCGTAGGCCGCGAGCACGTCGGCGAGCTGCCGAGACGGCGCGACGACGGCGTCGACGGCATTGCACTGGAGCCGCGACACGGTGCGTGCAAAGGCACGCGCTGCGGCGTCCGGCAACAGCGGCAGGTAGTGGTGCAGATACTCCTCGAAGAACGTGTGATACGTCTCGAGCACGGGCACGCCGCGCTCGCGCGCGACTTTGAGCCCGAGCCAATGCGCGACGAACGGCGTGTGGATGTGCACCACGTCGAAGTCGTGTGCGAGCGCGCGGCAAGCCGCTAGCGCCACGCGCGGCTTGAGCATGCGGTCCTCGGGATCGAACACGAGATAGCGCGCGGGCTGCCGAAGCACGCGCTCGTCGTCGGCCCACACCTCTGGATACTGCGGCGCGACGAGCCAGCTCTCGCAGCCGCGCGCCGCGAGATCGCGGCGAAAAGTCTGAATCGACGTGGAGACGCCGTTGACGCGCGGGAAGTACACGTCGGAGACCATGAGCACGCGCATGCGCTACCTGAAGCGTCGACGGAGCAGCCCGAGTATCGCGCGTTCGTGTTACGGGATCGTGACTGCGCGGTTAGGGTTTCGCGAAAGTCTTTTATGTACAAAACGTTGACGCTTGCGCTGAAACAATAGCGTCAAATGCCGCGGGTAACCTGTCGTCGGGAATGAGGCAAGAGGCTCGACGACATGGATAGCACGGTCTTCAAGACCATCTGGCTCTCCGACGTGCATTTGGGCTCGCGCGCCTGCCGCGTCGCGATGCTGCTCGACTTCCTGCGTCGCACGCGTTGCGACACGCTCTACCTCGTCGGCGACATCGTCGACCTCGAGAGCCTGCGCCGCAGCTTCTTCTGGCCCACCGCGCACACCGAAGTCCTGCGCGCGCTACTCAGGAAGAGCCAGGAGGGCACGCGCGTCGTTTACATCCCCGGCAACCACGACGACGACTTGCGCGCGCTCATCGGCCTCAACTTCGGTGGCATCGAGGTGCTCGGCCGTGCGATCCACACGTCGAGCTTGGGAAAGCGGCTGCTCGTGCTACACGGCGACGAGTTCGACGAGGTCATCAAGCACGGCGCCGCGCCCGTCATCGGCGCAGTCGCGTACCGCTCGTTGCTGTGTCTCAACCGCTTCGTGCACTGGCTCCACGAGCTCGCGGGGCGCCCGTACTGGTCACTCGCGCAGCACGTCAAGAGCAAGGTCGGCAAGGCGCAGCGTTACATCGAGTCGTTCCAACGCGCTTCGCTCAAGGCTGCTGCCGCAGCCGGTGTCGACGGCATCGTCTGCGGTCACATCCACAAGGCCGACCTCCTCACGCGCGACGGGCTCACGTACTGCAACGACGGCGACTGGGTCGAGAGCTGCACGGCGCTCGTCGAGCAGCCGAGCGGTGAGCTCGCGCTCGTCACGTGGCGCCCGCAAGTCTCCGCTGCTTCCATCGCGCAGCCGCTACGAGACGCTGCCTGAGAATCATCGTCGCGGTGAAACGCATCGGTGTCGTCCACCAGCGGCTGCGGTTCGGCGCGGCCGCGCCGAAGCGCGGTATCGAGGATTTCATGGTTCGACTCGGTGCTTAAGCGAAGAGCTGCTGTGCGAGTGCCAGGCTCCCCGTGCCGAGAGCGACGCCGAGCGCGGCGCCCGCGGCGACGTCGGTGGGATAGTGCAGGCCGAGGATCACGCGCGACAGCGCGATCAGCAGCGCGAGTGCGGCGAGCGCGGCCGTCCACTCGGGGAAGTAGCTCGCGAGCAGCACCGTGAACGACACGGCGTGCAGCGTGTGACCCGACGGGAAGCTGTAGCGGTCGAGCGGCGCGCTCGCGCACTCGATCGCGGAGTGCGTGATGTAGGGCCGCTCGCGCACCGCGCGGTTCTTGATGAGCTTGTAGACCAGGAGGCCGGCCGCGCCCGTGAGCGCCATGTGTAGCGCCGCTTGCGCTCCCGCCAAACCGTAGGCGACGGGCAGGGCGAGCATCACGGCGTACCAGACCCAACCGTCGCCGAGCCAGCTCACGGTGCGGAAACAGTCGCGCACGAGGGACAGCCGGCTCGATCGGTTGAGGTACCGGCAAAGCTTGAGCTCCGCTGCGTCGAAGCGCGCGAATGCCAAAGCGGCCCGCCGGTCCATCGTCGTCACCTCATGCTCCTTCTGACGGCGCCAGATTGGGCGTGGCGCATGACCGCTCGATGGCGGTTCTGTGAACTTTTTCTTTCAGACTCATTTAGTTAACGAGGGTTTTGTCACGAAATCATAAGAATCGGCGTCAACAATAGGTTCCCATAAGGAATTGCGGAGCCCGGCGGCATGAATCTCGCGCTCGTGACCGACGCCTGGCGGCCCCAAGTCAACGGCGTCGTCACGACGCTGCGCCGCACGAGCGAATGCCTCGAGGCGCTCGGGCACCGCGTCACGGTGCTGTCGCCCGAGCAACACCGCACGATCCCGTGCCCGACCTATCCCGAGATCCGCCTCGCGCTCTGGCCACACGGCAAGCTCGCGGCCGCGCTCGACTCGCTCGCGCCAGACGCCATTCATGTCGCGACCGAGGGTCCGCTCGGCATGGCCGCCGTGCGCTACTGCGGCGCGCGGTCGCTCGAGTTCACGACGTCGTACCACACGCAATTTCCGCAGTACGTGCGCAAGCGCGCACCGATCCCCGAGAGCTGGACGTACGCGTGGCTGCGGCGGCATCACGGCCGCGCGCGGCGCACGCTCGTTGCGACGGAGCAGCAGCGTCGCGATCTTACGGCGCACGGTTTCGCGAACGTCGTGCTCTGGTCGCGCGGCGTCGACACCCACCTGTTCCGGCCGTCGGGCCGCGATGCTCTCGACTTCGCGCGGCCGATCTTCGCGTACATGGGCCGCGTTGCCGTCGAGAAGAACCTCGACGCGTTTCTCGCGCTCGACTTGCCCGGCACCAAGGTCGTCATCGGCGACGGCCCCGATCGCGCGTTGCTCGAACGGCGCTATCCCGCGGCACGATTCTTGGGCTACCGCTTCGGCGCCGAGCTCGCGCGCTGTCTGTCGTCGGCCGACGCGTTCGTGTTCCCGAGCCGCACCGACACGTTCGGGCTCGTGATGCTCGAAGCCATGGCGTGCGGCACGCCGGTCGCGGCCTATCCCGTGACGGGGCCGATCGACGTCGTGAAGCCGGGAGTCACGGGCGTGCTCGACGAGGATCTCAAGGCCGCGGCGCTCGCGGTGCTCGCCGTCGACCGCGACGGCTGCCGCCGTGAGGCCGAGGGCTGGACGTGGGAGCGAGCGAGCGCCCAGTTCCTGTCGCATCTCGTGCCGGCGGGTGCCGTGCGGCGCATCGTCGTCCCCGCGTCGTAACATTTCGAATGACGAGCGAAACGCCTTACCAGGTTCTGTTTCTCTGCACGGGCAACTCCGCGCGCAGCATCCTCGCCGAGCAGCTCGTCAATCACTGGGGCAACGGCCGATTCCGCGGCTTCAGCGCCGGCAGCCATCCGAAGGGCCAAGTCCATCCGATCGCGCTGGCGCTGCTCGAGCACATGAAGCTGCCGACGGCGGGACTGCGCAGCAAGAGCTGGAGTGAGTTCGCGGCGGCGGGCGCGCCGCGGCTCGATTTCGTGTTCACGGTGTGCGACAACGCGGCCGCAGAGGCATGCCCCGTCTGGCCGGGCCAACCGATGACCGCGCATTGGGGCGTGGCCGACCCCGCGGCGGCGCGCGGCCCGGAGACGTTACGCTGGCTCGCGTTCCGCCAGACGTTTCGCGAGCTCGAGAACCGCATCAAGGTCTTCACGAGCCTGCCGCTGCGCTCTCTCGATCGCTTGAAGCTGCAAGAACGGCTCGACGCGATCGGCAAGCTGCGCGTCGACGATCCGAAGTGACGCGCCGAGCGTAGGCCCCGCTTCCGGCGCGGTCTCCGGCCGCGCCGAGACCGAAATGTCACCGCGGCATAACCGGCGCGCGACCGACGGGGCGCGGCGCGTTACGTAGCATGCCGGTGTCGACCCGCCGCGGGGGCCGGGGAACCCATGTCCATCACTCTCGAGCAGGTATCGAAGGAGTACGACGACGCCATCGTCGTCAACGACGTGACGGCGCAGATCGCCGAAGGCGAGCTGTTCGTGCTGCTCGGCCCGTCGGGTAGCGGCAAGAGCACTCTGCTGCGCGCGATCGCGGGGCTCACGACGATCGACCACGGGCGCATCGTCCTGCACGGCCGCGACGTGACCGACGTCGGCGCGCGTGATCGCGAGGTCGGGTTCGTCTTCCAGAACTACGCGCTGTTCCGCCACATGACCGTGGCCGACAACATCGAGTTCGGGTTGCGCGCGCGGCGCGTGCGCGCCGCCGCGCGCCGGAAGCGCCGCAACGAGCTGCTCGAGCTCGTTTCGCTGCAAGGCTACGAGGCGCGGCTGCCGAGCGAGCTCTCGGGCGGCCAGCAGCAGCGGGTCGCGCTCGCGCGCGCGCTCGCGCACCAGCCACGCGTGCTGCTGCTCGACGAGCCGTTCGGCGCGCTCGACGCCAAGATCCGCGAGGAACTGCGGCGCGGCATCCGCGAGATCCAGCGCGCCGTCGGCATCACGACGATGCTCGTGACGCACGACCAAGAGGAAGCGTTCAGCATGGCCGATCGCATCGGCGTCATGGACCGCGGCCGCTTGCAGGAAGTCGGCGAGCCGCGCGCGCTCTACGAGCAGCCCGGCACGCGCTTTGTGGCCACGTTTCTGGGTGCGGCGAATCTGCTGCTGGGTCCGTACGGTTACCGCGACCTCCAGCTCGGCGAGTCGTATTTCGAGGTCGATCGCTGGTCGACGTCATTGCGTGCCGGCGACGAGGCCGCGGTCATCGTGCGCCCCGAGGACGTGGTGCTCGCGGCGAGCCGCGAGGCGTTACCCGTGCCCGCCGTCGGCACGGCCAAGGTCGTGGAGCTGCAGTTCGTCGGTTCGGTCGAGCGCCTGCGGCTCGAGGTCGAAGCCAGCGTCACCCTGGCGAGCGCGCCGCGACCCGGTGCGGCGGCGTTCTCGATCGACGCGTCGCGCGCCGCGCGCGACGCCGAGACGCTGCCCATAACCCTGGGCCAGGAGGTCGCCGTGGGCTTCAAGCGCATGCACGCGCTGCCGACGCCGATCAGCAGCCTGCGGCTCATCGGCGACGAGGACCGCGACGCCGGGCGGCTCGCGAACACGCCTCTCGTGCGCGAGCTCGCCGAGCGCATGCACATCGAGCCGTTGCACTACGAACGAGCTTCAGCGCTGCAGGGGCGTGTGCGCGGCTTGCCGGTCGTCGCGCTGCGCGCGGGCGCCGACTTCACGGAGCCGTTCGCTCTCATGGAGCAGGGCGCGCGCCAGGTGCTCGCCATCGTCGCGGACGAGCCCAAGATCGAGCGCATGCTGATTCACGTCGAGCCGTCGTCGGGCGGCCGCGACGCCGCGCTGGCTGCGGCCGCGAGCCTGGCGCGCCACCTCACGATCGACGTTGCGATGCTCGTTCGCGAGGAAGAAGGCCCCATCGGGGCGCCTCGGTACCGCGAGTTGCTCGACCTGCGCAACGCATCGCTGCGCCGGCACGGCCTCGACATTCGCACCGAGACGTTCCACGGCGACGTCGTGGCCGCCATCCGCGAGCGGCTCACGGCTTCCGAGGAGCAAACGTTGTTGCTCATCGGGCTCACGTCACCCGAGCGTTGCAGCACCCTCATCGACGAGCTCCGCGAGTTGCTTCGCACGACTCCGCCCGCGGCTGTGCTGTTCGTCAGTGGTCGCGAGGAGCGTGACGCGCGCGCGGCCCCGCCCGTGGTTTACGCCTTCGCGCTCTAGCGGCGCGTCTTCACGGAGGATGGCCATCATGATCAGACGATTCTCATGGCTCCTGCTTCCTTTGCTGGCCGGTTGCGGTGGCGGCGGTGCGACCGACGAGATCCGCCTGCTCAACGTCTCGTATGACCCGACGCGCGAGCTCTATCGCGAGCTCAACGAGCAGTTCGCGGCCAAGTGGCTCGCCGACACGGGCCAGGCAATCACGGTGCAGATGTCGCACGGCGGCTCGGGCAGCCAGGCGCGCGCCGTCATCGAAGGTCTCGACGCCGGCGTCGTGACGCTGGCGCTCGGCTGGGACATCGACAACATTCAGATTCAGAGCCGGCGCCTGCCCGCGGCGTGGCAGGACCGGCTGCCGAACAACAGCTCGCCGTACACGTCGACGATCGTGTTCTTGGTGCGCAAGGGCAACCCGAAGAACGTGCGCGATTGGCCCGACCTGCTGCAGGAAGGCGTGCAGGTCGTGACGCCGAATCCGAAGACCTCGGGCGGCGCGCGCTGGAACTACCTCGCGGCGTGGGGGTTCGAGCTCGAGCGCGCGCTCGGTGGCGATCTCGAGCGTCTTGGGTCCGCGTCGCCCGAGGAGTTCGCGCAGGCACGCGCGCAAGCCGAGCGCTTCGTGGGCGAGCTCTATCGGCACGTGCCCGTGCAGGACACGGGCGCGCGCGCCGCCACGAACACATTCGTGCAGCGTCGCATCGGCGACGTGTTGCTCGCCTGGGAGAACGAGGCGTTGCTCGCGTTGCAGCAGATGGGGCCCGACGCGTTCGACATCGTGCACCCGTCGGTCAGCGTGCTCGCCGAGCCGCCCGTCGCGCTCGTCGACGCCGTCGTGGATCGCCGCGGAACGCGTGCCGTGGCCGAGGCCTATCTCGAGTACCTCTATACACCAGAGGGCCAAGACATCGCGGCGCGCAATTTCTTCCGGCCCTTCGATGAGGACGTCTTGACCCGCCACGCGGCGCAGTTCCCCACGATGCGGCTGTTCACCGTCGACCGGTTGTTCGGCGGCTGGGAAAGCGCGCAAAAGGAGCATTTCGCCGACGGCGGCATCTACGATCGCCTGTTCGAGGCCGCGTCCTCGGCGCCGCGGCCTCGAGACCGGTGAGCGCGGCGCGAGCCTAGAGTCATGGCCACCGTCAAGGGTTGGGTCCGTCCGAGCGTGCTGCCGGGCTTTGGGCTTACGCTCGGCTTCGCCGGCATCTTCCTCACGGCGATCGTGCTGATCCCGATGGCCGCGCTCGTCATCAAAGGCGCGAGCCTGCCGCTCACGGAGTTCTGGCGCATCGCGACCGAGCCGCGGGCGCTCGCATCGTATCGCCTGACGTTCGGCGCGTCGCTGATCGCCGCTTCGGTCAACGCCGTGTTCGGCTTCATCATCGCCTGGACGCTCGTGCGCTATGAGTTTCCGGGGCGCCGCATCGTCGATGCGATCATCGACCTGCCGTTCGCGCTGCCGACGGCCGTGTCCGGTATCGCGCTGGCCACGGTGTTCGCGCCGAGCGGCTGGATCGGCCAATGGCTCGAGCCGCTCGGCATCCAGGTGGCCTACACGTGGATCGGCGTCGTCGTGGCGTTGACGTTGATCGGCGTGCCGTTCGTCGTGCGCTCGGTGCAGCCAGCGCTCGAGGAGGTCGACGTGGCCCTCGAGGAAGCCGCCGAATCGCTGGGCGCGAGCCGGTGGCTCGTGTTTCGCCGCGTCATTCTGCCGACCGTCTTGCCGTCGCTCGCGACGGGTTTTACCTTGGCGCTTGCGCGCGCCGTCGGCGAGTACGGCTCGGTGATCTTCATCGCGGGCAACCTGCCGCTGCGCACGGAGATCACTCCGTTGCTCATCGTCATCAAGCTCGAGCAGTACGACTATGTCGGCGCCGCGGCGCTCGGTCTCGTGATGCTCTGCGTGTCGTTCGTCATGCTGTTCACGATCAACGCCATCAATGCGTGGCGTGTCCGCCGCATCGCGGGGGCGCGCTGATGCGTCGCGGCACTCACCGACGCCCGAGCAGCAAAGCGGCGCGCGCCGTGCTCGTCGCGGTGTCGATCGTGTTTCTCGTGGTCATCCTCATCGTGCCCGTCGTCTCGGTGCTCGGCTACGCGCTGTCGCGCGGCGGCGACGCGTATCTCGCGGCGCTCCGCGCGCCGGATACGATCGCGGCGATCCGTCTCACGCTGCTCACGGCCGCGATCGTCGTGCCGGTCAACACGGTGTTCGGCGTTGCGGCCGCGTGGGCCATCGCGAAATTCGACTTCCGCGGCAAGCAGGCGCTCATCACGCTCATCGACCTGCCGTTCTCCGTTTCGCCGGTCATTGCG
>Ga0302046_10006424_pt1 | contig 10257 bp, 9 predicted proteins | sample RVTome_11_FD_200261 | JGI IMG/M metagenome (GOLD analysis project Ga0302046, IMG submission 200261) | Soil microbial communities from uranium-contaminated site in the Upper Colorado River Basin, Wyoming, United States - RVT147D111 (version 2) ... | reverse complement strand
CCGTCTCGAACCAGCGATCTAGCCAGCCACCGGCGCTGCCCGTAAGCAGATTCCAAGCGGCACCCAGCCGCTTCGCTCTCGCAAGGGTCCTTATCCTTCGCAGCCACTGGAGAGCGCGCCCCGCCTCTCGCCAGCCGCCGTAGGGATTGAGCGGCGGCTCGAGCATCACGGGCTTCAAGACGCGAGTCAGGCTTGCGAGCTCGTCGAGAAACGCCGCGTAGCGCTCGGCGTCGCGCCTCGAATGCATCTCGATCGCCGCGCGCGTACGAGTCGGATCATGGTGCAGCGCCAAGCCCGGCGCGTCGATTTGCGGCGCGAAGTTAGCCATCGGCCGAGGCAGGATGCGCAGTCCGCGGCGGAACAGGCCCATGTCGGCCGCGATGCGCGGCTCGAGCAGACTGACGGTGTAGCTCGCGACGGAATTACGAAAGCCCGGGTGGAACTCCTCGGTGACGGCGGCGCCTCCGACCTGCTCGCTGCGTTCCAGCACCACGACGCGCAGGCCGGCTCGAGCGAGATAATAGGCGCAGACCAGGCCGTTGTGGCCTGCTCCTACGACTGCGACGTCGCAATGCGTGCTCAGTCATCGCCTCCCGACGCCCCGTCGCCGTTGCATGCGTCAGCGAAGGCCGAAAAGATCGCCGCTGCGGAATCACGATGCCCGTTGAACCCGGCAAGCTCCAGATCCTGGTGCAGCGAGCCGCCGAGCGCGACATTGATCTCCTGCACGAGCGCGTCGAGATCGGCGCCCAAGCCCAGTGCCGGGATCGCCACCGGCACGACGCCTGCGACCCGTGCAAGGACCGTCAAATAATGCTCTTCGAGCAGATGCCAGGAAACGCCCCCGAGCACGCGATGATCGCTGATGACGCCGACCAGTGGTTTAGAACCTATCTCGGACACGAGCTGCACTTTTCGAGGCGATCCGATGCAAGTGTACAATACCGGCTCCGACCTACCGCCCGGCGCCTAAAGCAAACCCTGAGAAACGCATGGGAATCAAGCAAGATTTCGTCGACTCGGTCGGCGCGACTCCTCTGATCAAGTTACGCAAGGCTTCCGAGCTGACGGGCTGCACGATCCTCGGCAAAGCGGAGTTCCTCAACCCCGGAGGCTCGGTCAAGGACAGAGCGGCGAAATTCATTATTCTCGACGCGGAGAAGCGCGGTGTCATCGAGCCCGGCGGCTTGATCGTCGAAGGAACCGCCGGGAACACCGGCATAGGCCTGGCCCTGGTCGGCAACTCGCGCGGCTACCGAACCTTGATCTTCATGCCGGACACGCAATCACAGGAAAAGAAGGACGCGCTTCGCCTCTGCGGTGCCGAGCTCAGGGAAGTGCCCGCGGTCCCTTACCGCGATCCCAACAACTACGTACATGTCGCAGAGCGGGCTGCCGAAGAGCTGCGAAAGAGCGAGCCGCACGGCGTGCTCTATTCGAATCAGTGGGACAACACCGCGAACCGCGTCGGGCACCTTCAAAGCACGGGCCCGGAGATTTGGGAGCAAACGGGCGGCGTTGTCGACGGCTTCGTTTGTGCCGTCGGAACCGGCGGCACATTGGCCGGCGTCAGCGAGTTCCTCAAGCACAAGAACCCGAAAGTCGTGACCGCCGTCGCGGACCCACCGGGCGCGGCGATCTACAGCTGGGTAACGACCGGCCAGCTGAAATCCGAGGGCAGCTCCATCACCGAAGGCATCGGCCAGGGCCGTGTCACCGGAAACCTCGAGAATGCGCTCATCGACGACGGCTTCCGAATTCCCGACGAGGAGACGCTCCTGGCCTGCTACGACCTGCTGCTTGCCGAGGGCCTGTTGCTCGGCGGCTCGAGCGGCGTCAATGTCGCCGGAGCGATCCGTCTCGCCAAGGCCCTGGGGCCGGGAAAGACCATCGTCACGATCCTTTGCGATTCGGGATCACGCTATCAGTCCAAGCTCTACAATCCGCAGTTCCTCAGCGCGAAGAACCTGCCGCCGCCGCCCTGGCTCTAGTTTTTCGGCTCAGGTTTTGTGACCCGTCGCGTGGACGCAGCGACGAGCTGCCGGTAGTCTCTGCAACCTCCGTTCACGCCCGGTTCAGGGTCGACTAGAAACAATACGTTCCATGAAATCGATTAGGCTCGGCCTGTGTGCATTATGTATCGTCTCGTCCGGATTGCTCGGCTGCGCGACCGGGCCCGAAGTATCGCGGGTTGAGACGTCCGAGCCGGGCCTGTCGATTGCACGCGGCGCCGGCAACGGCGAGCTCGCAGCGCTGATCGCGCGGCGGCAAATCGGCGTCCCGTATCGCTTCGGCGGAACTTCTCCCGATGCCGGGTTCGATTGCAGCGGTCTCGTCTATTACAGCTACAGCCAGGCCGGGATCGACCTTCCGCGAACCTCGCGAGAGCTCTTTCGCGCCGCCAGGAAGATATCTCTGGCCGATGCTCGGCCCGGCGACGTGGTTTTTTTCCAGGATCAGGAAAAGCTGTCCCACGTCGGTATCTATCTCGGGCAGCGGTATTTCGTGCATGCGCCGGCCTCCGGAAGAACGGTTTCGGTCGCGCACATCGACACGCCCTACTACCAGCAGCATCTGGTCGCCGTCGGCCGCTTGGTCAACTTGTGATCTCGACTTGGCCGTCAGCTGAACGCTTTGTCGAGCGCCTGCTCGAGGTCGGCGATTAGATCGTCGGGATGCTCCAGGCCGACGGACAGCCGGACGGTGCCATCGGTGATCCCCGCCCGCTCGACCTCATCGTCACTGAGATCGCGCGCAAAATACAATCTCACGGGTGCCACCAGCGACTCGGTGGATCCGATGCTCGAGGTCGTCGCGAACAGTTGCAGGGCGTCGATGAATCTCCACGCCTGCTGCCTGTCGCCCGCGAGGTTGAAGCTCAACACGGCGCCGCAGCCGTCCATCTGCCGCCCGGCAAGTCGATAACCCGGATCGCTCTCCAGCGCCGGATAGAACACCCGGTCGACGCGCGGATTCGCCGCCAGGTATCGCGCGATCTGCAACGCGGAATCGGAGTGTCGCCGGTAGCGCAGGAAATACGTTCTGAGACCTCGGAGAATCAAGTAGGCGGCCCCCGGGTCCAGCGTAGCCCCCATATTGATCGCCCAGGGCTTGAGGCTCGCGATGCGCTTTCGATCCGCGATCACGATCCCGCCCATGACGTCCCCGTGTCCGCTCGAGTACTTCGTCAGGCTGTGGAGGTAGAAGTCGATCTCGAACTGCCCGTGGTTGTGCAGGCCGGCGAACGTATTGTCGAGCACGGTCGAGACGCCGTTGGCCTTGGCCAGGCCGACGATGGTTTCCAGATCCGGCACTTGAAGCATCGGATTGGTCGGCGCTTCAAACAACAGCAGCTTGGTGCGCTCATCGGCGAAAACTTCGGCCATGGCGTCGTGGTCGTGCACGCTCAACATGGCGTATTCGATTCCGAGCTGCACGAGACGCTCGCGAATCATGGTTCGGATCGGCCGGTAACACTCGAGAAAGAACACGATGCGATCGCCGGCCGTGAGATTGCCTAGCACCGTGAGCCACACTGCGGCCATTCCGGTCGACACGCAGACGGCATCCTCTCTGCCTTGCAACTCCGCGCAGAGTTGCTCGAGCTGGCGCGTCGTCGGGTTGGCATCCCTCGAGTAATCGAAACCATGAAGACGCGCTTCCGGCGTCCGGGCGGCTTCGAGGCTCGGAAACGTGTATTTGACGGAGCGATGGATCGGCCCGACCAGCGGCTCATTCCCTTGCGGGAGAACGATCGTCGGCTGATGAATGACTCTGGTTTCTTTCTTCATCGTGGTCCGGCCGCGCGACCGGGCGCTAGACGCGCTCCAAGGCCTGCTGCAAATCGTCTATGAGGTCTTGCACGTCTTCCAGGCCCACGGAGAGCCGGACCAAGCCGTCCGTTATCCCGACTCTCGCCCGTTCCTGCGGTTCCACGTCGGCGTGAGTCATGGTCACGGGATGCGTGATGAGCGTCTCGACCGATCCCAAATTCTCCGCCAGCGAGCACAGCTGCACGGCATCCATGAGCCGCTTGCCGGCTGCCACGCCTCCTTTGACCTCGAACCACAACATCGCCCCGAATCCGCTCGCTTGCGCCGCCGCGAGCTCATGCTGAGGAAACGACTTGAGGCCGGGATAGGCAACGCGCACGACCTTGGGATGTTCCTGCAAAAACTCGGCGACGGCGAGCGCGTTCGCGGACTGCCGGTCCATGCGCACGGACAAGGTCTTAATCCCTTGCAACGTCAGCCATGCGACCCAGGGTGACATGATCACGCCCGTCGCATTCTGCACGAAGCGAATCGCATCATCCCATCTCTTGTCCTTGGTGATTACAGCGCCGCCCACCGTGGCATTGTGCCCGTCGAAGTACTTCGTCGTGCTGTGCACGACGATGTCGGCGCCCAGCTCCAAGGGCCTCTGAAAATACGGCGTCAGGAAAGTATTGTCGACCGCATGCGGTACTCCACGATCGCTGGCGATCGCCGAGATCGCTCGAATGTCCGTCAGCTTCAACGTCGGATTCGCAGGCGTCTCGGTCAAGATCAGGCGGGTTTCGTCCCGCAAGGCGGCCTTCACTGCGCGCGGATCGGAGGTGTCCGCGAACGTGAACTCGACCCCGAAGCGCTCGTAGATCTTGGTGCACAGGCGATAGGTCCCGCCGTATGCGACGTCGGACACGATGGCGTGATCCCCCGCGTTCAAAGCCGCCTGCACCACCGCTTGAATTGCCGCCATGCCCGTCGAGTAGCAAGTGCACGCGTCGCCGTTTTCCAGCACCGCGAGCTTGAGCTCGAGCGCATGTACCGTCGGGTTCGCGCTACGCGAGTAGGAATAGCCCTTGGCGAGGTATTCGTCGACCGAATCCTGGACGTAGGTCGTCGTCTGATAGACAGGCGTGAGTATCGACCCCGTCAGCGGATCTGGGGTAACGCCCGCATGAATTTGCTTGGTGGTGAAGCCCATCGGCTCTCTCCGGCCCGTTCAGGGCGGGGATAATACCGGAAAGACCTGGAGGCGGCATGCGGTCGCGGCCCGTCTACCGGCTTTCGACGTCGAGCACCGGCGGTCTCGCGCCGTTTTTCGCCGCCAGCTCGGCGGAATCCCGGCCTTGCAGGCCGGCGTAGATTGCTGTCGCGACGATGACCAAGGCGCCACCCGTCAACGCCAAGGCACCGGGAAGCTCCTCGAGCAGCAACCATACCCACACCGGCGAGAACACCGGCTCGACGAGCAACAGTAACGAAGCCTCGAACGCCGGCACATGCCGCACACCGGCGGTAATGAACAGATACGCAAGCGCAATCTGGAATATTCCGAGGTAAACGACGATGAGCCAGTCCTGAATGCTCGAGCTCTCGACCGGCAACCCGAACCAGCCGCCGATCGCGAAGGCAAGGAAACAGCCCATGACGACCGCGCTCAGCGGACTTTCGGCATGACTGCCCGCACGCACGGCGAGCCAACGCAGCCCCAGCACCGTCAGTGCCCAGCTCAATCCCGCGCACGCCGCCAGAACGTTGCCGAGCTCCGGGTTGGCTGCATTTACCGTAGGCTCGCGACTTGAAGCGAATATCAGGCCGAGGCCGATGACCAGCGCCGCCATGAAACCTATATCGACCCGACGAATTCGCTCACCCAACAGCAACGGGCTCAAGAGAAGAATGTAGAACGGTGCCGTGTCCTGAAGGAAGATCGCGTTCGCCGCCGTCGTCAGCTTGTTCGCGAGCGTGAACAGGGTGAACGTCGTCGCGTAGGGCACGGCGACGAGCAAGGATCTCCAGGTCCAGTTGCCGCGGGCCGCCGGCGACAGAAGCAATAGCGCGATGCCGGCGGCGAGACTCCGAAAGCACGACAGCTGCCACCCCGACAAAGTCGACAGCTTGATAGCCGCGCCGCCTGTGGAAAACAGCAGCGCGCCGGCCATGATGTACAGCTTGGCTTTGAGCAACCCGGCCCCGGACGAAGCGGATCCGCTCATTGTATATCATCCCGCGAACCGGCTTCGCGCCGCGCGGAGTCTCGAGAAAACTTCTAGTCCCGGCAGTCGATGGACAACGGCGCTCGGATCGTGACGTAGGGCGCGACGATACGCGCCGCGCTCGACGCCGCTCCGCTCGCCGACGCGGTCTTTGCCTCGAGATAAAACAGGCCCGCGGCCATGAGCTCGATGGCGCCTTCGATCTCCGTGCCCCAAGCTTGACGCGCCTCACACAGATCATGAGCGGCGAGCAAGTCGTCTTCGTGCGGCTCGAAGCTTCCGGCGATCGGTTCGTCGCACGCCGCAGTTTCACCTATCTCCGAGGAGCCGCCCGCGGGCCCGGTCGGGTAGTAGACGTAGCGATCCCGCTGCAGACAGGTCTCGGAAACGCCGCCGCTCTCAGGCATTGAGAAGCTCACGGAGTATTCGGCTTCGCCTCTGAGGCGGCCCTCACCGCGGCGCCCGCGTTCGACGGCGGCGGACGCACTCGAGCGCAAAGTCAACGCGTAAGCCTCGGGCTGCGCGGCAACCGGGTTTGCGAAAGCGCCGTCGAACGCCACGCCCGCCCGACAACCGAGCAGCTTGCCGGCGGCGAACAACGTCCGGCAATGCTGATACTCGTGAATGGTTCCGCAGAGCAAGATGCCCGGCTCGGTTTGGAAGCATCCGGGCACGAGCAATTGCACTTCCACCGGCATGATCGCCGGGGCGGTGCCGCGAAGATCCGGCGTGAACACCGTCGCGCGCGTTGCCGCTCCGAGGTTCGGCAGTCGAATGGTTCGCCCCTCGCGCCCGCAGGTGATCGAGGCGAATCCGTCGCACTGGAACTCCTGGCAAATCCGCTCGTCGTCGAGACGAATGGTCGAAATTAGTTTGCCGATGTCGCGATCGATGGCCCAATCGCTGGCGTACTCGTAGCCCTGCCCGTGGCACCAACGAGTCGCGACGCGCTCGCCGCAAACCTGGCCGAAGGACTGACAGTAGTCCAGCCGGTAGCCCTGATGCTGCGGGTTATCAAAGCTTCGGACCTCGGCGTTGCTCGACGTCGCCGCAAGAACCAGCAGCCCGGCCAGAGCCGCTGCTCGCGATCTATGCTCGATGATCATATTCCGGATTTATGTTCACTCAGCAGCGGCGTACCATAGCGGATACCGGCTTCCAGTGCGCAGAGAGCCGTCACAGTATCGTGTCTTGCGCGCCCCGGAACCGCGTGGCTTGCCGGGCGACGTGTTGCTGGAAGCCCGACCACCGGCCCCGGCCGCAGGAGCGCAAAGTGACTCTACGGAACCTCAGCCTTGCCGCGATAGTCGTCGGCTTGATCCTGGAAACCTATCGTCTGGGCTCGGAATTCAGCCTGGGCACGCTGATCGCGGCGGTCGGGATTTTCGTCTTCGTATACGACTTCTTCTCCCGGCGCCAAGGGCCGAAGTTCTAGAATATGCGCCCCAAAACGATGTAGTAGGCGCCGTCACCCTCCTCGGCCTTGCCGTAGGCAACATAGACGGGCCCCACGGGCGTATCGACGCCGACCCATACCGAACCGCCGAACAGCCCGTCATCGAGGCTGATGGCGCTGCGACTGTCCCAAACGTTGCCATACTCGAGAGACACGCCGGCGAACGCGGGCGCCAAGGCCAGATCGTTGAGACGTCTGAAGACGCTCGTGCCTATCCGCGCGGCGTGCTGGCCGGAGAGCGCTTGCGGGCCGAGCCCCGACAGATCGAACAGGCCGCCGAGCCTGTAATGACTCGTGATCGGGGCTTCGCCATTGAGCGTGGTGTCGTAGCGCAGCGTGGAAAACATCGTATAGAGGCCCCACGAACGGGCGAATCCGGCATCCAGGCTGAGCTGGTCGAAATCGATGTCCGCATGCAAGCCGCCGACGTTGGAGCTTCGCCACTCGAGCGTCGCGAACATGCCGTCGCGCGGAAACGCGACGCTATCCAGGGTATCCGCCGAGACTCTTGCGAAATACTGGCCGTCACTGAAGCTGCCCTCGGAAATCCCTCCAAGGTCGCCGACCTCAAGGTCGAACTTTCCCGAAATGCGACGGATGCCGAAGCGGGCCTCGCCCCAAGTGCCGAGCTCACGACCCAAGGCGATTTCCGCCGCCGCGGTCGTGACGCGCGCCTCGGCAGTGCGAACACCGTTCTGAAACACATTGAACAGCTTGGAATCGAGATTCACGGACGGCGCCACGAAGAACCTGCCGGCTCTGCCGAATGGCTGATGAAGGTTCACGTGCAATGCCGGCTCGTCGCCGAGAATCGCCGTTGCCCGCCACTCGCCATTCTTCTCGTTCAACGCCGTGCGTAGATAGCTCGTGGCGACACCGAACAGCACGTCCTGCCCTTCGGAGGCGTTGAATTGAAGTCCGAGCTGCGCATATCCCGGCCCCCAGGCGCGCTCGTCGAGCTGAAACTCGAGGCCGGACCTCCCCGAGTCTTCGACGACCGAATAGCGGACGTTCTGATACAGGCCCAAGCCGTAGACTCTGTTGATCGCCTCCTCGACGCTGTCGATATCCAGAGGCGCTCCGATCTCGATGTCTTCGAGGTAGCGTTCGACGACGCTGTCTGCGAGAGTGGAGTTGTTTCTGACGCGCACGAAATCGACCGTTGGAAGCTCGGTCGACATCGCGCTCAGGCGATCGTTGCGCTCGTCGCCATAGGCGACCGGACCGAGAGCCAGCAACTCCAGCCTTTCAGCGTTCTCCATCGCCAGCGCATACCCGAACGGAATGGTCTCAGCCATGCTCGCGAAGGTCGTCGAGCCGAACTCCCTATCGAGCTCGGCGACCAGCAGGATGTCTCGATCGCGGAGTTTCTCGCGCTGCTCTCTGACGCCGTAGCTCGTCAGCAGCGTCGTCAGCTGGGCGGTGACGTCGAGCACCGAGTCGAGCTCCTCACGCGGCAACAGCGGAGCGCTGACGTCGACCGCGATGATGATGTCGGCTCCCATATCACGGGCCACCTCGATCGGCAGATTCATGGCGACGCCGCCATCGACGAGCAGCCGGCCGTCGATCTCGATCGGCGCGATGACCGCGGGCACCGACATGCTGGCCCGCAGCGCGGCGCTGAAGCTGCCCTGCGCGAGGACGACCGCCTCGCCCGTCGCGATGTCTGCGGCGACGGCTCGGAAGGGTATCGGCAGCTCGTCGAAGTCGCTGATTGTCGTCGCCGGGAGCGTGTTCTCGGCGACGATCAGATCGATGACCTGCCCCTGGACGATACCAAGCGGCAACTGAAACTCGCGGTTGTTGAGCCCCGTCCGCTGCTCGACGAGAAACAGGTCATCATCGCGCTTGCGCCGATAGGACTTGAACGCCCGAGGCGTGTCCTCGAGGAACGCTCCTTCCCAGTCGATCCCCTTGATGACCTGCTCGATGCGAGCGGCCGGCATGCCGGAAGCGTAGAAGCCACCGATCACGGCGCCGATGCTCGTTCCGGCAATGTAATCGATCGGCACGCGAAGCTCCTCGAGCGCCTTGAGCACGCCGACGTGAACGCCGCCCCGCGCGCCGCCGCCGGAAAGCACCAGCCCGACGGTCGGCCGCGCGGTCTCGGGCTCCCCGGCGGGAGCGCGCTCCTGGCCAGCCGCAAAACCCGCGACGAGGCAGGTGCAACAGACGCCGAGGTCGCGCGCGCGACGGAGCAACCGAAGCGGCATCGATCTCAACGCGGAGAAATCGCTCAACTCGCTAACGCCACGAAGCAGACGGCCGTGATCACCGCGGCGCCGATGAAGTTCAGCGCCAGCCCCTCGGTGAACATCGACTTGATGGAGACGTGCCCGGACGCGAAAATCACCGCGTTGGGACCCGTGGCGACGGGCAGCATGAATGCGCAGCTGGCGCTCATCGCCGCCGGTATCATCAAAAGTCTCGGGTCTACGCCGGCGCCGACAGCGGCCGCTGCCAGCACCGGCATCAGCAGGGCCGTGGTCGCCGTGTTGCTCGTGATCTCGGTCAAGAACGTCACCGCCAGGCAGATCCCGACCAGGAGCAGCAAGCTGGGAAATCCGCTCAAGGCCGCAAGGGCCTCACCGATGATCTGACTGATCCCGGAGCTCACGAACGCGCTCGCGATGCAAATACCCCCGGAAAAGAGTATCAGGATGCCCCAGGGTATGCGCACGGCGGTGTCCCAATCCAGCAGCTTGTCGCCCTTGCCGTTCGGCGTCAAAAACAAGGCGGCCACCGCCAGCAGCGCGACGCTCGCGTCGTTCGCCTGAGGCAGATTCAGCCACGCGCTCCAGCCGCCGAAAGGATC
>Ga0302046_10006423_pt1 | contig 10257 bp, 8 predicted proteins | sample RVTome_11_FD_200261 | JGI IMG/M metagenome (GOLD analysis project Ga0302046, IMG submission 200261) | Soil microbial communities from uranium-contaminated site in the Upper Colorado River Basin, Wyoming, United States - RVT147D111 (version 2) ... | reverse complement strand
TGGCCGAATGCAGACATTAAGTGGGGAGAGCGCATATGCCTTCCGCCAAATTGATGCGGACGGACCAAACCAGGCTGTCACACCTCTTGCATTCGCAAGTGCCGCGCCGTATCGCTTGGGCCGCTGAGCTCGGACGATCTCAAGCCGTTCCGGTACGGACATCAGGACCCTGGTGACGCTCGCACTGGCCCTGCACGGCGCTGCGCGCCCAGACATAGGAAATAGCGCCGGTAACGATATTTGCGATTGCGTACGCGGCAAAAATCCCCGCAACACCATAGAACTGGTTCAGGAACAAGGCAACCGGAACATAGATCACGCCCATGCGCCCAACACTTATGGCGACGGCGGGCATGGGCGAGCCGATACCGTTGAATGACGCATTCATGACCATGACTACGCCGTACGCGCCATAGCTGATCGGCGCTATCCACAGAAACAGCTGAGCAACATCGGTAACGCTGCTGTTGTCGGTGAAAAGTCCCGGCAGGAACCCGCTCATTGCCGCGAGCAACACGGCGATCAGCAGCCCCGAGCCCAGGCAAAACAGCAGGCACAGTCGCAAAGCTTCGATGATCCGGTCAGCCTTGCCGGCAGACACATTTTGCCCGACGAACGGCCCGATGATCGCGGACATTGCGTAGAACAGGACCAGCGTTACAGATTCGATGCGGCTTGCCACGCCGAATCCTGCGACCGCCTCCGGGCCATATCCGGCCAGCATCGCCGTGATCACTGCTGTCGCTATCGGGATGATCGCGTTGGTGCCGGCCGCCGGTATGCCGACGTGCAGGATATCGATCCAGGACTTGCGCAGCTCACCCGGATCCGGCCTGTTGAAGCTCAGCAAGTCCAGGCGATAGCGCATGAAGTACAGCGTGCCGGCAAATATCGATGCACGTGCGAGCAGTGCCGCCATGGCCGCCCCGTTCAGGCCCATGGCCGGTATCGGGCCGATACCGAAGATCAGGATCGGGTCGAGGATCATGTTCAGGACCGATGCGATCACCATCAGCCTGCTCGGCAGGCGCGTGTCTCCGGTTGCCCGCATGCTGCTCATGCCGACCATGCCGACCACGACAAAAGGCACACCGATGTAGAGGATCGTCATGTAACCGGCGATCAAAGGGATCATCTCTTCCGGCGCGCCGAGCAGCCGAAACAGCGGGCCGATGGTGAGGATGCCGCAAATGCACATCGCCCCGGTAACGAGGAACGACAGCAACAGGCTGTCCGTTGCCAGGCGTCGCGCGCGGCGGTGATCGTGCTTGCCGATCGCTCGCGCTACCACGGACGATGTGCCGGCGCCCAGTCCGATCGCGACACTGGTAACGATCATCAGTATCGGAAAGCCGAAACCCAGGGCCGCAAGCTCGTTGACACCGACCTGGCCGATGAACCACGCGTCCACGAATCCCTGCAGCATCATCATGAAGATGCCGTAGATCACGGGTACGGTCATGTCGACCAGATGTCTGCCTACCGACCCCTCGGTCAGCCGGGCTTGGGATTGTTCCATGCTGTGTCCGGGGAGCTGATTGGCCCGCTCGCGCCAGAACGAACGCAAACGGGCCCGCGCACTATGACGTACCGCAGCCCACAGTGTAAACCCGTCGCCGGTTCTTTTCCGCCATTGCGTTATCATTCGACTCGGCCATTTCACCGGCGGAATCGATGAAGAAAAGATCCAGCAGGAATACTGAAGACCGGCACGCTTCCCGCACGAGAAAGTCCTGATGCCCTGGCAGAAACTTGGCAGCCGAACGGTCTTCGAGAATCCGTGGATTGCCGTTACCGAGGATCACGTCATCAATCCCGGCGGCGGGGAAAACCAGTACGGTGTCGTGCACTTCAAGAACATCGCTGTGGCAATCGTGCCGCTGGACGACGACGGCAACACCTGGCTCGTCGGCCAGGATCGGTACACGCTGGATCAGTACTCGTGGGAAATACCCATGGGCGGCGCACCGCGCCATGAGCTGCCGCTGGACGCTGCCAAACGCGAACTGAAGGAAGAAACCGGCCTGACGGCATCCGGCTGGACCGAACTCATGCGCCTGCATATCAGCAACTCGATCACCGATGAACAGGGCATCGTGTTCGTAGCCACGGACGTTCAGGAAGGCGAGCCGGAATTTGACGAAACCGAGGACATCGAAATCCGAAAAATGCCGCTGGCCGACGCTTTGGCGATGATATTCCGCGGCGAGATCACCGACGCCATTACTGTCGCAGGATTGCTGCGGCTCGCAGTCGAGCTAAAGGTGCAGAAAGCGGACTGAGCACCGGTATTCAGTCGCCCCTCTTTCGAACCTTCGTTTCCTTTTGTATCGTTTTGTACAACTGCCCGAGCGAGCGATCGCGGGCACGGCGCTCGGCGAGGCTTGCGCTGAGCCGGAAACTTTCCGATTGCAGTTTCTTCAGCCGTTTCAGGCGATCCGGATCTATGCGCCCGTCATCGATCGCCGCACGGACCGCACAGCCGGGTTCCGACTCGTGCGTGCAATCGCTGAAGCGGCAGGCCATGGCCAGCCCGGTGATCTCGGCAAACACTTCCTCCAGTGCGTTCTGCACGTCAAACAATTGCAGCTCGCGCATGCCGGGTGTATCGAGCAACCAGCCGCCATCGCCCAGTCGATGCATGGACCGGCTGGTAGTCGTGTGCCGGCCCTTGCTGTCGGATTCGCGGACATCACGAGTCGACTGCCCTGCACCTGCCAGTGTGTTCACCAGTGTGGACTTACCGACACCCGATGAACCGAGCAGTGCGACACTCTGGCCAACACCGCACCAGGAGCGAAGCGGGGCGACGGAACCCGGGTCTCGGGCATCGACCGTTTCAACCAGCACGCCCAGGGCCGTGGCTTCGGACGCCAGTGCTTGTACATCGCCGTGCCGGTCGGCCTTGGTGATGACAATGACCGGCGTTGCGAAACCCTCCCGGGCCAGCGCCAGGTAGCGTTCAAGCCGCGCAATATTGAAATCCTCGTCGGCTGACGTCAGGATGAACAGCGTATCGACGTTGGCTGCAATCAGCTGAACCGCCCGGCCCGTTCCCGCGGCTTTTCGCCGGAACGCGCCGAAACGATCGAGCACCCTCAGTGGCAGGTGCCGGTCGGCACTGACCAGGATCCAGTCGCCAACCGCAACTCGCAGCTCGCCACCGTCGACGAAATGGCGTGGCAGCGGCAACACCCGTTCCCCGCCTGTGCCGGAGACCTGTAACACACTGCGTTCGACGCCAATGACGCGATGAGGCAAAGTCGCCTCGAGTTCGTCGATTGCGAGCTGCGCCTGAAAAAAATGCCGCCAGCCGAGTTCGGCCAGCGTGATTCCGGAATCCAGGGTCATGATCATTGCTCCGGCGAAAGTATAGAACCTTTCGTCGTTAGTAGATCATTTCAGCGGTCACGACGTAACGCATCGGGCCGCCCGTTCTTGCGGTGTTGAACGGATAGCAGGTAATAAGGCTCAGCAGGGGTTGATCCGTATCGAGAACGATGCTGCTTCGCCGCGAATCGACGACGTCGACGTCGCTGATGCGGTACAAGTGCCGGCGGCCATCGGGCATCTCGAAGAGCAGCGATTCACCGACATTCAGAACTTGCAGAAAACTGAAGTGAGTGTCGCGATGACCGGCAATGACACTGTTACCCTGTTCGCCGGGCAACACGCTGGCACTTAAATGACCCGGCCCGAAGGCGAGGGTGCGCCCGGATTCGCCGGCGAGAACGATCAGTTCGATATCGCCGCTTTTCGCCGACAACTTTGCCACTGGCCAGGTATCGGCCCAATGCCACGGCCGGGCCTGCGTGTCTCCGTCGGCGGCGCGGCGCCAGGCCTGTTGCATCAGTTCCTGCGCAACCCAGGCTTTCGCCGGGATGTAAGCGCCATGGCCGAGCTGCCAGAATCCGAGACCGAGCAGGCAGGACACGACTGTCGTCTCCGGCCAATGCTTACGTATGAACTTCGCAAACACGACTTTTTCTCCGGGCCCAGACGATCAGGAGGGCGGCCAGCAGGCATGCGGTACCGGTCATGCGCCGGAGCTCCGCTGCGGTTGCCGTCGCCGGAAAGCCGAAGATCGCGTTCTGGCTTTGGCCGTAAGGCAAGAGGCTCGGCACCTGATCGCTGTTCAGTCCTGCATCCTTTGGACGTACAGGCGTCCTGTCGATGGCAACGAGACTCGTGAATTTGCTGACCAGGTGATGCTCGAGCGCAGTATCGATGACCGCTTGCCGGGTTTCTGCCGGATCCGCGCCCCGCAGTTCGCGATCCAGCAAATCCTCGATCCGCGATCGCGCCCAGAGTGCAGCGACGCCCGCGCTGCCGGCGACTGACCGTTCTTCAGTCGCATCGATATCGATGGTGCTGCGCCAGCTTCCGGAGACCGAGTTGCCCATCACTATCACCTGGCTCCCCTTGCGCGGTTCGCCGCTGAATCGCGCCCTGACGATTATCGGTTCGCCCGCATAGAGGTCAGCGACTGTTGCCGGGTACGCGTCAAGCGTTACACCGTCCGGCCACTGGATTGCGATATCCGTCAGCCTGGGGTTTTCCAGTTTGCGAAACAACCGCCCCATCTTTTCGTCGATTTCGTGCAAAGCGCTGACAAAGGTGTAGCTGCCGTGGCCCGCTTCCGCCGCTTTACGCATGAACCAGCCGTTTGGCGCCGACCCGATTCCGACCGTGAACAGTCGTGCACTGCCGAGGTCCGTCTCGATCAACGCGAAAAGCTCCTGTTCGTTACCGACACTTCCGTCGGTAATGAAGATGATCTGCTTCAGGTGGCTTTCCGCAGCCGGTGCGCGCAGTGCGAGTTCGAGAGCAGGTCGCATTTCGGTGCCACCGTTCGCACTCAGGGCGTGCACATGGTTCCGCGCACGATCAATATTCTCCAAGGTCGCGGGCACACTCACAGGAAAAAGGGCGTAAGTGGCCGAGTTGAACTGGATCACGTTGAAGCGGTCCTCGGGCCCTAACCCGTCCAGTGCCAGATCGAGTGCTTTCCGCGCCTGTTCCATGGACAAACCGTGCATCGATCCGGAAGTGTCAATGACAAATATCGTTTCACGGGCCATTCCCGGCAAAGCAGCCGATGTATCGTCCGGCGGAATCATCATCAGAAGAAAGTGCGGTTTTCCGGCGAAGGTTTCTGTAAACATCGTCGCGCGCGGTGCCGAATCGGGCACAGGACGCCAGATCAGTTCGAAGTCGTGATCCATCGGAGTATTCGGGTCGGCGAGCGTCACCCGGTATCGGCCGGACCTGTCGTTGCCGGCAATCGGAACGACGTTGACCGGGTGGTAACGGCTGGCAACGATCTCGAGCGGCATCCCGGCATCCAGGTCCACGGTCACGGTCAGCCGGTGCGCTTTCGACTGCGTCACCACCGGCGGCGTTACGCGAGATGCATCGTCCACCTGAGTCGTGTCGGTTGACCAGCCAGAGCCCTTTCGCTCCTTCAGCGGCGCACCGGGAATGTATCGCGGCGTCATGGTGACCGGAAAACGCATGCTGAACGTGCCGTCCTCATAACGCAGGTTTTCGAGATACTCGATCTCCACGGTAACCGCTTCGCCGGGCCCGATATTGGCGACCGACGCCGTGAACAGGTTCGGCCGTTCCTGCTCGATAAGGCTTGCTTTCTTTCCTGCCTGCTTCGCCTGGTCGTATACTCTCTTCGCCTGCTCTTTCTCCCTGATCTCACCCTCGATAACCCGTTCGCCGATGTGCATGCGCAGGCGGTCGACGGCCGCCGTGTCGGGCAACGGGAACACGTAAACGCCCTCGACCCACTCGCTGCCGGAGTTCCGGAACGATTGCCTGACCGACACTCGCGCGACGAGACCGCTGATCTTCATCGACGCATCGGTATTCATGCGTGTCGCAACCTGGTACCCGTTCTGCATTTTTAGCAGCAGGCTGCCGCTTTGCATTTGTGACGGCGTTACCTCGGCCGCGGTTTCTTCCTGTGCCGGCGACGGCCGGCAGAAGATCAGTAGCAGCGCAAGGCCCGTCCACTGCCAGCGTTGCTTGCGCCGGAAATGCCGGACCAATGCCTGTTCGTCGACCTTCGGCGGCGCAGGATGCCAGCGCCCTGTCGACGGATGTTGTTCCTGATTTTTCGACTCTCGATTGCTCCCGGCACTGCGGCCGATACCGTTCGACATGAGGCCCTCCCTTTGCTGATGGCCTCATTCAAGCAATGCATAAAGTCGGCGCCGGGGCCGGCCCGTGGCAATGCAGCGGCATATTGTGGCAAATTGTGACTCTCACCCGGCAGCTCCGGAGCAGACCTTGGGCAAGCGCATCGCAATCGTCGAGGACGAGGCCGCCATTCGCGAAAACTATGCGGCGGCGTTTCGCCGCGAGGGCTATTCCGTCGATGTTTTCGATGCCCGGAAACCCGCGCTGGATGCCTTTTCTGCGCGTTTTCCGGACCTCGTCGTCATCGATATCAATCTCAGGGATGACGTCGAGGGCGGTTTCGAGCTATGTCGTGAACTGCGCGGGCGCTCCAGGGACCTGCCGATCATCTTTCTCACGGCTCGCGACAGCGAATTCGATGCCGTGTCCGGCCTGAGACTCGGCGCCGACGATTACCTGACCAAGGACATCAGCCTGCCGCACCTCATGGCGCGAGTCGCGGCATTGTTCCGGCGCATCGAAGCGCTGCAGAGACCGCAGGCCGAGAGCAAGCTGGTCAGTCGCGGCGAGCTCGAGATCGATACCGACAGGATGACGGTACGCTGGAAGAACCAGCCTGTGGGGCTCACGCTGACTGAGTTCTGGATGGTGCACGCGCTCGCACGCTACCCCGGGCATGTCAAGAATCGCCAGCAACTGATGGATGCCGCACAAGCAGTACTCGACGACAACACGATCACGTCGCATGTCAAACGGATCCGCCGCAAGTTCATTGCACTCGATGCGGATTTCGATGCCATCGAAACCGTGTACGGCATGGGCTATCGCTGGCTTGGCGACTGAGCGGACGGCATTGCAGTGACTCTGCGCAGGCAGTTGTTGCTCGTCAGTCTGCTGACACTGATCCTGCCGTGGGCCGGGTGCCAGTTCATACGCGAAACCGAGTCCGCGCTACGCGAAGGGCAACAGAATATGCTTGCCGGCACCGCTCAGGCAATTGCCGACTCGCTCTCGCAGTTTCCGGACGAATTCCTCCGCGCCAGGGCGGACGCGCATTACGGCGAGAACCAGATCTACGGTCATCCGCTGGCGACCGAACCGCTGATCGATGGCTACCCCGACGATTGGTCGCTGTCACCGGATTCCTTCCGCAAACTGCGCGGTGCCGACGGGACCATTGCTTACGCCGTCGGTGTCCGCCGGCAGAACCTTTTTCTTTACGTCGACGCTCGCGATGCGAACGTCGTCTACGCCCGGCCAGGGGCGGAAGCTCCGTCCTACTCCGACCAGATCATTCTGCTGAGTTACGATTCAGGCGCCGGGCTCATCGAGTACCTTTTTCGCACGGAAGCGCCGGGCTTGCTGACCGCGGCGCGACGGAGCAACGGCCGTATTGCCGAAGAAACGCGCATCGTTGCGCATTGGCAGGACACGGCGAGCGGATATCAGCTGGAAGCGCGTGTTCCACGCAGCCTGCTCGGCGAGCGGGTCGGTGTCGTCGTCATCAACACCGCCGATACATCCAGTGCCGGAATTCGCAGTTCCAGTTTTTCAACCCAGGTCCCGGCGCGTTTCGTCACGCCCTCGCCGGTGTTGTCGAGTTACATCGATGCCTATGTGCAGCCGGGATTGCGACTCATCGTTACCGATCCTGCAGGGTGGCGACTGGCGCAGGCTGGCACCACAACGCGGCGACGCGATGCCGTACCGGCGAATGCCGGCACGCCGCGCCTGCTTCGACTTGCATACAACTTCATACTCGAGCCCGGCGATGCGGCGGCGCTCGCCGAGCCCGATCCTTCCGGCCGCGAGCAGCAGATCTATATAAACGATGCGCTGAATGGCCGCGCGTCGAGCAGCTGGTTCCGTTCGCCGGATACCGGGCGCGGCGTGGTGGCGGTCGCACAGCCGGTCTGGTCCGGCACGGTGCAGACCGGAGCAGTCGTGCTGCAGCAGGGCACGGATGCGATCCTCAGCCTGACCAATCGTGCGCTGACCCGGCTGATGAACTTCACCTTGATTGCGACGCTCGTGGTTGCCGCCGCAATGCTCGGGTATTCGAGCTGGCTGTCCGGCCGCATACGCAGTCTCAGCAACGCTACGGAAAAGGCGCTGGATGGCGATCGCGTGCGAATCCGTCTTCCGAGTCTCAAGGCCAGCGACGAGATCGGCGATCTGTCGCGAAGTTTTTCCAGCGTGCTGCAACAACTCGGCGAGTACAACGAGTACCTGCGAACACTGGCTACCAGACTGTCGCACGAGCTGCGTACGCCGCTGACGATCGTGACTTCGTCGCTTGAAAACCTGGAGCATGAGAACCTGAACGCCGAGTCACTCAAGTACACAGCGCGTGCGAGGGACGGCGCACTTCGGCTGAAGAAGATCCTGAACGCGATGAGTGAAGCCAACAGGGTCGAGGAACTGATGCAGAGTGCGGAACCGGCGACCTTCGACCTGCACGACGTGATCAAAGCTACGATTGGCGCCTACAACGATGCCTGGCCGGACAGGCGATTCCTGTTGCAGTCGGAGGCTGGTCGACTCGAATTCCACGGCTCGCCCGAGCTGATCGTTCAGATGCTGGACAAACTGGCCGACAATGCGGTCGATTTCAGTCGCGGCGGCGATTCGATTACCATTCGACTGGATAAAGTCGAGGACCGTATCCGGCTTGCTGTAAGCAACCCGGGGCCGCCTTTGCCCGAGACCATGCGATCGCAACTTTTCGATTCCATGATTTCGGTGCGGGGGCGCGGCAACAGCGAGCATCTGGGGCTTGGACTTTACATCGCAAGGTTGATCGCCGAAGGGCACGACGGCTCGATCAGCGCGGACAATACCGCCGAGGGCGCAATTTTTGTCGTGGAGCTTCCGGCGTCATGGCGTGCACAATGACAGATTCAGGACCCGATCGGTGATGGAGGGAGAAAGGCATGGCGAATGAGGGCTATCACGAACCGATTGACGAAATGACAGATGCAACGCGCGACATGCATCGCGCGATCACCTCGCTGATGGAAGAGCTCGAAGCCATAGACTGGTACAACCAGCGCGTCGATGCCTGCAAGGACAAGGAGCTCGCTTCGATCCTTGCGCACAATCGCGACGAAGAAAAAGAACACGCCGCCATGGTGCTCGAGTGGATACGGCGCAAGGATCCGACCTTCGACAGGGAACTCAAGGATTACCTGTTCACGACGAAATCACTCAGCCACGATTAAAGATTCTTGCCTGCGTCAAGATCGCGTCGCGAGCATTGCTCGCTCCTACGATTCTACCGTTGCCACCTGTAGGAGCGCGCATTGCGCGCGACGCGCTGACAATAGAACCGCTGTAGGAGCGAGCAGCGCTCGCGATCGTTTATCTACACACCAAGGTAGGAGGCGATGCCTTTCGCCGCTTCGCGGCCTTCGAAGACGGCGGTGACGACGAGGTCGGCGCCGCGCACCATGTCGCCGCCGGCAAAAACTTTCGGGTTGGTGGTCTGGAAGGCATGACCCCCGTTCCGCGTGACGCGCACGCGGCCGTTCGGTAAGGTCGCAATTCCGAACTCGTCAAACCAGGCGGGCGGGTCGGGGCGGAAACCGAAAGCGATGATCACGGCATCGGCCTCCAGCACGTGCTCGGTGCCCGCAACAGGCTCCGGCTGTCGCCGCCCGCCAATATCAGGTGCACCGAGCCTCGTTTCGATCAGCTGGACACCGGTAACGCGATCGTTGCCGAGAATTTCGAGCGGCTGCCGGTTGAACAGGAATTCGACGCCCTCTTCGCGGCTGTTTGAAACCTCGCGCCGCGATCCCGGCATGTTGGCTTCGTCACGCCGGTACGCGCAGGTGACACTCGCAGCGCCCTGGCGAATCGCAGTCCGGTTGCAGTCCATGCCGGTATCGCCACCGCCGAGCACGACCACGCGCTTGCTGGCGAGACCGACCAGCGCGGGCCGGTCCCTGGTGTCAGCAATGCTGTCGCCGAGTTCGCAGTACACGTTGGAGATGAGGTACGGCAGCGCCTCGTACACACCGGGCAGGTCCTCGCCCGCGAACCCGCCTTTCACGTATTCGTAGGTCCCCATGCCGAGAAACACCGCGTCGTACTCATCGAGCAGCG
>Ga0302046_10006422_pt1 | contig 10258 bp, 9 predicted proteins | sample RVTome_11_FD_200261 | JGI IMG/M metagenome (GOLD analysis project Ga0302046, IMG submission 200261) | Soil microbial communities from uranium-contaminated site in the Upper Colorado River Basin, Wyoming, United States - RVT147D111 (version 2) ... | reverse complement strand
CGTAGAAGGCCTGCGGCCGGGTGCCCTGCTCCGGCCGGCGGACCGTCGTCGGGCGGGAGGCGAGGATCTGCGAGGCACGACTGGCCGGGTTCTCGATGTCGCCGAAGATGAGCGACTCCGTCGGGCAGACGACGACGCAGGCGGGGAGGAGGCCCCGGTCCACCCGGTGGGAGCAGAAGTTGCACTTCTCGGCGACGTGCTCCTCGGGGTCGATGTAGATCGCGTCGTAGGGGCAGGCCTGGATGCAGGCCTTGCAGCCGATGCAGCGCGAGGTATCGAAGTCGACGATCCCGTCCGCCCGCTTGAACATCGCCGTCGTCGGGCAGACCTTGACGCACGGGGCGTCGGCGCAGTGGTTGCAGCGGAGGACCGCGATGTCGCGGCGCGTCTCGGGAAACGTCCCCCGCTCGACGTACTTGACCCAGGTCCGGTTGACCCCGAGGGGGACCTCGTTCTCGGACTTGCAGGCCGTCGTGCAGGCGTGGCAGCCGATGCACGAGGTCTGGTCGATGACCCAGGCGAAGTTGGTCACGGCCGGCCGGACTCCTGACGAGCGATCATCGTTGACACGCCGGATGCTGGGGGAGTATATAGGCACATCGCAATACCGCAACACGCCTCCGCGTCCCTCGTCCGAGGCGTCCGGTGACGATGGCAGCAGCTTCCAGGAGGGCCTCCATGGCCGACGCGCCGTCCGCTGATCGGGTCCTCGACGCCAAGGGCCTCCTGTGCCCGATGCCGATCGTCAAGCTCGCCAAGGCCGTCAAGGAGATGGAGTCGTTCCAGGTCATCCTCCTCGAGGCGACGGACCCCGGATCCGTCCCCGACGTGACGGCCTGGTCGAAGAACACCGGCCATCCCCTGATCCACCAGGAGACCGTCGACAAGGTCATGCGCTTCTGGATCCAGAAGTCCTGACGCGGACGGCGGACGGGCAGGCGCAGCGAGGGATCGATGTCGAGCATCCTCTACGTCCACACCGGCGGCGTGAACAACCCCGAGCGCAGCGCGACGCCGATCTACCTCGCCACGACGGCGGCGGCGATGGACGTGGAGGTCGGGATCTACTTCACGGTCAACGGGCCGACCCTCCTGAAGAAGGGCACGGCTGAGACCCTGATCGTCCCCAAGTTCGACGGCACCGGCGCCCCGCTGCGCCGGTTCATCGACCAGGCCCGCGACATGGGGGTCAAGTTCTACGTCTGCCAGCCATCGCTCGATCTCCACGGGCTGACCGTCGACGACCTCATCGAGGACGTCAAGATGATCGGCGGCGCCGCCTTCAACGACATGGCCCTCGAGGCCGACCAGGTCATCTGCTTCTGATGGGCCGGTGAGCCGTGGTCCTCCAGGCTCGCTACGACGATGTTCCGATCGAGGAGAAGGAGCGCCTGTTCGGCCAGGTCCAGGCCGACGCCCGCTTCGACAGCTATCTCTACGGCTGCTACGAGTGCGGCATCTGCGTCGCCGCCTGCCCGTCGGCCCGGTTCTACGACTTCTCGCCCCGCAAGATCGCGCAGGCCGCCTCGCGCCAGGACCTGCCGATGTTCTACGAGCAGCTCAACGACGACATCTGGAACTGCTCGCAGTGCTTCTCCTGCACCCGCTGCCCCCGCGGCAACAACCCGGGCGGCCTCATCACGATCATGCGCGAGGTCGCCATCAACAACGGCCTGACCTCGGCCAAGAACGCCCTCGAGGGCTACGGCCGGGTGGTCTACAAGATCATGTCGACCGGGACGCAGGTCTCGCCGGACATGCTCCAGCCGAACGCCTTCCCGGACTGGGGGCCGCACGTCCAGGAGATCTCCGACAACCTCGGCCTGTGGCGCCGGGCCCTGCCGCCAGACACGATGCACACGACCTCGACGGCCTGGGAGGTCGATGACCGGACGCTCACGGAGCTCTACCTGATCTGGCACATGACCGGGGTGCTGGACATGATCAAGAGCGTCGACGCCGGCCTCCACATGATCCTCAACGACGTCATGGAAGAGCTGCTCGAAGAAGCCGGCTTCGAGGCCGGCTAGGAGGTCCCCAGCATGCCGATCCCCCTGACCGTGCTCGAGACTCGGCGCGAGGCCCGCGACGACCGCGGCCCGGCTGCGCCGCCGACCGAGGACGTCCGCGAGAAGGTCTTCGAGCTCGAGGCCGCCGGAGAGTGGCTCGTCCAGCGGGTCCCCGACCCCTGGATCGGGGTGACCACGAAGTACGGCCGGACCAAGAAGATCCCCGTCGCCCGAACCTGGCATCACAAGTCGTGCGGCCAGTGCGGCCACATCCCGGGCTACTCGACCTCGATCTTCTGGCTCATCCGGAAGCTCGGCCTGGACTACAACGATCCCCGCGACCAGACGTCCTGCACGGCCTGGAACTACTACGCCTCGGCGACCTCCAACCAGGGCGCCCAGGCCGCGGTCGCGATGCGCAACTTCGGGGCGGCCTACGAGTCCGGCTACTTCCCGATGATCCACTGCGGGACGTCGTACGGCCACTACAAGGAGGTTCGCGAGGAGCTCGTCCACTCGGCCGAGCTGCGCGACGAGGTCCGGCGAATCTGCGACAAGCTCGGCAAGCCGTTCGTCATGCCCGAGGAGATCGTCCACTACTCGGAGTGGGTCTACGCGCTGCGCGACGAGTTCGCCAAGCGCCGGGTCCTCGACCTGTCGGGCATCGACGTCACCGTCCACCCGGCCTGTCATTACCACAAGCTCGTCGTCGAGGACGCGATCTACGACCCGGACGTCTACGGCGGCCAGCGGACCGCGGTGGTCTCGGCGGTCGTGACCGCCCTCGGGGCGAACGTCAAGGACTACAGCACCTGGTTCGACTGCTGCGGCTTCGGCTTCCGCCACATCCTCGTCCAGCGCGACTTCACCCGGTCGTTCGCCACGCTGCGGAAGATCGAGGTCATGCAGGAGGAGGCCAATCCGGACGTCGTCCTGACCCACGACACGGGCTGTGTCACGACCCTCGACCAGAGCCAGTTCGCGGCCCGGGCCCACGATCGCAAGGTCGGGGTGCCGGTCATGTCCGAGGCCCAGTTCGCGGCCCTGGCGATGGGCGCCCACCCGTACAGGGTGGCCCAGCTGCACTGGCACAACACGGAGTACCGGCCGCTCCTCGAGAAGATGGGAATCGACTGGCGCGAACGGTGGCGCGAGTTCGAGGACGACCTTGCTCGGCTCAAGGGCGACCCCAAGGCGTTCCTGACCTGGGAGGACGCAGATGCCTGAAACGGTCCTGGTCATCGGCGGCGGACCCGCCGGCCTCGAGGCGGCCCGCGCGATCGCCTCGATCGGCGGCCGGGCGCTCCTCGTGGAGCGTCGCGACGTCCTCGGTGGGACGCCGGACGAGTCGAACTATGCCGCCCTGACGCCGCGGATGGGGTCTGCCCAGGAGGCCCTCGATGCCCTCCGTGCCGGCGTCGAGGACCCCGCGATCGACGTCCGCCGCTCGACGACGGTGAGTGCCTGCAGCGGCTCGGTCGGCGACTTCCGGGTGACCCTGTCGGGGCCGACCGGCGAGACGACGGAGTCGGTCGGCGCGATCGTCGTCGCGACCGGCTTCCAGCACTTCGACCCGGGCCGCGAGACCCAGATGTACGGCTACTACGAGTATCCCGATGTCATCACCCTGCCCGACGCCGAGAAGATGCTCAAGGACCATCGCTTCGTCCGGCCCTCGACCGGCGAGCCGCCCCGCAACGTCGCCTTCATCCAGTGCGTCGGCTCGCGCGACCGGCGGCTCGGCAACGAGTACTGCTCGAAGGTCTGCTGCGGCGTGGCGTCGAAGGAGGCGATCGAGATTCGCCGGCTCCTGCCGGACACGAAGGTCTACATCTTCTACATCGACATGCGGATGTACGGCTTCTGGGAGAACGAGATCTACTGGCCGGCCCAGGAGCAGCACAACGTCAACTACATCCGGGGCATCGTCACCGAGATCGTGGGCAAGGACGGGCGCCTGCTCATGAAGGGCGAGGACACCACGATGGGCCGGCCCCTCGAGGTCCTCATGGACGTCATCGTCCTGTCGGTCGGGATGGAGCCCAGCCGCGGGACCCGCGACGTGGCCCAGATCCTGGGGGTCGATCAGAACAAGTACGGCTTCATCGCCCTGCCGGGCGAGCCGATGGACGTCGTCACGACGTCCGTGCCGGGCATCTTCGTCGCCGGAGCGGCCGCCGGGCCCAAGGACCTCGAGGACACCGTCGGCATGGCCGGGGCGGCGGCGCTGCGGGCGGTCGGCACCGTTCGGGGGCTGGCCCACGCAGGGACGGTGGCCGCCCGATGACCTGGGGTCCCGCCGTCGCCGGCGGTGGCGCGTTCGCGCCGGCCGGGATCGCCGACGCCGTCGATGCGCCGAGCGCGGTCGAGTTCATGCGCGAGGCCCTCGTCAAGATCAGCGAGGAGGACATCGGGGCGGTGGCGGACCTGCTGGCCGCCAAGCGCGCCGAGCTCGCGCCGTCCCTGTCCGAGGCGTCCCTCGCCGGCGCCAGTGCGGACGTCGTTCGGCCCATCCTCGGTCGGGTCTTCGCCACCCGGCGCCGGTCGGACGAGCTGCTCGTGGCGGTCGGAGCACCGCAGCTCGCCGGGGCGATCCGCGCCCTCGTCCACGGCGGCGGGCGGATCGAGGCCCGGTTCGCGGCCTTCGACGACGCCCTGGGGGCGATCGAGGCCCCCGTCCGGCGCGATCTCGCCGGGGAGTGCCTCCATTTCGCCGACCCGGATCGCTACTGGCTGTGGAGCCGCTGGATGTGGGACCCCGAGGCGCGCACGGGGGCCCTGCCGCTGGTGATGGTCGAGGAGTTCGACTTCGGCGGTGCCGATGCCGGGGCCATCTACCTCCGGGTCGGGGCGGCCACGGCCGCCGTCATCGCCACCGCCCGCGACCTCGGCTTCCAGCGGATGGGTGCCAGCCCCTTCGCGGTCGACGTCTACCTCGCCGCGATCTACGGGATCTACCTCTACACCGTGACCCGCCTCCGGATGACCCAGGAGTTCAACAAGGTCATCCCGCAGCTGCCTGACCTCGTCCGCCGCCTGCTCGGCGTCTGGACGACGCCGGCAGCAAGTGGAGCCTGACCGCGATGGGCAGGGAGCTCCCGATCGTCAAGGTCGACCAGGTCTTCGAGCTGGCCGAGGCCGTCGTCGACGGCGTCGACATCTCCGGCCACTGGAACCGGATGTTCAGCCAGCGCTCGGTCACCGAGTACCCGACCGAGGCGATGGACTGGGTCACCTCGCTCGACGGCGGCGAGTCGCTCCGCGACTGCTACCAGTGCGGCAAGTGCGTTCCCGTCTGCCCCGTCAACCACGTCGGCGACTACGGGCCGCGCAAGCTCAATGCCAAGGTCCTGCGCGGCAACAACCTCCTCGACGACCCCGACCTGTGGCTGTGCACGACCTGCGGCAACTGCTACCGGGTCTGCCCCAAGGAGGTCAACCCCCTCCGGATCATGCCGGCCATCCGGGAGCAGGCGGTCCTGGAGGGCAAGGTCCCGGACGAGCTCTCGGACGTCTTCCGGAACCTCCAGAAATCGGGCAACCCGATGGGCGAGTCGCCGCGCAAGCGGATCGATTGGGTCGCCGAGGCCGGGGTCGAGGTGCCGCTGATCAGCCAGCTCGGCCGGCCGGTCGACGTCCTGTGGTACGTCTCCGACTACACGAGCTACCACCCCCGGGGCAAGGACGCAGCGCGGGCGATGGCCCGGGTGCTGACCGCCCTCGGGGTCGACTTCGCGATCCTGGGGCCGGAGGAGCGGAGCGATGCCGATTCGGCCCGCCTGGCCGGCGAGACCGGGCTCTTCGAGATGCTCGCCGAGCACAACATCGGCACCTTCCGGAAGTACGAGTTCAAGCGCCTCGTGGTCATGGATCCCCATGCCTACAACGCCTTCAAGAACCTCTATCCCGAGCTCGGCTGGGAGGGCGAGGTCCTCCACTACACGCAGTTCCTCGCCCCGCTCGTCGACCGGATCGAGTTCCGTTCGACGATCGAGCTTGACGTCACCTACCACGACCCGTGCTACCTGGGTCGCAACAACGGCGAGTTCGACGCTCCGCGCCGGCTGCTCTCGGCGATCCCGGGCGTTCGCCTGACCGAGATGCCCCACAACCGGGCCAACGGCTACTGCTGCGGCGGCGGTGGCGGCGGGATGTGGCTGGACGGCTTCGTCGCCGACCACGTCTCCGAGCGCCTCTCGGAACGTCGCGTTCGCGAGGCCGTGGACACGGTCGGGACGGACGGGACCGGCGTCCTGTCGGTCGCCTGCCCCTACGAGCCGTCGCGGTTCGAGGACGCGGTGAAGTCGACCGGCAACGACGGCCGGATCGTCGTCCGCGACATCGTCGAGCTCATCGACGAGGCGATGCAACCACCCCAGCCGCCCCAATCGCCCCAGCCGGGATAGCCGAGCCGCAAGCACGCGAGGAGCCGCATGGACTACGTCGTTCTGCTCAAGCAGGTCCCCGATCTCGCCGAGGAACTCGAGATCGACGCCGACGGGACCGGCCTCGATCGCGAGTGGCTGAGCTTCGTCGCCAGCGAGTGGGACGAGTACGCCCTCGAGGAGGCCCTCCTCCTCCGGGATCAGGGCCACGGCGGCACGGTCACGTGCCTGGCCCTCGGCGTCGAGACCGGCGCCGTTGACGAGCTCCTGGCAACGTGCCTGGCGCGTGGCGCCGACCGAGTCGTCAAGGTCGGCTCGTTCCAGGTACCGCCCGACTCCCACACCGCGGCCGCCGCGTTCGCCGGCGCCCTGGCCCACATCCACTACGACCTGATCCTCACCGGCGTCCAGGCGATCGACGATCTCGACGGCCAGGTCGGGCCGCTCGTCGCGACCCGCCTCGACCTGCCCCACGTCTCGGTCGTGACCCACATCGCCCTCGCCCATCACCACACCACGGTCACGGTCCACCAGGAATACGCGGGCGGCGTCGTCGCCGAGTTCGAGGCCACCCTGCCCGCGGTCCTCGGCGTCCAGACGTCGCGGGAGACGCCCCGCTACGCGCCGGTGAGCCGGATCCGGCAGCTCATGAAGACGGCGACGATCGAGGCGCTGGCGGCCGGCAGCGGGACGGGCAGCGGCCTCGTCATCGAGGCCATGACCATCCCCGAGACCGGCTCGACGGCCGAGATGATCAGCGGCAACAGCCAGGCCATCGCGGAGCGGATCGCGACGATCCTCGCCGAGCGCGGCATCGGCCCGGCGGTGGCCCGATGAGCGGCGACGTCTTCGTCATCGCGGAGCACCGCGACGGGGCGATCCTCGACCCGACATACGAGCTCCTCGGGCGGGCGAAGGCCCTCGCCGGGGCCAGCGGCGGCGAGGCCGTCGCGGTCCTCCTCGGCTCGGACGTGGCCGGCCTCGCCGGATCGCTCGGCACAGCGGCGCGGGTCATCGTCATCGACGGCCCCGGGCTCGCCTCGTTCAGCCCGACGGCCTACCAGGCGGCGCTCGTGCCGCTCGTCCGCGAGCGCGAGCCCGCACTCGTCCTCGTCGCCAACAGCGGCTCGGGCATGGACGTGGCGGCCGGCCTCTCGGCGAGCCTCGACCTGCCGCTCGCGGCCTACGCCATCGACCTCGCGATCGACGCCGGCGGCCCGCTCGTGACCTGCCAGCTGTACGCCGGCAAGATCCAGGCGAAGGTGCGCTTCGCGGGCGGTCGCGGCATCGTGACCGCGGTCGCCGGCTCGTTCCCGGCCGAGGCCGGCCAGAGCCCGGGCAGCCCGGCCGTGGAAACCGTCGCGCCGGCCGCAACCGACGACCGGGTCCGCTTCGTGGACCTCCTCCGGCCGGAGGCCGGCGACGTCGACATCACCCGCGAATCGGTCCTCGTCTCGGTGGGGCGGGGGATCGGGGAGCAGGAGAACATCGAGCTCGTCGAGGCCCTCGCGGCCGCGCTCGGCGGGGCCGTCTCGTCGTCGCGTCCGATCGCCGACCTCGGCTGGCTGCCGCGGACCCGTCAGGTCGGCAAGTCCGGGCTCAAGGTCAAGCCGCGGATCTACCTGGCGCTCGGGATCAGCGGGGCGCCGGAGCATCTCGAGGGGATGCGCGGCGCGGATCTCATCATCGCCGTCAACTCGGACCCGCGAGCGCCGATCTTCTCGGTCGCTCACTACGGCGTGGTCGCCGATCTCCTCGACGTGGTCCCGGCCCTGACGGCCCGGGTCGGCGGCTAGGGCTCACCGGAGCCGAGCGTGCCCGGTCGCGACGTCACCCGCGAGATCTTCGAGGGCATCTCACCGGGCGGGGAGACGCTCTTCTATGTCCTGACGGCCATCGCGACCGTCATCTTCTTCGTCGGCATCGGGGTCCGCCTCCGGAAGTACGTCCGGGGCCGCGGCCAGGACGTCGTCGGCTCGCCGCTGGGGTTCGTGGGCCGGGCCGTCCGGAGCCTCGTCGACACCGCGGCCAACCGGACCGTCGCCAAGCGCGACCCGTATGCCGGCGTCTTCCACGCTGCGATCATGTGGGGCTTCATCGTCCTGTTCATCGGGACGGCGATCCTGACCGTCGAATCGGACATCATCCGGCCCTTCGCCCCGGACTTCAGCTTCTACTGGGGCGCGTTCTACCTCGGCTATTCCCTGATCCTCGACGTCCTTGGCCTGGCGATGCTCGTCGGCATCGCGGCGATGGCGATCCGGCGCGCCCGACGACCGCCGCAGCTCGACTACGGACGGGTGGACATCGGCCCCGCGACGACCGACCGCGGCGGGTTCCGGACCGGCGACTGGATCTTCCTCGGCTGGCTCGGCCTCCTGGGGCTGAGCGGCTTCGTGCTCGAGGGCGCCCGGATCCTGGCCCACGACTTCCCGGACTTCGAGCTCTTCTCGCCCGTCGGCTGGTTCGTCGCCGCTGCCTTCCGAGTGATCGGCCTCGACGCGGCGTCGGCCGAAGCGATCCGCTACGCGACGTGGTGGGGGCACGCCCTGGCGGCCCTGGCCTTCGTCGCCTACTTCCCGTTCTCGAAGGCGATCCACACCCTCGCCGACCCGGTCAACCTGGCCCTCCGCTCGCCCCTGGCCGGTCGGCGCCTGCCGGTCCTGACCGCATCCGCGGCCGCGAACGGCCACTTGGGCATCCGCGACCTGGCCGACCTGTCCTGGAAGCAGCTCCTCGACGTCGACGCCTGCACCAAGTGCGGGCGCTGCCACACCGCCTGCCCGGCCGTCGCCTCCGGGGCGCCGCTGTCGCCGCGGGACCTCATCCTCGACCTCCGCCAGGAGGCCGACGCGGCCTGGTCCATCCTCGCCCCGCTCGGCGAGCGCCGCTCCGATCACCCGTACGGTGGGGCCCACGACGGGGCGGAGACCGCCGCGACGTCCGCGACGCCGTCGGCCGGTTCGATCGCGGCGACGAACGGCGGCTCGCTCCTCGCCGGCGGCCTCATCAGCGCCCAGACGCTGTGGTCCTGCACGACGTGCCTCGCGTGCGTCGAGGCCTGCCCGGTCGGCATCGAGCACGTCCCCACGATCGTCGGCATGCGCCGCTCGCTCGTCGACCAGGCGATCGTGGAGCCGACCCTCCAGGCCGCCTTCACCAACCTCGCCAAGCAGGGCAACTCGTTCGGCCAGTCCGGTCGGACGCGCGGCCGCTGGACCGACGACCTGCCGACGCCGGTCGTCGACGCGCGGCGCCAGGACGTCGACTGGCTGTGGTTCGTCGGCGACTTCGCCTCGTTCGACGTCCGGGTCCAGGAGGCGACCCGCCTCGTGGCCCGTGTCTTCCAGGCCGCGGGCATGGACTTCGGGATCCTCTACGAGGGCGAGCGGAACGCCGGCAACGACGTCCGCCGGGCCGGCGAGGAGGGCCTCTTCGAGGTCCTCGTCGAGCACAACGTCGGCCAGCTCTCGAAGGCCCGATTCCGGCGCATCGTGACGACCGATCCGCACACCCTCAACACCCTCAAGTTCGAGTATCCCGACTTCGGCGGCGAGTACGAGGTCTGGCACTACAGCCAGGTCCTGGCGGCCCTCCTGGCCTCGGGCGATCTCCAGGTCAGCCGGCGGGCCAACCGCCGGGTGACGTACCACGACCCGTGCTACCTGGCCCGCTACGCGGGGGTCACGGCGGCACCGCGCGAGGTCCTCGCGGCGATCGGAGCGGAGCTCGTGGAGATGCCCCGCAACGGCACGAACACGTTCTGCTGCGGCGCCGGCGGCGGCAGGATCTGGATGGACGACAGCGGTCTCGCCGAGCGCCCCTCGGAGCAGCGCATCCGCGAAGCGGCCGAGCTCGCGGGGA
>Ga0302046_10006421_pt1 | contig 10259 bp, 6 predicted proteins | sample RVTome_11_FD_200261 | JGI IMG/M metagenome (GOLD analysis project Ga0302046, IMG submission 200261) | Soil microbial communities from uranium-contaminated site in the Upper Colorado River Basin, Wyoming, United States - RVT147D111 (version 2) ... | reverse complement strand
AATCCATCGCCGCGCGCGGAGATAAGCCGTTTGCAGAGGTCTATAACCATCCGGCTCCAGGCCAAATCGCGCGCGCCGCAGATGCGCTGGTAGTCGGCGCGCGCATTGGACTCGGCGAGAAACGCATACCAGACGGCGATCTTGTGGGAATCGCTGAGGCGCCGTGACAGGCTCGCGTCGATGATCCCGAGCAGCGCGCGCAGGTCATCGGCGCCCGCCTCCTCGCCCCCGGTCGCCATCACTTCCGCAAATTCCTCGGACACCTCGCGCAGCGTCGCGAGCAGCAGTGCTTCCTTGCTGCCAAAGTGGAAATTGATCGACGCGGCGGTGCGGCCGGCAACACCGGCAATCTTCGCGGATGTCAGGTCCGCCAGGCCGTGGCGCGAGATCGCTGCAACAGCGGCGTGGATCAGGTCGAGCTTGGAGCCGCTGGGCCGCAACTCGGCATTGCTTTCGAGGTTGGCCGCCACGCGCATTCTCCCGGACTGGGCCAGGCACTATTGTAGTGCGTAGCGGCTAGTGACTCAACAGTCATTCAGTATTTGAAATGCTCGTTCAGTATCGTATAACATGATGTTAATAAAGACTATTTCTCGGTTCGCCTCCGGGGCATAATCCGTTTACGCTGCAAACGTGCCTTTGATGCCTCACTTCCTCGCCGGCTGGCTGGCCGGCGCGATGTTTTGTGTCGCGAGCGCTGCCGCTGCAGGCAGCGCGCCAGCGGCCCATGGCATCCGCATCGAACCCGCCTGGATTACCTTGCCGGATGGTGTCCGCCTGTCCGCCGATCTCTACCGGCTCGAGGGTGCGGAACACCAGAAGCTGCCGGTGCTGCTCGAGTACCTTCCCTATCGCAAGCACGAAGCGCGCAGCCGCAACTACCCGCTGTACTCCTACTTCGTTCAGCGCGGTTACGTGGTGGCCGCGGTCGACATCCGCGGCACCGGCAACAGCGAAGGCCGGCTGATCCCGCACGAGTACTCCGAGATCGAGCAGGCTGATGGCGAAGTCGTGATCGACTGGCTTTCGAAGCAGCCGTGGTCGAACGGGAATGTCGGGATGTTCGGCATCTCCTGGGGTGGCTTCAATTCAATCCAGATGGCGGCGCGCAATATCCCCGCGCTCAAGGCGATCATCGCAATCGACGCGACCGAGGATCTCTTCCAGGACGACGTCCATTACATGGACGGAATCATGCATCTCGACTCCTGGGAGATGAGCATGGATCTCGACAACGCGCGGCCGGGCGCGCCAGATTACCTGATCGACGACGACAATTTCCGGAACCGATTCGACACCGAGCCCTGGATGCTCACCTACAAGACGCGCCAGCGCGACGGGCCGTTCTGGGACCGCGCCTCGGTCCGCGGCCGCTACGACGACATCTGCATCCCGACGCTGCACATCGGCGGCTGGTATGACGGCTACCGCGACAGCGTCGCGCGCATGCTCGAGCACGTGAAGAACGCGCCGGTGAAAGCGATCATGGGCGCCTGGCATCACACGTGGCCGAACGAGCCCTACCCCGGGCCCGGCATGGAGTGGCGGCACGAGGCCGTGCGCTGGTTCGACCAGTTCCTCAAGGGCCAGCACACCGGCATCCTCGACGAACCGCGTTTCGCGGTCTTCGTGCGCAACTGGCATCCGCCGGGTCCGCATCTCACGGACGCGCCGGGCCAATGGCGCTATGAGGACGGCTGGCCGATCGCGCGCATCCGCGATCACACCTTGTTTCCCCAGCCCGATTACACGCTGGCCGCCGAACCGCCCGCGGCGACGACGCATCGGCTGCGTTACCTGCCTTCCGTCGGATTCGAGGCCGGCGGTCCGGTCATGTGGTGGGGCGACGTCGCGCACGACCAGCGCGGCACGGACGCGTTCAGCCTCGTCTACGATAGCGCCCCACTCGAGCAGGATCTCGAGATCCTCGGCTTTCCGCACGCGCTACTGACGGTCGCGGCCGATGCGACGCGCGCCAACTGGATCGCGCGCCTGTCCGACGTCGCGCCGGACGGCACGGTGACGCAGGTTACAGGCGCCGCGATGAGCGGCAGCCATCGCGAGTCGGCGCGCGAACCCAAACCGATCGTACCCGGCGAACCCTTCGAGCTCGATGTCGAGATGCATTTCACGTCGTGGGTGTTTCCGAAGGGCCACCGCATCCGGCTGGCGGTCAATAACGCCATGTGGCCGATGCTGTGGCCGACGCCCGAGCCGATGACGACCGAACTCCGCCTGGCCGGCTCGCGCCTCCGCCTCCCGGTCGTGCCCTTCGAAGACCGCCCAATTCCCGCCTACCTGCCCCCAGCGCAGGATCCGGTGTATGCGGGCGTCGAGTCGCTCGATGCGGGCACTACCTCGGGCTACGGCGAGATTTCTTCGGTCGACCGCAATCCGGGGACAGGCACCGTCGTCGCGAAGGCCACGAACGAATCGGGGACCCGCTATCCCTGGGGCATCGAGCGCAGCTTCGAGACGATCCGTTACGAGATCAAGGACAGCGCGCCGGCGGACGCGCAGGTGCTGGGCACGCACCGCCTCGAAGTCGAGCTGCCCGGGCGCAAGCTCGTGTGGGACGCCGAATTGACCTTCACGAGCGACCGCGAGAATTTCCATTATCGTTATCGCCGGCGCGTGTCGGAGAATGGCGCCTTGCTGCGCGAGAAAACCTGGACCAGAACCATTCCGAGGGATTACCAGTGACGCAATCCATGAGCCCGACCCTTTGCCTGACGATTTCCGCCTGCCTGGCCGCAGCCGCATTCACCGGCTGCAGCCGGCAGGACGAACAAGCCGCTGCCGACCTCGCGCTGACCGGAGGAAAGATCTACACCGTCGACAGCGCGCGCAGCTGGGCGGAGGCGGTGGCGATCAAGGACGGGCGCATCGTGTTCGTCGGCTCGAGCGCGGATGCGAACGACTTCATCGGCGACAACACAAAAGTGGTCGACCTGAAAGGCCGCATGGTCGTGCCGGGGTTCCAGGATGCGCACGTGCACCCGATCTCGGCGGGCGTCGAGGCGAATGCCTGCAACCTGAACGGTCTCGAGAACGTGGACGCCTACATCGCGGCCATCAAGAAGTACGCGGACGAGCATCCCGACGAGCCGTGGATCACCGGCGGCGGCTGGTCCATGGCGGCCTTCGGGCCGGGCGCGCTCGCGCGCCGCGAGCTGATCGACGCGGTCGTTCCCGACCGCCCCGTGCTCCTGTACAGCCAGGACGGCCACACGACTTGGGCCAACAGCAAGGCGCTCGAGATCGCGGGCATCACGAACAAGACGCCGGATCCGCCGGACGGGCGCATCGATCGCAACCCGAAGACCGGTGTCGCGGTCGGCAGCCTGCAGGAAGGCGCCAGCAGCCTCGTCACCGCCAAGATACCGCCGGTCAGCGACAGGAAGCGCGCGGACGGACTCCGCTATGCGGTGAAGTATCTCAACGCCCTAGGCATCACGGCGGTGCAGGACGCGTCCGTCAACGAGGACGACCTGAGGACCTACCGGCAGCTCGACGACGCCGGCGAGCTGTCGCTGCACGTGGTCGGCTCGATCTGGTGGGAACGCGACCAGGGCGTCGAACAGATCGAAAGCATCAAGCGCCTGCGCACGGAATTCACGAAGGGGCACGTGGACGCGGGCACGGTCAAGATCATGCAGGATGGAGTGATGGAGAACTACACGGCGGCGATGCTCGAACCCTACCTCATCCCTGGCAAGTCAAAAGGTATCCCGATGGTCGAACCGGAAAAGCTCAAGGCCGCGGTCACGCAGCTCGACGCGGACGGCTTTCAGGTGCATTTCCACGCGATCGGCGACGCGGCGATCCGCCAGTCGCTCGACGCGGTCGAAGCCGCGCGGAATGCGAACGGCGACCGCGGCCACCGGCACCACATCTCGCACCTCCAGCTGATTGACAAGGCCGACATTCCACGCTTCAAGGCGCTCGGCGTGGTCGCCAACTTCCAACCGCTCTGGGCAATGAACGACGAGTACGTCACGGAGCTCACGGTTCCCTTCATCGGGCATGAACGTGCGGCCGGACTGTACCCGATCGGCAGCGTCGCGAAGAGCGGCGGCACCATCGCGTTCGGCAGCGACTGGTCGGTATCGAGCCCGAATCCATTCGAGCAGATGGAAACGGCAATCACTCGCCTTGAAGCCAACGGCGGCACGACGAAACCCCTGCTGCCCGGGGAGGCCATTGCGCTCACCGAAGCCATCGATGCGTTCACGATCAATGCGGCCTACGTGAACCGCGATGAAAAGAACACCGGCTCGATCGAGTTGGGCAAGTCGGCGGATCTCGCCGTGCTCGACCGGAACCTTTTCGACATCGCGCCCTCCGAACTTTCGGAAACCAAGGCCCTTGTCACCCTGTTCGAGGGCAAGGCGGTGCACGGGAAACTGGAGGACCTGTAATGAAATCGCGCCGGCATCGGATCGATCCGCTGGGACAACGGCTGCCGATCAAGCTCGACACGACCAGCAACGGCGAATTCATGCCCGTTCCGCTCACCCGGGCGAACCGGCACGCCAATCACCTCGCACAACGGGCGGCTGACGAGAATGCCAGGCGCCTCGGCATCGGCCGGCGCGATTTCCTCGTCTCGGCCTGCGGCGCCGCGAGCACGCTGCTCGCGTTCAATGCCGCCAATGCGGCGGCCGGACGCACTGGCGGGTTCTTCGACCTGCGCGCGGAAGCGGCGCTCGAACCCGAGGTCGCCACGTCCTCGCTCGAGGGCGGCGAATTCATCTTCGACGTGCAGGGCCATTACGTGGACCCGACCGAGGCCTGGCTGAAGGTTGCGCCGGAATCGTCGTTCAGCTTCGCCGCCAAAGCTGGCTGCGCTCTGAACGACATGAAAAGCCCGCGCAGCCACCTCTCCTGCCTGACATCGGAGGAATTCATCAAGGACGTGTTCCTCGACAGCGACACCGACATGATGGTGCTATCGTTCGTGCCGGCACGACGCGACGCTTCGCCGCTCGAGATCGAGTCCGCTGACGCGGTGCGCCAGATCGTCGACCGCATGGAAGGCAATCACCGGCTGATGATCCACGGCCGCGTGAATCCGAACCAGCCGGGCGATGTCGAGGACATGGAAATGCTCCGCGACCGCTGGAGAGTCAGCGCGTGGAAGACCTATACGCAGTGGGGTCCCGACGGCAAGGGATTCTTCCTCTCCGACGACGTCGGCATCCGCTTTATCGAGGAAGCGCGCCGTCTTGGCGTCAAGGTCATCTGCGTACACAAGGGATTGCCCTTCGGGCAGAAATCCTACGAGCACAGCCAGTGCAGCGACATCGGCCCGGTCGCGAAGCGTTTCCCCGACGTCAGCTTCCTGGTCTATCACTCGGGCTTCGTCGCGGGCGTCGAGGAGAAACCCTATGGCGAGAACGCGAATGGCGACGGCATCGACACGCTGATCCGAGCGCTGCAGGAAAACGGGATCCAGCCCGGCTCGAACGTCTATGCGGAACTCGGCAGCACCTGGCGCTTCCTGATGCGCGACGCGACGCAGGCGGCGCACGGCCTCGGCAAGCTGCTGAAGTATTGCGGACCGGAAAACGTGCTGTGGGGCACGGATTCGATCTGGTACGGCTCGCCGCAGGACCAGATCCAGGCATTCCGGACGTTCCAGATCGCGCCGGAGCTTCGCGATCAGCACGGCTATCCGGAGATCACGCCGGCGTTGCGTGCGAAGATCTTCGGCCTCAATGCAACCCGGCCTTACGGGATCTCCGCCGACGAGGTGCGCCTCCGTGCGCGGCGCGACACGATCGCCGGCGAACGCCTCAGCTATCGCAAGCAGCCGGAGCCGCACTTTCGTACGCGCGGACCGAAGACGCGCCGCGAGTTCCTCAACCTGCTCGATTGGAACGGCGGGTCGCGCGCCTGAGCGGCCGGATGGCCAATCGCAGCGGCATGGCAGTCGGTCTGGCGGTCGCGATCGCGGCCGGCATCGGCGCCGCGCTGTGGCTGCGCGACGGGCCGCTCGTGCTGGACGCCGGGACCGTCCTGCCCGAACCGCATCCGGTCGCGGCCTTCGAACTCGTGGACCACGAAGGGCGCGTCTTCGACAAGCACGCGCTCGCGGGACGCTGGAGCCTGGTATTCGCGGGCTTCACGCACTGCCCGGACATCTGCCCGACGACGCTCGCGACGATGGCGGAGCTCGGCGCGCGCCTGGGCGGCACATCACCCCGGCTGGTGTTCGTCAGCGTTGATCCGGAACGCGATACGCCTGCCCGCATGGCCGCTTACCTCCGGCACTTCGGGCCGGATCTCGTCGGCGCGACCGGCAGCCCCGCCGCGATCGGATCTTTCACGCGCGATCTGGGACTCGCGCAGGTAAAAGTGCCGGGCGTGGGCGACGACTACACCGTGGATCATTCTGCGGCGCTCGTCCTGCTCGACCCGCAGGTGCGGGTCGCCGGTTACTTCCCGCCGCCGCACGATGTCAACCGTCTGGCGGCCGATCTCGCCGCCCTCGGAGGCGAGGGCTAGATCGCGTTCAGGTCGATGTCCGCGTTGGCCCAGGCCTGGGCGAACTGCGCCTTGACCGAGTCGGCATCCGCAATCTGTTTCTGCGCCCGCAGCGATTTCTCGAGTCCGTGCAGCGACCAGCCGTTCTCGGGATTCCGCGCAAGTTCGTCGCGGTAGGCGGCTTCCGCTTCCGCGGGCCTGCCGGCGGCCAGCAGCGCGGCGCCCAATGCCTGGCGCGTCGGCCAGTGCCAGGCCGGCGGCTCGTCGTAGGGCAGCGTGTCCTCGATCGCGACTGCTTCCTTGAGCGCGGCGATTGCAGCGTCGTGATCCTTGCCGGCGCGCGCGATCTCGGCCGCGACGAAGCGCTCGGCGATCCGCACGCCGCCGATCAGCGAGTAACGATCCCACGCCATCAGCTGTTCGATCACCGGATCCCGGGTGGCCTCCGCGAGTGCGGCGTGATGCGCAATCGCGTCTTCCTTGCGGCCCTGACGGCTCGCCGCCATCGCCTGCCCGTAATTCCACATAGCCTGCATGTACGGCAGATCGTCCGCGGGTTTCGGCATTGCCTTGACCTGATCCCAGCGGCCGAAACGCACGTCCGCGTACAGCGGGGTCAGTGCGAAATTCTGCATCGCGCCGAATCCCGGCATGCGCATCAGCTCCGGATCGCTCGTGCGCTCGCCGGTCGCGGCGGCGGCTGAAGTCGCAATGGCGCTCGCGCCTTCCATGGTCGCCGCGAACCACAGGAAATGATGATTGTGCGGCACGTAGCCGAGCGGGTACACGCCGGGGCCAGGCCGGCAGATCGCGAGGTAGGCATCATCCGCGCCGATCGCCTTCTGGTTCGCGATCACGGCGTCGTGATAGCGTCCGACGCGCGCGTAGATGTGCGCCGGCATGTGCACCAGATGGCCGGAACCCGGCAGCAGGTCGCGCAGGCGGTCCGCGGCTGCAACGCCACGTGTCGGGTCCGAAGACGCCTCAACCGCGTGCACGTACAGGTGCAATGCGCCCGCATGATCCGGATCGCGCGCAATGACGGACTCGAGCTGCGAGACGACAGTGGCGGTGTTTCCCTTCGGGTTGCCGGCGGCATCCCAGTAGTCCCAGGGCTGCAGGTTCATCAACGACTCGGCGTGCAGCGTGACCGCGTCCACGTCGTCCGGAAACTCCGCAGCGAGCCGGCCCATCGTATCGGCGTAGGCTTCGTCGAGCGCGCGGCGATCTTCCGGCGGCTCGGCAGCATAGCGGGCCGACAGCGCCTCGATGAACGCCTGTTCCTTGTCGCTCACGTTATCCGCCGCATCGAGGGCGCGCTGCAGCCGGTCCCAGGCCTTCGCGTTATTGTTCGGGTCCATCTTCGAATTGACGTGCGGCCCAAGCACGAGCGCCGAGCCCCACCAGCACATCGCGCAATCCGGGTCGAGTTCGGCAGCCTTCAGGAACGAGCGCTCTGCGGCGTCGTGATTGAAGCCGTAGGTCAGCGCGAGGCCCTGGTCGAACCAGCGCTGCACCTCCGGACTGCTGGCGGTTACCGGCATGCTGTAGTCGCCGAGTCCTTCGAGCAGGTTCGCGCCCACGGGGGCCAGGTCCGGCGGCGCCGTTTCCGTCCGCATGCGGTCGTATGCGTAATACCCGGCTGCCGCGACCACAATGACGACGACCGCCAGCATGAGATTCCGGTTCATGCAGCCTCCAGCAATCCGGCCCAGTGAACGGATCTGAAATACTCCGATTCGCGCCGGATTTCAATTCCCCGCGCTAGAATCCGGGCACACCCCCAGCAGGCGACCCATGAATAAACTTTTAGATATCCGCCGGTTTGCCTTCGCCCTCGCCGCCCTGACGGCGATCGCGGGGCCGGTCCACGCCGGAGACGCAGCAGTGATCATGAGTTATGACGGACTAGTGAAGCTGTTCCAGGACTGGCGCGCATTCGAGCGCCCGCCGTTCGTCGATGGCGCGCCGGATTACACCGCCGCGACCTTCGCGCGCCGCCACCAGGAACTCGCGGCATACAGAGAACGCCTCGCCGCCATCGACACGGCGGGCTGGTCCGTCGATCAGAAAGTCGATCATGCGCTGGTCGGCGCCGAAATGAACGGCTTCGACTTCTACGTCCGCGTGCTCCAGCCCTGGGTGCGCGACCCGGCGTTCTACCAGTCCATCTGGAACGACCAGAGCGACACGCCTGCGCACGAGGGCAGCGAGCACCATGGCATCGTCGAGCTGTGGACTTACGCGTACCCCTTGTCGAAGGAAGCAGAAGCGAAACTCACCCGCGAACTGGGCGTGGTGCCGCCATTGCTCGCGCAGGCAGAAGGCAATCTGACCGGCAATGCGCGGGACCTCTGGATCACGGGCACAGGGACGATGCGCAATCAGATCGACTCGCTGGACGCCCTCGCGAAAAAGACGGCGGGCAGCAGCCAGGCGCTCCAGGATTCAATCCGCGCGGCGCGCGAGGCCACCGGGCGATTCGTCGCCTGGCTCGATGCGCACGCGCCATCCAAAACCGGCCCTTCCGGCATCGGCAAGGAGAACTACACCTGGAGTCTGCAGAACGTGCACCTGGTGTCGATGAGCTGGGAGGAGGAAGTGGACCTGCTGAAGCGCGAACTCGCGCGCAGTCACGCCGCGCTCAAGCTCGAGGAAGCGCGCAATCTGGGTCTGCCGCCACTGCCCGTGATCGGAACGCCGGAAGAATACGAGCGCCGGGCGAATGACGCGGTCACCCGCTTCCTCGCCTACCTGAAGAAGCGCGACCTATACCCGATGCGCGACAACATGGACTCCGCACTGCGCGCGCAAACGGGCACTTACGTGCCAATCGAGACGCGCAACTTCTTCGCGATCGCGACCCACTATGAGCCGCTCACCCTCTACACGCACTTCTACCACTGGTGGGACCTCGCGCGCATGCGCGACGAGCCACACCCGAGCCCGATCCGGCGCGGCGCGCTGCTGTACAACATCTGGGACAGCCGCGCCGAGGGCATGGCGACCGCGATGGAGGAATTCATGCTCCACGCCGGGCTGTTCAACGATTCCCCGCGCACGCGCGAGATCGTCTGGATCATGCTGGCGCAGCGCGCGGCGCGCGGGCTCGCGTCGCTGTATGCGCATGCGAACGAGTTCGACCTGCAGCAGGCGAAGGCATTCCAGGTGCAATGGACACCGCGCGGCTGGATGCGACCCGATCTCGACCTGCTCGGATTCGAACAGCAGCTCTATCTGCGCCAGCCCGGTTACGGCACGAGCTATGTCACCGGCAAATACCTGCTCGAGGATCTGATGCGCGAACTCGCGTACCGCCAGGGCGCCGACTTCACGCTGAAGCGTTACTTCGACGAGGTGAACGGCGCGGGCATGATCCCGGTGTCGATGATCCGCTGGCAGCTCACGGGGAAGGAGTTCGGAAAGTGAAACTCGCCGCCCTCGCCTGCTGCCTGGTCTTCGCCCCTGCCGCACAGGCGGATACGACGCTCGAATACGATGTGGTCTTCGACGGGAAGAAAGGCGGCGCGCAGACGACCATCGTCGGCTCCGACGGCCGCCTGCGGGTCAGTTACTCGCACCGCAGCAACGGGCGCGGGCCCGATCTCGCGGAGGAAATTACCCTCGCGCCCGACGGAACGTTCCGCAGGTACCGCCTCACCGGCACGACCACCTATGGCGCCGTGCTCGACGAGGAATACACCGTCACGCGCGGCCGCGCGAAATGGCGCTCGAGCGCGGAGCGGGGAGCGCAGGAGCTGATGGCTCCA
>Ga0302046_10006419_pt1 | contig 10261 bp, 8 predicted proteins | sample RVTome_11_FD_200261 | JGI IMG/M metagenome (GOLD analysis project Ga0302046, IMG submission 200261) | Soil microbial communities from uranium-contaminated site in the Upper Colorado River Basin, Wyoming, United States - RVT147D111 (version 2) ... | reverse complement strand
AGAGCGAGTTCCTCGAGTCGTTCGGTCCGCGTGTAGCCGGGCATCACGTTGTTCACGGTGATGCCGAAGGGTGCGACTTCATTGGCGAGCGTCCGGGCGAAGCCGGTCACGGCGGCACGTATGCTGTTCGACAGAATGAGATGGTCGACCGGCTGTTTCACCGCGATCGATGTGATGTTGATGATGCGGCCCCAGCGGCGCTCCTTCATGCCGGGCAGAACGGCGCGTGTGAGGTTGAGCACACTGTCGAACAGACTTGCGACGGCGGCTCGCCACGCATCCGGTCCGTGCGCCTCGAACGGGCCGGCCGGCGGCCCGCCCGTGTTGGTGACGAGGATGTCGATCCGGCCGAACGCTTCCATGCCCGCGCCGGCAATGCCCGACGCGGTGCGGGCTTCCGCGATGTCCGCGGCGACGGCGACGACGCGCACACCGTGCGTGCTGCGGATCGTGTCCGCCGTTGCCGCCAGTGCGTTCTCGCCACGGGCGAACAGCACGAGGTCGGCGCCTTCCGCAGCGAGTTCCTCGGCAATGGCGCGTCCGAGGCCGCGGCTCGAGCCACCCACCAGTGCGACACGGCCGCGCAAACCGAGATCCACGTTATTTCTCCGCGCGCAGGTACGCGTCCGTCTTCGCCAGCCAGTCGGCGCGTGGTGGTGCAAAGACGTCCATGTCGAGTGTGTCCTCGAGTGCAGTCGCTTCGTGCCACACGTTGGACGGGATGTGCAGGACCTGGCCCGAACGGACCGTCACCTCCTCGCTGCCATCCTCGCCGATCCGGAAATGCAGTGCGCCATCGATGATGTACGTGAACTGCTCATTGTCGTGACGATGTTTCGGCACGACGCAGCCCTCGCGCAGCAGCACGTGCGCCAGCATGATCCGGTCGCCTGTGATCAGGCGCCGATCCAGCTTCGCATTCACGGTTTCCCACGGTATGTCGTTCCAGCCGGTCAGCGTCACGGATGCCATCTCGACTGTTCTCCCGTGCAAGTTCCTGGGACAATGGGTTCATGCAAGCTACGCCGCCCGGGTCCGTCCGGCGAGACGGCTGCACGACGACCCGCGGCCGGCGTAGATTGTCTGTGGCTCCCGACCGGGTCAAACCCTGAACCTTCAGCCGGATCGTAGTCATGTGGAAGCGGACTCTCGCGCTGGTCGGCGCACTGATGATCACGACGTCGTGCACGGGCGACCTGCTGGATGGCGGCGACGGATCGGGTGGCGACTTCGCCGTTTCCGTGAGTGGCGGGACCCAGCCGACGTACTCGTGGAGCGCGGGTCCGGCCTTCGAGGTCAGCCTGGTGCGCACGGCGGACCAGACCGTGGTCGTGTGGCGGGTCTCGGATGTCGTCAATCGCGACATCCGTTCACCGGTACGGCAGGGTGTCGTGCCACAGGGCGCGACCGAGACGGCGGCAAGCGAACGCGTGCTCACCGCCGGTGTCACCTATCGCGTCTCCATCCGGCTGGCCGACGGCAGCTCCGCGTTCCAGGAGTTCCGGCCGTAGCGCGACGGCTCAACCGCCCGTCACGCCGCGCAGGATGCCTTCGCGGATGCGCACGGCGCGGGCCGACGCTGCCGGGTCCGGCATGATCCGTGACTCGACGCGCGTCTCGAAGCGCAGCTCGCCTGCCAGTGTCAGCAGCCGGCCCTGCCGCTTCACCTCGATGCGGACGGCCGTGCCGGGCTCGACTTTCTCATAGCGCGACCGGTACTGCTGGCCGAATCCGACGTCGCGCACCGCTGCATCACCGATCGCCACCAGCAGGTCACCCGGCTGCACACCGGCCGCTGCCGCCATGGCGCCCGGTGTCACGCGACTGACGTGCACGCCCTCCGCGTCGTGAACGACCTGCACGCCCAGGCGCGGCTCGCGTACAGTATCGGTCACGAGCTTCATGCCGGCCAGGGGCAGCGTCTTCGCCCAGGGCAGCGGCTCGTGCCCTGCGATCCAGCTCGCCTCGAATTCATCGAACGAGCGGCCACCCGCCGCGCGCTCGACTGCGCTCCACCACGCGCGGCCGGTGAAGCCGCGCTCGCGAACCGCCGCCGATGCGTAGAGCGTACGCATGACATCATCCAGTCCGCGGCGGTTGTCACTGCCGGACCGGATCTGGATGTCGAGCAGCAGTCCGGCCAATGCGCCTCTGGACCAGACCAGCGTGTGCGATCCGTCGCGCGGCTGGATCCATGCACTGCGCGACGCGTCTTCCAGTGTTGCGTCCGGGAGTAACGCCGAAGCGGACAGCCTGCCCGAGGTTCGCGTGTAGAACAGCTCATCGGAGGCCACACCCGAACGGACCATGGCGAGGTCTGCGAAATAGTCGGTGACGCCCTCGATCAGCCACAACCAGGAGGTTGGCTGCGGTGCATCGTAGCGCCACGGCACGAGCCCGGCATGGCGCAGCGCCCTGCCGTTCCACGCGTGGAAGATCTCGTGCGTGGCCATCTGCGACAGCGACATGCTGCCGATCATGCCGGTGCCGTAGATGCCGACGTGGGAGCGCTGTTGTCCCAGTGTGGCGGCGCCCGTGAACGTGCGGTCGAGGATGAGCAGTGTGGTGTAGGACCTCCAGGGCGGCTCTGCGAACACGGCTGTCAGCACGGGCACCAGCCGCTCCATGTGCTGCCACAGGCGCTGTCGCGAAGAGCCGGCCAGAGCACCGACCGGGTACGTCGCCATGCGGTTCCAGCGCCCGCCAATGCGCATACTGTCCAGGTCGAACCGGCCGATGAAGAACGGCATGTCGACCAGATCGTGATAGCTCGACTCGGCGAAGCCATCGCCGTGCGGATTCATGGCCGTGGCAATGCACCAGTCCGGCTCCGTCTTCACGGTCACTGTGGCGGGAAACGCGAGGCTCTCGCCTTCCGGATACAGGAAGATGTTCGTGCCGTTGACGAAGAGGAAGTCGGGCCGTGCCCAGGCCATGGCATTGTCCAGCGAATCGGCGAGTACTTCCAGCTCGACACTGACACGGTCGGTTCCGCTCACACGAACGCGCCACGTGTCGTGGTCCTGTCTGTTCCAGTGAAGCGGCCGGCCGGCCGATCGCGCCTCGAAGGCCGTGACATTGCGCGCGAACCAGCGCATGCCCCATGCGCCGGGTGTCCATGCGGGCAGTGAAAGCGCGATGTCACCCGGCCGGCTGGGCGAGAAGCTCATGGTGACACGGACGCGGCGGGCGGTCGCGAGGGCGCGGTCGAAACGGATCTCGTAGGCGACATCGCGTAGTGCCGGCACCGCATCGCGCTGCATGATCCCGGAACCGGCCGGCAGCGCGCAGAGCGCAGCCAGCATGCACACGGATCCCGCCAGGAGGAAGGACGGCCGCCTCATGGACCTCGCCTCGAACAATGACCGATGCGCGGCTGCGCACCCGCTTGCCGTTGCAGCGTAGGCGGTGCCGGCGCGAGGCGGCAAGCGGGCAGGGCCGGACGGGCCGGTCACAGTGATGAAACGAACGGCGCGGCGGCGGAATCCGGATCCGCCACCGCGCCGTTCTCGTTGCGTCGCCGATCAGTTGCCCGAACCGCTCACCGGACTGGTGGTCACTGCGCGCTTCAGCTCCTTGTCCCGGTCCAGGAACTTCACGCCTTTCGTCATCCAGTCGGGCGCCGGCTCATCCTTCAGGTAGTGGTTGAACCACTGCATGACGCGGCGGTGATAGTCGATCTGGTTCGGCTTCTTCGCCAGTCCGTGGTTCTCACCCTCGTACACCAGCATCACCATGTTCTTGTTCTCGCGGCGCGCCGCATTGTACATGACGATGCCCTGATGCCAGTCGACGGCGCCGTCCTTGTCACCGAAGGTGACGAGCATCGGCGTTTCCAGCTTCTCGATGTTCCAGACCGCGGAATTCTTCATGTACGAGTCGATGTCTCGCCATGGCGGTACTTCCATGCGGCCCTGACTGATCTCGAAGATGCGCGCATCCGTGCCGCCCGAGTTCCAGTACACCGACAGGTACATGCTGGTCAGCTCGGTGAGCGGTGCACCCGCGACTGCGGCTGCGAACGTGTTGGTCACGGTGCCGACGAACGCGGTCTGATAGCCGCCCCACGAGTGGCCGATCAGGCCGACCTTCTTCGGATCCACCTTCCCGGTCGCGACGATCGTCTCGACCGCGGGTACCAGCGCATCCACTGCGGACAGGCCGGGGTTGCGGTCACGGTAGACAATGTCCGGCATCAGCACGAAATAGCCGTTCTGCGTCCACACCGTCGGGTTGTACGCATTGCGCTCGGACGGCACCGCGAAATTGTGGATCTGCGTGGACACGATCTCGTAGATGTAGACCACCATCGGGTACTGCCGGCCCGGCTCGTAGTTCGCCGGATAGTGGAGCGCCGCCTGCAGCTCCCTGCCTTGCGCATTGCGGTAGTCGATCAGCTCGGAACGACCCCACGCGTAGTCGGACTGGAACGGATTCGTCCTGGTGACCTGCTTCGCGTCCGCCAGCTGCGGTCCGCCCACGTAGTAGTCGGGCGAATCATCGAACGCCATGGCCGACCATGCATAGACGTTCGCGTCCTTCGCCTTCGCCAACCGTCCAATGCTGCGGTCCTCGAAGACGAGCCGCTCTGGCGCGCGGCCGCGCTGTACCGTGCCGTAACCGTACTTCTTCGTCCTTTCGCCGTAGAGCGCCGTGTAGACCGGCTTCGAGACATCGCGGAAATCTTCGTCGGCATCGAGGAACACGAAGCGGTGACGGACGCGGTCTTCAGCGCCATTCGACAGCCGTGCCGCCTTCGCGCCATCCGGTGCGACTTCCCAGACATCGTACTTGTCGTAGAGCAGCACGGTTGCATCGCCCGGCGTCCAGCCGGCCGGTCCGAACGGCGGCTTCTGCTCGACCGTGTGATCATCCTCCACGTTCACGAACGACGTCGGCACACTGCGCGTAATGTTCGTGTGCGTCTGCTTCGTGACGTCGTACACCCAGTAGTGATCGTTCTCGAGATACAGCACGTAGCGGCCGGTCGGGCTGGCACCGAAGCTGTACTGGATGCGGTCCTTGATCTTCGTGCGATCGCCCGTCATCACGTCGACCACCCAGAGGTCGTTGTAGACCGGACCGAACATGCGCTCCCGCTCCCAGGGCGTCTGGTCGGTCGCCAGTGCGATCGTGCCCCGCCGCGCCAGCGTCGCATTCTCCGTCAGCTCGTTCGCCACCTGCACGAACGTCTTCCTCAGCGGATGCCACGCCGCCAGGTAGTTGCGTTCGCGGTCGCGTTGCGCCCGTACCTTCTGCTCGGGCATGATGTCGACGTCCTGCGCGTGCCAGATCTCGACGCCCGGCTTCTCGTCATCCGCGGGCGTCGCCTGCGCCGAATCGCCGGCCGGCTTCTCCTTCGGCTCCCAGTCCTGCAGACCGAACAGCAGTGTGGGCGATTGCCGCGCCCATGAGAGCTGGCGGAAATCGACGATCCGCATGGCGCCGGGGAACCCATCGGCCGTCGCCGGATCCAGTACATGCGCTGCCCGCTTGTTGCCGGACAGGCCGGTCCATGCCAGCACGCTGTGCGTCGCGCCTTCGCGGGTGCTGTCATTGCGGATACGCAGTACGGCAAGGTCGTCCGATTCGCGGCGCCAGGTCAGCCCCTTGTAGCCGGCCGTGTCCGAATCGAGCGTCTGCAGAACACCGCTCGACGGATTGTAGATCCGCACGCTGTTACCGGCCTTCGTCTCGGCATCGACCACCAGCGCCAGCAGGTGACCTTCGTCCTGCCATTCGCTCTCCGAAATGTCGCCGAACGGCGTGTGTGTACCCGTTGCCAGATCGCGCACGATCACGTCCGCGCCCTTGTGCTTCTGGTCTTTCAACGGATACCCGCGCATGGACAGCCAGCGGCCGTCACCGCTGAAGCTGAAGCTCGCGATGTCCTTCACCTCGGCGACCTGACCCGTCCGCAGATCCAGCAGGCCCAGCCGGCTGTGCAGCGTGCGATCCGCCTTCTGCGCCGCATCCCGCTCCTTCTGCGAGTACCCGATGATGTACGCCGCCCAGCGACCATCCTCCGAAAACGACGCCTGCGCACCGTACTTCACCACCACCACCGAGTCGCTCGATGTCTGGTGGATCCGAAGCTCGTTCTCCTCGTTCACCCGGCTGATCACCACCGAGAGCCACGCGCCGTCCGGCGACAACGTCCCGAACCCGAGATTCTCGAATCTCCCGTAGTCCTCCGGCGTCAGTATCGGCTTCTGCTGCGCCGCCGCCGGCACGCCCACCACAAGCGCGATCAGCAGCAGTGAACGACGCAACGCGGTTCTTGCCATGGTGCCTCCGGAGAGAAAGGTGCCTCATCTGCGATGTATGACACGCAAGCCAGGGCCGTGGGTTTTCCGTTGTCGTATGCCCGGGTCGCAGGGCGTGACCGGGCCGGCCCGCCTCGGAAGATCGATGCGCATCCGGGGCATCGTCAACCCGCAACGACCTGGACGGCGGGAACCGACCCGGTCGGGAGCGGCCGCGATACACGCAGTGGGCGCGGGCTGGCGCGACCGCCGGGTGGGGCGGGAACGAGGCGGGCGGGCATGCGGGCTCAGGGATGAGAGGCCCGCGGCGATCGCGCTGCTCCACCCACCCATCGTCGCATGCCAATCCGGCCCGGGGATCCGCAATACGCGCGGAGCACGCCGCGTCGCAGTCCGTCCGACGGCCACGACACGCCAACCCTGGCCGGCCCCGCTCGGCCGTAACCCCGATGCCTGCGCGCCTCGTTCCCGCCCCACCCAGCGCTGGCTTCATGGCAGCCCGCGCCCACGGCCCGCCTTCTCATCCGTTCCCGCCAGGCTGCGGTTGCGGACCTTCTCACGTGTGATTGACCCGAGAATGCCCGGCGCTTGCCACAACGCGAGCCTGCGGCCAATCTCCCGAAACGGGGCATCCCACCGCATAACGCGGCATCCCGAACGAGGGGGAACGTGAGTCCGTACGTGATCGGCGCGCTGGTGGTCGTCGCTCTGGTGGCTGTGCTCTACAACGGGCTGGTCCGGCGGCGGAACCAATCGCATTTCGCGTTCGCGAGTGTGGACGCACTGCTGAAGAAACGTCATGACCTGATTCCCAATCTTGTCGAGACCGTGAAGGGCTACATGACGCACGAGCGCGAGCTGCTCGAGCGGATCACCGAGCTGCGTGCGCGGGCGGCCGGCCTCGGCCTGGCGGAGCCGGGCCGCATCGCGGCGGAAACGGAGCTGGCGCGCACAATGGCGGGCGTGTTCGCACGCGTGGAGGCGTACCCGGAGCTGCGCGCGAGCGAGAACATGCTCCACCTGCAGGCGACACTGACCGAGATCGAGGAGCAGATCTCGGCCGCTCGACGCTTCTTCAATGCAGCGGTCGCTGACTACAATACGGCGGTGGAAAGCTTTCCATCCAACCTCGTCGCAGGTGTACTGCGGTTCCAGCGTCGCGATTTCTTCGAGATCCCCGACTTCGAACGCGCCGTACCGTCCGCCGCAATACGGCCGCGGAGCGAGCGGCCGTGAGTGCCGCGGCCCGCAACGCGGACCTGCTGCCCACGCTGGAGGCGTTCTCGAAGGAAGCGAGGCACGAGCTTGGCATCATCGCCCGCAACACCGCGTTCGGCCTGGTCGGCGCGGCCGTCCTCGCGATCATCATCGCACGTGCTGGCGGCGGCCCATTCGCCGCTCTGCCGTTCGTCCTCGCCCTCGGCTACGCCGGCGTCGCCTACGCGCTTCGCTCGCGCGACTACCGCGGCCGCTTCAAGCTGTCCGTCATCGAGCCCATCGTGAAGCGCGCGGATCCCTCCCTCTCCTACAGCCCCAACGGCTACATCGCCCAGCACGACTTCATGGCCTCGCGACTCGTCCTCGAACACCCCGACCGCTATTCCGGCGATGACCTCATCCAGGGCCGCATCGGCGAAACCGCCATCCGCTTCTCCGAAGTCCATGCCGAACGCCGCCGCGTCACCCGCGACGCCAAAGGCAACACCCGCACCGAGTGGCAGACCATCTTCCGCGGCACCATCGTCATCGCCGATTTCAACAAGGAGTTCCACGGCGAAACCTGGGTGTTGCCCGATACCGCCCAGCGTTTCCTCGGCGGATTCGGTCAGACGCTCCAGTCCTTCGACCGCCGCCGCGGCGAACTCGTCAAGCTCGAAGACCCCGTCTTCGAACAGCACTTCGCCGTCTATGCCTCAGACCAGGTCGAGGCCCGCTACATCCTCTCCACCAGCCTCATGCAGCGCATCCTCGACTACCGGACCCGCGCCAATCGGGCCATCTCCCTCTCCTTCGTTCACAATCACCTCTTCCTCGCCATCCCTGCCTCCCAGGATCACCTCGCCCCTCCCTCGCTCCTCATCATCTCCAACCTCGCCGGCAACCCGCGCATGCGCTCCATCGTCCTCGCCCGGCTCCGCGAATACGAATCCTACATCGCCTCCGTCACGGGCATCGTCGAGGACCTCAACCTCAATACGCGCATCTGGGGCGGCTGACCCCACTCCTGTTGACGATCTGAATAAGTCGGTGTAGGTTGCCGTCACACCTGTAGATCATCTGAAGGAGCATTCGATGACCGAATTGCTGCAGGGCACGCTCGAGATGCTGGTACTCAAGACGCTGTCGCTGGGGCCGCTGCACGGTTGGGGCATTGCGCAGCGGATCGGCGAGATCTCGGAGGGCGTATTCGCGGTGAACCAGGGATCACTGTATCCGGCGTTGCAGCGAATGAAGCGTCGAGGGTGGGTGAAATCGGCGTGGCGGGTGACGGAGAACAACCGGCGGGCACGGTACTACGAGTTGACGGCGTCGGGTCGGAAGCGGTTGGCGGTGGAAGCGAAGGAGTGGAACGAAGTGCAGGGCGCAGTGAACCGGATTCTGCGGTTCCGTGCGCAGGAGGGTTGAGGGGATGAGCAGTCTGCGCGGCATTCTGGAGGTGCTGCGGAGGCTGCTGCCGGGCGGCGGGCGGCCCGCGAGATGGACGAGGAGATGCAGTTTCACGTGGAGACGCAGATCGAGGAGAAACTGCCGCCCGCCGGCGTCCGGCGCCAGACGTGCGGCTGCCGCGCGGCTGGCCGCACTGGTGCAGCGCCTGGCGCGGTCCCTACCTTCCGGTTTGCTCCGGCCGCCTCCACGGTTCGTTCGTACGGGTGCCTGCCGGGAAGCCGCCATGCTGCGATACCGCCGACGGTGTCGCTTGCCTGGACGAGCGAATCGATCAACCGGGGAGGACTCCTGGATCTGAGGCTCCGGATCACCGGCGCATCGCCGTTGCGCGCACAGGAACGATCGTCTGCCGCATCCGTTCCGCTGGCGGCCGCTGGCAGGGAGCAGCGGCTGCGACGACGCGGCTCGCTGACCCGCCGGTTCGCAGGTGCCGGCCTGCTCCTCGTGGCGGGCTGTGCGGTCCGGCCCGCGACATCGGTTGCATCACTCGAAGAACGGCTCGCAACGGCAGCGGACGAAACGGACACACGGCTCCGGCTGGCGGCCGCCTACCATGCCGATGGCCGCGCGACCGATGCGATCGGCGTCCTCGATCCGGTCGTGCAGTCCTCGCCCGATGATCCCGCCGTTCTCTTCCTGCTCGCCCGCTCGTACGAAAACGATCAACGCTTCGCCGCCGCGCGCGAGACGTTCGAGCGGTTTCTCGCCGTCAATGTCGAGCCGAAGCTGAACCGCCGGGTTCGCGCCCGCATCGAGCTGCTGCGCCGGCGTGAACTGGAGCTGGCGGTGCGCAACGCGCTGGCCGACGAAACGACGCTGCGCAATGCCACGCCGTCGCCACGCGTGATCGGCGTGTTCCCACTGCTCTTCGCCGGCGCCGACTCCGCACTCGCTCCGCTCGGCCGCGCGCTCGCGGAGATGCTGACGACCGATCTCGCACAGACCGATCGACTCACCATCGTCGAGCGTGCCGGCATCCAGCTCCTTCTCGATGAGATCCGGCTCGGCGCGAGCGCAACCGTCGATCCCGCAACGGCTGCACGCGCCGGGCGCCTGATCGGCGCCGGCCGCATCGTGCAGGGTCGCCTGGACGGCGACGCAGTGCGGCTCCGCCTCGAAGCCCTCGTCGTCACACTCGCCGAACCGCGCGACTCGAGCACCGCACCGGCGCGCGTCGACGGTCCGCTCGATGACCTCTTTGCCATGGAAAAGCAGCTCGCGCTCGCGCTGTTTGCCGACATCGGCATCGCGTTGACGGCGGCGGAGCGCGAACGAGTGTTGCGGCGGCCCACCGACAATGTGCAGGCACTGCTCGAGTTCGGACTCGG
>Ga0302046_10006418_pt1 | contig 10262 bp, 10 predicted proteins | sample RVTome_11_FD_200261 | JGI IMG/M metagenome (GOLD analysis project Ga0302046, IMG submission 200261) | Soil microbial communities from uranium-contaminated site in the Upper Colorado River Basin, Wyoming, United States - RVT147D111 (version 2) ... | reverse complement strand
GCTCGAGCTGTCCCTGTCCGACCACGCCGAGAAGCCGGTGCGCGCGCTCTCGGGGGGGATGCTCCAGAAGACGCTGCTCGCGCTGGCGACGGCGGCCCAAGTCCCGCTGCTCCTCCTGGACGAGCCGACCGCGAATCTCGATCCGCGGGCTCGGCGCGACTTCGTGCGCGCCCTCGAGGACATCCCGGCCGAGACCACGATTCTCCTCTCGTCGCACCGGATCGAGGACATCCGGGCCGTCGCCGGCCGGTTGCTCCTCATGGAGGGGGGCCGGATCGCGTTCGATGGATCCTTCGCGGATCTGGAGGCGGCCGGTGGTCCCGCGTCGGAGCGGTGGCTCGAGTGACCAGGAGCGCCCGATTCCGACTGTTCGTCCGCCGCGAGCTGCGCGACGCCCTCCGCGCGCGCTGGTTCCTCGCCTACTCGGCGATCTTCCTAGTCGGCGGCGTCCTCCTGAACGGGCTCGGGGTGCGCGACACGATGCTCTCGGGCTACAGGGGCTACGCCCGCGCGTTGATGGGGCTGGTCCATTTCGCGGTCGTGTTCGTCCCGCTCATGGCGGCGTTCCCCGCCGCGGCCGCGATCGCGGAGGAGCGTGAGAACGGGACGCTGGAGTACCTGCTCGCGCAGCCCGTGACGCGCGGCGAGGTGTTCGTCGGAAAGTGGGCCGGCGTGGCTCTCGCGGTCACCGCGTCGATCACCGCCGGCACGCTGCTCTCGGGCGGCATCGCGGTGCTTCGCGGCGTGCCGCTGCGGTTCGTGGGGATCTCGTACGTGTACCTCCTCCTGCTTGCGCTCGCGTTCGTCTCGCTCGGGCTCGGGCTGTCGGCGGTATCGGAGACGCGGGCTCGCGCGATCACGCTGGCGCTCATCGCCTGGCTGACCTTGATCGCGCTCGGCTCTCTGGGCGCGGTGACCGCGATGGTTCGCTGGGGGATGTCGGCCGATCTCCTCGTCGCGTGGACGTTCGTCAACCCTGCGGAGGCGTTCCGCCTCGGGATGGCGGGGCTGATCGACCCGGATCTCGGACTCCTCGGCCCCGTGGGCGCCTCGCTCTCCGCCCGGGCCGGATCGGGTCCGCTCCTGTGGGGGGCGGCCGGTTCGCTCGCGGTGTGGACCGTGATCCCGCTCGCCCTCGGCGCCACCGGCGTGCTCCGGAGACGCGAAGGCGCCTGACAGCGGGCCGTCGGCGCGCCATGTTCAGCGGTCCGCGTCCACGAACTCTCTACATCCGGGGGTGCTCCGATGCCGAACCCGCTCGAACCGGGCCGGGCCGTGATGACCACACCACGATCCGCCTTCTCCGTGTGGATCCTCCGTGCCGCCGGCGCGCTCGCGGCCGGCGCGCTCGCAGCCTGTGCCCCCGCGGACGAATCCGGTCCTGCGGACGGAGGCGCCGGTACCGCGGGAGCCACCCCCACCGGCGCGCTCCCCCCGGACGTCGAGGCGATCTCGTTTCTCGGCGACACGCTCCGGGCCACGCCCGCGACGGATGAGACGCTCGACACCCAGCTGGCCCAGCTCGCCGACGCGCAGGCGGCGTACGAGGCGGCCCCGGAGGACGCCGACGCGATCATCTGGCTCGGCCGGCGCACCGCGTATCTCCAGCGCTACCGCGCGGCGATCCAGATCTTCAGCCGCGGGATAGAGCTCCACCCGGGCAACGCCCGCATGTATCGTCACCGGGGACACCGGTACATCAGCACCCGCCGGCTCGACCTCGCGATCGCAGACTTCGAGCGCGCTGCCGAGCTGATCGCGGGGCAGCCCGACGAGATCGAGCCCGACGGGCAGCCGAACGCGCGCGGGATCCCCACCAGCTCGCTCCAGTCGAACATCTGGTATCACCTCGGCCTGGCCCACTATCTCAAGGGCGATTTCGAGGCGGCGCTCCCGGCGTACGAGAGCTATCTCGCGGTCTCGAACGGCCCCGACGGTCTCGTCGCGATCTCGCACTGGAAGTACATGGCGCTCCGGCGGCTGGGGCGCGACGCGGAGGCCGCCGCCGTGCTCGAGCCGATCACGGCCGACATGGACATCATCGAGAACGGGAGCTACCACCAGCTCCTCCTCATGTACAAAGGCGAGATCGAGCCCGAGAGGCTCTGGAGCGCCGCCGACGACGCCCTGGGTAGCGCCACCACCGGGTACGGGGTCGCGAACTGGCACCTGTACAACGGTCGCGAGGCCGAGGCCCGGGCCGCGTTCGAGCGCGTGATCGCGACGGGCCAGTGGGCGTCGTTCGGGTACATCGCCACGGAGGCCGAGCTCGCCCGCATGAGGTAGGCCTGCGCGACCATCCGCCGGCGCCGACCGGCTGCGGCCGGGGCTGCCTTGCCCCGACCCGCACCGGTCCATTATGGTTAGGAAGAGAAGTAAGAACAGAATGCTGAGGAGTATGCGGAAGCCGGTGTGAATCCGGCGCGGCCCCGCCACTGTGAGAGGCATCGGGCGCGAGCCCGAAAAGCGGCTGCTCGAAGTTGCCACTGAGGACCCTGGTCCTTGGGAAGGCGAGCCAGCCAGGCCTCGAGCCAGGAGACCTGCCCCCCGGCCTGCTACCAACACCTCCGCGGGGGGGTGGGCGCACGAGGGCAAGACGTAGATCTCAACGCCCCCTTCCCACCGCGTGGTGGGAGGGGGCGTTTTGCATCGTGCTCGCGCGGGTCGAGACGGTCATCGACTCCCCCGGATTCGCCTCGATCGACACACCCGCATCGACCTCGGAGGAAGACCGATGATGAAGAGATCGCTCGTGTCGCTCGCGCTGGCGCTGGGGATCCTGGCGGCGACCCGATCCGCATTCGCGCAGGAGGAACCCGAGTCCCGGGATCCCATCTCCCTCGACGACCTGGTCGTCACGGTCCATCGGGTGCCGGTGTCGCTCAAGTCCACCTCAGCGACCGTGACCGTGCTCGACGGCCACCGACTCGAGGCCGCTGGCTTCGCTTCGGTCGCCGATGCGCTCCGGACGGTGCCCGGGCTCGCGGTCGTCCAGTCCGGGTCGTTCGGATCGTTCACCTCGGTCTTCATGCGTGGCGGCGAGTCCGATTACGTGGGCGTCCTCATCGACGGGGTGCAGGTGAACGAGCCCGGGGGCCGGTTCGACTTCGCGAACCTCCCGGTGGACCAGATCGAGCGGATAGAGATCGTCCGCGGTCCCGCGAGCGCGATGTACGGCTCGGACGCGGTCACGGGAGTGATCCAGATCATCACGCGCACCGGTGCCGGCGCCCTGACGGGGGACGTCCGGCTGCTCGGCGGCACGTACGACTCCTGGCGCGGCTCCGCGCGGGTCGAGGGAGGGAGCGAGTCCGCCACTTACGGCTTCTCGGTTTCGGAGCTCCGGTCGGGTGGTATGCTCCCGGTCAACAACGACTACGACACGTTCAATTTCTCGGGCCGCATCGACATCACCCCCGACGAGGACACGGACCTCCGGCTCTCGGCTCACTATTCGGATCACACGTTCCACTTTCCCACAGACGGCGCCGGCGCCGTGGTCGACGAGAACGCGTTCTCGTTCGGGGACGACCTCACCCTGGGCCTCGATCTGCGGCGCCGGCTGAGCCCGGCGGTCGAGGTCGCGGTCCTCCTCTCCGCGCGCGATTCGGAGGGCGGCACCGAAGATCTGCGCGACGGCCCCGCGGACTCGCTCGGCTTCTTCCAATTCCGGAGCCTGGATGACGTCCGCCGGGCGTCGGCAGACCTCCGCGCGAACGTGGATGCCGGAGACATCGGCCGGTTCTCGGCCGGGCTCGAGCTCGAAGACCAGAATCTGAGGTCGCTCAACGAGTCCGACTCCGAGTTCGGCCCCTCCTCGGGATCGAGCGAAGAGAGCCGCTCGAATCGGGCCTACTACGGACAATGGCTCGGAAGCTGGGGGGCGCTGTCTGGGAACGGCGCGCTCCGGTTGGAAGACAACGAGACGTTCGGGAGCCTGGTGACGTACTCGCTGGGATCCGCGTACTACGTCGACGGGTCGGACACGAAGTTTCGCATCTCGCTCGGGCGCGGGATCAAGGACCCGACGCTGTTCGAGAACTTCGCGACCGGCTTCGCGGTCGGGAACCCGGATCTCGTCCCGGAGGAGTCGTTCAGCTGGGAGATCGGGGTCGATCAGCTCGTTGGCGCTGATCTCCGGTTCTCCGCCACATACTTCGACCAGTCGTTCGAGGATCTCATCCAGTTCACGTCCAGCCCGCCGCAGCCCGGAGGCCCGAGCTTCTTCAATGTCGGAGCGGCCGATGCCCGCGGACTCGAGACCGAGATCGCGGCCCGGCTGGGGGCGTTCGATCTCTCGGCCAGCTACACCTACCTCGACACCAAAGTCACCGACGCGGGCTTCGAGGAGGGGGACGACGCGACGTTCGTGGTCGGCGAGGCGCTCCTCCGGCGACCCACGCACCAACTCGGGCTGAGCGCGATCGGCCGGCTCGCCGGACGCGGGACCGCCGGGGCGACGCTCAACGTCGTCGGGGCGCGCGTCGACCGCGACTTCTCGTCGTTCCCGTTCCCTCGGGTCGAGCTGGCCGCCTACGCTACCGTCGACGTGCATGGCGACTTCCAGGTCCTTCGTGCGCGCGGGGGGGTCGGGCTCTCCGTGGTGGGACGCGTGGAGAACCTGCTCGACGAGGAGTACGTCGAAGTTCACGGCTTTCCGGCGCGGGGGCGCACGGTGTGGCTCGGCGGGCGTGCCCGGTTCCGCCCGGACTGACGGGGCGAGCGTGGAGGCGTAGCTTCGGGGCACGGGAAGGTGAAGGACATCGTTCCCCGGAGGCACGCCTGGACACGTTTACCCTCATCGGGATCGCCGTGCTGACCGCGATCGCCGCGATCCTGGTGCGTCGCGGCGAGCGGCCCCGCGGCGGTCTCACCGACGCCCAGGTTCGGTACATCGAGAAGGTCGGCCGCATCGACCGCGAGGACGTCGAGCCGCTCGACATCCCGGAGATCCGCGGCGTGGAGGACGAGTTCTGGTCCGAGGAGTGGGACGAGCCCGAGGACATGGGCGATCCGCGGGGGTGGGAGCGGCCCGACGAGCCGTGGCGGTGAGGCCCCGCGGCGCGAGTCGTGTTCGTATCGGGCGACCGAACGGGTCATTTCAGCACATCTCCGTACCCGATCTCCTCGGCCGCCAGCACGTGCACCTGGGTCGGGAGCCCGCGGCAGCGCTCCCGGACCCCGGCCAGATAGCCGGCGAAGTCGTCCCCCGGCTCGGCGAGCCCGAGCAGGATCAGGTCGGCGTCACCCGAGGAGTCTCGCAGGATCTCCCCGAACGACCGCTCCCCCGCCACGAGGACCTCGAGCGTGGCCCCGGTGCGCATCTGGTCCACGATCTCGCGGATGTTGGCGGTCGCGTCGCGCGCCGCATCGTCGGTGGGGACGACCATCTTGAGGCGGACCTCGACCCCGCTCCACTGGAACGACGACTTGAGGAGATAGGCGAGGATCGTCATGAGCCCGCCGTTCCCCTTGAGCCCCCCCCACCAGACGTCGATCCGCTTCCGGTCCCCGAACCCACGCCCATCCGGGTCGCGGACGATGAGGACGTTCCGCCGCGAGCGGTGGAAGAACCCGATCATGCGGGCGAATCGGCGAAAGTGGGTCTCCTCGGACGTGTCGCCGATGAGGACCGTGTTCGGGGAGAGGGCGCCGAGCCCGTAGGTCTCGACCATGCGCTCGGCGCCGATGAACGGGTTCCGGGCCGGGATCACGCGCACGAGCGACTCGATGCCGCGCCGCGACAGGAAGTCGCGCAAGCTCACCTCGAGCTGGCGCTTGCGGTCGGGTCCGAACGCGGCGTGCGGGACCACGGTGGCGACGGTCATGAGCGCTCGGTTGTGGCTGAGCGATGAAGCGAGGTCGATCAGGTGCCAGCGCCGGGTCGGAGATCCCGAGAGCACGAGCAGGTGCGGGCGCCAGTTCTTGGGGTCGGGCGACCGCCGGATCCGCATCAGCCCGGCGCGGGTGATCGACAGCCACAGCCCCCGTCTCACATCCCCCCAGGCGACCGTGAGCTCGCGGCGCTCGAGCCACAGAAACACGCCGATCACCAACGCGGCGGCGACCGCCGTCGCGACCGGGTTGATGACCAGCATGACCGCGATGCACAACACCGCACCGAGCAGCGACAGCGCCCAGTGCACCTTGAACGTGGGCCGGAACGAGGGGCTCTGGACGAACGTCTCGACCCCGGCCGCCACGTTGAGGACCCCGTACGTGGTGAGGAAGAACATCGTGAGCACGGGCGCGATCGCGTTCAGGTTGCCGAACCAGACCGCCGCCACCGCGATCCCGAGCGTGAACAGCGTCCCGAGACGCGGCGCCTCGTCCGCGCCGCTCCCGCGCCCGACCCACCGGAGCCCGGGCGGGAGCACACCGTCGCGCGCCAGCGCCTGGAGCACCCGCGGGGCCCCGAGGATCGAGCCCACCGCGCTCGACAGCGTGGCGCCCCAGATCCCGAGCAGGATCGCGTCCCCCCACAGCGCCATGCGCCGCATCACGAGCGGGTCGGCGATCAGCGTCTCCGGGTCCGCGCGCGCCGCGAGCAGAAGCGCGAGCGTCATGTAGATCGCGTAGGCGACCGCGATCGCGGCGAACGTGCCGCGCGGGATCGATCTCCCGGGCTTCTTGAGATCACCCGACAGGTTGACCCCCACCATGATCCCGGTCACCGCGGGGAAAAACACCGCGAACACGCGCCAGAAACCCGGGCTCCCGTTCGGCGGCGCCGCCGCGGCCAGCGCCGGGTCGGGGGGACCCACGGAGTGACCGAGCGCGAGCGAGCCGAGCGAGACCGCGATGGCGGCCATGATCACGTACTGGGCCCGGATCGCGGCGCGCGCCGACGTGAGCGCGAGGAGACCCACGAGGACGGTGACCACGATCCCCGTCAGCCGCTGGTCGAGCGCCGGGAACACGGCGACGACGCTCTCCGCGAACCCGACCACGTACAGCGCCACCGACAGTGCCTGGGCGAGGAAGAGCGGGATCCCGACGGCGCCGCCGGTCTCGAGCCCCAGCGAGCGCGAGATCATGTAGTACGCCCCGCCGATCCGGACGCGCTGGTCGGTGGCGATCGCGGCGATCGACAGCCCCGTGAGGAGCGTGATGCTGGTCGCGATCGTGATGATGAGGAGCGTCCGCGCGAGCCCGACGTTGCCCACGACCCAGCCGAGCCGCAGATACATGATGACGCCGAGGATCGTGAGGATCGACGGCGTGAACACCCCCTCGAAGGTCCCGAGACCGCTCGGGCGCCCGGGAAGAACCTGCGTTCCCGCGGGGGTGCGCGACTCCCTCGACGGGCCGCTCAGCGGCACAGCCACGGGCGGACGGGGCCGGATCCAGGGTCGAGGGGGAATTCGTCTGGCACCATCACGTGGCTGAGGATGAGCTCTTTCTCGTCTTGGCCGGACAGCTCGACATCGACTTTCGGGATCGGGTCGTGACGCTCGGACCGGGTCAGCTCTGCATCGTCCCGCGCGGCGTCGAGCACCGTCCGCGGGCCGCCGCGGAGACCCACATCCTGCTGTTCGAGCCCGCCTCGACCCTCAACACGGGCAACGTACGGGACGATCGGACGGTCGAAAGTCCGGAACGGATCTGATCCCGAGCCCGCGCCCCCTCCCTTCCCAACCGGGCGGGCGCGAACATAACATCGCGGCGGCGGGGACCCCAGCAACGGAGGTCGACATGAAGCGCAGCGAACCGTACGGCCGCGAACGAGGCCGTGTTTTCCCGGGCGAGTCCCGAGTCAGGGGCCGTGGACCCGGGCTCGCGGCGCTCGGCGCGGCGTGTCTGCTCGCGATCGCCGCGCCGGTCCCGGCCGCCGCGCAGGACGACGCCGACCGGGCGGCGGTGCTCGCGGTTCTCGACCGCCTGTTCGATGGGATGCGGGCCCACGACGGCGACATGGTGCGCTCGGTGTTCGCCGATGGGGCCGTGATGATCGGCACCGAGGCGGGTGACGGCGCCCCGCGGACCACGGTGCGGCCGGCCGAGGGGTTCGCCCAGGCGGTCGCGGACGGCGAGGGGGTGTGGGACGAGCCCTACTGGGACCCGATCATCCACATCCAGGACCACCTCGCGACCGTGTGGACCAAGTACGCGTTCTACCTCGGCGAGGAGTTCTCGCACTGCGGCATCGACGCCGTGATCCTCGGCCGCGGTCCCGACGGCTGGAAGATCGCGGCGGTCGCGGACTCGCGGGAGCGCGAGAACTGCGAGCTGCCGCCCGACCGGCCGGGGGGGTAGGGGGAGGTCGATCGGCTCCGCCACCGGGCGGCCCATCCCAAGAGCGGACGGCCCCGGGCGGCTGCGTGCCAGCCTCCTGAAACTGTCCATTCATGTCATGAGTGATTATCATTCACGGCATGAATGATCCTCTCCCCCGGTTGCTCGGGTCCTCTGTCGAGCGCGCCGCCGCGACCATGCCCGTGGTGGTGGTCACGGGGGCGAGGCAGACGGGAAAGAGCACGCTCGTCAGGGATCTGCTGCCGGGACGGCGCTCCTACTACTCGCTCGACGACCTCGACGTTCGGGCGCAGGCCGAGCGCGAGCCGGACGAGCTCGCGGCCAGGGCGAAACGCCTGACCCTCGATGAGGTACAGCGGGCCCCGGATCTGCTGCTCGCCGTCAAGCGGGCGGTGGACGATGACCGACGCCCGGGCCGATTCATCCTGACCGGATCCGCCAACCTGCTGCTCATGCGCCGCGTCTCGGAGTCCCTCGCCGGCCGCGCCGTGTACCTGACCCTGTGGCCGTTGACCCGGCGCGAGCGCCTGGGACTCGGGCGCCCGGGTCTATGGTCCGAGCTCCTCGACACTCGCGTCGAGGAGTGGGTCGACCTGCTCGAGGCGGAAGATTCCGACCGGGAGGACTGGCGGGCAGCGTGTCTACGGGGCGGCTACCCCGTCCCCGCCCATGAGCTCGAACGTGCCGACCAGCGTCTCATCTGGCTGGACGGATACGCGCAGACATACCTCGAGCGCGATCTGCAGGATCTGTCGGCGATCACCGACCTCGTGGAGTTCCGCCGCCTCATGCGGGCCACCTGTCTGCGGTTGGGGCAACTGGTGAACCAGACCGAGCTGGGTCGAGACATCGGGGTGCCCCAGCCGACGGTTCGCAGGTGGCTCAACCTGCTCGAGACGTCGTACCAGCTGGTTCGGCTTCCGGCGTTCTCCGTCAATCGCACGAAGCGTCTGATCAAGACGCCGAAGGCGTACTGGTGCGACCCGGCCCTGGCCCTCCGTCTGGCGGCGGAGGCCCGGCCGCGGGGAGCCCATCTCGAGAACCTCGTCCTGTCCGACCTGCTGGCCTGGCGCGATGCCTCGACTCGAGATCGAGCCGAGGTGTTCTTCTGGCGCACAACCGCCGGGGAGGAGGTCGATTTCGTGATCGAGCGGGGTCGTGATCTCCTCGCCATCGAGTTGAAGTCCGGCGGGCGGCCCCGGCTGGCCGACGCCCGGCACCTTCGGACGTTCCGCGATGAATACGGCGGGGCGGTCAGGGGGTGTCTGCTACTGCACGACGGCGAGCGTATCGAGCAACTGGCTCCCCGAATTCTCGCCGTTCCGTGGTGGCGGGTGATCTGATGACGTGCCCGTCGCGAGCCACGACGGCCGAAGGGTTTCTGGACTGGTTCCGCGGAGTCGAGCTCGTGAACGAGCCCGGAACCGCGTGGGTCTATGCCAACCCCGGGTTCACGCTGCTCGCGATGGTGATCGAGACCGTCAACGGGGGTCCGTTCGAACGCTTCGTGCGCGAGGAGGTCCTGGCCCCGGCGGGCGTGGTGGGCACCGGCTACGTCCTCCCGGACTGGAGTGGACGCGACGTCGCGGTCGGGTATCGGGGGGCGAGCGGTGGGGCACCCCGCTCGATCAACGCTGGCTCGACGACGGGCCTGGCTGGAACCTGCGCGGTAACGGCGGCTTCCTGTCGACCGCAGGCGACCTGTACCGGTGGCTGATCGCCTTCGAGGAAGACGCGATCGTCTCCCGCGCCACGCGCGAGGAGATGCTCACGCCGCGCGCGGTCGTCGATTCGGCGGCGGGGTTCCACTACGGATACGGATGGCGGATCGAGGAGAGCGGATCGGGCACGCTGGTCCGTCACGGGGGGAGCAACCTGGTCTTCTACGCCGATGTCCGGTGGTACGTCGATCGGGACGTGAAGCTGATCCTGCTCACGAACGCGTTCGATGTCGACGGGCTCCGCGAGGTGCTTCGCGGGCTGCTCGGGATTCTCGTCGCCTGAGG
>Ga0302046_10006414_pt1 | contig 10267 bp, 9 predicted proteins | sample RVTome_11_FD_200261 | JGI IMG/M metagenome (GOLD analysis project Ga0302046, IMG submission 200261) | Soil microbial communities from uranium-contaminated site in the Upper Colorado River Basin, Wyoming, United States - RVT147D111 (version 2) ... | reverse complement strand
GCCGCTGCCAGGCCCCGGCAGCCTTCGCCAGGGCGGGCGCTGATGCCGTGGGGCGGCGGAGTCGGCCTGACTCAGGGGCGCGCGGGCGTGCCGGTCAACACATGATGGCTAGCGCAGCTGGCGTAGAAGGTCTGGGATCTCGACGCTGGTGTCGTCCTCCATGACCACCAGGGTGCCGGCCAGCTTGTCGTGCCAGCCCTGGCGTCGGCGGTCCCAGATGACCCAGAGGAAGCCCAGCCCCAGGGGCAGCGCCGAGAGCAGATAGCCCAGGTAGCGCAGCGTGGCACGACCCGGGCCCGGCCGCCGGCCGCTACGCAAGTCGATGATGTGGCAGCCCATCAGGAACTTGCCGGGGGTCGCGCCCAGGCTCACCCACAGCACGATGGTAATGAGCGCCGGCAGTAGATTCTCCAACATCGTCAGCCCGAAGGCACCGCTGAGCTCGACGCCGGTGCCATAGGCCATTAGAGCCTCCGGGCCTCGGATGAGTACCATCAGCAGCGGTACCATGAGCCCGAGGAGCAGGAAATCCAGTAGGGTGGCAGCGACCCGGCGGAAAAATCCCGCATAGTGCCAGCTCACCGCGTCCCCGCCCGGGCGCGCCATCACGACCCCGCTCATAGATGGTAGCCTCGGTGCAGGGCCACCACGCCGCCGCTCAGGTTGTAGTAGTCGCAGCGCTCGAAGCCCGCCGCCTGCATCAGCTCCAGCAGGGTCTGCTGGTCGGGATGCACCCGGATCGACTCAGCCAGATAGCGGTAGCTTTCCGCGTCCCCGGCCACTACCTGCCCCAGCAGTGGCAGCACCGAGAAGGAGTAGGCGTCGTACAGCGGCTTCAGCCCCGGCGCTACCGGGTGCGAGAACTCGAGCACCAGGCAGCGGCCGGCAGGGCGGAGGACCCGGTACATCTCGGCCAGAGCCCGCTGTTGGTCGGTGACGTTGCGCAGCCCAAAGGCGATGGTGAGGCAGTCGAAGCTGGCGTCGGCGAAGGGCAAGGACTCGGCGTTGGCGATGACGAAGTCCACGTTGCCGACGATGCCCTGGTCGGTCAGCCGGTCTCGCCCCAGCTCCAGCATGGTGGCGTTGATGTCCGAGAGCAGCACGCGGCCCCGTGGACCCACCTTTGGTGCCATCAGCGCCGCCAGATCGCCGCTGCCGGCGGCCAGATCCAGCACCTGCTCGCCCGGTCGCAGGTGGGCCCGTTCCACGGCGAAGCGCTTCCACAAGCGGTGCAGGCCAAAGGACATGAGATCGTTCATCAGATCGTAGCGGCTCGCCACCGAGTCGAAGACCTGCCCCACCAGCCCAGCCTTGTCCGCGGCCGGCACCTGGCGGTATCCGAAGTGGGTGGTCTCAGGCCGTTGCTCGCTCATGTTGGCCCTGGCTCTTGCCTCTGATAGCCGGCCTTCTCCAGCCGCGACATATACTTCGACCAGTTGTCCTGGTATCCGGTGGCGAGCTCGTGGAGCACCGGCCAGGAGTAGATGCCGGTGTCGTGGCCGTCGTCGAACACCAGCTTGACCCCGTACTGGCCTACCGGCTCGATGGCCTTGATGTTCACGCTCTCCTTGCCGACCTGCAGCACCTCCTGGCCGGGTCCATGACCGCGCACCTCGGCGGAAGGCGAGAACACCCGCAGATATTCACAGCTCATGCTGTAGCGGCTGCCGTCGTCGAAGGCCACCTCCAGGAGGCGGGACTTCTGGTGCAGCTTGAGCTCGGTGACGCGGGGTGGCATCGGTGGCTCCGGGCCGCCGCCGCCGGCGGCGTTGTCTAGAGAATGTAGCGGGTAAGGTCTTCGTCCCGCACCACGTCGGCGAGCTTGCGCTCCACGTACTCGGCGTCGATGCACATGCGCTCGCCGGAATGATCCGGTGCCTCGTAGGACACCTCCTCCAGCAGCCGCTCCAGCACCGTGTGCAGCCGCCGGGCACCGATGTTCTCGGTGCGCTCGTTGGCCTGGAAGGCGATCTCGGCGATCCGCCGCACGCCGTCGGTGGTGAACTCCAGGTGCACGTCCTCGGTGCTCATCAGCGCCGCATACTGCTCGGTGAGGGAGGCATCGGGCTCGGTGAGGATACGCACGAAGTCGTCTACGGTCAGCGCCTGCAGCTCGACCCGAATCGGCAGCCTGCCCTGCAGCTCGGGCACCAGGTCCGAGGGCTTGGAGAGATGAAAGGCGCCGGAGGCGATGAACAAGATGTGGTCGGTACGTACGGTGCCGGACTTGGTCGACACGGTGCAGCCCTCCACCAGCGGCAGCAGGTCCCGCTGCACCCCCTCCCGGGAGACGTCCGGGCCATCGTGCTCGCCCCGTCGGCAGATCTTGTCGATCTCGTCCAGGAAGACGATTCCGTTCTGCTCCACGGCGTTGAGGGCGGCGAGCTTCACTTCCTCGTCGTTGACCATACGACTCGCTTCCTCCTCGCCCAGCAAGTGCAGAGCCTCGCTGATGGGCAGCTTGCGAGTGACGGTGCGGCGCCCGCCAAGATTCTGGAACATGCCCTGGAGCTGGCTAGTGAGCTCCTCCATCCCCGGCGGCGCCATGATCTCCACCGACGGACTCACGGCGGCCAGCTCCACCTCGATCACCTTGTCGTCCAGCTCGCCGTCCCGCAGCCGCTGGCGAAACTTCTGCCGGGTACTCGAGTGGTCCGGCTGGGGCGGCTCGTTGGCGAAGCCCACGCTGCGGGGCTTGGGTAGCAGCACGTCCAGCACCCGCTCCTCGGCAGCCTCCCGGGCGCGGTGGGACACCTTCTTCTTTTCCTGCTCTCGGGTCATTTTGACGGCGGCGTCCATCAGGTCGCGGATGATCGACTCCACGTCCCGGCCCACGTAGCCCACCTCGGTGAACTTGGTGGCCTCCACCTTGATGAAGGGCGCATTGGCGAGTCGCGCCAGCCGGCGCGCAATTTCGGTCTTGCCGACGCCAGTGGGGCCGATCATGAGAATGTTCTTGGGCGTGATCTCGTTGCGCAGCTCGGGTGCCACCTGCAGCCGGCGCCAGCGGTTGCGCAGCGCGATCGCCACGGCCCGTTTGGCGTCGTTCTGACCGACGATGTGCTTGTCGAGCTCCTGGACGATTTCCCGCGGGGTCATCTGTGACATGTGCAAAGCCCTCGGACCGACACCGCCTGGTGCCGGCACGGCGTTTAACGGGAGGTCGTCTCCAGCTCCTCGATGGTCAACTGGTGATTGGTGTAGATGCAGATGTCGGCCGCGATCCCCAAGGCCCGCTCTACGATGGCGCGGGCGGTCAGCGAGGTGTTCTCCAGCAACGCCCGGGCCGCCGACTCGGCGTAGGGGCCGCCGGAGCCGATGGCGGCGAGTCCGTGCTGCGGCTCGATCACGTCGCCGTTGCCGGAGATGGTCAAGAGCGCGCCGGCGTCGGCCACGATCAACAGCGCCTCCAGGCGTCGGAGCATTCGGTCGGTGCGCCAGTCCTTGGCCAGCTCCACCGCGGAGCGGGTCAGATTGCCGCTGTGCTTCTCGAGCTTTGCCTCGAAGCGCTCGAACAGGGTGAAGGCGTCGGCGGTGCCGCCGGCGAAGCCGGCAATCACCTTGCCGCCGTAGATCCGCCGCACCTTGCGAGCATTACCCTTCAGCACCACGTTGCCGAGCGTCACCTGACCGTCGCCGCCAATCACCACGTGCTCGTCGCGCTGGACTGCGAGGATGGTTGTGCCTCTGAGCTGCTCCACGCAGGCCTCCAGGAATTGAGTCGGGCGATTGTACATCAGCCCCGGCAAAGCATCGGGCACAAAGAAGCCCCAGGTAAGGGGGGAACCTGGGGCTAATTACCCGGCTTGGGGAACCGGGATAGCCCGCTCAGGGAGGGGAGCGGGCGAGCGCCGGTTACACGCGCTCTGTATCAAAAGACGCCGGCGATCGAAATTAGTTCCAAGGTGGTGCATGCGCTTCACGGTGCCGGCTCACGGGTGAGATCCCCGTAGCGGCGAAGCTGTGGCAGGCGGCCCTGCACGGTGGGATCTCCCTGGCGTCGCAGCTCCAGCCCGGGCTCCGATAACGGAGCAGCCGGCGCCGTGTAGGCGCCCGGCGATCGGTCGCCGCTGCTGCCGCGCGCGGCCGGATCGTCGATCTGACTGCTGCGCTGGCGCTGGGTGAAAGATTGCAGTGGCGGCGGCTGCTCCTCCACCGGCTTGAAGCCGAAGCGCGGCGCCTCGGCCGGAGCAGCCGGCGGCGGCAAACCTCCGGCTGGTCGTTCCTCCGCCCCAGCGCCGAGCCAGACGAACAGCAGCAAAGTATAAAGAGGCGCCTTCATGCCGCCCTCAGACCGCGCCCGCTGGTCGTGGTTTCACCGGTACAGCCGGTGACGGTTGCCCCGAGGACCACGGACCGGATCAGCCTTCGGCGGACAGCGGCAACGGCGACTCCCGCACCAGGCGGAAACCCTGGGAGTCGGAGGCCCCTGTGGCGGGGCGGTGCCAGCGGCCGTCGGAGCGGGTCCAGGTGCCGACCCCGTACCAGGTGCCCCCTCGGGTAACACGCTCGTCGCAGCCGGCCCGATTCGCCGGCACCCAGGCCACGCTGGCATCGAGCGGCGCCCCTTCGAAGTTGTCGTGCCAACAGTCGGCAATCCATTCGGCGGCATTGCCGGCGGTGTCCGAGAGGCCGAAGGGATTGGGCAGGAAGGATCCTACCGGCGAGGTGCCGGCCCCGGCGGTCGCGCCGGCGCAATCGCCGCAGTTCGCCCGGTCGTCCCGCAGCTCGTTCCCCCACCAGTAAGTGGTGACGGTGCCGGCGCGGGCGGCGTACTCCCATTCGGCCTCGGTGGGCAGCCGGTAACGGTGGCCGGTCTGCTGCGACAGCCAGCCGGCGTAGGCGCGGGCGTCGTCCCAGCTGACGCAAACCACCGGATGCCGCTCGGCCTGGACGAGGCCGGGATTGCGCCAGCTGGCGTCCGTCTTGGGGGCGTCCTGGTCGCGGGGATCGTGGAGCTTGCAGCCCGCTCCCCGCTCCGCCGTCGTGACATGTCCGGTGGCGGCCACAAAGGCGCCAAACTCCCCCCGAGTGACCTCGTAGCGACCGATGGCGAAGGCTTGCGCCACCGAAACCAAACGTACCGGCCTGGCGCGCTGGCTCTCGGCGGAGCCCATGCTAAATTCACCGGCGGCGACTGGCAGCATTTGCGGTCCACGACCGCCGCTCGCCAGGCGGTCGGCGAAGACCAAGCGCTCGCTACGCTCGTCGACCACCCGCTGGTAGATCTCTGCCAGCCCGTCACCGAAGTTGCGGGCCCGCTGCTGCTGTTCATGGGCCTGCTGGTGTACGCTCGCAAGGCTGCTCACTAGCACGTCGGAACGAGTGCGTTGTTGTTTGGCCTCAGCCTTGGCATCCTCCGCCTCACTCCAGAACCAGCCCACCGCAACTGCCGCCACGCCCGCCAATATGGCGACCTCGATGAGCGTGTGCTTCCAGGAGCGAATCGGCGGGCGGGACTGCAAGATCGGCTTCGCCAGGGCGTCGTGGCTGATCTCGAAGTAGCAGACCTCGCGCCGCTGCTCCTTGCGCAGCAGCCGCGAGTCGACCAACCGCTCCAGCTCTGCGGCGGTGAGCTGGTAGCTTTCGGCAATGGAAGACTGCTCGACTACCCGCCGCACTCCCTCGCGGGTGAGCAATCCTTCCTCGCACAAGCGCCGCACCCGCGCGCGCCGCGTGGCAGGAAAGCCCCGGATCACGTCCAGATAGAAGCCCTCGAGGATGCGCTCCATGCCGGCGCGGCCGCCCAATAGCTCCGACCCGACGCGGACCTCCTGCCGGCCCGCCTGCTGCCTCTTTAGCACCTCCGCCTCGACCCGCTGGCACAGCAGCTGGAGCTGGAAGGGCTCGATCTCGCCCTCGCTACTGGCAAGGAAGTCGAGCGTCTGCTCTACGGCCGCCGGCTCGAGCTCGAAGGGCTCGCTGGCCAGTTGACTGGATGAGCTCAGCCGCGCCGGCTCGACGATCGCCGCCCGGGCCGCTTCCCGGTCCAGCGGCGTCAGGCGGAAGCGGCTCTGGAAAAGGCCGGGGATGCAGTCGGTGAGGGCTTGTAGCTGCCCCAGGTAGTCCTCACGCAAGCTCAGTATCACTTTCACCGCCGGCGGCCGTAGGCTGCAAGGCGGACGCTCCTTGCCCGCGAACTGCTCACGCAGCGCCGCTGGCAGCCCGTCGCCGAGTAGCTCCCCGAGCTGGGCCGCCAGCCGCTCCCGCGCCGGTGCCTGCTGGCGGGTAAAGGCCTCCTCGAACTGGTCGAAGATCAGTACCGGCCGCACCAGGGCGTCGCCGCGAGAGAACACGGCGGTCTTGAAATAAAGCCACAGGTGCGAGTGGTCCCCGGGGGTCAAATCCACCCCCGGAACCTCGCAGGCCGCCTCCACCTGGGCCAGAACGCTCTCCACCAGGTCCTCGCTGGGGCAATTCAGGCGGATGTAGATGGGCAGCAGATCGCGCCGGCGCAGACCAGGGACCAGCAGCGCCCGCAGCAGCGAGGTCTTGCCGGTACCGGACTTGCCGAACATCAACAGCAGGCGGCTGCTCAGCGCCTGATGCAGCAACTCCTGTCCGCACTGCTGACGGCCAAAGTAGAGCTCCCGGTCAAGAGGCCCGTCCTCGAAGGGTCGCGGACCCGGGTAACGGGTACGCCGGCCCTCGCCGGCGGCCCGTGGCGCCGGCTCGACGCCGAGCTCAGGCAAGAACCGGGTGGCGAGTGAGGTAGCTGTTGTAGGCACGCGATGACCCTCGGTTGCGTTCCGCCCAATCCGAGCGGATGGCTGCGGCGACGGTTTCGATGCCGCCGTGCTCGAACAAGTCCACATTGTGCAGGTGCTCGAGATCGGGCAGGGGCTGGCACTCGGCAAGCCGCGCAGGAATGACGAAGCGGCCGTCGCGGGCGAAACGCTCCTGGCGCCCCAGGGCCACGCGCACCTCCTTGTGGAAATAGCTCTCGACCCGCTCCGCCATCTCCGGGCTCTGCAGCACCAGCACGTAGTCCACCTGCTTGCCGAGCACGTGCTCGATCCGCCGGTCCCAGTCGTCGCCGCCGCGCAGCTGCTCCCGGTCGCGCCAGGTGCGGACGCCAAGGCGCCGCAGCCCGCGCCCCACCTGCGCCACCGCTTCGGCGTTGGGGCTGTGATGGCAGAGGAATACCAGTGGCGCGTCCGCCGGCGGCTCCGGGTCCTCGGCGGTGGACTCGGCATTGCGCTCGTACTGCTGGCGCAGCTCCCCGGCAAAGTCGGCCCAGGACTGGCTGCTGAAGGCCAGGCGGTAGGTCCGCTGAAAGAACAGCGCCAGCTGGTCGTGCTCCGGATGGCCGAAAAAGCTCTCGCCTTCCAGCGCCAGGGAGCGGTTGCGGCGGCCGTAGGTCTGCAGCGCGTGCAGTAGGATCCGCGCGTTCCAACGCTCGAAGCCGAAGCCGAGGAACAGAAACGAGGTGTCCGGGTCGCTGAGCTCGCTGGTGACGTAGCTGGCCAGCGCCGGGGTGCCGCGAATCACGTTGGCGAGGAAGTCCAGCAGGTCGTTCTCGGTGACCACCAGGGAGCCCAGCTCCTCCCGACTGCCGTAGAGCTGGTAGATCGCCGGCGCCTCCGCCTCGGGACTTCTGAAGCTTGCCGGACCCGGCTTGCGGAAGTCGTAGTGGTCCAACTGCGGCCGCTTCCCAACCTCTCGGAAGGCATTGGCCAAGTGCTGGTCCGGTGTGGTCTGTATGCAAAGACGAAACGGCAGCGCGGCCAAATGACGGAAGAGCTCCCCAGTCTGAGTCTCGAATGGACGGTAGAAGTCGTCGATGGCGAGCTCTAGGTCGGTGCGGTCCAACTCCTGCTCATAGAGCTGAGCCACGTAGCTCAGCGTTGCCGGCCCTGCGAAGGGGAGTCCGCCTCGCAGCTCCTTTGCCAACGCCCGAGCCAGGGCGCAGGTCAGGGGCTCGCCGCTGGCATCGGCCGGGTTGGTGGCCACACCGGGTCCGAGGACCAGCACACAGTTCCCCCTTTGGATGGTCTCCAACAGGCGGCGCAGGTCGCGGTTTCGATTGTCGCTCATGCCTGCACCCTGCTATCGGCTTCAACTATGGTTCGGACAGTAGATACCCACCTGCCCACAGTCGCAGTGAGCTGCTTCACAGTGAGGGCGCAAAGGTGTTTCCGGAGTTGGATGCGCCAGCAGGCAGATGCCCAATTCGAGGCTTGGTGGCCCTTTGATGCTCTGCGAAGTGAGGGACCGCGGGGTGGGACAGTCAGGGACGAGGCCGACGACGAGCGCCACCCACTGCTCAGGACGGTCCATCGCTCTGCGTACGCTCACCGCGCAAGTAGGCAACCCAGTACACGCCAGCGACCAGCAGCGTCCCGCCAACCACGTTGCCCGCAGTAACCGTCAGCAGGTTGATGCCCACTCCGACCATCGACACCGTCCCTAGCTCATCAACCAGCAGCCCAAACGGTAGGAAAAACCAATTTGCGATCGAGTGCTCGAAGCCCATGACCACGAAGGCGGAGATCGGTAGGAGGATGGCCAGGATCTTGTCGGCCACGCTGTGCCCGCCCATCGCGAGCCATACCGCCAGGCACACGAGCACGTTGCAGAGAATCCCGCGAGCGAAGGCCTCGATCAGCGAGAGGCCGGCCTTGCTGCCCGCGATGCGCACCGCCGTTTCACCCACAGCGCCCCCACCTAGACTGGCGACGTCGGCGAACACCACCAGGAGTACGGTCCCCAGGCAACCGATCACATTACCAACATAGGCGAGTAGCCAATTCCGCAGGAGCTCGCCGGTGCTGATCAGCTTGCTCGCCCAGGCCATCGCGAGGAGGTTGTTTCCCGTGAAGAGCTCGGCACCGCCCACCACCACCAGGACCAGGCCAAGGCAGAAGCTCAAGCCGCCAAGCAGACGGCTAACACCGAAGCCAAGACTGGACTCGGTAACCACCACCGTGAAAAAGAGAGCGCCGAGGGAAATGAATGCCCCCGCCAATACTGCGAGCGTGAGCACTGTCAAAGTTTCGCTACGCGCCTTGGCGACGCCCATACCCTCGACCTTCCGCGCAATCTCGCGCGGCGAGTAGGCATCAACGTAGTACTGTCCAGTTTCCATTGCGAACTCTACCGATAGCAAATAGGGCTTACCGAGCGCAGACGAAGCACGCGTGCGCGCAGTCCGAATGCAACGCTTAGCTTCGCTCGCCCTAGCGCAAGAGCATCGCCCCAATACAGCTTGCCATCTCGTGATCCTTCGGCTTGCGTGTAGGTGTTTGCGGACGCGACCTCTTCGGATGGGGCCAGCGATACCCCCAGGCAAGGACAGCTCACTAACCTGCCCGATCGCGCGTACCTGCCACGCCATTCCGCGAGCCGGGCAATGCGCGGCCTTGAGGTCTCCGATGAGGCCCGGGCAAATGCGAGGCCCCCCATGGTCGGGCAACTACAGCCAGCCATTGCTGCGCTTCACGTGAGCCAACTCACCCTCGGTACCCTTGGCGGCATTGACCCCCACTCCCGGCGAGGCGGACCTCGTGGTCCATGTGGGCGCCTCCCACTGACCAATGAGCACCGTTCTGCGGCTGACCGCAAAGACCTCTGTCGCCAAGAAGAACCGGCATGCTGGCTTATTGCATGGTCGCGATAACCGAGAGGTCAGCAGCCAAACTGTGGTCTGTCCCCGATTGTCCCAGGAGCTCCTGCGCCGCTTCCTGCAACACGTGCTGCCCACCGGCTTCATGAAAGTGCGCTACGACGGCTTTCTCTCGCCGAATGCCAAGCTCCCGCTCCCGAGCTCAAGGCCAGAATCGAGCTCGCTCACGCCTTCACCCTCACCGCGCCGGACATCGAGCTTCCACCCTGGCCCGAGACGCCCTGCCAAGCTTGCGGCGGCAAGTTGCGCTTCCACAAATCCCTGCGCATCTACCGCTCTGCGAACGCCGCTGCGAGAGGCGCCGGCCCGCCACCATCGGCCCTGACGCCAGCGATCAGGTAACCGAGCGCGACCTCGCAGCTCCGCCTGCCGAGGCTCAACCGCTTGCCCCTCGCACGCGGCCAGGACCCGCCTTGTCCCGAGCACCCAAGGTGGCGCGTGCTGGCCTGCAAATGTGGCGATCTGAATCCACGCATCTGAACCAATACCCCGTACCAACATTCATGGCAACGCTTCTTCTCCCACCCCAGACCTCTACCCCGGGAGCATTACCCGGTTGTCCCAGCCCCCCGGCCACCGGCGCCTGACCTCCCCTCAGCCGCCGCTGGACATTTTCCGCCACAGCCGCTAGCGTAGCGCGAG
>Ga0302046_10006413_pt1 | contig 10268 bp, 10 predicted proteins | sample RVTome_11_FD_200261 | JGI IMG/M metagenome (GOLD analysis project Ga0302046, IMG submission 200261) | Soil microbial communities from uranium-contaminated site in the Upper Colorado River Basin, Wyoming, United States - RVT147D111 (version 2) ... | reverse complement strand
TTCGACCATCACCCAGCAGTTGGCCAAGAACGTTTTCCTCACGCGGGAAAAATCCTTCTGGCGCAAACTGCGGGAGTTTCTTCTCGCCCGGGATATGGAGCGGGAACTGACCAAGGGGCGGATTCTCGAGCTCTACCTCAACGTGGTCGAACTGGGCCCCGATGTCTTCGGAGTGGGGCACGGCGCCCGCCACTTCTTCGGCAAAACAGCCGGCGAGCTGACACCCGCCGAGTGCGCCCTGCTCGCTGCCATCCTTCCCGGCCCCAGGGTCGCCTTCAACCCGCAGCTCAAGCCGGAGAAAGTGCGCCGGCGCGCCGCCCGCATCCTCAACCTGCTGAAGGGCCGCGGCATCCTCGAGGAGGGGCAATACGGTCGGGAACTGGAGCAGCTTCCCGTCTTGCTCGGCCTGGCGCCGCCGGCCGCCCCGCCCCTGCCGGCGGCGGAAGATGACACCATCGAAGATGCGGCGTCGAAAACCTCCCCAGCACCGGCAGGCGAAGAAACCGAACCGCCCGCGAAGGCCTCACCCGACCCGCCACCCGACGGCCGCTGAGCCGATCCCTTTCCCCCGCATAATATTGTCCAATCCAGCCACAGCTTCCTGTTTCAAAACCGCCACCTGTACTCGTCAAGTTCGGCGTGTTGGCGTCCTATAAATACCAAGGGAAACCGGGACTGCAATACGAAACTACTCATAGGAAAGCCCCAGCCCCGGCAGACCCGGTTGGGGCTTTGATTGTCTTGGAGATCGTGATTTGTCGGATGGCCGAACGATTGCGAATGCCAAGCAGGGCCGGAGTCAGAGTTAGGATTCGAACACCATCAAATTGCTCGTTGCGGTCGCGACCAGCTTCTCATCGCCGTTGACGGCCTCCGCAGAAACCTGTAGTAGCTTCCTGCCTCCTCCCTTGAACACCGCATGGATGATGACGAACGAACCGGGTTTCACCGGCCGGATGAAGTTCACGGTCATGTCGATGGTCACGCAGGGCCTATGCAGGGACGCGAAACAGAGCATACCGAAAGCGTCGTCGAAAAAGCTGGACAGGATGCCGCCCTGGAGGGTTCCGACCGGGTTGGTCTGTGCCTCACCCACCGGGAAAACGACCGATAGGCTTTGGCCTGACGCGAAAGCAAGAATCTTCCCCTGGTGCGCAATAAAGGTCGCTGGCGGCAGTTTGACACCGGGATATTTGTCAGCTAATTCAGGATCGCGGAAAAAACCTGAGTAATCCTTGTCCGGCGTTGGCGCGCTCTTCAGTTCTTCTGCCATCTCACACCCCTTTGATATTCCTAGTTGTTGAGTGCCACGACATCGTAAACACTTTTTAGTGCCAGGACATCGTGGACTCAACGACAGTTATTATCGAATTTTGTAGTCAAATTCATCGACCTGGGCCTTGCCCAGATAGACTTTTAATTTTTTTACGCTTACAAAGTTATTAACTAATTATTGCTTTTAGAAAATAATAACGCTAATGTGATCGGCTTAAAAAGACTATTCTCCCATCTCTACAAACATTAGAACTGGGAGAGATGGGAGAATAGCCCCTATCTATTATTCATAAACTTATCGTTTCATTTTAGTTAAGAATACATCTCTTTTTCCCAACAATAAAGCACTTATTGCAACTTGCACATCTTGCTTTTTCCTGACCATTTTTTAGTCTGGTAATCAAATCAGGTTCGCTTATAAGTGGTCTGCTTATAGAGATCATATCGACACCAGCTTCCAGCACTGCCTCCATATCCTCGAAATTTCGTATACCGCCAACTGCTATTACAGGGATGTCTGTATTCCCTTTGATATTCATTGCGCTTTCAACAAAATAATTGTGATCCGAGTATTTCTTATGTATGAAATTTGACCCGCTAAATTCAACAGCTTCGACACCCAATCTCTTAAACTCAGGTATCATTTTCTTCAAGTCACTCGTATATTGTTCATTTCCTTCAGCGGCATTTGAATTCACCTTGACAAAAACCGGATAATCAGCTCCACATTTGTTTTTGATCCCTTGGATTATCTTTTTGACAATTAAAAATCTGCCTTCATAGGTTTCACCATATTTATCGGTTCTCTTGTTAAATGATGGTGTTAAAAACTCACATAGAAGGTAGTCGTGAGCACAATGAATTTCAACACCATCCATCCCTGATAAATTTGCACGATAAGCAGCATCTATGAAATCCTCAATCACAGACTCAATTTCATTCACACGCATCTCTCGGGCTTGTTTATCTTCCTCAAGTTCAATAACTGATGGTCCAACTTTATTATCCTCCGGATAGGCTTTGGCGCCTGCATGATTGAGTTGTGCAATCACTTTAGTACCGTATGGTCGAACTCTTGAAATGATTTTACTTGCTCGTTCGATTTGATAATCTTCAGCAAGTTCATTAGAACCGGGTCTTACAATCCCTTTTTTGGATACAAAAAATTGTCCCGCGATGATTAGTCCAATATCATTACTAGCCAGTTCTTCAAACATATCCAGTTCTTCATCGCTAATCGTACCATCAAGGTTCCCTAACATGCTATGTGTCGCTGATCTTACAATTCTGTTTTTAATTGTTAGATTTTTAAATTTCATTTCCTCAAATGCTTTCATTTTTCTTCCTCCATTTTTTATGAATTATCAATAAGTTTGGTTTACTTGTTTACCCAAGGCATAGAGAGGTCGATGTCAGAGACCAGCTTTCCACCGCCGAAGCTCATGTTCTCCAAGGGAATGGCATACATCATCAGGGTGACATCGTCCTGGCTGACGCCAACCTTTTCTACTGCGTATCGGGTGACCAACTCCGCGAGCTTGCGTTTCTGTTCCACCGTCCTGCTCGTGCCGGACGTCACCGTTACGATCATGCGCTTGTCGGATCTCTTCATGTCAGGAAAAGTCGGATGGATGAAGAATTCATCGTCCTTGTGCTCACTGATGATGACGAAACGGTCATCCATAGGCGTATCCATGGCTTCATGAAGAGCGAGATTTAAGGCATCCGCCAGAGCCCGCTTCTCTTCGCTAGAGAACTTTTGAGCCTGAATGTGGGCGTGAAATATTGGCATGGGTGTTTCCTCGGTTGTGTTGTTCAGGTTAAATGAGGCGATGAAGTTGGTTGTTGTCCCGGCTTAGCTAAAGAAGTCCTGACCGAGTGTTCCTTCGAGCCGCTCCTTGAGGCCAGATGAAAATTCACGAACGACGGGAAACGGGCTTTGGAAGAGCTTGATGTTGTTGATGAGGCCAGACTCATTCCGAGTGAGTACGGTGGCGCCGGCGACCGACTTGCCACCGTAGATGCCATCCCACTCAAGGTAAGTCTTCGCACCGTCAACCGTCTCCGCAGTGAACACGATGTGTTCGTACATCTTACTCGTCGCGGCAAAGAACGCTCCGATGAGTGTCGGGCCGACCACGGCCTTGCTGAGGACTGAGGTCTGAAGCCTAGCGTCAGCGGTAAACGACGTCGCGAAGTCGCTCGTTCCGTTCTTCTTGACGATTTGCATCCATGCCGTTCCCGGCGGGTTGGTGTCAGTAGTCATTACAATCTCCTATCGAGTGTCTGCGTCTTCGCAGAGTGCGCGCGCGTGCTATTTCTCGAGGTGCCCGATGAGAAACTCGCCGGCTCTCTGCAGCGCGTCGTGGGCCTGAGGCAAAGAGCCTGTCTGAATGTGCCAGACGTGCAGCATCTCCGGCCAGACCTCAAGGTGCGACTCGCCGCCGGCCGCGCGCACCTTTCGGTCAATTTCAAGCGCGTCGTCGAGAAGTACTTCGTCGCTTCCGACATGGATGAGCAGTGGAGGAAAACCGTGCATGTCGGCGAACATGGGTGAGATGCGCGGATCCTTCAAGTCGTGGTTGCCAGCGTAAGCCTCGACCATCTCCCGCATCGCGCTCGCTTTGACCACTGGGTCGCGGTCGGCCAACTGCGTTAACGAGGGCAGCGTCAGCGTTAAGTCTGCCCATGGGCTAATTAGTAGCCCTGCTCGCGCGTCCTTGTGGCCCTTCGAGGATGCGTAGGCAAGAACGTTGAGAACCATGCCACCGCCACTGGAGTCTCCTGTCACGGCGAACGGCTTGCCAAGCGCACGCACTGCTTCGTAGCCGCGGATGGACTCGTCGTAGGACGCCGGAAATGGGTGCTCGGGTGCCTTGGAGTGGTCCAGGACGATGACCTGGGACTTTGCCGCTCGAGACAGCTCTCCGAGCATGCCCAGATGCGAGGCAGGAGAGCCAGCCACCCAGCCACCACCGTGGAAATGGTAGATGACTCGGTCTTTGGACGCGCCGGGAGCCGTTATCGCCACCGCGGCTACGCCACCGAGCTCGGTCGGCTCGACGGTTAGGTCAGCCGCCGGCGGGTTTGCTTGTGAAATTGCCTCCATGCCGACGCGGAGCGTCTCGATGGTGCGTACGGGATGCGCAAAGTCGAAGGCGAACATCGCATCGCGGAGCTTGCGGATGGAAGATGAATCGTAGGTCATGGTTCAGCTCACTCCAGGTCGAGGAAAGTCGCCGGTACCCAGTCGTAGCCAACGCCGGTGTCGGCCTTGCGAACACGGCCCAGGCCAGGGAACGGCATGTGGGCGGCGGCAATCATCGTCTTGTCCGCAGCGAGTTTCACCAGAAGGTCTTCACGCGTTTTGATGGCCATCGCGCCGTCTGAGTCGAAGGCGATGCCGATTTCCGGGTGCGGCATCTGGACGGCGGTGACGTGAGTGACATCGCCCCAGACCAGCAGCGACTGACCCTTTGAGGAAATCATGTAGCCGGTGTGACCGGGCGTATGGCCGGGAATGGCATACGGTGCGATGCCGGGGACGATTTCGTCCATGCCTTCGTACGGCTTCCACTTGCCTGCAGCGATGTAAGGCGCGGCGCCATCCTGTGCCACCGTGAAGAAGATTTTTGCTTCATCCGGGGCCTTGGCCATGATTTCCTTCGACAGCCAGAAGTCGGCGTCGGCCTTCTTCATCATCACGGTCGCGTTCGGGAAGACGCGTTTCCCGTTTTCGTAGATTCCGCCAGTATGGTCAGCGTGAAGATGGGTCAGCAGCACCAGGTCAACCTGCTCCGGCTTGTAGCCGGAGGCCTTCAAGTTCTGCACGAGCTTGCCCAGCGTGGGGCCGCCCCAGTGGCCGCCTGCACCAGTATCGATGAGAACAAGCTTGGAGCCGGTGTTGACGAGGTAGCCTTGGACGGTGGCCGAGACATTCTTGGGATCGTTTTGGAAGGAGCGCGCCAGGAGGGACTGGATGAGCGCTGGATCGCCATGCAGGAGGTTGGAGTCAATGCCGCCGCCGCCGTCAAGGAGAGCGGTGACTTCATAGAGGCCAATCATCGTGCGATAGAAGCCCGGAACCTGCTTGTGCTGCATCGGCGCTGCAGCTTGGGCCGGTGCTACAGCAACGAAGGTGCCGGCGAATGCTAACGATAGCGCGAGCACGGTACGCGCAGTGATGGTGGAGAATTTCATAGTGTTTCCTAACCATACTTTCATTTCCTCAAATGCTTTCATTTTTCTTCCTCCATTTTTTTTGAACGTAATGATCTTTAGCGGAACGCCAGCTCATCGTGCCATGTCGTTGTTGCCACCTTTCCGGCCACCCGCACTACCGAATTGCCGCCGTAACCCGTGATGAAAGCCGCACGCATGTTCGATTCCTCTGTCGATCCGCCAGGACCTCTATAGTACTTGCAAAGTGCAAGTGGTTGCATAATATTCCTACTGCTTGCATAATGCAAGCAGAAATCTAAGGAGAATGGCTGTGTCGCAAACAAGACGATCGGGCTGCCCGATCAACCTGACGCTTGAGCAGATCGGCGACCGCTGGAGCCTGATCGTTATCCGCGATGTCATGTTCGGGAACAGGCGCAGCTATGGCGCCCTGCTGGAGCAAAACGAGGAAGGCATCGCCACGAACATCCTCGCAAGCCGGCTTAAGCACTTGACCGCGTCTGGCCTGCTGACACGATGTTCGGATCCGAATCATCAGCAGAAAGGAATCTACAGCCTCACGGAAGCGGCCATACAGCTTGTACCTCTGCTCGTACATATGGCTGCCTGGGGCCTTCGGCATACGCATCCGAGCAAGGAGGCGTCTTTGCGCGCGGAGCTGCTGGAAAAGGGCGGCCCTTCACTTTGGAGTGCCTTTATGGATGAACTACGTTACCTGCATCTCGGTGCACCGCGTCCGGCGCGCTCAGCATTGGGCGAGCTCCGGGCCGACTACGAGAAGGCAATCGCTAATTAGTACTAATCTTTGCGTCATGACATACATCATGTAGTGCAAAGCTATCCACGCCAGAATGGCCTGGCCTTGGCCTTGCGCGAGCTGGGGCGCATCGAGCGCACGCTGTTCATTCTGGACTGGCTTCAAAGCGTGGAGCTGCGCCGCCGAGTGCATGCAGGGTTGAACAAGGGCGAGGCCCGCAACGCGCGGGCCCGTGCACCAAGCCCAACGCACAGGCGCTGGTCGATACGGAATCGATGCTGGCCCGCATCGCTACCTTGCCCGAAGGACTAAGCCAGCCCGACCAGCTACTGGGGTCGGGCGCTGAAAAAACGGGTTGCAGGTTGTGGGACGTACGCTGACAGGACCGAATTCCGGGGACAGTTTACACAACTAAAAGAGTGAAAAGCAGAAGGGCAACCCCTCGCTCAGGGCTGCCCCCTTTTAACGCAGCAAAAGTCCTTCCTTGATCTCCGTGGTTCTCTCCTCAAGGAATTTTGGCCTCGGCCGGGCAGTTGACCTGGGCCAGCTCGCAGACGAACTGGTCCTGGTTCCAACTTCCACGATTGACCGCCGTGGCCCTCGGCTCAAGGCGTTTAGTTTCAGCCGGACAATTGACCTGGGCCAGCTCGCAGACGAACCGGTCCTGGTTCCAACTTCCACTTTTGATCGCCGTAGCCCTCGGCTCAAGGCGTTTCGCCTCAGCCGGGCAATTGACCTGGGCTACCTCGCAGGCTAATTGGTCCTGGTTCGTCCAGGCAAAGACCGGACCCGTTCCAGACAGCAGGAACGCCGACATGACTAGCAATGCTCTTGTTTTCATGATCTTCTCCTTTTTGCTGGTTGATATTCAAGGGTTAATCCCCCCGAATCTATTCACTCCCTCCGCCCAAAACCTTGTAGAGCGTGACCTGATTGCTGAGTCGCGTGAGGTTGACGCTGATCAGCCCCTGCTGTGCACCGTAGAAGGCGCGCTGCGAATCGAGGACGTCCAGGTAGCTGGTGACCCCGCCTTGGTAACGGGCCTGGGCCAGCCGGTAGCTCTCGGAGGTCGCCTCGGTGAGCGATTGCTGCGCCTGCAGCTGTTCCCCCAGCGTGCCGTTCTGGGCCAGGGCGTCGGCCACTTCCCGGAAGGCGCTCTGAATCGCTTTTTCATATCGAGCCAGGAAGATGTCCCGGTCCCGCTCGGCGACGGTCAGACCGGCCTTGTTCCGGCCGTAATCGAAGATCGGCAGGCTGAGCTGCGACACGAAGCCCCAGGCCAGGGAACCGGGCGAGAAGAGTCCGCTTAGTTGATCGCTGGCAGTGCCGATGCTGGAGGTCAGGGTGATCCGAGGGAAGAAGGCGGCCCGAGCCGCGCCGATGTTGGCGTTGGCCGCCATCAGCTGCAGTTCGGCCTCCAGCACATCCGGGCGGCGCTGGAGCACCTCGGACGGCACGCCGGGCGGCAGCTCGCGCAGGGTTCCGACCGCACTGAGGCCGCTCGGCAAAAGCTCCTGTGGCAGCTGAGCGCCGACCACCAGGGTCAGCAGGTTTTCGTCCTGGGCCACCAGGTTGGTGAAGCGGGCCACATCCACCCGCGCCGCATCGACGCTGGTCTGGGCCTGGCGCAGGTCGAGTTCGGAGGAGACGCCGGCAGCAAAACGGCGCTCGACGAGCCGGTAGGACGACTGCTGACTTTCCAGGGTGTCCCGGGCCAGCTGCAGCCGCTCACGGTCGGCGGCCAGGGTCAGATAGTTGTTGGCTACCTCGGCGACCAGGCTGATCTGCACGCTCAGCCGCGCCTGCTCGCTGGCAAGGTACTGCTTAAGGGCCTGATCCTTGAGACTGCCGACGCGGCCGAACAGATCGACCTCAAAGCTGCTCAGACCAACGCTCAGATTGTCATTGCGGGCAATCATGGTTTGTCCAGTGGCGGATATGTCCGCCGGCAGGCGCTCGGCTGCTGCGCTCCCGGCGACCGCCAGCGTCGGCAGCAGATCGGCCCGCCGGATCCGGAACTGGGCGCGGGATTTTTCCACGTTCAGCGCTGCCACGCGCAGATCGCGGTTAGTGGCCAGGGCCAGCTCGATCAGCTGTTGCAGTTGCGGGACAACGAAGAACGCGCGCCACTTCAGGTCGGCGGCGGCCGGCGCGTCGCTCGGGGCGCTGCTGACTTTGTAGGCCGGGCCGCTGGGCCAGTTGGCGGCAACCGGTGCTTCCGGCCGGTGGTAGCGCGGCGCCATGCCGCAGCCGACCAGGCAGGCGCAGGCGAAACTCAGGATTGCAAGGCGGCGGAACATGTCGGTACTCCTTCTTCAGTGACGGCCTGGGGTTGCTGCACTTTGAACCAGATGGCGTAGAGGGCCGGCAGGAAGAGCAGGGTCAGGAGCGTGCCGACCCCGACCCCACCGATCAGCACATAGGCGAGCGATCCCCAGAAGCTGGAAAAGGTCAGCGGGATAAAGGCGAGCATCGCCGCCACGGCGGTGAGCACCACCGGGCGCGCCCTCCGCACGGTCGATTCGACGATGGCGTCGTAATCGCTGAGCCCCGCGGCCTGGTCGTGGCGAATCTGATCGACCAGAATCAGGGTGTTGCGCATGATGATCCCCGCCAGGCCGATCAGCCCGAGGATGGCGTTGAAGCCGAACGGTTGGTGGAAGAGGAGCAGGGTCGGCACCGCTCCGACCAGGCCGAGCGGGGCGGTGGCGAGGACCATGAACATGGTGGCGAAGGAGCGGACCTGCAGCATGATGAAGATCAGCATCAGCAGCAGCATCGGCGGGAAGAGCAGCCCCAGCGCGGTATCGGCCTTCCTGCTCTCTTCCACCGATCCTCCCGTCTCGATGCGGTAGCCGGCGGGCAGCGCGGCTTTCAGTTGTGCCAGATGGGGGAGGATCTGCGCGGTGACGTCCGGCGGCTGGACCCCGTCGACCACATCCCCCTGCACCGCGATATACGGCTCGCGGTTGTAGCGCTTCAGTAGCGGATCTTCCATGCGGGCTTCGAAACGCGCCACCTGCGACAGGGGGATCGCGCGTCCGTCGCTGGTGGTCAGGGAGATATTGGCGAGGTTCTCCAGGCTCTGGCGCTCGGCAGCGGGGCTGCGCACCACCACGTCGACCGCACGGATGCCGTCGCGCATCTGGGTGGTCGGCACCCCGTTGAGAATCGCCTGCAACTGCAGTCCGGCGGCCTGCGGAGTGAGGCCGAGCAGGCGCAGCCGTTCCTGGTCGAGGACCAGGCGTTGGCTCGGCGTCCGTTCCCCCCAATCGAGGTGCACATCGCGCAGGTTCGGATTTTGCGCCATGACGGCGCGGGCCTCGCGGGCGATCGGGCGCAGCTCGTTCACATCCGGTCCGATGACGCGGAAGAGCACCGGGAATGGCACGGGCGGACCGAAGACGAACTGCTTCACCCGCACGCGGGCTTGCGGGAAGGCGCCCCGGGCCACGATTTTCCGCAGCTTTACCTTGAGCGCATCGCGCGCCTTGGGGCCTGAGGTCTGGACGATGATCTGGGCAAAGGCCGGGTCGGGCAATGGGGAATCCAGCGGCAGAATGAAGCGCGGCACGCCCTGGCCGATATAGCTGGTGATGTCTTGCGCTTCCGGTTCGGCCAGCAGCGTTGCTTCGATCTGTCTGACCGTTCTGTCGGTCGCGGCAAAGGCGCTGCCGGGGGGGAGGTTGACCTCGACCGTCAGTTCGGGGCGATCCGAGTTGGGAAAAAACTGTCTCTCCACCCTTCCCATGCCGACCACGGCCAACCCGAACAGTGCCAGGGTCACGCCGGCGGCCAGCCATTTATGATCGACTACCCGCCGCACCATGCCGCGAAAGCGCTGATAGTTCGGCGTGGCGTAAATCGCCGCGTGCCCGCCGGGGACCGGTTTGATCGCCGGCAGGAGTTTGACGCCGAGGTAGGGGGTGAAGAGTACGGCGACGAACCAGGAGGTGATCAAAGAAAAGGCCACCACCCAAAAGATGTTGCCCGCGTATTCCCCGGCCGTCGACCTGGCGAAACCGACCGGCAGAAAACCGGCGACGGTCACCAG
>Ga0302046_10006412_pt1 | contig 10268 bp, 11 predicted proteins | sample RVTome_11_FD_200261 | JGI IMG/M metagenome (GOLD analysis project Ga0302046, IMG submission 200261) | Soil microbial communities from uranium-contaminated site in the Upper Colorado River Basin, Wyoming, United States - RVT147D111 (version 2) ... | reverse complement strand
GGGATCATCAGAGCCACCAGCCAGGTGACAGAGATCAGCTTCTTACCTTTCCCCTCTCCCCTGCGCGGGGGAGAGGGTGGGGGTGAGGGGGTCTCTCGCAGAGCGAGAGGGGCGATTAACGGGTGATGGCGTATGCTGAAATAGTCAACGAATCTCTGAATCACGACACTAGGCCCTTGCGGCAAGCTCCTGGAGGTTTGCGTCATAGGGTGGGCGAGCGACGCCCCGATCGGTAATGATCGCGGTGATGTACCGGGCCGGCGTGACGTCAAAGACCGGATTCGCCGCCGAGATCCCAAGCGGGGCGGTCCGAACGCCGGCCCAGCTCGTCACCTCTTCAATGCTCCGCTCCTCGATCGGAATCTCCCCGCCGTTCTTGAGGGAGAGATCCAAGGTCGAGATAGGCGCTGCGACGTAGAACGGAATCCCATGCTCCTTGGCCAGCACGGCCAGGGTATAGGTCCCGATCTTGTTCGCCACGTCCCCATTTCGGGCGATCCGATCGGCCCCGACGACCACGAGGTCGATTCGACCCCGCTGCATCAGATGGCCGGCCATGTTGTCGGCGATAAGCGTGACCGGGATGCCGTCCTGATGGAGTTCCCAGGCGGTCAGCCGAGCCCCCTGCAGAAACGGGCGGGTCTCATCCACCCAGACCGAGAGGCGCGTGCCGGCCGCGTGCGCCGCTCGGATCACGCCAAGCGCCGTGCCGTAACCGGCGGTGGCCAGGGCGCCGGCGTTGCAGTGGGTCAGGACGGCTGCCCCGTCGGCGATGAACCTTTTGCCGTGCTCGCCCATCGCACGGTTGCCGCGGATGTCCTCTTCCCGGATCGCCTGGGCTTCCCGGATCAAGGCTTGCACGATCGCAGGGATCGGGAGGTCCTTGCTCTTCTCGGCGCAGCGCTTCATCCGATCGATCCCCCAGGCTAGGTTAACGGCGGTAGGGCGGGTCCTGACCAGCTCCTCGCCCTGGCGGGACAATTCCTTCAAAAAATCCTCTACATTGTCCGCCCGGATCGCCTTGGCGGCCAGGGCAAGGCCCATCGCCCCGGCCACTCCAATGGCAGGGGCCCCGCGGATCTGCATCGTCCGGATCGCATCAGCGAGCGCAGCGACGTCGCGACACTCGACGTAGACCTCCTCGAGCGGCAGTCTCCGTTGATCGATCAGCCGGACGGTGCCGTCCGACGTCCACTCGATCGTCTGGAACATTGCTTGCCTCAGCGTCTTCAGAGAAGGCCGTTCAGCATGGATCACGATACGTACGTTAGCATGGGACTTGAGGCCCATTCAACTGAAATATGGCCTCGACAACCGGCAAAGAGTCTGATGGAGTGCGAGTTAACCTGGTCCTGGCCCGTTCGGACCGGGGGGTGACGTGCGACGACGCCGGCGGCGGTTGGATGGCCGTGCTCCTGGTTTGCGGCTGGGCCCCGCCGGTCCGCGAGATTGCGTCGGAGACGGGGGCTTCTGCTGCCCACCAAATCCACGGCGCGCCACGGGATATGCGTCTGCGACGACATCCAGGCTTAAGAGGGATGCCTCGGCCCATTCGACGGGAATCTTGAAGCCGATGTAGCGTTCAATCGCTTCGAGGGAGAGGACATACTCTTCGTCTGCGAAACTGATGGCCTTGCCGGCCGCCCCGGCTCGAGCGGTCCGACCGATCCGGTGGACATAATCCTCGGGATCCTGCGGAAGGTCGTAGTTGATCACGTGGCTAACCGCCTCGACGTGCAGGCCACGGGAGGCAACATCGGTCGCCACAAGGATCGGCAGCTTCCCCTCCTTGAACTGGGCGATGATCCGAAGGCGCTTCCGCTGGTCAATGTCGCCGCTGATCAGATCGGCCTGATAGCCCTGGCGCTTGAGCCTCTCGGTGAGCCGCTCGGCGCCAATCTTTGTGTTTGAGAAAATCAGGATCCGTTCCCATTCCTCCCGCTTCAAGAGCCCGAAAAGAAGTCGGAGTTTCTCTCTCTTCTCGACGTGGAACAGGAGATGATCGACTCTGTCCACCGTGACCTGTTCCGGCGCGATGGCGATCCTGGCCGGGTTGTTCATGAACTCGTAGCTCAGCTCCATCTCTCGAAACGAGAGTGTCGCGGAAAAGAGAAATGACTGGCGCTTGTGGTAGGGCGGTAGCCGCCTCAGGAGGAAGCGCAGGTCTTTGATGAAACCCATGTCGAACATCCGGTCCGCTTCGTCCACCACCAACACCTGGATCTGTGAGAGCTCGTAGACCCCCTGCTTCAAGTAATCGATAAGTCGTCCCGGGGTGCCGACGAGGATGTCCACGTTCTTTTGGAGCGCGTCGCGCTGCTTCTGGTAATCCACTCCCCCATACACGGCGAGCATCGCAAGCCCGGTGAACTGTCCTAGCAGCTCGGCATCCCACAGGATCTGAACAGCGAGTTCCCGCGTTGGGGCGAGGACCAGCGCGCGGGGAGCGCTCGGAATGGTAGGGCGCTTCGAGCCCAGGAGCCTGGTAAAGAGAGGAACGAGGAAAGCAGCCGTCTTCCCGCTACCGGTCTGCGCCTGGCCAGCGACATCCCTCCCGGCGAGCGCGAGGGGCAATGCCTCGGCCTGGATCGGGGTGCATTCGGTAAAACCCGCCGCCTCGATCCCCTTCCGGACCGGATCAAGGAGTGATAATGACTCAAACCTCATCGGCGGACATCATGTGAGGCGATCCTGATCAGAGGATGCGGTGGGGCGCATGCGAGGCGAGCCAGAGACGAAACTTCAGTCTTTCCGCGGATGAACATCTGGCGGGATTATGCCTCCTCTGGGGACAAGAGTCAAGGATGCCATGAAAAGCGTGACGGATTGGAGGATAGGCAGGTTGAGCGGACAACCTGCTGCAAACAGAAAGCCCCCGAGGATTCACCCCGGGGGCTTCTCTGCATTCAGCGTTCGCGCTAACGATCGGCTCGTAACGATCGATCCGGCCCGCTGTCAGCCGCGGCTTTAGTACATGTCACCCATTCCGCCACCGCCACCGTGCGGCATCGGCGGGGCCTTCTCCTTCTCCGGAATCTCGGTCACCAACGCCTCGGTGGTGATCATCAGCGATGCGATGCTGGAGGCGTTCTGCAGCGCAATCCGGGTCACTTTCGTCGGATCGATGATCCCTGAGGCCATCAGGTCCTCGTACGACTCTGTCTCGGCGTTGAAGCCATAGGCGCCATTGTTCTCCCGGACCTTCTGGACGACGATGGAACCCTCGACCCCCGCGTTCTCCGCAATCTGCCGGATCGGCTCCTCCAAGGCCCGTCGGACGATGTCGCCGCCGACCTTCTCGTCCCCTTTGAGCCTCAGGTGATCGATCACCATGGCCGCACGCAGGAACGCCACGCCGCCTCCAGGCACGATGCCCTCTTCAACAGCCGCCCGAGTGGCGTTCAGCGCATCCTCGACGCGGGCCTTCTTCTCCTTCATGGCGATCTCGGTGGCCGCCCCAACCTTGATGACAGCCACGCCGCCGGCCAGTTTGGCCAGCCGCTCCTGCAGCTTCTCCTTGTCGTAGTCCGAAGTGGTCTCCTCGATCTGGGCACGGATCTGCTTAATGCGGCCCTCGATCTCCTTCTGCGAGCCCGCCCCCTCGATGAGGGTGGTGTTCTCCTTGTCGATCACCACCTTCTTGGCCTTGCCGAGGTCTTCCAGCTTGATGTTTTCCAGCTTGATCCCCAACTCTTCGGAGACCACCGCCCCCCCGGTCAGCACCGCGATATCCTGCAACATCTCCTTGCGTCGGTCGCCGAAGCCTGGGGCTTTCACCGACGCGGTGCTCAGTGTCCCCCGCAGCTTGTTCACGACCAGGGTGGCGAGCGCCTCTCCTTCCACCTCCTCAGCGATCACCAGCAGCGGCTTGCCCATCTTGGCGATCTGCTCGAGGATAGGCAGGAGATCCTTGAGATTGCTGATCTTCTTCTCATGGATCAGGATCAGGGAGTTCTCCATGACCACCTCCATTCGCTCGGGGTCGGTCACGAAGTACGGCGAGAGGTACCCTCGGTCAAACTGCATCCCCTCAACCACCTCGAGGGTCGTGTCCATACTCTTAGCTTCCTCGACGGTGATGACACCATCTTTCCCGACCTTCTCCATCGCGTCGGCGATCAGATCGCCGATCGTCTTGTCGTTGTTGGCCGAGATGGTCGCGACCTGAGAGATCTCCTTCTTCCCCTTGGTCGGCTTCGAGATCTTCTTGAGCTCGTCCACGACGGCATCGACGGCCTTCTCAATCCCCCGCTTCAGCGCCATCGGGTTGGCGCCTGCCGTGACGTTCTTGATCCCCTCTCGGAAGATGGCCTGGGCCAGCACGGTGGCGGTGGTGGTGCCGTCGCCGGCCACATCGGAGGTCTTGCTGGCAACCTCCTTCACCATCTGGGCGCCCATATTCTCAAAGTGATCTTCAAGCTCGATCTCCTTGGCCACCGTCACCCCGTCCTTCGTGATGGTCGGGGCGCCGAACTTCTTATCCAGGATCACGTTGCGGCCCTTCGGGCCCAGGGTCACCTTGACGGCGGCGGCCAGGGCGTCCACGCCCTTCAGTATCTTGCGCCGAGCCTCTTCTTCGAACAACAACATCTTCGCGGGCATATCACCCTCCCTCTTCAACCTGTGTTAGTCGTTTACCGCTGGATGACGATCGCGTTGAATCGGACCCCGGAAACCGGTTAATGAAGGATTCCCAGGACGTCTTCTTCCCGCATGATCATGAAATCCTCGTTGTTCAACTTCACCTCCGAGCCGGAGTATTTTCCAAAGAGGATCTTATCGCCGACCTTCACGTCCATCGGCTGCCTCTTCCCGTCGTCCCCGACCTTGCCGGGCCCGACGGCGATGACTTCGCCTTCTTGCGGCTTCTCTTTCGCGGTATCAGGGATGATGATCCCGCCCTTCTTGACCTCCTTCTCCTCCAGGCGCCTCACAAGTATCCGGTCATGCAGCGGCTTGATCTTCACGGTCACTCACTCCTTTCTCGGCGGAGCACACATGCTCCAGTCCCTACGATGCGGTTTGTCATGAGGTATTTAACAGGCGATATTCACAGACGCAGGGGATGAGCCTGTTAGCACTCACCTCAATAGAGTGCTAACAACTACCCATCATAATCACTGCGACCCCAAGACGCAAGGTTAATCGTGGATTTTTTTCGGGATAAGGGGATATATAACGACCGCAATGGAGGATTAGCCAGTTTTTTAGGCGTTTTTTGCGAATAAATTATAGTAGGCAAAGTGCAAGGCCAGGCAGCCTTCGAGATTGGAATGCAGCTTGCGAGCCTCTCTAGGCCAGGGGCTCAATGCGCTCCGGCCCGTCATTCGCCGGGCTGTTCACCCGCAGGTTGACCGGGTAGACCGTCATGTCCTCCGCTGGATACGGTGTCAGCAGCGGGAGCAGACGGGCCGGCTCTTGAATCGCCGGATCAAGCCACACCGCCTCCGCGTCTTTGGTCAGGATCACCGGCATCCGGTCGTGGATGGGCTTCAGCAGCTCGTTCGCCTCGGTCGTGATGATCGTGCAGCTCCGGCTCTCCTCCCTCTCCGGCGACGTCCAGCTCTCCCACAGGCCCGCGAATCCGAACGGCTCCCGGTTCTTCAGGGCGATGTAGACTGGCTGCTTCCTCCGACCCACTGGCTGCCACTCGTAGAAGCCATCTGCTGGGATCAGACATCGACGCTTGCGGAGTGCGGCACGGAAGGCGGGCTTCGTAGCCACGGTTTCGGCCCGGGCGTTAATCATCCGGTTGCCGATCGCGGGATCTTTCGCCCACGAGGGGATGAGTCCCCAGCGCATCTGCGTGAGATTGCGAGTGCCGTCGTCGTTGACGACGATCACCGTCTGGGAGGGAGCGATGTTGTAGCGTGCTCCGACCTCCTCCAGGAACCGAGAGACCCCGAAGCGCTTGGCAATGGCTCCGAGGTTGGTGGTGAGGGTGAACCGGCCGCACATACAACACCGTCATTGTCGCCGATCTCTCCGAGGAGCCTCACCGGGTCTTCTGCTGCACTCCCTCCGGCAGGCTCGAGGTATAGGAGTAGGCCTTCACGACGCTCCGATCATCGAACTTGACGTGAAGCTCCTTAGAGAGTGGCTGACCGAGGCCACCGGCACGGACGTAGACCCAGGTCCAGGTTTGATCCCCGTTCTCGATCCCGACCTGACTCGGGGAGCCAAAACGTTGGAGCAATTCTACTTTAGTGGTGACGCCGTTCTTGATCATTTCTTGGGTGGGGGTCGGGAACTCTCTCCCGAATGAAACACACCCTGTGAGCAGCAGGACGACCGTCAGCACGGTCAATGACAATGAGCGCTTCATCCCGTTATATCCTCCAATCCGCGTCAGTGCCCCTCCAGGTCCAGCAGCCTGGCGCGGGCCTCGGCCTCCACCCAAACGTGCCCGCCTTCCGCCTGCCAGACCGAGCGAATGGAGGGGAAGTGGCGAGTGAACCACTCCGGGGGGGTGCACCCAGGCGGCGGCTTCGGTGAAGGTAGCGGGCCAACGCGTCATGCGAACCTTCATCACTGCTGTTTTTGTCGCGAGGCGTGTCCGAACAAGACTAGGTGACGATCGCTGAGTGCCCGGGGTTCTTATTGTGTGCAGCAGCGTCAGCCCTGGCCTCAGGGTTCGTCACCCTGTCCGGTCCCACCCAGGTCATATAGGTTCCCGTCGAAGGGTCGATCGCGTGTGGGGGCTTCAGAACACCACACACCGCACGCCATTTCTTCCCCTTGGAGGGGGTCCTCTTCGTCGCTTCTTTTTTGGACACGACTTTCTTCTTTGGCCCTTTCTGTTCTTTTGCCATTGGTCTTCCCCTCCCGCTCGCTGGCGGCCCATTCTCCATGGCTACCCAAAAGCAAAATGGCACCGTCCCCGCCATTCCGGGGATCACAGTGCCGTCTCCTGCGATGTCGTAGACACCAACCTACTCTCCGTCCGCTACTGCTGGCGTCTTAGGGTTCGGTCATGGTGGTCCCTTGTACCACGGCGCCCAGGTGGCGTCAACCTCGATTCCGTGTTCAAGCCGATGACGAGACAGGAGGGGGGAGGGACTCTCTGGGTCCGTCTGAGATCGTGGCTCCTGGGGCCATCCAGAGCCTCCCGGAAGGCTTCTCCCCTCACAGGTGAGGTTTGCACGGTCCCGAGGCAGGTCCGCACGGGCAGGTCGTCAGCTCGGCGGATTCTCAGGCGGGGGTGGGAGGTCCCCGTTCCCCCCAGGATCGGGTTCCCCCCAGATCCCCTCCTTCACGACCACCCCGGAGGCGTGCGCTTCATACCAATCCGAGAGCCCGGTGAGGACGAGGGTCACGACGGAGGCGGGTTGCCCGCTGGCCTGGGCGAGCGCCCGCAGCACGGTCCCAGCCGCGGAGCGCGTGGACGCCACGGTCGCCCTCAAGGGCAAGACCCCGGTCGAGCGCCTGTGTGAGCTCCGGATCACCGCCTCTCACGCTGTGCGGAGAACCGCTTGACTATCACACATTATAAACGCAAAGGGGTTAGGAAGAGTTTTCACACTCGCCGAACCCCTATTTTTGTTTTTGACGGTAGGAAAAAAGTGGTTACGCAGACGTGACTGAAGCTATCCCACCTTCGCAGGAACCCCCGTCTCCTTTCCTTCCGCCTCCCTCACAATCTTCTTCAGGATCTCGTCGATCTCCTCGCTCGCCTTCTTCGGCTCCTCGCGCTCCCAGCACATCGTCGTCACCTCCTCCTTAGTAGAGCGATTGTCCCATAGCTCCCTGCGATCGTCAAGTTGCCTCCAGCACCCCACTTCGCCTGGCGGCTTGTACGGAGTCACACACCATCTGCGCCTATCCCTGTGAAGCCGGAGCGGCAGCAGCTCGTATCAATCGGTTACGTCGCCAACGCCTTTCCGCACTGCACATTACGGGGGTGTAATCTGCACTCACCGAGTGCCACGCCAACGCAGGATGCCCAGTAAACCCCTTGGTATTCCGGTCCGGGTGATGTTCCTACCACGGCTAGAGGCCCCCTGGGATACACATACATTGAGGCAACTCCTGGTGGTGGCGAGCTTAGAGAAAACCGCGGAGGTGTTGTGCAACAAGAAATAAATCGTTCACCTTTTTCTTCCGGAGGCAGTGTTACATTGCAAGACCTGACCCCCACATCCTCCTTCCGAACGCATCCATGATGCTAACGACTACACTGCGGCCGCTTCGGGATTTCGCTGAAATCTTGCACTTCCCGCCGCGATACGGGAAACTCATAGGGCTGCTCGCGTGCCTTCAGATAGGGCTGAGGAGAGTCCAGATCGTCCTGCGGGGCGTCCTGGCAAAAGACCGTGACGCCGATGTCCCCTTCCAGTAGATCGACGATCCGGTTGGCATTCAGGATTCGGCCGCAGACGTGCTTGTCTGGAAGACTTTCCAGCACATGCTTGTCCCGATCGCGTGCACGGAAGATAATCCCATTCGGCTGCTCGTCATAGGTCAACGTATTGAGACTGCACTGCGGCAAGATCCGGACACTCCCCTCCTGGCTGTCGTACCAGAGCGGTCGTGTCGTCTTGTTCCAATAGATGAGATGTTGGCTCACGTTTCCCACGGAATCCGGCGCCTCCAGAGTTCCGGAATACACATAGCGATGGGCGCAACCCGACAGGATCAAGGCCACCAGCAGCAACCCGCGCAGAGCAGATCCCATCCCCTGAATCCTCCTCAATCGAATTGGCGCGATCAACCCAAAAGACTCACGAGATCATCCCCGAGTCCTGGGTGGGACCAATAGCCGACATGGGCCGGTAACCAAGCCTTCCCGACATCCACGACTTTGTCCTGAATGATCCAACCGCAGTCGTCACTCTCCGTCGTGAACCGCTCAGCGATGATATATCCTTCATAGGGTTTTCCATAGAATGACCCACTCACGACGGGATCGGTGCGGTCCCAATAGTTGATCCAGCGGAGGAATTTACCGCCCTGGCCGAGTGGTTTCACTCGATTCCGCTTGAACATCCGGAGACCGATCGGAGAGCCGAGGGTAATCAGGCCGAGCGCCGGCCACGACTTTCTATTGTCCCGCTCAAAGAGCCCTGGTGTGCCAATCAACTGATTCACCGCATCAAAGGCATAGATCGTTCCCAAGCTGTGGGCGACCAGATAGAGAGGGTTCCCTTCTTCATGGATTTCCAGAAGCCGATCCACAAGGCCCTGACGAATCTTCTGCGCCGTAGTGTCGCCTTTCAGAGCAATCAGAACATCCAAAACAATATCCGCAGTTAGGTCCACGACCTTCTCTGCGATGATGTTCGTGAGAAACAGCTTGAACACTTGCCGGAGGCGCCGTTGAGCCTGATCATTGATGTTTTCGTACCGGTACATCTCTGTATCGAAACGGAGCGGCGCGTTGTTGAGACGGTTCTTGATCAGCTCTTCGACGAGTTTATGCTGGTTCAGGTCGGCATCCGCTCCTGATTGGACGCCGTGAATCACGAGGACGCGCTTCGGTTTGGTCGGATCAACGGCCACAGCACTTCCTTAATGGATCAGTTGATCATTCACGCGAGTATCTGCCAAGTTCAGTTCTATCGAGTGGGGTTCCTCACACTGACCCAGATAGATAGCATTGCTCATTGAACTTGCTCGGCCGGATCTGAACCGACTGTTCCGGGGACTTTCCGGGATGACATAGCCCTAAGCGTCTTTGTACGTGTCCACACCACGTCGCGAGCGACATCCACCCGATAGGGCCAACCCTAGCAGAGACTCGGCGGCGCAGTCAATCTGGTGATGGTGATGGTATTAATAAATTGTTTTTGCGGCGAGAGGCCCAACATTCCAACGAACCCCCTTTTGCTACCTAAAAGTATCCTCCCTGTAGTATTCCTTCGCCCCTCAGTCAAGAAGAATCGCACACAAGCAGGGGCTTGGGGCCCTGTTGGGCGACAGGGGCCCATTAACGTGTGGATGTTGTGCCCAGACCTCTCCCTTCCGTTTCAATGCTTCAAAACAGACCATGGAGGAGATCACTGATCAGCTAGGCCACAGCGCTGCTGGGAGGGGCATGGGGGGCAGAGGGCCACAGCTCCAGGTGGGGGTAAGATCTTCTCGATGACCTCGGGCTGGTCAATCAAGGCAAGGATCCGCATCGCTCCCCCACACCGAGGGCAGATCAGCGGATCGGCCTCATAGACCTTCTTGATCAAGTGGCCCCAGCGCTGTTTGAGGGCAGGAGAGACTGAGGGCGGGGGGATTGCTATGGTCCCTTCGGGGGCGGGTTCCTGCGCTTGATGTTGTGC
>Ga0302046_10006410_pt1 | contig 10270 bp, 11 predicted proteins | sample RVTome_11_FD_200261 | JGI IMG/M metagenome (GOLD analysis project Ga0302046, IMG submission 200261) | Soil microbial communities from uranium-contaminated site in the Upper Colorado River Basin, Wyoming, United States - RVT147D111 (version 2) ... | reverse complement strand
GACCGGTGCCGATCCCCTCACCGTCCAGACTACGCGCACACTCGCCCTGCGTGCCCTACGAGGCAAGGTACCAGCCCCCGCCAAGATGGTCGACGCGGCCCTCGCGACCGCCGCCGCGGCGGTGAAGACGATCCCCTCGTTCCACTTCACTCAGGTTCCGGCGGATTGCCCCTACCGGGCGACTGACAGCGGACTCGTCCACCTCAAGCCGACCAAGGAAGGGGAAGTCCCCGTCCTGTTGACCAACTTCACCGCCCGGATCGTGACGGAGATCGCTCGCGACAACGGGGTGGAGGTCCAGCGGAGCTTCGAGATCGAGGCCCACCAGCGTGACCTGGTGCGCCGCTTCGAGGTGAGCGCGTCGAGGTACTCGTCGATGCGGTGGGTCGCCGAGCATCTCGGTGCCACGGCGGTCCTCAGCGCCGGCTCTGGCACCCGCGATCACGCGCGTGCTGCGATCCAGTTCCTGAGCGACGAAGTGCGAGCCCGGACCATCTACACGCACCTCGGCTGGCGCCGGATCGGCGACCAGTGGTGCTACCTGCACGCCGGCGGGGCGATCGGGCCAAATGGGCCGGTTCCAGACATAGAGACCGACCTGCCGCATCAGCTCCAGCTCTACCTCCTCCCGGCTCCCGTCGGTGGGGACGAGCTGGTGCGTGCGGTCCGGGCGAGCCTGCGGATGGTCGAACTCCTGCCCGACTCCGTCACCGTGCCCACGTACGGGGCGATCTGGCGTGCAGTGCTCGGCCCGTCCGATCACTCCGTCCACCTCGTGGGGCCGACCGGCGAGGGCAAGAGCGAGCTCGCTGCACGCGCAGAGCAGCACTTCGGCCCGGGGCTCGACGCGCGGCATCTGCCGGGCTCCTGGAGTAGCACGGCGAACTCCCTTGAGGTGATCGCCTTCTTGGCCAAGGACGCCCTGCTGACCGTTGACGACTTCGCTCCCGAAGGCACCCCGTTCGACATCCAGCGCCAGCACCGTGAAGCCGCGCGCCTCTTCCGAGCGCAGGGCAACAACGCCGGGCGCGGCCGACTTCGGCCCGACAGCGAGCTGCGCTCGTCCAAGATGCCCCGCGGTCTCATCCTCTCGACGGGAGAGGAGGTGGCTGGCGGGCAGTCTGTCCGGGCGCGGAACTTCATCCTGGAGGTCCCGGCGGGCGGGATGGACTGGGACCTCCTGAGCCGCTGCCAGGCCGACGGCACGGCCGGGCAGTACGCCCAGGCGATGACCGGCTACCTGATGTGGGTCGCCGCCCGCTACGACGAGCTGACCGAGCCTCGGCCGCAGCGCCTCCAGGACCTGCGAGCGCTGGCCACCTCCTCGGGTCAACATCGCCGGACCCCGGGCATCGTCGCCGACCTCGCGTTCGGTCTGGAGACGTTCCTCCGCTTCGCCTGCGACGCAGGCGCGCTGTCGGAGGCCGAGGCGGTCGCGCTCTGGGAGCGCTGGTGGACCGCCCTGGGCGAGGCTGCGGCGGGCCAGGTCGAGCACGTCGCGAGCGCGGACCCGACGCGCCGGTTCCTCGAGCTGCTCACCTCGGCGGTCGCGTCCGGGAGGGCTCACGTCGCGTCGGACGCCGGTGCGGTGCCCACGAGCCCCGCTGCTTGGGGATGGAGACAGCGGACGCCGAACGGGAAGGACTGGGAGCCGCAGGGCTCGCGGATCGGTTGGCTGAGCGGCGGCAATCTCTACCTCGACCCGGACGCGGCCTTCAAGGCCGCCCAGGGCGCCGCCACCCTCGACGGACTCTCGGTCACACCGCGCACGTTGTGCAAGCGGCTCAAGGAAGCCGGCCTGCTCGCGAGCACCGACGACGCGAGGCAGCGCAACACGGTCCGGGTAAGCCTCCAGGGCGTGCGTCGTGAGGTGCTCCACCTGCGACCCGAGACTCTATTGCCCGCAGAACCGTCCCAACCGTCCCAACCGTCCCAGGGGCGCAGAAAACCGCCGCCGCCTGGGACGGTTCGCTGGGACGGTTCCGGAGCGGGAGACGGAGAACCGTCCCAGGAAACCGTCCCAAGACCGCCCCTGGATACTGCGCTCCCTGACGCGGCTGGGACGGTTGGGACGGTTGGGACGGTTTCTGAGACAGAAGACCTCGACGACTTTGAGGACCCATGAACGCTGCCGAGTTGCTTTCCGAGCTTCAGGCGCGCCACATCGAGTTGAGGGTGGTGGGCGACCGCCTGCGCATCCGTCCGGCCGAGGCCCTGCCGCCCAGCCTTCGAACCGAGCTGCGCGCCCGGCAGGCCGAAGTGGTCGAGCTCCTGAGGGCTCGGGGTGAGCGGTGCCTCGCGGAGGCCCTGCCTGGCGGGGTGACGGATACGCGGGGGTCGGCTCTGACCGCCGAGTCCCTGACCATGCTGCTCGCTGACTTCTCGCGGGCGCGGCGTGTGGTCGAGGTGCGCTCCGATCTCCTCGACGAGGTCGTAGTTCTCGCCTCCAACGATGCAGTACTCGATCCCGGCGAGCGCCGCGTGGTCTACCGCGCCGCGGAACTGCAGGCGATCGCCGGGCTGACGCCGCAGGAGTTCCTGAGCGTGCACGCCGCGAAGAAGGCGTTTGGCGGCTCCCTCTTACCGAGTTGACGATCATGGACGAACGGCTCGAGCTGAAGTACATCCCTCTCGCCCAGGCGCAGCGGTGGGACAAGAACCCCAAACGCCACGACCTCGACGCCCTGGTGCGGTCGATCACCACCCACGGCTTCGGGGACCCGCCGAAGTACGACGCCACGCTCAAGGCGCTGGTCTACGGCAACGGCAGGACCGAGGCCCTGGAACGGATGCGCCAGGGCGGCAAGGAGCCTCCGCGCGGGATCGGTGTCCTCGACGACGGCGAGTGGGCCGTGCCGGTGATCTTCGGAGTCGACGCCGAAAGCCACGCCGCGGCGGTCGCTTTCGCAATCGACCACAATAATCTGACCCTCGCCGGCGGCGGCCTGAAATTCGAGGACATTCTCGGGATCTGGGACGAAGAGGCCCTCCAGAGCCTCCTTGCCGACACCCCCGACGCCGGTGCGCTGCTCGCCTCGATGGATGGCGCCGACCTCGACTCTCTCCTGGGCGGGCCGGACTTCGCCCCGGTGGGCGAGGGCGAGCAGCCGCGCCTGGACGAGAAGGCGATGATCACCTGCCCCGAGTGCGGGCACGAGTTTCGGAGATGACGACGCTGAGGCTCGACTTCTGCTCCCACGATGCGGCGCGCCACGCCGTCATGCGCTGGCACTACTCGCGCCAGATGCCGAAGGCGAAGCTCGTCAAGGTCGGCATCTGGGAAGACGACAAGTTCCGTGGAGCGATCATCTATGGCCTGGGTGCGAACCGCCACATCGCCCGCCCGTTCGGTCTCCAGAGCACCGAGGTCGCCGAGTTGGTGCGCGTCGCCCTCGCCCCCGGCCGCAAGCACCCGACGTCGCAGTGCGTGGCGATCTCCCTCAAGCTCCTGCGCCGGCAGTCGCCGGGCCTGAAGCTGGTGGTCTCCTACGCCGACTCCGGCCAGGGCCACCGAGGCGTCATCTACCAGGCCGGCGGCTGGATCTTCCTCGGCGGCAGCGAGCAGAGCTACATCAAGGTGCTCGGCAAGGTCGAGCACCCGCGATCCTTGTATGACCGCTACGGCCGCAACGGCCAGTCCATCCCCTGGCTCCGCGAGCACGTGGACCCGCGGGCTGACCGCGTCCCAATGCCGCCGAAGTGGAAGTACGTCATGCCCCTGACCAAGCCCATGCGGCGGAAGCTCGAGGCTCTCGCCCAGCCCTACCTACGCGGCCGAAGTGACACCAGCGACACGCCCGGCTTCCAACCGGGAGAGGCGGGTGCGACTCCCAGCCGGCCGCTCCAGTCCACCTCTTGACCGATGGCTCGACCGTGCACGATCTGCATCCACGACCAGCGCGCCGAGATGGACCAAGCGCTCGCTGCCGGCAAGCCGTTCCGCTATGTCGCGGAACGTTTCGGCACATCGAGCTCGGCTCTCTTCCGGCACAAGCGAGACCACTTGGCGCCCCGGCTCGCCCGTGCGCTGGAGGCGGCCAACGGCACCCGTGCAGCCGACTTGGTGCGCGAGCAGGAGACCAAGAAGGCCCGCGAGATCGGCCAGGCACTCGATGTCGTCCGCCAACTCCAAGTGATCAATGGCGCGTGTTTGGAGATCCTCCAGAAGTCACGGGCGTCGGGCAAGGACACCGTGTCGCTCGCGGCGATCGACCGAGTCCATCGGCAGATCGAGTTGCAGGCGCGGCTGCTCGGCGAGCTGCAGGAGGGCCAGACCGTGAACGTGCTGGTCGCCCCCGAGTGGCACCAGGTGCGGCTGGTGGTGGTCAACGCGCTGCGCCCCTACCCCGAGGCCGGCGCCGCGGTGGCGCAGGCGCTCGCGGCCCTGCCGGCGGCGGGAGGTGACCGTGACCGCTGAGCTCACCTGCGACCTGGCCGCCGACCTCGCCTGCGCACTCGATCCGGTGGAGCTGGCGAGGCGGGTCGGACTACCGCCCGACCCGTGGCAGGCGGAGTTCCTGCGCTCGACGGACCCACGCATCCTGCTCAACTGCTCGAGGCAGTCGGGCAAGTCCACCATTACCGCGCTGCTCGGCGTCCACACCGCCCTGTACGAGCCCGGCGCCCTGGTGCTCCTGCTCTCGCCCTCGTTGCGCCAAAGTCAAGAACTGTTCCGCAAGGCGCTCGACGTCTACCGCGCTCTCGACAAGACCGAACCGGTGGAGGCGCAGTCGGCGCTGCGGCTGGAGTTCGAGAACGGCTCGCGGATCGTCTCTCTGCCTGGGAAGGAGCAGACCGTTCGGGGCTTCTCGGGCGTGCGACTGCTCGCGATCGACGAGGCGGCGCGGGTGGCGGACGATCTCTACTACTCGATTCGGCCGATGCTCGCCGTCTCCCGTGGTCGGCTGGTCGCGCTGTCGACGCCGTTCGGAACCCGCGGCTGGTGGTTCGACGCATGGCGGTCGCCCGAGCCGTGGCGGCGGTTCCAGATCCCAGCGGAGCACTGCCCGCGGATCTCGGCCGCCTTCCTCGCCGAAGAGCGCCGGACCATGGGCGATTGGTGGTTCCGGCAGGAGTACGGCTGTGACTTCCTCGACTCGGAGACGCAGCCCTTTACCCGCGACGACATCGAACACGCGTTCGCGGAGGAGGTCGAAGCATGGGCATTGTGACCCAACGGAGTGGACCGCTTGTGATCGGCGTGGACATCGGGCAGAAGCGCGACCCGACCGCCATCGCGGTCGTCGAGATCGACAGCCGGCCGGACGAGAGGGGCCAGACGGAGACGCACTTCGTTGGCCGCTACCTCGCCCGCCTTCCTCTGGGCACGCCGTACCCCGTGGTGGCCCGCCGCGTCGCCGAGATCGCGGCTCGTGCGGGCGACCAGGCCGGTGCTCAGCTCGTGGTCTACGTCTACCTCGACGCCACGGGAGTCGGTCAGCCGATCGTCGACCTCGTGGCCGAGCAGAGGATCAAGGCCTGGATCCTTCCCGTCTACTTCACCCACGGGGACCGCCGGAGCCAAGACCTCGAGAAGGTGACGCTCGGCAAGGCGTTCCTCGTCTCGCGGCTCCAAGCGCTTCTGCAAAGCCGCAGGGTCCACCTTCCAGAGAGCAGCGAGGCCCGGGCGCTCGCCCAGGAGCTGGAGGACTACGAGATCCGGGTCAGCGAGGATGCGAACGACCGGTACGGAGCGTTTCGCACGGGCACCCACGACGACTTGGTGACCGCTCTCGGGATGGCGGTGCAGATCGATCAGCCGAAACCGCTGAAGCCGCCGGTGGTGAGGATGACCATGCCGAACCCTCCCGGGTTGTGATCGGGGGGCGCGCTACCGCGAACGGTGCGGGTGGTGCCGCCGCCGGCGCCGTTGGCGGCGCGGCCGATCGTCGCCGAAGCTGAGCCGGTCGTCGATCGCCTCGCCCTGCTCCTGGCGGCGGCGCAGGGCTTCGACGTCGGCCTCGGTCTCGGGCACCAGCAGCTCGACGGTGCCGCCGTCGACGGTGGGGACCTGCTCTCGTCTCATCGTGGCTCCCCGCGGGGCGAACCGAACATTGCCTCGGGACCCTACGGTATCCGCCATCCGGGCGGCAACGGGGTCACGGCCACTCTGGCCGGGCTCTGGGGTCTGGCCCGGCCCAGGCCATGGACCGCCTGCCGCCAAACAGCCCCAGGCCCCCAGAGACCTGCCCACCGAATCGTGGGCGGCGCTTCCTGGATGGTCGCCCTCATCCGGTCAATCAGCCCTTCCGAAATTCTGTCAACCCGCGGCCACCTTTGGAGAGGATCTGATCACTATTGAGCGTCGCACGCGTCTCGTCAGACAACCACGCCTCAATCTGGCGTGCCAGATCCTGAATCACCGGCCAATCACCCTGCGCGACTGCGGGCTGCCGATCGAGGGTCGGATACCGAGCCAGGAACAGCTGGTCGAGCAATGGAAGGATTCGAGCGAAGCCTGGCTCGAGGTCAAGCTCTGGAGCTGCTGACTGAATAGCCTCACAGAGCTTGGTCAAGTGATGCTCATCTGGGAACGAGTGCTTTCTCTCGAGGAGGACGGCCTTTAAGAGAAGCTCGAGGCCTACGTGGCTCAAGCACGAAGCGGAGTCGAGACAGCGCGCACCCTGCGGGTAAAGCAAACCAGCAGAGTAGAGGTGGTCCCGAGCGTACTGGAGAAGATCGGCAGCACTGTAGCCGTCTTCAGCGGTGAATAGTCTTCGAGCCATCCTCTGAGTACCACTGTCCGGGCGACATAGGAGGTCACCGGCTGGCACGTCTCTGCCCCCGATCGCTACCGCCCTCTTTATCTCGTCGCTAACGCAAAGCCTACCGCGAATCGGATTTGGTCGCAATCACTCCGTCGAAGCGAACTACACCGTGCCTCCAGCCCGACAACTGGCGCTGCGATGGCCCACCTTGAGCACAGGCAAGCCGAAGCCTCGCACCGGCGCCGGAAGTTACCGCGCCGGCAACGAGCGTGATCGACAGCCCGCAGGGCCGCCAACTCCGCCGCCCTAGAACCAGCCAACAGGTCCCTAAGCCCTGACCTGCCCGACCCTACGCGCCTCCGCACATATGCAGATTTGACTATGGTCCCTCCTCTGTAGCAGTCTCTGCGAAGCGCTTGCTGCAATGTAGGTGTGGGTCGGCGCCGCTTGGAGAAAGCATGGGCCGCTCATCTCGGACGGCCGGATGAGGAGAAAGATCGGCAATGAGACTGAGACTGCTGAGCCCCTTGCTGGCACTCGTTGTGTTCGCCCCGGCGTGTGCGTTCTCCGCCGTCAATCGACCGCTGGTCAATCGATACTCCAGCCAGTTTCCGCGAGAACAGTCCTTTAGTCTGCCTGCCCCGACGGCCCTTGATGCCGCCAGGACCGCTCTCGAAGCCATTGGCTACGAGGTCCAGGCTCTCACAGAGGAGCTGGGCCAGATCCGCACCAAACCTCGAGCCGTGGCCACCCCGCAAGTTTGTGACTGCGGGACCTGGAACATGAGCCCGGTCACCGGCACGGCCGACTCCCTTCTCCTGATCCGTGTCACCGATGCTGGCGACAACCAAGCCAACGTCACCGTAGAGCACACCTGCGCTACCAGCTTCGCCGGCCAGAATCTCTACGGCGCCACCACCCGCCGCGAGACCTACCAGTGTGCGAGTCGCGGGATAATCGAGAAGGACTTTTGGTCAACCATGGAGCGGATTGTCGAGGCCCGCGCCAATGCTGAATAGGCGAACGCCGGCTGTGCACAGGTTCGCCGAGCACCGCCGGAATCGCATTCGCCCGATGTCTGCAAGTAATCAATTCACTCACTCGCACAGTGACCACGAACCGCCACGCCCTAGAAATCCGAGTCTAGTCCCGATGGCTGCAACCTTAACGGTTCCGTGCTTCGCGAAGACGAAAGCCTGAATTTCACCGCCGCCGAAGTGGCATAAGGATGTCGCATGAATAGGGAAGACTTCTATGCTCAGCTTACCCATGCCCTGGTGGACCTAGATTTTCGATTTAGTGCGGCTGACTTCCCACAAGCACTTGCCAGTCAGGACACCGATGGATTGGCTCGAGCTATCAGGCTAGGCGTGACTTTACTTCCTCGGTTAGCGCCGGACCTGTCTTCATTCATGTTCAAGCTCAACTCTTTCTTTGATCCCCCCGGGGTTCAACGCGAACTCGACAGTATACGCCAATGCGTGGACATGGTCTGCTTCAAGTATCTTCTATCGCAGCCTATAATAATTGCCGTCGTGGACGGCGACAGAGTTCGGAACGAGGAAGCTCTGGCAGTTACGGACCGAGTCGACGCAACACTTCTCAAGTTCCGCAAATATACTGGCACCTTGGGCTTTACGAGACTTTCGGTCACCGGATTTACACTTTGGGTCTTCTTTGATTCTGCTGCCGCTCAATCTTTCAAATGTGACTGGCAGGCCAAGTGCAAGCGTTTTCACATGTGGCAGCAGACGTGGTTGTTACCCTGGACGGTGGATGTCACTCAGCGAGAGGTCGTAAAGCATCCAGGCGCTCTTCCCGTTATCATTCCACAGATCCTTAGTACTAAGTCGCTTGCCGCGAGACTTTTTTCGGGTCAAGCCGCGGGTTAGACTGTTCAAGTTGGCATGCTTGTTATCGAGGTTTCTCTGCCCGCCTTGCGGTGAGGGTTGGTGAGGGTTAATGTTTTGAGAGGGAACTAGACCGGGAATTCCAGTGGCCAGACTTTGCCAATTGAACCTAATGGGTTTCTACCCTGCCGCTCTGGCCTAGCTGCGGAGGGGGAAGGAAGTATGGCGGACCCGACGACCTGGGTAGACGTCGCAGACAATGCTGTGAAGATTGGCCTCGGTGCCTTGCTCGGCGGAGGCTTCGGGCTCTTGCTGGCTTCGCTAAACAATAAGAGCCAAGTCAAGAAGGCGCTTTACGAAAGACGGCGCGAGATCCTGGAGTCGATCGTGGACGCAGTCGATAGCACATGCAATGCTGCAGCTGTGCATTGGGCGACCCTGGCCAATGCTGTGTTCAAGCGCGACACGAACCAGCGGATAGCAGACGCCGACATGAGCGAACTAACGGAGCTCGAACGCAAGTTCTTTGCCTCCTATACGACGCTCAATGGCAGTGCCGCCAAGTTGATGCTCCTCGAGGAGGCCGCCTGCGAAAGCAAGGTAGTTGCGTTGCGCGCTGCTTTGGATGAGTTCTTTGGCATCGCACACGTGGAGAACGAGAAGTGCACCAAGGAAGCCCTTGAATCCCACAAGAGCGCGATCAGTGCTGCCCGCCGAGATCTCTATTCAGAGATCGGCAAGGCCTACAAGCGTGCTGTGTAGCGCTCCATGAGCGGTCTGAGCGCCACCCACTGGAATGTGGGTTCCGCGAAGTAGCTTTGTGGCCCTTCTCCTCGTGGGTCGGGCGCCACTGGCGGCGAGCTGATCAGCCGGTTGCCCCACCCCTTCTGAGCTACAATCGGCTCAGTGGCCGACCACCATCGGTAGGCCGGAGACGGCGGGAGGAACAGGATGGCGCAGGCAACGCGGAGTGCAAGGGCGAAGGTGACGGCCAGTGAGCTGGCGGGCGCCGCGGGGATCGACGACACGGCCGAGCTGATGAAGCTGGCGGGGAACTCGACTCGGCTGAAGCTGCTCTACCTGCTGGAGAGCCTGAGCGAGGTGAGCGTCTCCGACCTTTCGGAGCTGTTGAGCGTGTCGGTGTCGGCGGTCTCCCAGCACCTGTCCAAGCTCAGGGCGCGCGGGTTGGTCGGCAGCCGGCGCGACGCACAGACGATCTACTACCGGCTGGGCGAGCACGATTTCATCGGCAAGCTTCGGGAGGAGTACTTCGGGGCGTGGGCCAACTGATCGGGTAGGGGCTCCCATCGAAGGTCGCGGCGCGGTCGGCGGGCAGTCAACCCGTGACAGGAATCCGGAGCTGCGCCGCCGCCCGCCGCCGCTCCCCCTCCCCCCGGCGGTCGTACCGCGCCGTCGTCACCGCATCGGCGTGACCGGCCAGCCGCTGGACTGTGAACACGTCGACCCCGGCCTCAAGCAGGGTCGTTATATAGCAGCGACGAACCGCGTGCGGCGTGATCCCGGTCAGCCCCGCCTGCCGCTGCCGCCTCTGGAGGATGTACCGCACCGCCTCACCCCGCAGCCGGGTGAGCCGCACTGCGCTCGTGCTACTGATCGGGCAGAACAACGGCCCGTCGTCGGCGCCCCGCGCCGATAGCCACTTCTTCACGAGCGCGCAGGCCGGCTTCGCGAGGTAGACGACTCTGTCGCGTC
>Ga0302046_10006408_pt1 | contig 10271 bp, 7 predicted proteins | sample RVTome_11_FD_200261 | JGI IMG/M metagenome (GOLD analysis project Ga0302046, IMG submission 200261) | Soil microbial communities from uranium-contaminated site in the Upper Colorado River Basin, Wyoming, United States - RVT147D111 (version 2) ... | reverse complement strand
CCGCCGGCGCGGCAACTCGGTGGCGCTGGAGCCGGCCAACGCCGCCTACGAGACCCGCATCTTCCCGCCCGACCGGGTGCGCGTGCAGGGCCGCTTGGTAGGGCTACTGCGCCGCTATTAGGCGCCGCCAGCGCGCCCGACCGCGCGTCGGCGACCACGGGCGATCGCCGCGGAACTCGGCAGCGGTGCGTACCTCCATGCCCTCGCCCGACAGCCAGACCGCGTGCGCGCCTTCGCGCCAGAGGTCGAAGCGGTCCACCACCAGCCCCGCCGAAGGGCAGCGCGGGCGGATCGGCACCGCGCTCAGCACGATATCGGCGCGCCGGCAGTCCTCGGCCAACGCGCGCTCGTCGGCGACGTAGGCCACGGTCCGCCCGGAGCGGACCGCGACGCAGCCGAGGCGGTCGCAGGCGAAGCCGTCCGAGGCCGGGGCGAACGCCCCCACGCGGCGCAGCCAGGATTGGCTGCGATAGCCGTCGGCATCGCGGGTGAAATCGAGGCCGCCCTCGGCAAGCCGTACCGCCGCCAGCCGGCCGTCGCCGTCGATCAACAGGTCCGGCGGCCGAGCCGAAAGGCCGAGACCGACCCCCAGCGCGACAACGGCAACGCCGACCCAGCGCCAGCGCAACCGCCAAAGGCAGAGCCAGAGGCCGCCAAGGCCGATCAGCGCCAGGGCAACCGCCGGCGGCGCCGGCAGACGCGAGACCGCCCCCGGCCATCCGGCAACGGTTTCGGCGATGGCGAGCATCGCCTCGATGCCCCAGCCCATCGGCGCCAGCGCCAACCCGTCGAGCCCCAACGGCGCAGCCATGTAGGCGACCACCGCCCAAGGCATGATCCAGAGCGCCATCAGCGGCACCGCCAGCAGGTTCGCCGCCAGGCCATAGTGCGTCACCTCGCTGAAATGATAGGCGGCGAACGGCATGGTGGCGGTGCCGGCGACCACGGTGGTCACGGCGACGCCGGCCAGATAGAGCAGCCCGCGCCGGGCCCAGCCGGCCTGCCGGCGCCAGGCGGCGAAGCGCGGACCCAGGGCCTCGTAGGTGGCGATCAGCGCGACCACGGCGGCGAAGGACATCTGGAAACTGACCGACAGCAGGCTTTCCGGCGCCAGCGCCAGGATCGCCAACGCCGCCCAGGCCACGGTGCGCATCGACAGGGCGGAACGTTCGGTCAGTATCGCCAGCAGCACCAGCGCAACCATCAGGAACGAGCGCTGCGTCGGCACCGTGGCGCCGGTCAGCTCGAGGTAGGCGAATGCGCCGAGCGCAGCGGCGAGCGCCGCCCATTTCTTGATCGGTCGGCGCAGGGCCAGGCGCTCGACCCCTGCCAGCGCGCCACGCAGCCCGAAATAGAGCAGGCTCGCGACCAGGCCGATATGAAGGCCGGAGATCGCCAACAGGTGCGCCAGGCCGCTGCCGCGCATCGCCGCCCAGGTGGACTCCGGGATGGCGCCGCGGTCGCCGGTCATCAGCGCCGCGGCGATGGCGCCCGAGGTCCCGGGCAGCGCATCGCGAATGCGCGCCGACAACGCCTGCCGTACCCGGCCGAGCGTCACGCGGGGGCCCCAGGCCGCTTCGTCCGGCAGCACCTCCGCCGTGCCGACGGCGAAGCCGACCGCGCCCAGGCGCTCGAACCACGCCTGGCGGGCGAAGTCGAAGGCGCCGGGTGCCGCCGGAGCCGGCGGCGGCATCAGAATGGCAAGGAGCCGGACCTGATCGCCGACGGCAATGCCGGCTTCCGGAACCGAGGCAACGGAGATCCTGACACGTTCCGGCTTTTCCGCGGGCGACTGACGATCGATCCGCGACGCCTCGAGCGTCAGCCGCCAGCCGTCGCCGTGAACCGTCGCCGCGACCACGCGTCCGCTCACCCATACCGGACCCAAGCGCTTCTGCAACACCGGCGCCGCCACAGTCGCCGTGCGCAGGCTGGCCAGGGCGAAACCGAACGCCAGCAGCAAGAGCACCAACGTCAGCGGTGCCGCTACGGTGCGATCGCGCAGAAGCCACGCGCCAAGTCCGAGGCATGCCGAGGCCGCGGGGCCGAGCCACACGGCCGGTTCCAGCGGCAGGGCAAAGTAGCCGGCAATGCCGAGCCCCAGCAGGACCGGCGACCAGAGGAACCAGCGGCCGCGTTCGGCGGCAAGCGCCGCTGCGGCCGCCCGGGCCCATGCCGCGCCAACTAAAAAGCGGTGATCGGCGCTGAGCATCTGGCTGGGCATGGCCGCGGCGCTATCGCCTTCGTTCGGACGATGTGATAGGGGCTTCGGCGATCATTCTAGCCCGCTGCCGAAGGCCCGCGAAAGCATGAGCGTCGTCACCCGTTTCGCCCCCTCGCCCACCGGCTATCTGCATATCGGCGGCGCGCGCACGGCGCTGTTCAACTGGCTGTTTACCCACCATCACGGCGGCCGCTTCCTGCTGCGCATCGAAGACACGGACCGCGCGCGCTCGACCGAAGAAGCGGTCGCGGCGATCTACGACGGTCTCAGGTGGTTGGGACTGGACTGGGACGGTGAGGCGATCTCCCAGATGGCGCGCCAGGCGCGCCACCGCGAGGTAGCGCAGCAGCTCCTCGACGCCGGCCAGGCCTACCACTGCTATGCGACGCCGGAGGAGCTGGAGGCGATGCGCGCGAAGGCACGGGCGAAAGGCCGCACGCGCCTCTACGACGGCCTCTGGCGCGACCGCGATCCCGCCGAGGCGCCGTCCGGCATCAAGCCGACGGTGCGCATCAAGGCGCCGCGCGAGGGCCAGACAGTTGTGCACGATCTGGTGCAGGGCGACGTGGTGACGCGGAACGAGCAGCTCGACGACATGGTGCTGCTGCGCGGCGACGGCACCCCCACCTACATGCTGGCGGTGGTGGTGGACGACCACGACATGGGCATCACGCACGTCATCCGCGGCGACGACCACCTGACCAATGCCGGCCGGCAATTGATGATCTACAACGCGCTGGGCTGGACCCCGCCGGCCTTCGCCCACGTGCCGCTGATCCACGGTCCCGACGGCGCCAAGCTGTCGAAGCGCCACGGCGCACTGGCGGTGCAGGAATATCGCGACATGGGCTACCTGCCCGAGGCGCTCTGCAATTACCTGCTGCGGCTCGGCTGGAGCCATGGCGACGACGAGATCATCAGCCGCCAGCAGGCGGTGCGCTGGTTCGACCTGGACGCCGTCGGCAAGTCGCCCTCGCGCTTCGATTTCGCCAAGCTGGAGAGCCTGAACGGGCACTACATCCGACAGTCGTCCGACGCCCGACTAATGGAAATCGTCGCCACGGCGCTGGCAGAACGGCTCGGCCGGCTGCCCGATGCCGAGGAACGAACCCGCCTTGTCGCTGCCATGCCCCTGCTAAAGCCCCGAGCCAAGACCGTGCGCGAACTGGCCGAGCAGGCCTGGTTCTGCGTCGCCCCGCGGCCGATCGTCCCGGACGAGAAGGCGGCGGCGCTGCTCGACGATGAAGCACGGCGGCTTTTGGCCCAGTTGTGCGGGCGCCTGCAGGCGCTTTCGGACTGGTCGCAGCAACCGCTGGAAACGTCGGTCGGCGAGTTTTCGACCATGCACGGATTGAAGCTTGGACAGGTGGCCCAGCCGCTCAGGGCGGCGCTCACCGGACGCACGGTCTCGCCGGGCATCTACGAGGTGCTCCTGCTGCTCGGTCGCGACGAGAGTCTGCGCCGGATCGGCGATCAAGTGGTGACCTAAGAAGTAGTGAAATCATATTATTATAGATATTTCTTGAAGTCGACTGTAAGAAATTTTTGCTGCGGCGCGACAAAGCCTATTTACTCATGCCGGGGCGCTTCGCGTATAATGTCCGCGAACAGCGCGTTGTCCCAGCGCGGCGTCAACGCCTCGACCTAGTTGCCTGGCTGGCACGGCCGCCGGCACGAATCGACGGGTGAATTCATGGCAGATTCGGTACGGCTCCACATTGACCAGGCCAGCAACTCGGGCATCGAACTGCCACTGATTGAAGGGACGCTCGGGCCCAGCGTGATCGATGTCCGTCGCCTCTACGCCGAGACCGGCCACTTCACCTACGATCCGGGTTTCACCTCGACGGCAAGCTGCCAGAGCAACATTACCTACATCGACGGCGACGAGGGCATTCTGCTCTATCGCGGCTACTCGATCGACGAACTGGCGGAACAGAGCGATTTCATGGAGGTCTGCTACCTTCTGCTGAACGGCGAACTGCCCTCGCCGGCGCAGAAACGGAAGTTCGTCAAGGACGTCACCTACCACACGATGATCCACGAGCAGCTGGTTCAGCTCATCCGCGGCTTCCGGCGCGATGCGCATCCCATGGCGGTGTTGGTGGGCATGGTCGGCGCGATGTCGGCCTTCTATCACGACAGCCTCGACATCGAAGACCCGCATCACCGGATGATTTCCAGTTTCCGGCTGGTCGCGAAGATGCCGACGATCGCGGCGATGGCGTACAAGTACACGATGGGCCAGCCCTTCATCTATCCGCGCAACGATCTGAGCTATGCGGCAAACTTCCTGAACATGACCTTCGCGGTTCCGGCCGAGGAGTACAAGCTCCAGCCCGAGTTGGTGAAGGCGATGGATCGGATTTTCATCCTGCACGCCGATCACGAGCAGAACGCCTCGACCTCGACCGTGCGACTTGCCGGCTCTTCGGGCGCCAACCCCTTCGCCTGCATCGCAGCCGGCATCGCCTGTCTCTGGGGCCCCTCGCACGGCGGCGCCAACGAGGCGGTGCTGAACATGCTCGGCGAGATCGGCGACTCCAAGCACATTCCCGAATACATCGAGAAGGTGAAGGACCGGGACCATCCGTTCCGGCTGATGGGCTTCGGCCACCGCGTCTACAAGAATTACGACCCGCGCGCCAAGGTGATGCAGGAAAGCTGCCACGAAGTGCTGGAGGTGCTCGGGGTCAGGGACGAGCCGCTCCTGAAACTGGCGATGGAACTCGAGCAGATAGCGCTGTCGGACGCCTACTTCATCGAACGCAAGCTCTATCCGAACGTCGACTTCTATTCCGGCATCATCCTTAAGGCGATGGGCTTCCCGACCAGCATGTTCACGGCGATATTCGCTTTGGCCCGGACCGTCGGCTGGATCGCACAGTGGAGCGAGATGATCGAGGATCCCTCGCAGAAGATCGGACGCCCGCGCCAACTCTATACCGGCCCTGGCCAACGGCCCTACGTACCGCTGAACCAGCGGGCCTGATCCGGCGGGACGACGGCAAAGACGCGAGGCAGGCACGGCGCAAAGATGAGCAGAGGGGCGCAAGGCCGCATCGACCGATTGCCCGGCGGACCCGCTCGGACGGGTCAGCTCCCGCGTCGCCTCAAGAGCCTGCGCCCGGCCAACGACAACCCGCCGCCGATGGCGCGACGTTTGCTGCTCTGGGGCGTGGTGACGGTTCTGACGCTCGGAGCTGGCCTGACATTGGCGCTGCTCGCCTAGCATCGCCCCCCGTCCGACATGTTCCGCGGAGGGTTCAGCGGTCGAGGATCATGGCCGAGTACTTGGCTTCGGCCGCCCGCTGGCCGTCGACCGTGACCTCCCCCTCGAAACGCCAGACCTTCGCGCGCGCATGCAGCTTGTTCACCTTGATCCGCATCACGTCGCCCGGCACCACCGGCCGGCGAAAGCGGCAGTCGTCGATGGACATGAAATAGATCCGCTTGCCCTCGGCATCGGGTCCGAGAGAATGCACCGCCAGGATGCCGGCGGTCTGCGCCATGGCCTCGACGATCATCACCCCCGGCATCACTGGTGCGGCCGGGAAATGGCCCTGAAATTGAGGCTCGTTCATGGTTACGTTCTTGATGCCGACGGCCGAGACCCCGGGCACGATTTCGATCAGGCGGTCGACCAACAGCATCGGGTAGCGATGCGGAATCATCTCCATGATCCGCATGATGTCCAACGTACCGAGTTCGACGCGGTTCGATGCCTCGTTCATTCGTCCTTGTCCTTCAGCGGAACCTGTCGCTTCGGCACCGTTACCCTGCCGGAACGACGTCCCGTCGATTGTCCGGCCGGCAGCCGCCCCGGAGTAACGGCCCCTACTTGACGGTCGGCTTTGGAACCTTGAGCTTCGGCACCTGCTTGTTCAATACCCCTATGACCTCGTCCGTGAGGTCGAGCGCCTTCAGCACGATCACCACCTTTGAGCGGTCAACGACGACATTGTAGCCCTGTCCCTCGGTCACCTGCTTCACCAGGGGCAGCACCTCCTTGTGGAGATTGTTCATGGCTACCTGGAAGCCGTCGTCGAGCGCTCGCATGGAGTCCTGAGCTCGGCGCTGTAGAGCGATGACGCGTTCCTCGAACGCTCGGCGGCGTTTGTCGAACTCCGCCGGCGGCAAGGTGGCCCGCTCCTGTTTCAGCTTCTCCTCGACCGTACGGAGCTCGTCCTCGTCACGCTTGACGGAAGCTTGGAAGCTCTTGCGGTACTCGTCGATCTGACGGTGGATGTCCCTGCCGGCTTCGGACTGCTTGAGAATGCGTTGGTAGTCGACCACCGCCACTTTCGCTTCCGGCAGCGCCGCGGCGTCGGCCCCGGTCGCCGTCAGTCCGGCAAGCAGCAACGCGGTCGCGCACCCGAGGCAGAGATAAAATCGTCGAACGGCGCCGAGCATCAGAACCGTGTCCCAAAGCTGAAACGGAAGAATTCGGTTTCGTCCAAACGATCCTTGACGATCGGCAGCGCGAAGTCCACTCGGATCGGGCCGAACGGGGAGGCCCAGGAAATGCCGAAGCCCCCGGTCACTCGAGGGTCGGAAATGTCGTGCAACGTTGGCCCATTGACATCGACGCCGAAGGCGGTACCGAAGTCGGTGAAGACACGGCCGAGGACGCCGAATTCGCGTACGAACGCCAATGGAAAACGCAACTCGGCGGTACCGACGATATAATGGTTTGCACCCAGTGCGTCCTTGGTCAGGCCATCGCGCGGACCTATACCGCCGGACGCGAAGCCTCGGAAGTTATCGCCGCCGACAAAGAAGCGGTTGATGATACCGACGTCGTCGGCGATACCGACTAGGTGGCCCGAATTGAACGACAGGCTGCCGACGTAGTCCTCGGTAAAGGGATAGTAGTAGGCGCCCTGAGTCGTGTTCTGCACGTAATAGACATCGCCGCCCAATCCTGCGATCTCGCCGCCGATGCTCAGGAGGTAGCCTTGCGTCGGCAGGAAGCGATCGTCGAGCGTATCGTAAGTGAAGGTGGTGCCGAGCGACGACGTGATCTCGCTACCCCGCTCTGCGAGGATGAATGCCGAAGCACCGGCGTCGACGTCGTGGATGTCGTCATTGCGCAGCGTGTAGCGCCAAGTGTTGCGCAGCCGTTCGGTGATCTCGTAGGCCGCTCGCAATCGTCCGCCGACCAGCCGCTGATCGAACGAGCTGCGGCTTTGCAGGTTGCGCCGGGTGCTGAAGAGATCGAAGCCGGCGGCCACCTCCTTGTCCAGGAAGTAGGGCTCGGTAAAGGAGAGGTCGATCTGCTGACGCCGGAATGACGCCGTCAGCGACAGGCGCAGATCCTGGCCACGGCCGAGCAAGTTTCGCTCGCGAATCGAGATGTCGCCGATGACCGACTCCGCCGTTGAGAAGCCGGCGCCGAAGGTGAGTTCACCGGTCGACTGCTCCTGCACGTCCATGTTCACGATCACTCGATCCGGCCTCGAGCCTTGCTCCTGCGTCATCTCGACCTTGTTGAAGAAGCCGAGAGAACGCACCCGCTCGCGCGAGCGCCGCAACTTCGCGGTGTTGAAGGCGTCGCCCTCGACCACCCGGAACTCGCGCCGTATCACTTTGTCGAGGGTGCGTACGTTGCCGGTGATGTTGATGCGTTCGACATAGACTCGCGGGCCCTCGCTGATGTCGTAGGTGACCGAAATCAGCCGCTCCTCGCGATTGCGGGAAATGCGCGGGCGAATCTCCACGAAGGCATAGCCGAGGCGGCCAAGGGTGAATGTCAGCGCCACCCGGCTCGCCTCGATCGCCGAGGCGTTGAAGGTCTCACCTTCGATCGTGGTGATCTCGGAACGCAGGGATTCGGGATCGAGGTTCTTCAGCGAGGTCGTAACGTCGATGTTGCCGAAGTTGTAGGGCTCGCCCTCTTCGACCGAAAACGTGATGAAGAATGCGTCGCGCTCCGGCGTCAGCTCGGCCACCGCCGAGACGACCCGGAAGTCGGCGTAGCCACGCTCCTGGTAGTACCTGCGCAGCAGGTCGCGGTCGAGTGTCAGGCGGTCTGGATCGTATGTGTCGGCACTTGAAAGGAAGCGCCACCAAGCGGTCTCCTTGGTGACGATGGCGTCGCGCAACGTGCCGTCGCTGAAGGCACGGTTGCCGATGAAATCGATCTTGCGGATGCCGGTCAGCGGACCTTCGTTGATCTCGAAGACCACGTCGACACGGTTCTGCGGCAGGCTGATGACCTTCGGCTCGACCGTCGCGGCGAAGCGGCCGCTGCGGCGATAGATCTGCAGAATACGCTGCGTATCCGACTGCACCTTGCGCCGGGTATAGACCTCGCGGGGGCGCAGGATCACCTCCTGCTGCAGTTGTTCGTCGCCGACGCGCTTGTTGCCCTCGAAGGCGATCCGGTTGATCACTGGGTTCTCCAGGACGGTCACCAACAGCACGTCGCCTTGGCGCGAAATCACCACGTCGGCGAAGAGACCTGAGTCGACCAGGGCCTTCAGCGATTCATCCGCCCGCCCGGCATCGTAGCGATCGCCTGGCAGCAGCTTCATCTTCGTCAGGATGGTATCGGTCTCGATGCGGTTGTTGCCCTCGACCTTGATCTCGCGAATGATGCCGGCGCCCGACTGGGCCATCGCGACGGCTGGCGCCAGGCACGCCAGCACCAATGCCAAGGCCAGGCCCAAGATCACTCTCGACAAAGCGCCCCCCTCGCGTCCCACCCGCGGCACGATCCCGGATGGCCTCAAAAGATGCCGCCCAAAAACTCGAACACCTTGAGCTGCACCAGGTCGTTCCAGGTCACGAAAATCGCCAGAGTCAATATCATCGCGAGGCCGAATCGGAAAGCGTACTCCTGCATGCGCTCGGTCAGGGGACGCCCGCGCACCGCTTCGCAGGCGTACAGCAGCAGGTGACCGCCGTCGAGGACGGGAATCGGCAACAGGTTGATCAGTCCGAGATTGAGCGACAGCAGCACCGACAGCATGATCAACTGCTCGATCCCGACCTTTGCCGCTTGGCCGGAGGCATGCGCGATGCGCAGCGGGCCGCCAAGATCCTCTGTGCCGCGTCTTCCGACGATCATCTCGCCCAGGTAATCAGCGGTCTGGCGCACCATGTCGACGGAAGTGCCGACAGCGGCTAAAACGGCATCGGTAGGCCCATAGCGCACCAACGGCAGCGGCGCGCTCTGGATACCCAGCAGCCAGCGCTCCGTGCTCGCTCCATCGGCGCCATCGATGATCTGCCGCCGCGGCGTGATGGGGAACGTCAACATTTCGGCGCCACGCCTGACGGACACCATCAGTTCGCGGCCCCGGCTGGCGCCGACGATGTCCTGCAAGTCGGCAAAGCTGTCCACCGATTGGCCGTCAATCCCGACGATACGATCGCCCTCGCGCAAGCCGGCGGTCTCGGCGGCACTCCCCTCCATGATCTTGCCCGCAACCGCGCGGATGGCTGGATAGAGCGGCAGTTCGCCCACCACCCGCTCGATACCGTCGATCTCGGAGGTGGTCACCGGGGTTGGCGTCGCCCGCAACGACAGCTCCGCGTCGCCGCGCCGGACGTGGAAGGTGAGTTCGCGACCCGGGTTCAAGAGGTAGGTCTCGACGATATCCTCGAAGCGCACGATCTCGCGGTCGTCGATCGCCAGGACTATGTCGCCGCGCTGAAAGCCGGCGGCTTCGACACTGCTGCCTTCGGCGATCCTGCCGATTTCCGGCGGGGTCGCACGTTGGCCGAAGACGGCATAAATCGTCGCCAGCACGACGATGGCATAAAGGATGTTGGCGAGCGGCCCGGCAAAAACGATCGCGACGCGCTGCAGCAGCCCCTTGTGGTGGAAGGCGACACGGCGCTCGGCCTCGGTCAGGCCCTCGTCGAGTGCGCTGTCGGGCGCACTGGCCGCATTCAGGTCGCCGAAGAACTTGACGTAGCCGCCGAAGGGCAGGATGGCGATCTTCCAGCGCGTCGCCTTGCCGTCGGTCCAGCCGAAAAGCTCGCGCCCGAAGCCGATGGAAAAGACGTCGACGCGGACGCCGCACCATCGCGCCACCAG
>Ga0302046_10006407_pt1 | contig 10271 bp, 7 predicted proteins | sample RVTome_11_FD_200261 | JGI IMG/M metagenome (GOLD analysis project Ga0302046, IMG submission 200261) | Soil microbial communities from uranium-contaminated site in the Upper Colorado River Basin, Wyoming, United States - RVT147D111 (version 2) ... | reverse complement strand
CGAACCTGCCGCTGCTCCAGTTGACCCATTTCGGAGTCGAGCTCGAAGAGCTCCTCCGAAAAACGCTCGGCGTCTTGGTTCGAGGCCAGCGCCTTGCCGTTGCGGCTGAAGATGATGGCGTACAGGATGTCGGTTTCGCCGGCGGTCTTCTCCATGTTCTGGCGGAGAGCGACCGTATCGTAATAGAGGAGCGGCGTGACGGAAAGATCGGCGACCGCCTTCGCCAGCGCGGCGCCGTGCTCTCTTGCCTGGTCCAGGATCACCGCCGTCTGCCGACGTTCCACGAAGAAAACGACGATCACCATCAACAACGTGATGAGCAAAGTAGAGCTCAGCATGAAGCGGGTCCGTAGACTTAACGGACGGCGGAGGAGCATCGGGGTTAGAGGTCCTTGGTTCGGGGGTTCTCGGGCTCCAGCTGTTCGAGCCAGATCTTGCTCATCTCGATGTAGGGGTAACCCAGAGGGGAGAGCGTGAATCCTTTGACATTGGGGCGCACCAGGAAGCGGGATCGGTCGTAGTCCAGCGGGATAATGGGCGAGTCGTGAAGGATCATCTTCTCGATACGGCGGTAGATATCATTTCGCTCCTTGTAACTAGTCTCGGACCAAGCGAGGTCGAGCAGACGATCGACCTCCGGGTTGCGGTAGCCGGAGCGATTCATGGGCGAGGTCGAATGGAATAGAACTCGCAGGAAGTTGTCCGGATCGGGAAAGTCGGCCACCCAGCCGTTGTAGACCAGAATGGGCCGCTCCCGAAGCGCGGGGTCGTCCAGAGACAAGACCCTTCTTACTTTGAACGGTTTGACCTTGAGATTGATGCCGGACATGCAGTTGTCGAGGCACTTCTGGCGCGCCTCGGAAAGGGGGTCCCTTCCGAAAACGATCACTTCGAGAGGGGGAAGCCCCTTCCCTTCGGGATAGCCGGCTTGGGCCAAGAGGCGCTTCGATTGTTCGACGCTATGCTTGTATGGGGCCTCCATGGGCAGAAAGCCCGGGATACCGGGGGGCACGATGCCGGTGGCGGCCGGTGTACCGGCCGTGAAAGGACTGGCGTCGAGAAGACTCCTTTTGTCCAATGCGTAGTTGATGGCTCGCCGCACGCGCGGGTCGTCGTAGGGGCGGACGTTGCTTGGGAGAATGTAGTAGTTCAAGGCCAGTAGCTTGTCTGTTTCCACACGCACCCAATCGTAGTATTCCTCGATGGGCGTCTCGATGCAGTCCACCAACTCGTTGAGCGGCTTCTCCTCTTTGGCTTTGGGCGCGTTCCAGATGGCGCGAAAGGTCACACCGTCCAGATAGGGTCGCCCCTCGAAGTGGTGCGCATTGGCCTCGAGCCGAATCCCCTGCGGGACGTCGCGGAAGAAAGGGATGGCCGGGTCGTCTTCCTCGTCGATCCAATGCGAGAAACGGAATGGGCCGGTACCAATGGGTGCGTTGAAGAAGTCGTCGCCTTTGGCGAGGACCTCTTTCTTCGGAAGAATCTTGGAGCTGTACATGCTGAGGACGGACAACGCAGGGACGAAAGGCGTCGTAAAGCGAATTTGAAAGGTCCGCTCATCGATTGCCCGAAGCCCGGCCACGCTCTTGGCGCGACCCGCCCGAAAGTCTTCCGCGCCGACGATTCGAGTGAAATAATGGAAGTTCGCCTCGTTCAAGCCGGGAGTGAGCAGGCGCTCGAACGAGAAGACGCAGTCCTCGGCGGTGACGAGCTCACCGTTGTGGAAGCGTGCATCCGGCCGGAGCTCGAAAGAATAGGTCTTCCCATCGGGAGAAATCTCCCAGTACTGCGCCAGGGCGGGCACGATGTTCAAGTGCTGGTCGAATGCGGTCAACCCATCGTAGATCTGCTGAATCAGCATGATCTCGCCGGCACTCGTAGCGCGAGCGGGATCGAGAGTCTGGATCGGTCTCTCCCAGATCGGAAAACGGAAGACCCCTCCACGGACCGGCAAGGGCTGGTCGGCTGCCGCGATGGGGATACGGGTTCGATGCTTTGCGGCCAGAAAGAACGCGGCGCCGGTCGCCAGGCAGAGCACCAGCAAGGTACCCGGGACCATCCACGTGTGGGATCGCGTGTTGGCGGGGTCTTTCAAATCGACATCGGGAGGCGTGAGTGAATTGTCTTCCATGGGGCTTGATTCCAGAATCCTGTTGGACCTGACGGTGTTGGCTCGGACTCGGCGCTCCAGGTGGCGCCGACTCGACAAGGAGTCAGCTCCCCTCCAGTTGGCCCAGATTAGATGATCGAGCGCGTCTTGGCAAATAGGGCACAGAGGGCCAAGGGGCTTCTTGTCTGAAGCCGTCAACGGTAAAGGGCGCTAGAACTTGAGGATACCTTCGGCCACCTCGACCGCTTGGCCGCCCACGCGGACGTCGCCCGGGCCGCCGTCGGGACCCTTGTCGACCTCGACGTAAATCGTGCTGGGACGCCCCATCTCGTATCCCTGCTCCACGATCAGATGCGTGGTCGCATGGGCTTCCATGACTCCGTGACGGACGAGATACGCTCCCAGAGCGCCCGAGGCGCTCCCGCTCGCGGGATCCTCGGGTATACCGAGAGTGGGTGCGAACATGCGGGCGTGGACGGTGGAGTTCGGCAGGACCGTCTGGCGCGTGAAGATCATGAAGAACTGCGTGTCCAATGTCTCGAAGACCGTCCGGAGCGCGGCTTGGTCGACCTCGATCTCCTCCAGATCCTTGAGGCCTTGCGCCGGAACCATGAGCTGCGGGACGCCCGTGGAGACGACTTGCGCCGGGAGGCCGTCGGGGAGGAGCCGATCCTCGTCGAGTCCCACGGCGGCGGCAAGAAGAGCGCGGCTGGTTGTGCTCTTCAGGAACTGTGGTTTTGCCTGCGTCATGTAGACGCGTGCGACGTTCCCCTCACGGACGTGGATGTCTACGGGCAGCATGCCGGCGCCGCATTCTTGAAAGATGCGATTGGTGCCTTCGTTGAGCTTCACCCGACCTCGCTGTGCCAGGATGAAGCAGGTACCCACCACCGGATGGCCCGCTAGAGGCAATTCCGAGGTCGGAGTGAAGATGCGCAGTCGAAACGCCGCCGCGGCGTCGTCGGCCGGCAGGACAAACGTCGTCTCGGAAAGGTTCATCTCGCGGGCAATCGCCTGCATCTCATCGGTGGTGAGGCTGGAGCCATCGGGAACGATGGCCAGGGGGTTACCCGCAAAGGGGCGGTCGGTGAACACGTCGGCCTGGATGAAGCGGACTTGCCGCAACGTGCTCATACGCGGCTATGATATCACCGACGCCACATGAGGAACGCGGAGCCCGAGGTCAGCATCCTACTCCCTTGCTACAACGCCGCCGCGTTCCTGCCCGCATGCCTCGCGAGTCTCTTCGAGCAGAGTTTCGATCGATTCGAGATTGTCGCCGTCGACGACGGCTCGCGAGACGAGACGTCGCGTCTCCTCGAAGAAGGCGCGCGGCGCGACAGGCGGTTGAAGGGCATCCGTCGGGATCATCGCGGCGTGGCCACCGCGCTCCGCACCGCCGCCGAAGAGGCGCGAGCCCCCATCGTCGCTCGGATGGATGCGGACGACATCTGCCGGCCGGAGCGACTGGCGGTGCAGGTCGAATTCCTTCGCGGCCATCCCGAGGTTGGCGTGGTTGCCTCGCGGGTACGGTTCTTCCCTCGCGATGGGTTGACCGATGGCTTGCTTCGTTACGAGAGCTGGGTGAACGGACTTCTCAGTCACGAGCAGATGGTGAGGGATCTGTTCGTGGGGACCCCTCTGCCGCACCCATCGGTGATGATGCGGCGCAGTTGTCTGGATCGCGTCGGTGGGTACCGGGAAATGGGATGGCCCGAGGACTACGATCTGTGGATGCGGATGGCGCGAGCGGGCGTGCGCTTCGCCAAGGCTTCCCAGGAGCTCTTGCTGTGGAGGGACTGGCCGGAGAGGGCGAGCCGAGTCGATCCAAGATTCGACGACGAGAGCTTCGTCAGACTCAAAGAGCACTTCCTCTTGGAGACGTTTCTGGCAGACCGGCGGGCGGCGGCCATCTGGGGTGCCGGACCGATCGGAAAGGCCTGGGCTCGGAGGCTTGCGAAAAAAGGAATCGAGGTCACGCACTTCGTGGAGATCGATCCACGCAAGATCGGCAAGCGCATCCACGGAGCCGCTGTCATTGCCCCATCGGAGTTGGATCGCATCGTCGGCACGCCGCTCTTGGTGGCGGTGGGCGCGCTCAGTCGTGGAGCCAACCGGCAATTCGTCTCCGCGCGCGAGGAGATTCCCCCCCAGCTCGCAGCGGCGGGATGGGTGGATGGCAGGGATTTCGTGTGTGTGGCGTGACATCATTTGCCTCAGTTGGCTAACGCGAGGTTGGCAGGGTGCCCTCTGAGAGCGGTGGCACCCTGCGCGAGCGGAGCGAGCCCGGCGCGAATGCGCCGACGACAGCGCAAGCCGTGGGGGTGGGGCCCCACGGCACTAAGGAGGGATAATGACTTCGAGCGCTGCGGGCAACACTTCGATGCGGACCGGAACCCTCTGCATGAACTCGCCGTCGGCGAACACTTCCATTGGCTCGTTGGAATCGATCTGCACCCACGGCGTCTTGACGTAGAAGACCTGTGGGTGATCCAGATGCCCGCCGCTGAAGACGCGGGGGAGCATTCGCAGAAGCGTGGCGCGTGAAACTGCCTTGACCAAACAAAGGTCGAGCAGACCATCCTCGATCGAAGCCAGCGGTGCGATGCGCATGCCCCCACCGTAGAGGCCCGAGTTCCCGACCGCGGCGAACATCATGGGTCCCTCGTAACGCCCATCTTGGTACGTGACTTGTGCGTTCACCGGTTCGAAAGCGGCCAGCGTGCGGAGGATGGCGTAGACATAGGCAGCCGCGCCGGATAAAAAGGCCGTGCCTTGCTGAGCCCGTCGAGCCACCTGGGAATCGAATCCAGCTCCTGCGACTCCCAGAAAGACACCGGACTCGGTCCGGCCCAGATCGACGCGTCGTCTTGCACCTCCCAGGAGAGCCGCACAGGCGGTCGCGAGATCGGTGATGCCGATGGTGCGGGCGAAGTCATTGCCTCTCCCGCATGGGACCACTCCCATCGGGGGACGCGTCACGGTGGGAGCGCGCACGAGGCCGTTGACCGCGGTGTGGATCGTCCCGTCTCCACCCACGACAGCCAATGCATCCGGTGGATCCGAGGCCGCGGCCTCGGCCTCCACGGCCAGGTGCTCCGCGGAGCGGGTCTCGACGAGGGAAACGCTCGCGCCGGCTTCGCGGAGAATCTCGGTGGCTCGATGCGCCTGACGGATGGCTCGGCCGCCGCCCGCCGTGCGATTGAGCAAGAGCGAGATCCTCATGGGGAGGGGCTATTAGATAATAATGATACCCGATTGGAAAATGGCCTGGGCCTCATGAGCAAGAAGGACGCGTGGATATCCGCGAGCGCGGTCGTAGCCGTCGTTTCCTACGTCGTCTTCTGCCTTTTCTGGTTCGACACCGGCATCCGGGCGAGTCTTCCATCCTTCCCCGTGCTCGTTCCGGGGCTTCTTTGCATCCTCTCGCTGGGTGTTCTCTTGTTCCGGAAAGGCTGTCCCCGACTTTTTCGTGACAGAGCGGACAATCGTCTGGCGCTTCTATTCTTCGTCCTTACGTTGTCGAGCCGTGCTCCATTGGTTGCGGTGGCCTATGGGATTCCGAGCTCCGACGCCGCCATCCACGGCGTGATGTCGCTCCACATCGCGGAGGGCAAACACCATCCGGTATTTGCCTATGGTGAATCCTACGACGGGAGTCTGAAGGCCCACGTGAGCGCGCTGCTCGCCCGAGTGAGCGGCGAGCCCGTGATGAGCTTCACAGCGGCCAGTGTGCTCTTTTATGCCGGGTTCGTCGTGGCTCTCTTCGCGCTCGCCCGCACGATCTTGCCACGAGGGGAAGCCGCCTTGGCCGCGGGACTCGCCGTGCTACCGCCAGGCTTCTTGACCGCCTGGGGTGTGAAGGCGGACGGAAGCTACGTGGAGGTGTTGGCTTTCGGCACCGCGGTTCTGGCGCTCGGCGCGCGGATGCTTGTCGACCCCGAGGGTGGTACGCGGCGCGCTTTCTGGATGGGTTGGTTCGGCGGACTTGCGTTCTGGGGGCACATTCTTTCGACCTATTACCTGTTGATTGCCGCGCTCGTGCTCTTCGCCATCGACTGGAGCCGGCGTGTGGTCCCTCGCACGGCGCTCTTTGTGGGCGGCTTCTTGTTGGGTGGCTGGCCGGTCGTTCTATGGAATCTCACGCGCGGCGGGCAGAGCTTTCGTTGGTGGACTCACGACCAATCGACGTTGGGCGAACGGGTGACCAGAACTCTTGCCCAGCTCTACGGGATGGTAGTCGACTCGCTTCCAGTGCTGGCGGGATGGTGGCCCATGGAGCTTCCCCCTTCGCCGATGTCTCCGTTACGTCTTCTACTCATCTTGATCTTGCCTCTATGCGGGCTCGTTTTTGTCTTTCGGGAGCGCGGGAGCTTCCGAGAGCTGACCCGCGGCCGGCTGACTCCGGCGGCGCTCGCAGTTCTGTTCGCACTGCTGGTCATCGTCGTTTTCGCACAGAGCACGTTTGGTTGGCTCAGCGAGGAGCCAAGGTATTTGATCTTCGCCTACTCGGTTACGCCCATTTTCGTCGCTTCCGCTATCCTCTGGTTGGCCGGCCGGTCCCAGGTGGCGGCCGCCGTCGGCGCGGTCTCCATTCTCACCCTCAACCTCTACGGAAGCGGACTCTACTTCGTGCGCGCCCACGACAGTGACACGTTGAATCGGCAGTTCGTTCGTGAGCTCGAAGAGCTGGGCGTGCGCTACGCGTACACGGATTTCTACATCTCCTATAAGTACAATTTTCTGTCCCACGGCAGGATACTCATGACGTCCGAGCTCGGACCGGAGCAAACGGAGCGTTACCCGCCCTATCGAGAGCAGATCGCGAAGGAGGAGCAAGTCGCGCTCATTCCGCGTAGTTTCCGCATGGCGCGACGCGTCGGCCTGCGCCTCGACGAGCAAGGGGTGAGCTATAAACGGAAGGACCTTCTGTATCCCGTGATCTACGATTTGAGTGAGCCGGTCCCGGTTGGATCGCTGCGTTAAGTCGCCCGCCCGTGCAATACCGACCGGATGTCTTCGAGGCGGTAGAGCCTTCCGCTTCCGGCACCGTGGCAGGTTCGGGTTGCTTCCTGCCAGGCCTCGGGCGAGGCGAGATTCTCCGGCCAGAAGGGGAACGTGCGGCATTGGCGGGGACGGACTGGGTAGATTGCGCAACCCTGATCCCAAAAGACGCAGTCCCCGTTGGAACGGATGCGAAGACTCGGGGCGCCATCGAGCGGTCGCAGGTAACGATCGCGAAACGCGTGTAGCGTCAATCTGAGCCATCGCGCGATGCGCTTCATCTCCGGACGGCTGGGATAGACGCCACCTGCCTGAACCCCCCGGCAGCAGTTGTGGCACTGCTGACAGCTGAACCGCAGGCCTTGATGGTAGAAGGGCAGGTCGGCCATCTCGTGCGAGACCTTATTATATGCTGTTTAGTCTGATGTGACGGATTGACATGATCGCTAGGCTCGTCCCGTATTTCCGAACCATCCTCGGCACCGCGGGGATCTTCCTCGCCTTGGGGCTCTCCCGCCACGTCGATGCGTTCGTTCGCGTTTTTCTCCGGCAGGAGACCGGGCAGGGCTTTCTTTCGGCGATGGTCCGCAACCTGCGCTTTTGGGAGGCGGCAGGGGAGGTCCTGACCGTGGTGGGATTCGGACTCTCAATTTGGCTGGCGGTGTCGCTCTTGCTCTTCTGGCTCTCCGACTATCCGCTCGACGAGCTTCTGGGGCGCGTCGGCCGCTCCATGGTCCCACTGTTGCTCCCTGCTTGTCTCACGATCTTCGCGTGCCTTTCCCTCGCCCTCTCGCCGCAGTTCCCTTATGGCGTGAACCTCGTGCTGACCTTGGCCTACGAGGGATCCTTCGCGCCTTTGCTCGCCTGGGGTCTGTGCGCCATCTCGCTCATCTTGACCGTCCACCACATGATCGACTTCGCATTCGTATTCGATTCCCTGGCTCCGGAGCGCTGGAGTTGGTATCGCCTCGGTGAAGCGGCGATCCCCATCGTGGCGCTTGCGACCTTCGCTCTGGCAACCCCCAGCTGGTTGTGGACGGACGGCGAAGGCCAGGGAAACATGTTCAAGTATCTCCGCATGGCCGCCGCGTTCTCTGCGTCGGGTGAGCTCGATATTGCGAAGGCGGAGGGCGCAGCGGAGCAGGCGAGCTTCACGCACCTACTCTCAATCCTGCCGCGGACCGCGCGGGGATGGATGGACGAGTCCTTCGAGCTGGCCGGCGCGTTCGCGGATTCCGCGGGTCGCGGGCGCGTGTACGTTGGAGACGTCGTCGCCACCCGCGCCAACCGGTCGATGTTCCGCAGCCCGAACGGCGGGATCTACTACATCAACGCCCCCGGGCCGGGCCTCTTGCTCGTGCCAGCCTATTTGACCGATCGGGCGTTGAATCGATGGTTGGGATGGAATCGCCAGGCGGCGGCCATCTTGTTCTGGAATCTACTTGGAGCGTTACTGGTCTTGGAGATGTTTCGCTCCGCCCGCGAGGTGGAGTTCGGCTGGGTCGCGGCGGCCGTCACGGCCTTCGCCTTGGCGCTCTCCCCACCCCTCCTTCCGTACACCTACCAGGTATATCCGGAGCTACCGGCCGCGCTGTTCCTGCTCTACGCCTTTCGGAGACTTCTCATCGAGCCCGCGCCGAGCGGATGGGGTTTGTTGGCGGGGGCATTCGCTCTCGCCGGGCTGCCATGGCTGCATCAGAAGTACGCGGTGACCGCGGCGCTGATGGCCATGCTGGGCGCGTGGCGCGTGGTCGGAACCGCGCCGAGTCGATCCGATCGTCTGACACAGCTCTTTCTATTCGCTTCACCGCTGGCCGTCTCCGCGCTGTCCCTGACGGTCTATAACCACGCGCTCACCGGGAGCATTCTCCCCGATGCCACCTTCCGCGCCGCGGGACGGAGCGCCTTCGAGCCCGGCAACGTGCTCTCGGGATTCCTGGGGCTCTTCGTCGATGCGGAAAATGGTCTCTTCGTCTATGCCCCTCTCTACGTGCTGGCGCTCGCGGGTCTGGGTCGATTGGCCTTTCGTCACCGGGAGATTCGTTCTTATCTCTTGGCGGTCGTCCTGTCCTACGTTTTCGTGATCGCATCGTTTCCCCACTGGCCCGGGGCAGTGAGCTCGGTCGCTCGCTACATCTTGAGCGTCGCCCCTCTCGCCGCCCTGCCGTTGGTTTTCGTGGCTCGAAGAAGCGCGTATGACGGGGTGCTGGCGGGGGCCGCCGGTGTGTTCTTTGCGGGTACGTTCGCGTTCTCGATCGCCTTTCAGAGGGACCTCGTGGCCAGTCATGTGACGAGAACCCTGCTCGATCGCACACGATACAGTGATCCCCTCCAGTACTTACCGAGCTTCTTGAGTGAGGGGCCCGCTCACTTCTATCAGCTTGGCGCGATGGCGGTAGCCATCGTGCTGGTGTGGTATCTACTCACGCCGCGAGTGGAGCAAGAATCCCTGGCGAGAGAGCATGACGCCGCGATGTATCCGTGGAGGGTACTGCTAGGCGCCGCCGCGGTGGTCGGTTTCCTCGTCGTGGCGGGTGGCTTGCTGGAGCGCGTGCCCGCGAATACGACGGCGCGCACCGCTCCGGTCGAGAACGATACCCATCCTTTGCATCGCACGGAGGGTGTCGCACAGATGTGGGTAGAGGGCGCCTTTCCCTTCGAAGGACGCGGCGTGTGGGTCCCGGGAGCGCGCACCGCACGGTTCTTCATCCGGAGCCCCGATGAGATCGCCGAGCTAAGAGTGATTCTCACCAACACGCCAGTAGTGAACCAGGTACGGATCGCCCAGCGTGGCTCCGAGCCGCTGAGCAGGGAGCTCGCGCCGTCCGGTCGGGAGATGGTCGACCTGCCGCTCCGCCGTCCCTACGCGTTCGAGGGACCGCAGGGACGACGGTACATCTACGAGCTGACGATCCGCTCGAGGAGGAGCTTCATCCCGCGAGACGCGGGGACGGGAGACGATTCCCGCCGCCTTGGGTGCTTTGTTGTCTTTTCTGCCATGTAATTCTTGCCTAGCGAGAGGGCATCGATACACCTCCCGTGCACAAGCGCCTTGTCTTCAGCGTCTTGCGGATTTGGTGGGATTCGGCCCCGATTGGCACATGCCTTGCGTTCGTATGAGTCAGGGAGCCGGAGGACAGAAGCGAAAATCGGCACC
>Ga0302046_10006406_pt1 | contig 10272 bp, 6 predicted proteins | sample RVTome_11_FD_200261 | JGI IMG/M metagenome (GOLD analysis project Ga0302046, IMG submission 200261) | Soil microbial communities from uranium-contaminated site in the Upper Colorado River Basin, Wyoming, United States - RVT147D111 (version 2) ... | reverse complement strand
AAGACCGAAGTCGCGCTCAGGGCCATCTTTCTCGCCGTGATGGGCGGCAAGCAGGTCGCGGTGCTAACGCCAACCACGATCCTGGCACAACAGCATCTTCAGACCTTCCGCCGCCGGCTGCGCGGCTATCCCTTTCAGATCGAAATGCTGAGCCGCTTCCTAACGGCAGCGCAGACTCAAAGCGTTCTCGAGGGCATCGCCAAAGGGGCCGTGGACATCGTGATCGGCACGCATCGGCTGCTGCAGAAGGATGTCCAATTCAAGGATTTGGGGCTTGCCGTCATCGACGAAGAACACCGCTTCGGCGTAACCCACAAGGAGAGACTCAAGAAGCTGCGCAGTCAAGTTGACGTGATTAGCCTGACCGCCACACCCATCCCCAGAACCCTGCACATGTCCCTGGTCGGCATCCGTGATCTGAGCATCATCGAATCGCCGCCGCCGGACCGTCTCGCCATTCGCACTTACGTGACCAAATACGACGAGGGCGTGATTCGCGATGCCATCCTGCGTGAGCTAAACCGGGGCGGGCAGGTTTTTTTCCTCCACAATCGGGTCGAGACGATTGAGCGAACCGCGCAGCGTTTGATCGATCTGGTCCCGGAAGGCAAGATCGCAATTGCGCACGGCCAGATGAAGCCGCGTGAGCTGGAAAAAGTCATGCTGGATTTTTTTGAGAACCGGGCGCAGGTCCTGGTTTGTTCGGCGATTATCGAATCCGGCCTCGATTTTCCGAATGCGAACACTATCATCATCAACCGCGCCGACCGGTTTGGCCTCGCCCAACTTTATCAGCTGCGCGGCCGCGTCGGCCGCTCGCATCACCGCGCGTATGCTTATCTCTTAGTGCCGCGCGAAGGAACCCTCACCCGCGACGCGGAGAAGCGTCTTCATGCTCTGCAGGAACTCGACGAGCTGGGTGGGGGATTCAAGCTGGCGCTCCACGACCTCGAGATTCGCGGCGCCGGCAACCTTTTGGGCAAGGAACAGTCGGGGCACATCACGGCCGTCGGCTTCGAGCTGTACACGCGCATGATGGAAGAAGCGATCATGAAGTTGAAAGGCGAGGCCATCAAACCGACGATCGAGCCGGAAATCAAAATCGGCATACCGGCGTACTTCCCGCAAAGCTATATTCCCGACACCAATCAAAGGCTCCTCTTTTACAAGCGCCTGGCCAATCTGCGGGACCGGGAAGAATTGGGGGAAATCCAAGAAGAAATCCGCGACCGTTACGGGCGCTTGCCGCAACTGGTCAAAAATCTTTTCCGAATCATGGAGCTGCGCCACGTTTTGAAGGCAGCTCTGGTCGAACAAATCAGCTTCCGCGACGGAACGATTTCTCTTCTCTTCAACCCGCGGTCGCCCGTCAAAGCCGATCGCCTGGTTCAGCTCATGAACAAAGACCATGAGCGCTATCGGCTCGCTCCAGACTTGCGGTTTTCGTTTTCTCCGCACAAGCCCGGCTGGGAGGGAATGATCTCTGAGGTCATCATTTTGTTGCAAGACCTGTGCTAGTGTGTTAGCTATCAAAGGACTTTCCTAAGTCCGTGAGTGAGATTGATGCGCAAGCAAATCAGAATGTTTTGGTTCGCCTTGGCGCTATTGGCGCTTCCTGCCTCGCATTCGTTAGCCGCCGTTGTCGAGCAAGTCGTGGTCGCAATCGACGGCGAGCCTTATACGCTTAGTAATCTTAAAGCCTATTCCCAATCCAAAATGGGCCGGCCCTTCCCTAAAGGGGATCTGAATCGGATCGAGAAGGAAGACAAGGAAGTCCTGGAGCAGTTCATCACGGAAAAACTCGTGAGCGCGGAAGTCAAGCGTTTGGGGATCACCACGTCCGCCGAGGACGTCGACCAATACATTGATGAGATTAAGAAACGAAACCAGCTGAGTAACGAGGACTTGGTCGAGGCTTTACGGCGCGAGGGATTGAGCACCGAGCAGTACCGGGAATCGGTCCGCAATGAGCTGGAAAAGAGTCAGATGATCCAACGTCAGGTGCGGGAGAGAGTCAACATCACGGATGAAGACGTCGAGCGCTATTACCGGCAGAATTCCAAGAGATTCGCTGGGCCCGAGAGATTTCATCTGCGCCACATTCTTTTATCCCTTCCCAAAGACGGCGGACCGGAGCAAGAAAAGGAAGTCTTGGAAAAAGCCCAGAAACTAAGGGGGCAGATCGCTACCGGCGAGGATTTTGCCAAATTGGCCAAGAGTTTTTCGCAAGGACCTGGGGCCAACGACGGCGGCGATTTGGGCTGGATCAACCGGGGTACTTTACTCCCTGAGCTTGAAGAGGCGGCGGCCAAATTGTCCGTCGGGGGAGTTAGCCAGCCTGTGCGCACCAGCTTGGGCTACCATCTGGTTAAACTAGAAGGGAAACAAGGAGGAGAGGCCCCACCGCTGGAAGAGGTTGCGCCAAAGATCAAAGAGGATCTCTACGCCAGAACCATGGAAGAACGGTTTCAGAAATGGCTCAAAACGGACCTGCGCCGGCGCTACCGGGTAGACGTCAAATTGCCGGGCGTTGTTTTTCGGCCCGAAGAGAACAAAGAAGCCACGCTTAACACCCTGATGGCCTCCTCGTCGCGTAAAGCCAAGCAAGAAAAGGGCTTCCTCAGCTATCTCAACCCTTTTTCTTACATCGTCACTGAGACCCCGACGGAAAATGACCGCGGCGAGCAGACCAATACGAACATCGTAAGCATTCTTGGCGTTCCGCTGTTTAGAAAAGACACCACGGGTGAGGTGCCGCCGGATCCTTTCGCCGCGCCCAAAGAAAAGACGGACACCAAAGAATCCAAGGGGTTTTTCTCTTCCTTAAATCCTTTCTCCTCTCCATAGCTGCGCGCAAATTCTTCGGCGCGCACCGGCCTACCGGCTTTCGGCAAGTGAGTGCAGCGATGGCCAAACCAAGAGTGGCTATCACCATGGGAGACCCTTCCGGCGTTGGGCCCGAGGTTGTCGTTAAAGCCTTAGCGACAGCGCAGGTTCGTAACTCCTGTCATCCCGTCGTGGTGGGGGATTGGAACGTTCTCCAGCGCACGCTACGGCGCGGCCATGAGCAGTCTTATCGGTTGGTGCGATGGCAGCCAGGCGACCCTTTCCCAAAAAAAGCAAACCAGGTCCCGGTGTATTCTGTGTCTCAGCTTTCTCAGGCCCATGCCTCTCCGGGCCATCCCTCCGTTGCTTGTGGCAAGGCCGCCTACTGCTATATTAAAAACGCTACGGAACTCATCCTGTCCGGATCCGCTGATGCCATGGCAACCGCCCCCATCAGCAAGAGCGTGCTCCATTTAGCAGGATATCGCTACCCCGGTCATACAGAGCTACTGGCAGAGCTTAGCCAAACGAAGGAGTGCCGGATGATGTTGATCGGAGGCCGGCTCAGAATAACTTTGGTTACCGTTCACGTGCCTTATCGTGGTGTTCCCAAAAAGCTAACTCGGGCTCGGATCCTTGTCACTCTGGAACTCACCTCGCGCGCGCTGCGGGAGTACTTCGGCTGCAATCGGCCGCGCATCGCTGTCGCCGCCTTGAACCCTCACGCAGGCGAAGAGGGGATTTTCGGAGCCGAAGAAAAGGCGACGATCGCGCCCGCTGTGCGCGACGCGCGCCGCCGGGGCATTCGGGCGGATGGACCTTATCCGGCCGACAGCATTTTCTTTCAAGCCGTGCGCGGCGACTTCGATGCCGTCATCTGCATGTACCATGATCAAGGCTTGATTCCGCTCAAGCTGCTCAGCTTTTTTGGCGGTGTCACCCTCACCTTGGGATTACCGTTTGTGCGCACCTCGGTCGATCACGGCACGGCCTACGATATCGCTGGGAAGAATATCGCCGATGGCTCGAGCATGCGCGAGGCGATTCTTCTGGCTGGAAAATTATCCCGTCAGGCGCAAAATTAGGGGGAAGAATGAACCCGTCTATCTTTCGTGAGTATGACATCCGCGGGCTGGCGGAGAAAGATTTTGACGCGCCCTTTGCTCACCTTCTGGGGAAGGTACACGGAACGGTCGTTCGGGCTCGAGGCGGCACGCGAGTGGCCGTCGGAAGGGACTGCCGCGCGACGTCAGACCCTTACGCGGAATCCGTCATCGCCGGACTTCTCTCCACGGGCCTTAAGGTCTACGACGTCGGGGTTTGTCCCACGCCGCTCCTCTATTTCTCGCTTTTTCATTTGGACCTTGATGGCGGGGTACAGGTCACGGCGAGTCACAATCCCGCCGAATACAACGGGTTCAAAGTTTGTCTCGGCAAAGACACGCTCTACGGGAACCAGATTCAGGATCTCCGGATGCGCATGGAGCGCGGTGACGTCAAGGAGGAAAAAGCCGGCCAGCGGGAATCTTACGAGATCATACCGCAGTATCAGCAATACGTGCTCCGGAACGTCCCGCGCTTGGCGCGGCCGTTACGCATCGTCATCGACGCCGGCAGCGGCGTCGCGGGACCGGTTGCGCCGGCGATTTTTCGCCAGTTGGGTTGCACGGTTTGGGAGCTCGCCTGCGTTCCCGACGGCCGGTTCCCCATCCATCATCCCGATCCCACGGTGCCGGAGAACCTCGAGGATCTTATTCATAAGGTGCAACAGGAAAAAGCCGATTTGGGGGTCGCCTATGATGGCGACGCCGACCGGATTGGCGTCGTCGACGAAAAGGGCAATATTCTCTGGGGCGATGAGCTCCTGATTTTGTTCTCCCGCGACCTGATGCAGCATCATTCACACCCCGTCATTATTTCGGAAGTCAAATGCTCGCAAAGGCTTTATGATGAAATTGCCAAGCACGGCGGCAAGCCGATCATGTGGAAAGCGGGCCACTCTCTGCTCAAGGCCAAGATGAAGGAAACCAAGGCTCTGCTCGCCGGCGAGATGAGCGGGCATATGTTCTTTGCCGATCGCTACTTCGGTTATGACGATGCGATTTATGCGTCCGTTCGGCTCGCCGAACTGCTCGCGCGCGGCTCCCAGCCTCTATCGAGCTTGCTTGCGGACGTGCCTAAGATGGTATCAACGCCCGAAATTCGCGTGGACTGCCCGGATGATAAGAAGTTTCTGATCGCGGAGAAGGCCACCGAGTTCTTTCGCAAGCATTACTCGATTATTGACGTGGACGGAGTGCGGGTTCAGTTTCCCGACGGCTGGGGGCTCATTCGCGCTTCCAACACCCAACCCGCTTTGGTTCTCCGCTTCGAGGCCAAAACCGCGGATAACCTTGCTGAGTACCGCAAGATTATCGAAGACAAGCTCCGCGAGCTGGAAAGTATCTAGGATCCCACGTGCCCGCTAGCATTGTGCTCAAGGGAGCACGGGTACACAACCTCAAAAACATCGACGTTGAAATCCCGCGCGACCGTCTCGTCGTCATTACCGGCGTCTCCGGGTCGGGCAAGTCTTCGCTCGCCTTCGACACCTTGTACGCCGAGGGCCAGCGGCGCTATGTCGAATCGCTCTCGGCCTACGCGCGCCAGTTTCTCGAACTCATGGAAAGGCCGGACGTCGACTCCATCGAAGGACTGTCTCCGGCCATCTCGATTGAGCAAAAGAGCGCTTCCCGTAACCCTCGCTCCACGGTCGGCACCGTCACGGAGATCTACGACTATCTGCGACTGCTCTTCGCGCGCATCGGCAAACCTTTCTGCTACCAGTGTGGCCAGCAGATAAGCGCTCAGACGATTCAACAAATCGTCGACCAGATCCTCGCTCTTCCCGCCGACACCCGCATTCATGTCCTCGCGCCGGTTGCCGTGGGGCGCAAAGGAGAATACCGCCGGCAGCTCAAAGAGCTGGCTGAGGCAGGTTTTTCCCGGGTGAAGGTCGATGGCCGGATGCAGAATTTGGCAGACGACATACCGCTCAGAAAAACCCTCCATCACGATATCGATCTCGTGGTGGACCGGCTGGTGATCAAAGCAGACATTAGGAAGCGCTTAGCGGATTCCCTCGAAGTCGCGTCGCGCTATGGCGGCGAGGTGATCAAAGTCGAGGTCTTTTCCGGCGGTGCGGTGGAAAACGGGCAAGAAATTCTCTTCAGCCAGAAGCTCGCCTGCGTGCGCTGCGGCATCTCTTATCCCGAGTTCACCCCACGGATGTTCTCCTTCAATAGCCCTTACGGGGCCTGCCCTCGCTGTGGCGGACTCGGGATCAAGCTCGACCTCGACTCCGTGTACGACGACCCCGATTGCTTGACGCACGCGCCGCCGTGCAGCGCGTGCGGCGGGACGCGTCTGAAGAAGGAAAGCCTGCAAGTCAAAATCTCCGGCAAGAACATCGCCGAGGTCACGGCGCTCTCGCTGGAAAACGGACAAAAATTCTTTCGCTCTCTGGAGCTGAGCGCCCAGGAGGAAGTTATTGCCCGCAGAGTCCTTAAAGAGATCCTCGATCGACTGGAGTTTCTTGTGGCCGTGGGCCTGAACTATCTGACGCTCGACCGTTCATCCGCCACCCTCTCGGGAGGAGAAGCGCAACGGATCCGCCTTGCCACGCAGATCGGTTCAGGTTTAGCCGGGGTTCTCTACATCCTCGACGAACCAAGCATTGGACTGCATCCTCGAGATCACGCCCGTTTGTTGGTTATCCTCAAGAGGCTGCGCGACCTGGGTAATACGGTTCTCGTTGTCGAGCACGACCGCGACACCATTTTAGCAGCCGATCACGTCATCGATATGGGACCCGGCGCGGGATTGCATGGCGGCCAGCTCATTGCTCAAGGAACTCCCCTAGACATCATGAAAGACAACAGCAAGCAGTCACTAACGGGAGCCTACCTCGCCGGGCGCAAGCAGATTCCGCTTCCCCCGCGCCGCCGCAAAGGTAACGGTTTGAGTTTGACCCTCCGCGGAGCGCGACACAATAATCTTAAAAACCTCACAGTGGAAATTCCTGTAGCCACCATGACGTGTGTCACCGGGGTTTCGGGCTCCGGCAAGAGCAGCCTGGTCGTTGATACACTCTACCCGGCCATGGCGCAGCGGCTGCGTCAATCCAATGCACGGCCAGGTTCATTTAATGAACTTTTAGGTTGGGAGTATTTCGAAAAAGTCGTCAACATCAACCAAAATCCCATCGGACGCACGCCGCGTTCCAATCCGGCAACCTATACCGGCCTCTTCTCGCATATTCGTGACTTGTTTGCGCAGCTTCCCGAGGCCCGCGTCCGCGGCTACAAGCCGGGAAGATTTTCCTTCAATGCCAAGGGAGGCCGCTGCGAAGCCTGTCAGGGAGACGGCGTCATTAAAGTCGAGATGCAGTTTCTGCCGGACGTGTTCGTCACCTGTGAGGTTTGCCGCAGCTCTCGCTACAATCGCGAGACTCTCGAGGTCTTGTATAAGGGCATGACAATCGCGGATATCTTGCAGCTCACCGTGATTCAAGCGCTGGAGATACTGGCAAACTTTCCCGCGATTCGAAGAAAATTGGAAACTCTTAAGGATGTCGGCTTGGGATATATTACGCTCGGCCAGTCTGCAACCACTCTATCGGGTGGCGAAGCCCAACGCATCAAACTCTCGCGCGAGCTGAGCAAGAGGTCAGCCGGACGAAACCTTTACATTCTCGACGAGCCGACAACCGGGCTCCACTTCGATGACATTAAGAAACTTCTAGAAGTTCTGCGCGATTTAACCAATTTGGGCAACACAGTCGTCGTGATCGAACATAATCTGGACGTGATTAAGTCAGCTGACTACGTCATTGACCTCGGTCCGGAAGGGGGCGAACTAGGTGGGAGCATCGTTGCCCATGGGACGCCGGAGGAGATCTGCCACATTGCAGAATCTTATACCGGACTCTTCCTAAAGCACTTGCTAGATCAACCTCAGCAAGACGCCGTTTTATTCATAGAAGAGCCTCTGCACTGAGCAAAAACACATTGACAATCCAGTTATCGTTGGCTAGCCTTAAATAGGACTGCGTTAGTAGGGTTTGAAAGCAGTGACATCTTGTTGCTCCAAGAAGCTGCTACCCTGACGGTTTTCTGGCGCGAATAGCAATGAAAACGCCTATTTACATGGATAACCACGCGACAACGCCGGTCGACCCCCGGGTTTTGGAGGCGATGCTGCCTTATTATTCCGAGCGCTTCGGTAACCCGGCGAGCCGCAACCACGCATTTGGCTGGGAAGCGGCAGCGGCAGTCGATGAAGCCCGCGCGCAAGTCGCGGGCCTGATCGGCGCCGCATCACCCGGTGAGATTGTTTTCACAAGCGGCGGCACAGAGTCCGATAATCTAGCGATCAAAGGGGTGGCCGAACTTTACAGGAATAAGGGCGGTCACATCATTACGTGCGCTGCCGAACACAAGGCAGTCCTGGATTCGTGCAAGGCGCTGGAGCGCCGGGATTTCCGCGTTACCTATCTGCCGGTCGATCGTTACGGCACGGTTGATCTCGACCGCCTCAGCGCCGCGATTAACGACAAACCGATTCTAATCTCGGTTATGGCCGCCAATAACGAGGTGGGCACCATCCAACCACTGGAGGAAATTGCCCGGATCGCCAAGAAGCACGGTGTCCTATTCCACACCGACGCGGTCCAAGCGGTGGGAAAAATTCCGCTCAACGTTGGGACGATGGGAATTGATCTTCTATCGTTGTCGGCACACAAGATCTACGGCCCTAAGGGCATCGGGGCGCTTTATGTTCGCGCCAAGAACCCGTCCGTCCGCCTGCAAGCTATTATCGATGGCGGCGGCCATGAAAAAGGCATGCGCTCCGGTACCTTGAATGTTCCCGGTATTCTGGGACTCGGTATGGCTTGCGAGATCGCCGGCAATTCCATGGTTCAAGAACAGCCCCGGCTGGCTCGTTTGCGGGAAGAACTGAAGGAGAAGATCTTCTCGAGTCTTGAGGAAGTGTACCTGAACGGCCATCCCGTTAAACGGCTTCCCGGTAATCTGAATGTGAGCTTTGCTCACGTTGAAGGTGAATCTCTGTTGATGGGCCTAAAAGAGATTGCCGTCTCAACGGGGTCGGCGTGTACCACGGCGAATCTGGAACCTTCGCATGTGCTTCGCGCCATGGGTATACGGGAAGATTTGGTCCATGCTTCCCTGCGTTTCGGATTGGGGCGGTTCAACACGGCGGAAGAGGTCGAATATACCGCCCGGCGAGTAGTCGAAGAAGTGACAAGATTACGGCGGCTGTCGCCCACCCGTGGCCGGGCAAAAGAGGTCTGCGCAAGGAGTGGACAATAAGGTTCGAGGCGGAACTTAGTTCCCCCAGGAGGCGTTAACTTATGGCTGCTGAAGTAAGCGTTACGGACCGCGCCGCAGAGAAAATTAAGCAAATTATTGTGAGCGAGAACAAAGAGGGACAGGCGCTGCGTCTTAAAGTTATCGGCGGTGGCTGCTCCGGGCTACAAAATAAGCTCGATTTCGATCAGCCCAAACCCGGAGATCGGGTCTTCGAAAGAAACGGGGCGAAAGTCGTCGTCGACCTAAAAAGTCTTCTTTATCTGAACGGCACGGAACTTGATTATAAAGAGACCCTGATGCAATCGGGCTTCGTTCTTCAGAACCCGAACGTGAAAAGGACTTGTGGCTGCGGCGCTTCGTTCACGGTCTGATCTGCGGGTTAAAAGGCAATGAGCTCGACCGTTTACTTTGATAACAACGCAACGACGCGAGTTGCGCCTGAAGTTCTCGAAGCGATGTTGCCATATTTAAGTGATCTGTATGGGAATCCCTCCAGTATCCACACTTTCGGCAGTCAGGTGGGGCGCAGGATCGAAGCGGCGAGAGAGCAGGTTGCGGCTCTTCTCGGAGCATCGGATCCGGCTGAGATTGTCTTCACGAGCTGCGGCACGGAGGGTGATAACGCCGCAATTTTCTCTGCTCTGGAAGCGAATCCCAACAAAAGGCACATCGTCACGACGCAAGTAGAACATCCGGCGGTCCTGGGTTTGTGCCAGCACCTGGAAAAGAAGGGGTTTTCGGTCACGTGGCTGGGCGTGAACCGCGGCGGCATGGTGGATCTAAACGAACTCAAGGAGGCTCTGGCGGACTCCACCGCCGTGCTTTCCATCATGTTCGCGAACAATGAAACGGGCGTCACCTTTCCTGTGGAGGAGATCGGCGCTTTAGCCAAATCCAAAGGGGTCCTTTTCCACGTAGATGCAGTGCAGGCTGCAGGAAAAGTTCCCCTGAACATGAAAAGCAGCGCGATCGATCTCCTGATCATATCGGGTCACAAGTTCCACGCGCCAAAAGGGATTGGGGCCCTTTACGTGCGACGGGGAATTACCTTCCGCCCGTTGCTTCTGGGCGGCCA